>Ga0206956_1088_pt1 | contig 26869 bp, 31 predicted proteins | sample Alteio_BWOrgHeat_35_FD_153252 | JGI IMG/M metagenome (GOLD analysis project Ga0206956, IMG submission 153252) | Enriched cells from forest soil in Barre Woods Harvard Forest LTER site, Petersham, Massachusetts, United States -... | ecosystem: Environmental > Terrestrial > Soil > Temperate forest >...
ACAGGCATTCGCGCGTGTGCGCGCATTCGTCGGCGAATTGCGCGCTGAGGGATTTGTCGTCAAAACGCTTGATCTCGGCGGTGGGCTCGGCATTCCGTATGGGCAGGAAGAACCGCCGTTGCCCGACGCCTATGCCGAAATCGTCAAGCGCGAAACTCAGAGTTTAGGTTGCCAGTTGATGTTCGAGCCGGGGCGCGTGCTGGTTGGCAATGCCGGGATTATGGTGTCGCGTGTTATTTACGTCAAAAAAAGCGAAAGCCGCATTTTTATCATCGTCGATGCCGGTATGAATGATCTTATCCGCCCGGCATTATATGGCGCATATCACGATATTATTCCGGTTATTCCGTTGCCGGGCGATGCGCCGACCGAACTGGCGGATGTCGTCGGACCAGTGTGCGAAACCGGTGATATTTTCGCCGAGCAGCGCTTACTCAAGTTGCCAAAAGCCGGAGATTTACTGGCGTTCCGCTCGTCCGGAGCGTATGGCTCTTCCATGTCCTCTACCTATAATGCCCGGCCGCTGATTGCCGAAGTGATGGTGAACGGAAAAGATTTTGCTATCGTCCGCCCGCGTCAAACCTATGAAGATTTATTGAAACGCGATAAATTACCAAACTGGCTTTAATCATGACCAAAAGAAAACAAAGAGGGTTACTCACCATTTGGATTGGCCTGACCATATTTCTGGCTTGGAATTTTTGGGTGTTTTTAAGTCACTCTATGTCATCGTCATCGCATTATGACAAAGCTCATGACTCCAGCCTGATTATTGGTGTATTTGTTTGGTTCGGTTGTGGCATCGCCATTATGGTTGGTATTTCTGTTATTATAATAGATGCAATTGTATTATTTCGGCGAAAAAAATAATTCAAACTATAACGTTAAGTTGTCACCACCCCGATATACGGCAGTTCGCGATAATAATTCGCGTAGTCAAGTCCGAAGCCGACGACGAATTTATCCGAGATGGTGAAGCCGACGAAATCGGCGTCGATATCGGTCATGCGCTTGCCGGGTTTTTCAAGCAATACGGCAATTTTGATGGAGGTAGCGCCGCGCTTTCGGAGTAGATCGCGGGCGAAGGTCAGGGTGCGGCCGGATTCAAGAATGTCATCGACGATGAGCACATCGCGCCCGGCGACATTTTCGGTCAGATCGCGCACGATGTGGACATCACCGCTGGAAGCAGTCTGGTTGCCGTAACTGCCGAGCGCCATGAATTCCACCTGTGGGTGCGCGCCGACCAGATGCAAGGCGCGAATTAAATCGGCAGTAAAGACGAAACTGCCACGCAGTAGTGCGACAATCATCATGTTCGGCGGTAATTGTGCCGCGATGTTTTCCGCTAATGTTGCCACGCGTCCGGCAATCTCAGCGGCGGAAATCAATATTTCTACCTTGTTATCGGGTTTAACAGCGTTCATTTCGGATTCTGCCTCAGCGCCAGTTCGAGCGGATTGCCCAGATCGACGGCAAAGCGCGCGGCATTCGTCGAAGGTATCTCAAGACTGCCACTGGTAAACGGTATATCCTTGCCCGGCTCAAGAATTTTACCTTTGCCGGCGAAATCCCAAGACTTTAACTTAATGTTCTGATTGTCCACCAAGGTGATGCGCAGAGTGGGCACGGCCATGGGGTGTCCGGATGTATTGGAAATCTTACCGTTGATTTCATACACCACGTGGTTATCGACCGAAAGTTTGGTGATGCCGGCATCGGCCAGTACCAGCCCCTTGCTGGGCGGTAGTTTGAACAATGACGGGTGCGCCATCAATATGATAAGGGCAGCGGCAATAGCAGCGACGCCGGCTACGGATAATCTCAGAAGAAGTGGAGTGGCTGACTTCTTGATCGCGGGCAGGTTGGATCCAGCCGGGATCGGCTTCGGTTTGGCGTTTATTTCATCGAGGACGTGTTTTAGCTCGTCCAGGGTTTGGGCTGATTCAGTGCTGGGGGATTGGAACCATGTGTAACCGCATTTGGCGCAGCGTACCGTGCGCCCGGCCGTGCCGATGGCCTGATCAGGCACCAGATAACGCGCTTGGCATTCTGAACATTGCAGAATCACGATAACTCATAGGATATAGTTGCAACTTCTCAACGGACGTAGCATATCTGGTTTCGGATTGCAAAAAAAGTAAAAGATTATGATTACCCTTGAACACATCGCCATGGAATACGTGCCCGGCCGTGAGATATTGAAAGATGTCTCGCTGAACTTAAAGCGCGGTTCGTTCCACTTCATCACCGGCTCCAGCGGGGCGGGCAAGAGTACGCTTCTGTCGCTTCTGTCGCTACAATACCGCGTGTCGAAAGGGCGCATTCGTATGTTTGGCGAAGATGTGACCCGCCTGCCGCGCCAGGAATTGCCGCGCCTGCGCCGCCGCGTCGGTATCGTGCTGCAGGATTACCGCCTGCTCGATCACCTGACCATCGCGGAAAATGTGGCGATTCCCCTGAAAATTGCCGGTGAATCGCCGGAGATGATCGAAGATAAGGTCGAGGAGTTACTGGAATGGGTCGGCCTGCCGGACTATCACGATGCACGGCCGGCCATTCTCTCCGGCGGTCAGAAGCAGCGTGCCGCCATCGCCCGCGCCGTTATCACTAAGCCGGATCTGTTGCTGGCAGATGAGCCGACCGGCAACCTCGATTCCGACCTGTCATTGCGCTTTATGTACCTGTTCGAGGCGCTTAACGCTGGCGGGACAACGGTGGTCGTTGCTACCCATGACGAACACCTGATCTCGGAATTTGAATATCCGGTTTTACGGTTGAAAGACGGTAGGTTATCAAATTCCTGACCATTGTCACAATATTGTCATTTGCGTTAATATCTTTAAAGGGATTAAGCTCATAATCCAACCAAAAAATAACACAAACGGGGCGGATTATATGACTAAAATCCTTACCAGCGATTTATTGATTTCCGACGTTATTACCCGCGTAGATTATGATCGTGATGGGCATAAAATACATAACGGCAGCTTGGAGCAGGTGCTTGATGAAATGTATAAGAAGCTCGATCCCGAAACCGGCGGGCTTATGCATAAAGGTGGAAAATATACCATTAACAAAGAAGATTTTCAAAAATTTGAGCAAGCAATCGAAGGTCATGACTATGATCTAAGGGCTGGCGGATCATCGGCGAACTTCCTTACAACTCTGAAAAAGCTGCTCCCTAAAGAAGTGGATATCGATTTTCTTGGCGTCGCAGGAAACGATTATAATGACAAGCACACGGCGACGATTCGTAATTCACTCAAAGGCACCATCGGCCCTGATTTGCTGCATGTGATAGAAGATGGTTTTCCCAAAGATAGTAAATTGGAGCCGGCCATATCGTTTGTCATCGTCGAACCCAACGGCGAACGTACCATTTTTACCTATCCGGGTAATGCCAAAGACATAATCAAACCGGAAATGATCACTGAGGACATGGTTAAAAATGCTGACGTTCTGGTGATGCAGGGATCGCAATGGGAAAAAATGGCCCCGTCCGTCGCTGATCGAATGGTTGCGTTGCGGTTGCAAGCGGGTAAAGAGGATAAAAAAAGATTGCAAAACGGCGGTCACGAGTTATGGCTTGCTCTCCCCACCCATGCTAAATTCGGGCAGGATAATGCAGAGCGCTTTAAATATCTGATTCCCTCTGCGAACGTGGTGCTTGGGAATGTAGAAGAACTGCTGAATATTTATCAAATTCATCAGTCCAACGGCGACCAAGATAAAACACATCAGGCGCTTCTCGCATTGCAAAAAGATTTCAAACAAGAATATCTCAAGAAGGCATCGGAAGAAAAAAATAAAAATGATCGCTGGCATGGCTCCATCAATCAGGTTGGGCTTATTACGTTGGGTGAAAAAGGTGCCGCACTGATTACTAAAGACAGAATTCACTACATTGCGGCTGCAAACGTTGCGAAAGAAGATATCGTGAATAAGTTGGGAGCAGGAGATACCGCTTATGCCGGATTCGCTGCAGCCTATTTGAAGCATCCGGTGAGTTCACTCAATCAATTTCAGCCTACTAACTATGAATACGCTGCCCGTACCGCCATGGAATTGGCTGGTCAAAAACTTAAACAGGATGGGCCGCGTCTGGAAAATCCGCTTAAAGCATTAATCAATGCGGGCTCCCTGGTGGCGAAGCAGTGGTATAACACAGCTATGGAACCATCGGTGCAGGTGGGCGCTTAATTCTCTGGATTATTTATGTCGGTTTGCGTATAAAGGCGTCAGTCTTTTTTCCTGCAAGCCACTGGGAAATAATCTATGTCTGATTCGTCTCGCCCGCTTTCGCCGCATTTAGGTATCTACCGCTGGCAAATTTCCATGGTGCTGTCGATACTGCACCGCATCACCGGACTCGCGCTTTTCGCCGGTACGGCGCTGATGATGATCTGGTTATGGTCGGCGGCCTATGCCCCGGCGTTTTATGTCACGCTGCATAGCGGCCTTGCCTCTACGCTGGGCAAGCTGTGCTTATTCGGCTGGACGCTGGCGTTTTATTACCATCTCGGCAACGGCATCCGCCATTTGTTCTGGGATATCGGCAAGGGGTTTTCCCTGCCGGTGATGACTCGCTCCGGCTGGGCAGTGATTATATTCACGTTGTTGATGACAGCAGCGACGTGGGGCTACGCCATGCCGATGGGAGGGCAATAGTTATGGCATCTTCTCATCTGCGTACTGAACTCGGCAAAGTCAAAGGTCTCGGCGCATCGCGCCATGCCGTTTCTCATTGGTGGCTGCAGCGCGTGACAGCGCTGGCGCTGGTGCCGTTGTCATTGTGGTTCCTAGCTTCGCTGCTGACGGCACTGTTGTCGCCAGATTTCAACCATGCTGCGGCATGGTTCGCTTCGCCGGTGCATGCCATCCTGATGGCACTCTTTTTGGTTGCTGTATTTGTGCATGCCAAGCTCGGCGTGCAGGTGATTATCGAGGATTATTTACATCAGCCTGTGATGAAATATACGTTGCTGCTGCTCAATACATTTATCTGCTGGATTTTCGCGGGGATATGTATTTTGGCGGTGCTGAAGCTGCATATGCTCGATATTTCGGCGGGGATATAGAAGATGACAGCTTACAAAATTATAGATCATTATCATGACGTCGTCGTTGTCGGTGCCGGCGGTGCTGGTTTGCGCGCAACATTCGGCATGGCGGCGGCGGGTTTGAATACGGCGTGTGTTACCAAGGTTTTCCCGACGCGTTCACATACGGTGGCGGCGCAGGGCGGTATTTCGGCGGCGCTTGGCAATATGGGCGCGGATGACTGGCGCTGGCATATGTATGACACCGTCAAAGGTGGCGACTGGCTGGGCGATCAGGATGCCATTGAATATATGTGCAAGAATGCGATGGAAGCGGTGATCGAACTGGAACATCAGGGTGTGCCGTTTTCGCGTACGCCGGATGGAAAAATTTACCAGCGGCCGTTCGGCGGCATGACGACCGAATACGGGAAAGGCACGGCGCAACGCACCTGTGCTGCCGCCGACCGCACCGGACATGCCATTCTGCACACGCTGTACACACAGGCACTGCGCCACAAAGCGCAATTCTTCATTGAATATTTTGCGCTCGATTTGTTGATGGATGAGGAGGGCGCATGCCGCGGCGTTATGGCGTGGAACCTCGATGACGGTACAATTCATCGTTTCAACGCGCATATGGTGGTGCTGGCTACTGGTGGTTATGGCCGCGCTTATTTCTCCTGCACCTCGGCGCATACCTGCACCGGCGACGGCAGTGGCATGGTGCTGCGCGCCGGATTGCCGCTTGAGGACATGGAATTCGTGCAATTCCATCCTACCGGCGTTTACGGCGCGGGCATGTTGATTACTGAGGGTGCGCGCGGCGAAGGCGGCTATCTCGTCAATTCGCAGGGCGAACGCTTCATGGAGCGTTATGCGCCGCATGCGAAAGATCTGGCATCGCGCGACGTGGTATCACGCGCCATGACCGTTGAAATCCGCGAGGGCAGGGGCGTTGGCGAACATAAAGATCATATTTTCCTGCATCTCGATCACCTCGATCCGGAAGTGCTGCATGCGCGCCTGCCGGGGATTTCAGAGACGGCCAAGATTTTCGCCGGTGTCGATGTGACGAAACAGCCGATTCCGGTGCTGCCGACGGTGCATTATAACATGGGCGGGATTCCCACCAATTATCACGGCGAAGTGGTGACGCTCGGCAAGGGCGGCAAGGAAACGATTGTGCCGGGCCTGATGGCCATCGGCGAGGCGGCCTGCGTATCGGTGCATGGTGCCAATCGTCTGGGTTCGAATTCGTTACTGGATTTAGTGGTGTTCGGCCGCGCTGCCGCGCAGCGCGCGGCGGAACTTGTGAAACCGAATACGGCGCATCGTCCGCCGGTTTCCAGCGATATGTCGCTGGGGCGTTTCGACCATATCCGCGGTGCAAAGGGCTCGCTTAAAACCTCGGAAATCCGCCGCAATATGCAGCGCTGCATGCAGAACCACGCCGCCGTCTTCCGCGATGAAAAAACGCTGGCCGAAGGAACATCCATGATGAGCGACATCTGGAAAAGTTATGACCAGCTTGCCATCTCCGATCGTTTATTGGTGTGGAACAGCGATCTGGTCGAGGCGCTGGAGCTGGATAATCTACGCTCACAGGCATTGGTTACTATCGCCGGGGGGCTTAATCGCAAAGAAAGCCGCGGCGCGCACGCGCGGGAAGATTTCCCCGACCGCGACGATAAAAACTGGATGAAGCATACGCTGGCGTGGCTTGATAATCAGGGCAAGGTCGGCATCGATTACCGGCCGGTGCATTTAAATACGCTGTCTAATGAAGTGCAGCCGATTCCGCCCAAGGCGAGGGTATACTAGGAGGAGATTATGCTAAACGAATTCAAACAATTTGTCGCTCGTGGGAATGTCGTCGATCTGGCGGTCGGCATCATCATGGGTGCGGCGTTTACCGGCATCGTCAATTCGCTGGTGAAGGACATCATCATGCCGCCGGTTGGGAAACTGATGGGTGGTCTCGATTTTTCCAATTATTTCTTCAATCTGTCCGGTGGAACCTACGCGACATTGAAAGCGGCGCAGGATGCCGGTGCGGCGACAATTAATTATGGCATTTTTCTGAATCAGGTGCTGAATTTTGTTATCGTAGCCTTTGCCGTATTCATCATGGTCAAGCAGGTTAACCGTTTCCGCAAGAAAGAGGATGCAAAACCCGCGCCGGCGCCGCGCTCCGAAGTGTTGCTTGAAGAAATTCGTGATTTGTTAAAGAAAGGCTGATACGGATATTTTATGGCAGAACTGAGACTTCCTCCCAATTCCAAAGTCGGTAAAGGCAAGACGTATAAAGCGCCGGAAAAGGCCAAGCGCGTTAAGGCGTTCAACATTTACCGCTGGGATCCAGACGATGTGGATGCTAAGGGAAAGCCAAAAAATCCACGCATGGATACGTATGAAGTCGATATGGGTAATTGTGCGCCGATGGTGCTTGATGCGCTCATCAAAATCAAAGATGAAGTCGATTCGACGCTGACGTTCCGTCGCTCCTGCCGCGAGGGAATCTGCGGCTCCTGCGCCATGAACATCGACGGAACGAATACGCTGGCCTGCACTAAACCTATTGAGGATGTCAGCGGCGAGGTGAATATTTATCCGCTGCCGCATATGAGCGTGGTCAAGGACCTGGTGCCGGACATGAATCATTTTTATGCGCAGTATGAATCGATCAAGCCGTGGCTGCAGACGGCGACGCCGCCAAGTAACCGCGAACGGCTGCAATCGCCGGAAGACCGCGCCAAGCTGGATGGCTTGTATGAATGTATTCTCTGTGCCTGCTGCTCGACGTCATGCCCGAGCTACTGGTGGAATTCCGAGCGTTTCCTGGGCCCGGCGATTCTGCTGCAGGCCTACCGCTGGATTATCGACAGCCGCGATGAATTCACCGGCGAACGGCTAGACGAGCTCGAAGACCCGTTCCGCCTCTATCGCTGCCATACCATCATGAACTGCGCCAAAACCTGCCCCAAAGGCCTCAATCCGGCCAAGGCCATCGCCGAGATTAAGAAACTGATGGTCGAAAGAGCGGTTTGATGCACCGCATTTTATTTTTTCTGGTTTTGTGTTGTTTTTGGCAGCCGGCGTTTGCTTGTAATGAGGCCGAATATAAAGAAGGTCAAAAATATTCTAACTCAGATCCTACGATGTTAGACAGTGCAACAATTTTTGGCGCTGATGGTAAGTTGGAACCACTATTTACCAGATGTTACAAAGATGATGAGTGTGTATATGTTGCACAGGGATGTGGGGGTGCACAGGCTGTAAACCGCATGTCAGCGCAAATTGTAAATCACGTACTTGGAGAAATTAGTGCACATGTCGATTGTGTTATGAGTGGTCCTATCGCTCCTCTAGCTGTTAAATGCATTTCCAATATGTGCAAAGCAGTGCCAAACGATTCTAAATAATCTATGGCCATCTATACCCCGCTTAATAAAGCAGACATCGAGGTGTTCCTCGCTCAGTACGATATTGGAACGCTCATTTCGTTCGAAGGTATTGCCGAGGGCGTGAGTAATACGAATTACTTGATTACAGTTTCTATTCCCTCCCCCTTGAGGGGGGAGGGCGGCGAACGTAGTGAGCGGGAGGGGGTGATTGCCGAAGGCAAATCGTTGCAGCAGACTACCAACGTTGCTTCGAAGACCACCCCCTCCCTGACCCTCCCCCCTCAAGGGGGAGGGGAAAGAAAGTTCATCCTCACTCTGTTCGAGCGGCATTATAATATCGAGGACCTGCCGTATTTCGTGGCGCTGATGGATTGGTGGCGCGGGCGTAGCATTGGCTGTCCGCAGCCGATAAAACTGAAAGATGGGCGCACGCTTTCGGCGCTGAAGGAAAAACCGGCGTTGCTGGTGAGTTTCCTCGAAGGCAGTGGTGTTGCGAAGATTACGCTCGAGCATATGACGCAGCTCGGCACGCTGGCGGCGAACATGCACATCAGCGGCATGGATTTTCCGCATGAGCGTGCCAATAGCTTGTCTATCAAAGGCTGGGAGAAGATTATCGATAAAATTATCGACCGCGTCGATGAGATTGAGCCGGGGCTGCGTGCGCTTATCAACGAGGAATATAATGATCTGAGCGAACATTGGCCGAGCGGGTTGCCCGGCGGGCCCATCCATGCCGATTTATTTCCCGATAATGTATTTTTCGAAAAAGCATTCGGCAAGCCGCCGAAGCTTTCCGGCGTCATCGATTTTTATTTCGCCTGCAATGATGCCTGGGCGTATGACCTTGCTATCTGCGTCAATGCTTGGTGTTTCGACGAGCGGCATCGCTTTGTCAAAGAACGTGCCGAAGCCTTGATGCATGCTTATAACGATGCGCGACCGCTGCAGCAGGAGGAAGAAGCGGTATTCCCGCTGTTGCTGCGCGGTGCGGCCTTGCGCTTTTTGCTGACGCGCAGCTATGATGTGTTGTACCCGGATCCGGATGCGGTCATTACCAACAAAGACCCGCTGGAATATGTCGCCAAGCTGCGACATTGGCACGGTAAGTAATAGAGATAGGGAGAGATAGAGAGTGGACTTATTTAAAGATTTTTATTTTAACAATCAGATTTTGATTGGAAAATTGCCCCCAAGAATATTCGACGAACTGGCATTTTTTGTAAAACAATGTAGAAAATATAAAGATGATGAACTTGGATTTTTAAGAAACCATTTAAATGCGGGGAAAAATTCTTATCAATTGTCTATTCCCAAACCATTAATTGAAACATCTTTTTCTTTTCCCTATATCATTAAACTTGGCGAATATTATCTAAACCAAGTAGGCACTCCTGTTGATGCTTTTTATCGTAAAGTGCGCTTGCGTTGTAATGAGAATCATTTCGATGGGTATGATTTTTGGGTAAACTTTACCTACACCGGTGATGATAATCCTGAACATAATCATGCCGGCGATTTATCATCAGTTATTTATTTCTCAAATGTAGATCAAATACCCACGTTATTTGAAGGTGGAATATCCTACGCTGGTAAAGCTGGCGACATTGTATTATTTCCGGCTAAACTTTTGCATAGAGTTGAAAAACATCAGCACACTGCCGAACGCATAACCCTGTCATTCAATCTTGTTCATTTGAAGTAGCCTACGATGAAAAAACATGTGCAGATTTATACTGATGGCGCTTGTTCCGGCAATCCGGGGCCGGGTGGCTGGGCGGCGATTTTAGTGCATGGCAAGGTGGAAAAAGAACTGACCGGCGCGGAAGGTCATACCACCAATAACCGCATGGAGCTGATGGCGGCCATCGCCGGGCTGGAAGCGCTTAAAGGTTCGTGCCGCGTTGATCTTACGACTGACAGTACTTATGTGCAAAAAGGTATCACCGAATGGCTTAAGGGCTGGAAAGCCAAAGGCTGGAAGACGGCGGATAAGAAACCGGTCAAGAATGCTGATTTATGGCAGCGGCTTGAACAGGCGGCCAGCCAACATGACGTAAGCTGGCACTGGGTGCGCGGCCATGACGGGCATGAGTATAATGAACGGGCTGACGTGTTGGCATGTAAGGCGCTGGCTGATGCGCGCGGGTAATAAAAAACCCAGCTAGTTACCTAGCTGGGTTTTTTTGACTATTGCAGGAGATCCCGTGCTCGGCTGCTTGATGGTAGCCTCCACGGGATGGCGGCTATGCCGCCACCTTGTCATCCTTCATGACAGGACGAGTGGAACGTGAACTCGACTGGCTGTTGGTGCCGACGGTCTTGATTTCGCCGGTCAGTTCGCCGCCGCGTTCGATTTCGATTTCCCCGTAGGTGATCTTGCCGCGGACTTTACCGGTAGCATAGATGACGAGGCGGTTGCGGACGACCAGGTCACCTTCGAACAGGCCGCTGATTTCAGCATCTTCGATCTGTGCCGAGCCTTTGAACGAGCCGGTTTCAGAGATTTCAACCGTGTGGACTTCGTTGAGTGTCGCATCGACTTTGCCTTCGATAACCAGGCGGTCGCAGGTAGCGATTTCGCCCTTCAGCAAAATGTCGTTGCCGACGGTGAGAACGCGGCGACCGGCCTTATTGCCTTTTTCGGACACCGTGGTGGTCGCAGGTTTGGTTTCCGGCATGCGGTTACGGGTGATGTCAGCACCGATGGTGGAAGCGTTCGGACGGAAAGCATTGGAAGGCTGATTGGAAGCAGGACGCAGATCCGCCGCAGGACGGGAAGTGCTGCTGCTGGCCGGAGGAATGCTCCCTGACGATGAGGCAGTGTTGGTAGCGCTGCTGCCGGGGGCAGTTGCGGTGGTTGAGGTAGCGGCTGCCGGTTCCGCGGACGCGGGTTGCGCGTAGGTGGAATCAGTGGTCGTATCGAACAGGCTTTCTTCTTTGCGACGGAACATGGTGCTCTCCCTATTATTAACCCTGCGATTGCACAGGATCGTGTTCAATTTTTAACCTTACCCTGCGTAGTCAACAGCGGCTAACAGGATTGATATCACCATCGACACTATAAGAATTATTTTTGTTATGCCACAAGAATCTTCACTATAAATTAAATAAACTACTTCAACCGTTTTTTCTTGAAAAAAACGGTGCTTGCCAGAGTTGTAAACAAGAAATGAGTCACAATGGCATCGAGCAGCCAATCGGGAGCAAGCGTTTCGTAAGACTTTCGCAGCGCCTGCTTCAAGTAAAATCTTGGATAGATGCGCGCGAGCACAGATGCGGGGTGTTCGCCGCCGTTTCGAAGATAAAAAGTAAGCGTTTCGCCCAATATTTTACCGTAATGTAGGGCAGTGTGGATGCCGCCGGCAGTTAAGGGTGAAACAATACCTGCCGAATCGCCCAGCAGGATGACATTATCGCGTGCAAAAGGCTTTACCAGCCCGCCGACGGGGATAAGTCCGCCGCGCCGCGCAGCCACTTTCGCCTGAGAAAAATCAAATACTCCACTCATGCGTGCGACGAAGGCATCGATGTCAGGTTTTCTCGGCAAGCGCTGGGCGATGCCGACCTGCGCTACGCCGACGCCGGGGATAACCCAGCCGAGATAGCCGTGCGCCAGCTTTTGGTCGAGAAAGCAATAGAAAGCATTGTTATCAGGCAGATTAAGGCCCACATATTCAGCTTCAGCCCCGAGCAGGAACCGCGTATTTTGTCCGAGCGCAAAATCATCGGCTACTCTTGAGCGCGGACCGTCGGCACCGATGAGAAATTTGCAGGAAAATGCGCTGTTATTGACGCTGATGGTTTCTCCCTGCCGCTTACCTGATTCATAAGGGGTATCGTAAATGATGTTAGCCCCAGCCTTTATGGCTTCGTCGGACAAATGGCGCATCAGGCCGGGCGTGTCGGTGGTCAGGAAAAAATAATCGGGCGATTTTAGATCGGCGAAGCGAAGGGATGGTGCATAAAGCCGAACATCGGTTACCCTGCGCGTGAGATGCTCCGGGATGGCGAATTCATCGGCGCATTCTTTGACGATGATGCCGGTGGTATGCATGCCGATGCCGGGCGCTTTCTTGCGCTCAAGCAATGTAACGTCGATGCCTGCTTCCGCCAGCGCCTTAGCACAGGCAAGTCCGGCAAATCCGCCGCCCGCGATGAGGATGTCGGTGGAACTCATCTTAAAACTCTACTACGTTGGATTAAACCGCTTTGTTTTCTCCGCTTCCGCTGCACACGTACAAAACGTACGCTTGCGCTGCGGTTCTCAAAAACTTCGCTCCTAATCTAAACGTAGCGAGTTTTGAGACGGGTTCTATAATCTATTATTCTAGCAATGCCAAAACCTTTTTTTCCGCCATGGAAACAGGAAGTTTTTTGAGTTTGGTAAGGCTGTACCAGTTTTTGCCTTTTGTTTTTCCGGCATGCGCCAGCCATACCTCTGCTTCCAGCGTGAAATGGCTGTATTGCTGGCGGATGTGGCCTAAATATAAATATCCCCTCCCCCCTTGTGGGGGAGGGTTAGGGAGGGGGGTATCTATCAACATATTCGGTTGTGGAAAGTTACCCCCCTCCCGGCGCTTTGCGCCACCCTCCCCCACAAGGGGGGAGGGGATTTCTATGAAATGATACAAGCCATTTAAAAATCGCGTCTGTCGAGGCTCGGCAAAATATTGCCTCTCTTTATTGCGTAATACCACGATGTGTTTCCGGCGAACTGGCGGTGCTTTTTTTATTTTGGGCGCGGGATAAGAGTCTGGCGAGATTTTACCTTTGCAAATGCTCTGCGCTGGACATTCACCGCAGCGCGGCTTGGATTTTAGGCACACCAGCGCGCCCAGATCCATCATCGCCTGATTGTAATCGAAGGGATTGGCTGTATCGAGCAGCAGCGCTGCCTTGTCCCACAAATCGGCCTCAGCCGGATGTTCAAGTGCGAATATGCGCGCCAATACGCGCCGGACATTGGCTTCCATGACGGCAACCGGCTGGCGGTAAGCAAATGCCGCGATGGCGTGAGCGGTGTTACGGCCGATGCCGGGGAGGGTAAGAAGGTTAGGGATTAGGCTTTGGGTATTGGGCATTAGGGCAGATGATTTTTTCCTCCCAATGCCTAATGCCTAAAGCCAAATCCCCACTTATTATCTGCTTTGCCGCCTTGTGCAGATTCAGAGCACGATTGTAATAACCCAGCCCCTGCCAGGCCTGTAAAACCTCATCCTGCTTTGCCGAGGCTAGTTTTGTAAGCGTAGGAAAACGTTTCAGGAAGGGAAAATAATAGCGCTCCAGAACCGTCTTAACCTGTGTCTGCTGCAGCATGATTTCGCTGATATAAATAGCGTACGGATCGCGTGTCTGTCGCCAGGGCAGCTCTTTGCGTCCCTCTTCACTATACCACACATGCAAACGGTGGTGAAAAGCGCGCCAATCGTTTACTTTTCTGGAAATTCTTGACATAATATATACTTACTGACGTTATAGATAGTATGAGAACAATTTTCGAGTTTTTTCTTATAGCAGCGCTAACGCTATGGCTAAGCGACAATGCCTTGGCGCAAAATACCATACGCGTTGTGGTCTATGGCGATAGCCTGACATCGGGGTATCAGCTTCAGCCGGGAGAAGCATTTCCGGCCAGGCTGGATCAAAAACTGAGGGCGGTAGGTTTTTCCAACGTCGAGGTCATCAATATGAGCGTGGCCGAGGCCACGGCGGCTGATGGCCTGGCTCATCTTGGTGCGCTCGAGGACCGGCATCCTGATATCGTCATCGTTGAATTGGGCAGCAACGATGCGCAGCGCGGTGTTGAGGTCTCCATTATTAACAAAAATCTGGGTAATGTTGTAGGTAATCTGGTCCAAAATAATATTTACGTCATTATGATCGGCAACAAGGCGCCGGCGAACATGGGTTATGTGTACGGCCAGCAGCTTGAAGGAGTATACAAGCAAATCGCAAAGATGTTTAAATCCCCGCTTTACTCTTATGCCCTGAATGGAATTATTGGAAGTCAGGAAATGACTCTGGCCGATGGTTATCATCCCAGTGCCAAAGGGGTACAGTATATGATGGAGCAAATATATCCGCTGGTGGATGCCGCCGTGCGCTGGAAATGGGAAACGCAGCGGCAAAACCAGCAATGGCAGCTGCAGCAAAGCCAGGGAGTTCCGGCGCCACAGCCGCCGGATGCGCCGGACATGCGTTGATTTTCTTATGATTGGACAAGGTAGATGATTGTATGAGTAATGCAAAAACTGTAGCCAAAAAAACGAACAAGCAGGCGCCATTTTCTGTGACCACAGGAGGATTGCCTGCCTCGCGGAAAATTTATGTCGCTGGTGAGCAATACCGCGATATCAAAGTACCGCTTCGTGAGATTGAACTGTCAAAAACATCGGGCGAGCCATCGCTTGCCGTTTACGATACGTCCGGTCCTTATACCGATCCGGCGGTCGGCATCGATATTTATAAGGGATTGTCCAAGTTACGCCGCTCATGGGTTGTGATGCGTGGTGACGTGGAAGAATACGAAGGACGCCAGGTTAAGCCGGAGGATAATGGGATAAAGGATTCAGGATTCAGGATTCAGGATTCAGGGGTAGAACAGTTTCCAAATGTGACTGCTCGCCCACTACGCGCTAAATCCGGTAAATCAGTAACACAAATGAGCTATGCAAGATCGGGCATAATAACTCCCGAGATGGAATACATAGCTATTCGAGAGAATGAAGGGCGTATAAATCCTGTGAGCCATAAGGCTGCACAGGATCCTGCGCAGTCGCTTCGCGCCTCGCAGGATTTACGCCCTTACCAGAAAGGTAATTCTTTCGGCGCTAAAATTCCTGAATTCATCACGCCGGAATTTGTGCGCGATGAAGTGGCGATGGGACGTGCCATCATCCCCAATAACATCAACCACCCTGAATCCGAGCCGATGATCATCGGGCGAAATTTCAAGGTTAAGATTAATGCCAATATCGGTAATTCGGCAGTGACGTCGAGCGTTGCCGAAGAGGTCGAAAAAATGGTGTGGTCGATCCGCTGGGGTGCCGACACGGTGATGGATTTATCCACTGGGCGCAATATCCACACCATCCGTGAATGGATTATCCGCAACTCGCCGGTTCCTATCGGCACTGTGCCGATTTATCAGGCGTTGGAAAAGGTTGGCGGCATAGCTGAAGAACTGACTTACGAGATTTTCCGCGATACGCTGGTCGAACAATGCGAGCAGGGCGTCGATTATTTCACCATCCATGCCGGCGTGCGCCTGCCGTTCATCCCGATGACTGAGCACCGCAAAACCGGCATCGTCTCGCGCGGCGGTTCTATCCTCGCCAAATGGTGCATGAGTCATCATAAGGAAAATTTCCTCTATACCAATTTCGAGGATATCTGCGAATTGATGAAGCAATATGACGTGAGTTTTTCGCTCGGCGATGGCTTGCGCCCGGGCTCGATTCACGATGCCAATGATGAGGCACAATTCAGCGAGCTCAAGACATTAGGTGAACTGACTAAAGTGGCATGGAAACATGACGTGCAGGTGATGATCGAAGGGCCCGGCCATGTGCCGATGCATTTGATCAAGGAAAATATGGATAAGCAGCTCGAGCTGTGCCATGAAGCGCCGTTCTATACGCTTGGGCCGCTGACGACCGATATTGCACCCGGCTACGACCATATCACGAGCGCTATCGGTGCGGCGATGATCGGCTGGTTCGGCACCGCCATGTTGTGTTATGTGACGCCGAAGGAACATCTGGGCTTGCCCGACCGCGACGATGTGAAAACCGGTGTTATCGCTTATAAAATCGCTGCACATGCCGCCGATTTGGCCAAGGGACATCCGAGCGCGTACCGGCGCGACGATGCGCTTTCCAAGGCGCGGTTTGATTTCCGTTGGCAGGACCAGTTCAATCTGTCGCTTGATCCCGAAACGGCTAAAGATTTCCATGACGAAACGCTGCCGGCCGAAGGCGCAAAGGTGGCGCATTTCTGCTCAATGTGCGGCCCCAAATTCTGCTCGATGAAAATCTCGCAGGATGTGCGCGAATATGCCGCTGCCGAACGCGAAAAAGAAAAAGGCATGGAAGAAATGGCTGAGAAATTTAAGGAAAGCGGTGGCGAGATTTATCAAAAAGTTGGGTAGTAAACCGCAATCTAACGAAACAATGAAAGGAGAAGCCTCCGGCATTGCCGGAAGATCTCCTAAACATGTTCGACCGCTCGAAGCATGAAAACGAGACCTTTCATGACAAATCGTTTTGGCTTGCCATTAAATTTTAGTGATCCAAAACGCGCCGCCGACTTTTTGTGTGCCGGGCAAACGCTGCCATAGCACCTCCATCTCTGCCCGAAGCTCTACCGCCGAAGCATGGGTACATTCGGTTATCCAGCAGACCGGCAGCTCAATCCGTAGATTACGTCCGGCATCGGCAAGAAGCCAGCTTGCCAGTAAATACTGTTCAGAATAATAGCGTCCTCTCCATATGTCGGGGTAATCGGCGGGAAGGAATATATCATGAATGCCGATTAGCACACCTTTGGGAACTGCCGGCAGAATTTCCGTAAAAAACACAGTGACATCGGAGTTTTGCAAGCAACGATGACTGCCATCAAAAAACAGTATATCTCCGGGTGCCAGCGCGGCAATGAATGGCCGCCAATCAATGTTTTCCAGATGGTGGCGCACGACCTGATTGCAGAGAACATCGATGTTGGCGCGCGGCTGCGGATCAATAGAAATGATCTGCGTGCCCGTGTTGCCATCGCGAATGGCCTGACGCACGAATTTGGTGGAATTGCCGGAGCCTATCTCAAGATAGAGCTTGGGGCGATTGATGGCTATAAAGCCATATAGCGACACGACATCCAATCCGCTTATCCATATGTTGCTCCAATAAGGCACCAGTGAATCATCCGGCGCTTGGACAGGAATCGCGGCTAACTGATCGACATAGCGCATGAAGTCTTTGAGGATGGATCTATAATGCTCCTTGTTTTTCTCAATCAATTGCTCAAGGCCGCGATGGGGACTGGTTACCGGCCAGCGGCAGCGGAGATTCTGACCGAAAACTTCTTGGACAGTCGGCATAGGCATCTCCTTTGGTTCTCTGATAGGTTTCGGCAGTCAAAAATCAAATCCGCCTCTGCTTCGACTTCGTGACTAGGGATTTTGTGCAGCGTTGTTCAAACAGCCTTTTCATGGTGTTACGCCTGTATAGACATCCGCCGTGCTTTTCTGTGCGCTCATTTCTCCCCGCTTATTAGGGCGTAAAAGCCAAATGTAATAATGGCCGTATAATGCTCGATTTTGGCGCATTCTCGATTATCGCGCAATATCTATTTATGAAAAAGAGAACGTCCAGTGTTTACGACCAACGCTATAGCGAGTTAATCCGGCTTTTAGTTAAGGCTAGGAAGGCTAAAGCCATCACACAGAATGAGCTTGCCGTTAAGCTGGCAATCTCTCGTCAAAATATTTCAAAGATAGAAATAGGGCAAAGAAGACTTGATGTGCTTGAGCTAAACGACTGGTTGCAGGCTCTCGGCATAAAACTGAATATCCTCGATAAAGTAAAAAGCAGTCTGCATAATTCGTGAAAAGGGGACCTCCCCCGGTACCACTGGACTATAAAGCCGTTGTAGCTGGCTTTATTGCTATGATTTATGGAGGTAGACGGATTTATGGGAAGAGAAATTGGAGGCCGGGGTCGGAATCGAACCGACGTATGGGGGATTTGCAGTCCCCTGCAGTACCACTTTGCTACCCAGCCAGCTAGCTTTCATTGGCGAGGAACGAGCCTAGGAAAGCTGTTGTCCTCGGGTTTGCGGAGCAAAGCCCGGGGACCTATTCTTTGAATAGGTGACTATATAGGAATGTACCGACCGGATGGTCAAGGTACAATTGAGGAAATTTCAGAAAACGTGCGGTTTTAGGGCATCGCGCAGGCCAATTAATTCCTGGCGTATCGCTGTAAGCTGCTTTTGTTTTGCATCGGTTGCAGCTGGTTTAGTCTCTACCGGCTCTTCCGGCGCAGCTTGCGTGCTCGCGGCGAAGGCTTTTTTGGCGCCTTTGATGGTATAGCCCTGTTTGTAGAGCAGGTTTTTGATGGTGGCTAATATTTCCATGTCCTCGGGACGGTAATAACGTCGCCCGCCGCGCAGCTTGAGCGGCTTTATCTGTTTGAAGCGGCCTTCCCAGAAACGCAACACATGTTGCGGTACGCCGAGGAAATCTGCTGCTTCGCTGATGGTTTTGAAAGCGCCGGCGGCTTTTTCATCTGCCGGATCCGGTATGGATTTTACTGCATTTGCGGTCATAGTTGCGGCCTTTTTAGGAGTGGCGGATTTTCTGACCTGCGCCGGCGATTCCTCTTGCAAAAAATCGAGTTGCATAATGCAGCCTCCCTAAGAAGAAGCCGCAATAAATCGCCTGCGGCTTTATTGTACCTTCTTTTTGCCTCCGGTCAGGCTTGAATTAACCTGAGCCTTGAGCAGATTCGATGCATTGAATGATAGTACGGTGCGCGAAGTGATCGGCACTTCGACGCCGGTTTTCGGGTTGCGGCCCATGCGCTGTTTTTTGCGGCGCAGGTTGAAGGTGCCGAACGATGACAACTTGACGGCTTTGCCTTGCTCAAGCGTGGTGCAAATTTCCTCGATTACCGAGTCTACCAGTGCGTTGCATTCCTGCAGCGAGAGGCCGATTTCCTTGTACACAGCGTTGCTGAGATCAGCGCGGGTCAATGTTTTGGTCATGGTTTTTTCTTCTTCTCTTGGTTGACAATAACGTATGTTTACCCTGTTTACGGAATGAAATCAAGTGGTAATCGGCAATTATTAATAATGCCGATTACCATCTTATTACGGTACATCCCCACGTTAGCCCCGCGCCGAGCGCCGGGCAGGCGATGATTTGGCCTTTTTTTATACGCCCGTCACGCACTCCTGTATGCAAGGCGAGCGGGATGGAGGCGGCGGAGGTATTGGCGTGTTTCGCCACGGTGGAGATGATTTTTTCTTCGCCGATGTGCAGCTTATGGGCGACGCTGTCGAGTATGCGTTTATTGGCCTGGTGCGGCACCAGCCAGTCGATGGCGGACACGGGCAGGCCGGCGGCACTCATGGCCTCTTCCACTGCGGCCGGCATTTTGGCGACGGCATGGCGGAATATTTCTTTCCCGGACATAAACATCGTTCCCGCCGTTTTAGTTGAGGACACGCCGCCATTGGTGGCGAGCAGGCCGGCATACTGGCCGTCGGAATGAATGCTTGAAAATAATATGCCGCGCTCATTGCCTTCCTGCGCTTCGAGAACAACGGCTGCTGCACCATCGCCGAAGAGGATGCAGGTCGAGCGGTCTTTCCAGTCGAGGATGCGCGAATAGGTTTCCGCGCCGATGACTAGAACCCGTTTGGCCTGACCGGCGAGGATGAAATTATTGGCAATGGTCATGGCGTAGACGAAGCCGCTGCAGGCAGCATTGACATCGAACGCTGCGCCATGCGTAATGCCGAGGCGGTGTTGAATTTTTACCGCAGTAGAGGGCATGGTGTCATCCGGCGTCGTTGTTGCCAATACGACAAGGTCAATGGAATCGGACGAAATACCGGCCTGATCGAGCGCTTCCTTGCCGGCCATGACGGCAAGATCGGATGTCAGTTCGCCATCGGCAGCAATATGGCGTTCTTCGATGCCGGTGCGCTCAACAATCCACTGATGATTGGTGTCGACGATTTTTTCGAAATCGGCGTTGGTCATGACGCGCTCGGGCAGATATGCACCGGTGCCGAGAACAACTGCGCGCCGCATCAATCCATCTCCCCTTCGGTAACCTGCGCCAGGTCGGCGGCGTAATTAGGTAGTGGGGACCCGGTCGTCGGTTTGATTTCTTCGGTGATACGCGTGTTGATGTTGTGCGCCACCAGTTCGACTGCCACGCTGATGGCATTGCAGAAACTATAGGCATCCGCGCCGCCGTGGCTTTTAACTGCGATGCCGTTTAAGCCCAAAAACATTGCGCCGTTGCGCTTGCGGTCGTCGAGTTTGTCTTTTACAGCACCGAGCGCACCAGCAGCCATCAATCCGCCCATGCGGGCAATCGGCGAGCTGGCGAATGCGTCTTTGAGGTAAGTGCGGATTAATCGAGCTGCACCCTCGGCGGTTTTCAGCGCTATGTTGCCGGTGAAGCCATCGGTGACGACGACGTCGACCGTACCTTCTGCGATGTTATTGCCCTCCACGAAACCATGGAAATTGAGATCGGCAGTGGAGGCTTTCAGCAATGCTGCGGCGGCCTTGACCTCATCGCGGCCTTTTAAATCTTCAGAGCCGACATTGAGTAACCCGATGCGTGGGCGCGACAAGCCGAGCACGGCGCGGGCAAAGGCATCGCCCATGATGGCGAAGCGATATAAATCTTCGGCGTCGGAGACGACGTTGGCGCCAAGATCGAGCATGACGCATTCGCCGCGCAGCGTCGGAAATAAAGCAGCGATAGCCGGGCGCGAAATACCGGGCAGGGTGCGCAGGATGAGTTTTGACATGGCCATCAGCGCGCCGGTATTGCCCGCCGAGACGATGGCGCAGGATTTTCCTTCTTTCACCGAGTCGATGGAAAGCCACATCGATGAATCACGACCACGACGTACGGCGATGGAGGGTTTGTCGTCGCCGGCGATAACGACTTCGGTATGTTCGATGGTGGATGCGGCTTTGAGCAGGGGGATGCCTGCGAGCAATGGCTCGAGGATATAGCGGTTGCCAAAAAGCAAAAAGCGGATGCCGGGATGTCGGATGAGCGCCATTTCCGCGCCGCGCAATACGCAGGCCGGGGCGTTATCCCCACCCATGGCATCGAGCGCGATTGGGAGTTGCAGCTTTCCGGGGGCCATGGAACCGCCGCAGTGCTAGCGGTTTACTTTTGCTTTCGTTACCTGGCGGCCAGCATAGTAACCGTCGGGCGAAACATGGTGCGGACGGTGCATTTCGCCCGTGGTTTCGTTTTCTTTGGTTTTTACTTTTTTGAGCGCATGGTGCGAGCGGCGCATATTGCGCACAGATTTGCTAGTTTTTCTTTTGGGTACAGCCATTTTCGTAATCCTTACAATGAGTAGGAGGGCTGTATATAGCAAAATCGGGCACTTGGAAAGCGTTTTCTGATAGAAAAAGGGGGCCGGTGTTGCCACCGACCCCTCAAGCTCGCAGGACGTTTACTCCAGCATAAATTTCGCAATTTACGCCGAAACGGGTATCACTATATCAAGAGGTATGCCAAACTAAAAAACCTAGGAAAACTGTTGTTTTCCAAGATTTTCTTGTCCGGAAACCTGATTGATTTTTACGCAATTTTGGCTATACCGCCTAAAAAATAAGCAGTAAAATGTGCTGCTCTTACCAACAAAGCGTAGTAATTTTATTTTTTAGACCAATAGTTTGTCTTCACTACATAACAAGAGCGTAACATGAGCTATTTCCAGCGATTTGTCGTTAAACCAGGTTCCAAAGTCAGGCTGCGCAAGATCGATCCTGATTTCATCGATAAGCATAAAAATGAGGCAAGCGCATTAGAAGCAACTAAGCGTAACGCCGAGCGCCTGCGCGAATTACAGGAGTTGCTCTATGCCGAGCACAAACAGTCACTGCTTATCTGCCTGCAGGCGGTGGATACGGGCGGTAAGGACGGTGTCATCAACCATGTGCTCAGCGCTATGAACCCGCAAGGCTGCAAGGTTTATTCGTTCCGAAAACCGAACAGCGTGGAGCTTGACCATGATTTCATGTGGCGCGTCTACCGCGATGTGCCGGCTAAAGGCGAAGTCGCTATCTTCAACCGTTCACATTACGAAGATGTGCTGGCAGCGCGGGTGCATGAGTTGGTTCCGGGAAAAATTCTGGATAAGCGTTATGAGGAAATCAATGTCATCGAAAAACACCTATGCGAAAACAATACGCACATCCTCAAATTCTTCCTGCATATCGGCAAGGGCGAGCAACTCAGACGCTTCAAAATCCGGCTTGACGATCCGGCCAAACACTGGAAGATCAGCGAAAATGATTATATCGAACGGGAATACTGGGATGATTATCAGGAAGCTTTTGAGATTATGCTATCCAGATGCAGCACCAAACGTGCGCCGTGGTTTGTCATTCCGGCAAACCAGAAATGGTTTCGCAATCTGGCCGTGTCGCAGATTATGATCGAATATCTCGAAGGGCTGAACATGAAGTTTCCGAAACCGGCGGTGAATATCAAAAAAATCCGCAAACAATATTATAAGGCGAAGAAAAACAAGTAACCGATCAACTGGTGTGGCGTGTGGCGGGTGGCGGCTTAGATTATTTCTTATGCCCCGGTTCACGCCAGAATTTTTCCATGGTGAGGTAGGTGAAGGAAATCGTCCAGCCTATCATTATCAGCCCGTTTAACACCTCGGCGCCGACGAGCATGCGCATATCATGCGTCGGAATTAAATCGCCAAGTCCTAGCGAAGTATACGTCGCAGCAGAGAAATAAAGGCAATCGAGAAAACTCTCATAATTGATGCCATAAACGCGCGACGCTCCCACGATTTTTCCCAGTGTCGTATAATTCTCTACCAGGAAATAAGCGACAGCATAAAGCCACATGCCGATGATATGCACCGCGAACACTGGCAGCCCGATGAACATAACGCGCAGGCGCGGCGTAACAGTAAGTTTCGGCAGAATTGTCCATACTTTGCCCAGGATTTCATAGGTCGAAAGCCAGGTGATAAAAATCGTCAGCGCGCTGATAAGCGATACGATAATGAAGTTGAGTATCATCAGTTTTTACTTTACAGCAGATTACAGTAATCAAATTACTACCGGCTTTTTTTATTTAAGTATATCGTGAATTGCTTTATTCATTTTTTTATCGCGTAAGCACAATGGCAGACATACATTCTTCCACACGCAAATTACTCGCCATGAAAAATGGCTTAAAGCCGCTCAAGACGGCGGTGGTGCATCCGGTCGATGATTATTCACTGCGTGGGGCCATTGATTCTGCTAAGGAAGGATTGATCGATCCCGTTCTAGTTGGTCCGCGCGAAAAAATTGAAGCACTCGCCAAGCAGGAAAAGATCGACATTTCGCCTTATACCATTATCGCCACCGAGCATAGCCATGAGGCGGCAGAAGTGGCCGTGCAGATGGCGCGCGACGGCAAGGTTGAAGCGCTGATGAAAGGGAAGCTGCATACCGATGAACTGATGGAAGCTGTGGTTGATAAGGAAAAGGGCTTACGCACCGGCCGGCGCATGAGCCATGTGTTTATCATCGATGTGCCGAATTATCCCAAGCCGTTGTTTCTGACTGATGCTGCACTTAATATCCGTCCCACCCTGATGGAGAAAAAAGATATCGTGCAGAACGCGATCGATCTGTTCAGCATCTTAGGTTTCGGTACGCCGAAAGTGGCGATTCTTGCTGCGGTGGAAACAGTGAGCGAGCTCATGCCGTGCACGCTTGAAGCGGCGGCGTTATGCAAAATGGCCGAGCGCGGGCAAATCAGCGGAGGAATTCTCGATGGGCCGCTGGCGTTTGATAATGCCGTGTCAAAAGAATCCGCTGACATCAAGGGTATTAAATCTGAAGTTGCGGGCGATGCCGATATCCTCGTCGTGCCCGATATCGAATCCGGCAACATGCTCTATAAGGAAAGCCGTTTCCTGACCGGCAGCGATGGTGCTGGCATCGTGCTTGGTGCGAAGGTGCCGATTATACTCACCAGCCGTGCCGGCGATAGCGAATCGCGCAAGGCTTCAAGTGCGCTGGCGCTGGTCTATACGCGCAACCGCGAAAAGCTGGACATCAAACCGTGACGGATGTTATCGCCGTCTTCAATGCCGGTTCGTCCAGCCTGAAGTTTTCCGTATTTCGCCATGACGATCTTTCGCTGATTCATAACGGAACGGCGGATGTACCCGATACGAAAGACGGTCATAAAGTTGCGCTCAAGAATGCGCTCGATTGGTTTTCATCGCAGAAGGATTTAAAGCTGCATGTCGCTGGGCATCGCGTCGTGCATGGCAAGGATCGCGCCGCGCCGGTTAAAATCACGCCGCAGATTATGACGGAATTAAAAATGCTGGTTCCGCTCGCGCCGCTGCACCAGCCGCATAACCTGAAAATTATCGAGGAGCTGTCAGCTGTCCATCCCAAGCTTCCACAAATTGCTTGCTTCGATACTTCCTTTCACCGCACGCAGCCGAAACTCGCCAGCATGTTCGCGCTGCCGCGGCATTTTTATAACGATGGCGTCCGGCGTTATGGTTTTCATGGTATTTCCTATGAATATATCGCTTCCGTTTTGCCGAAATATATTGGAGGCAAGGCGCATGATCGCATTATCGTGGCGCATCTGGGCAACGGCGCCAGTCTGTGCGCCATGCATAATCTGCAAAGTCAGGCGACGACCATGGGGTTTTCCGCGCTAGACGGATTGATGATGGGAACGCGCTGCGGTTCACTCGATGCTGGCGTCATGCTTTATCTGCAGCAGCAGGGCATGAAGGCGGATGCAGTGACGAAACTATTATATCATGAATCCGGCCTGCTCGGCGTCTCCGGCATCAGCCACGATATGCGCACGCTGGAGCAAAGCGGCACACCGGAAGCGGCTGAAGCAATCGAATTGTTTTGCTACATCGCTGCGCAGCATATCGGTAGCCTGATGGCGATTTTGGGCGGTGCGGATGCTATCGTCTTTACCGGCGGCATCGGTGAACATTCGGCGCATATTCGCCGCAATATCTGTGCTCATTTCACGTGGATGGGATTGTTCCTCGATGATGCGCGTAATCAGGCGAGCGCTGTCGATATTCACGCCAGCGCCAGCCTTATCAGCGCTTACGTTATTCCTACCAATGAGGAATTAGTTATCGCGAAAGCATGCAAGCAGCTTATTTAATATTCCAACCCCAACGCTCGATAGCTTTCGATATCGTCCTTCCAGCCCGCCCTGACTTTGACAAAGAGTGCGAGATGGACATGCTTACCGATGAGTTTTTCCAATTCTTTGCGCGAGGCGATGCCGATGCTTTTAATCATCGAGCCTTTGTCGCCGATGATGATTTTTTTCTGTCCTTCGCGCTGCACGATGATGACCTGTGAGATTTTGACCGATGTTTCTTCCTCTTCCCATGCCTCGGTTTCAACGAAGGCAGCGTAGGGCAATTCTTGCTCCAGCTTCAGGAAAATTTTCTCGCGCGTTACTTCGGCGGCAAGGAGGCGCAGCGAAATATCGCTCATCTGGTCTTCGGGATACAGCCACGGGCCTTGTGGCACCGCTGATGCCAGATATTTTTTGACGTCCTCAACGCCGTCGCCCTTCAGTGCTGAAATCATAAAAATACGCTGAAAAATACCGAACGCATCGCAGGCTGTGGCAAGGGCGAATAATTTTGATTTTTCGATGGCGTCGATTTTATTTAAAGCTAAATAAATTCCCCTCCCCCTGGAGGGGGGAGGGTCAGGGAGGGGGTGAACTTTATCGAAACTATCACCCCCTCCCGCTCGGCTTTGCCTCGCGACCTCCCCCCTCAAGGGGGAGGTGAAAGAACGCAGCCGCTCGATTAACTGCTGCGTGCTTTCTTTCAATCCCTGCTTTGCATCGATCAGCATCAGCACGGCGTCGGCATCGCCGATGCCGGCCCACGCTGCCTGCACCATGGCTTTTTCGAATTTCTTTGGCGCGTCGAAAATGCCCGGTGTATCGACGAATATCAGTTGCGATTGTTCATAGGTGCATACGCCGCGAATGTTGAAGCGCGTCGTTTGTACCTTGGGTGTGACGATAGAGACTTTGCTGCCGACGAGCGCATTAATCAGCGTCGATTTTCCGGCGTTCGGCTCGCCGACGATGGCGATGAAGCCGCAATGTTTGGAATCAGTCATGTTGCAACCGTTCCAGTAGCATCCCCGCCGCGGCCTGCTCGGCGACGCGTTTGGATGCGGCTTTGGCCTGAGTGGGCGGATAGCCCTGCACAGTCGCTTCGATGGTGAAAAGCGGCGCGTGTGCCGGGCCAGTGGATTCAACCAGCGTATAGGTCGGAACCGGCAGCCCGCGCGCCTGCGCCCATTCTTGTAATGATGTTTTGGCATCTTTCGGCGGCGCTTCGACTTTTTTCGCCATTTCCGTCCAGCGCGGAACAATAAATGTTTCTGCCGCCTGCATGCCACCGTCGAGATAGATCGCGCCGATCAATGCTTCAAGCGCATCTTCTAAATTGGAAGCATTATCGCGGCCGCCCGATTGTATTTCAGATGTGCCCACATTCAAGGCTTCACCCAGCCCGATATCGCGCGCCACCGCTGTCAGCGTTATGCCCTGCACCAATGCTGCATGGCGGCGAGCCAGTTCGCCTTCCTGTTCGGCGGGATACAAATCA
>Ga0206956_1089_pt2 | contig 26429 bp, 24 predicted proteins | sample Alteio_BWOrgHeat_35_FD_153252 | JGI IMG/M metagenome (GOLD analysis project Ga0206956, IMG submission 153252) | Enriched cells from forest soil in Barre Woods Harvard Forest LTER site, Petersham, Massachusetts, United States -... | ecosystem: Environmental > Terrestrial > Soil > Temperate forest >...
GTTGAGACCGGGCCAGTGAGGGATTGCGCCGTGAATAAGCGGCTGCAGGCGGGTTTCGGCCTCCTTCCCAAAGATTCTCGATCCGAGGAAAACCTCCAGATTTTCAGCGAAAGTGCACGCCGCTGAATGCCGGCCGCCATAGTGCGGCAGTCATTCAGGGACGCGCACGGACCGCGATTTTATTGGTCCTGCACGCGCTCCTGTTAACAAGGAGGAGTATGAGTGCAATTGATCGTCGGCATTTGGGATTGTCTCTTTTGATCGTGGCCGCTTCCGCTCTAGCGCAAAGCCGGTCGTCGCACGCATCCGCGCAGTCGGCTTCGGAAACGCAAGGCGATGCCGTCGTGGACGGACTCAAGTTTCACAGGGCTGGCGGTTTCGTACAGGTTGTCGATGTTGCCAAGAACCAAAGCGCAGGCACGGTAATTCTCCCGCCAAACCAGCCGCCTGTATTCGCCGCCATGCCCGGCTATGACGCGCAGATGAGAGCAGCGTACGAGAAATACTCGCAAGGCGACACGGGAACGTCTACGGATGCAAAGGAACCGGCAAAGGCTCCTTCTGGACAGTCGACTCCAGCGGCCTCAGCCTTCGACGCGACAAGCAAGACCGTCACGTTGTCGGACGGAAGGGCCGTAACCTTCGTGGACAACGACAGCCTGAGAGTGCAGATGCCCGGTCCCGCTGGCGCGAAAATATACGCACTGCGCTTTCACAAAGCGGGTGCGGGCGGATTCATGAAGGAATGGGCGCACAGGGAACAAGGGCACGTCGGTGGTTCACTTGGCGGGGGCGGCGTGACGATTAGCCTCGAAGCTCAGAACGGGATGCCGGGGGGCGAGGTCTACGACACGGCCAAAGGCACGGTATATGGGAATGGCGGCTTCGTGCAGGCCAAGGGAGTAACGGCGGCAGTGCGTGAGGCTGTTGATGTCGTTAAAGGCAGCGGACAGCCCGATCTGGCAAAGCTGAATGTCGTCAAGAGTCTCTTGAGCAATAACCTCGGCATGTAAGTCTGGAGCCACAAAAACACAGCGAGGCCAGGAAGCGAGGCTGTGTGATTTTCGATTTCGTGTCCTATCGGAACCAACTGGAGGCCTGCCGGATGACAGGCGGGCTCGTTCCGCATCCGGCATTCCAGCTCTTGAAGTCACCATCGGGATTACCGATGACAACTCCTTGGATCGTCTGCGCCGTCGGGCAGCCGGTGCAACCGCCGAAACCCGCAGTCGAGTTTCGCCTTCCCGCAGCGTCCACTACTCCCGTATCAGGCCCGGTTCTTTCCTGTCCGCCAGTTTACGTGCCGCCTGTTACGCGATCGATGCGCGGCGCGCGCGAAACGTGGAGCGATCTCCAATTCAGCCCGCGAGCGGAGTTCCAAAGCGTCTGGGCGGATCACAATGTCCGCCACAATGGCGAATACGGCATGGAAATCCATGCGCCGTTCGAAATCGACAACTCGCAGAATCGGGAATTACAGGCGATTGCTTTCTTTCACGCGGACGACGGGTACGGTGATCCGGTCCCCACCAGCGCGGAGGGCTTTCAGACAACGGCGGGCGATCTCTGTACATGGGAGTATTTCACGCCACCCTATCAGATCACCATTTACAGGGACTTCCGACTGTTCCTGCCATACCGGACCATACCTTGCGGGCACGGTGTCTTGTGGCGCCTGAAATTCTATGTCGTGCTCCGTGAAGAGTACCTAGATGAAACAGGGCTCGCCAAATCCGATTGGCAGCAGTTCATGCTAACCTGAACGGCCGTCCCATTGGTGAGGTCAACCCAGAAGATAGTAAGGGGCCTGATGAGCGCGCTCTACCAGATCGGACCAGAACCGAATGGGCTTGATGTGAGTTATGAGCGGCTTCTGATTATTGACGAACTCACGCTCAAAATAATCAGCAAGGTCAGTTCCATAATAGATAACGTCGGATTGCACGATTGAGAAAATTGGATTTCCAGTTTCGTTGGGCTCAGACGGTATATACCTATGCGAAAGTAATGGAATGAGTTTCGGAGCTTCGTCCACTACCTTACGTAAGATGGCTTTTCGCTCGGCCGTTCCTTCCGGTCGAATTCCCCACTCCGGCCACCAGAGGCCGCTGTTCTCTACGTCGAACAGCAGGCCTTCATAAGGTCGCTCCAACATTTCCCGGATTTCACGGTCGTCAGATCGCCAGTCCCACCCTTGCACTGGGCGTCGCTTTAGGAACAAATCGACAAGGTCTGGTGGAAAGACGAGGCCGTATTTCTGCTGAGCCTTATCTAATTCGCTTTGTGTGTAACCTTCCGCCCAACGCGGACCCTCCGCTCCACGACGTCGGGCGAAGTCGCTACTGATCTCATGCCCCAAGGTCACGGAACCAGCGGCGTTGGAGGGCTTGTCTCCGGATTGCGTCATGATGGCTCTCGCGAAGGTCAGTCGGTTGTCGGTCGCACTCTCCTTAAAGACCAGAAGTATGAACCTACAGCGCCTACTCCGCACAGCAGTAACGCCCACACGAAATATATCTCGGTAACAATTCGGGCACCATGAAAGCCAGAAAAATCTACGGGACGTCCAAGCTCCGCGAGAGCATAATTAAACATGGCGGTGAGAATAGCTGCTGGAGCGGCCATCGATACACCCATGATGACCTTCCAACGTGGAGCACGCTGCGCGGTCAGAAATCCTGCAAAAGCAGTTAACAGCCAGCACAAATAGTCCGAAAGGCTTTGCCGAGGCAAAGACAAGAAAAAAGGAAGAAACCCGATCGTCACGGCAAGTATCAGCACTAGCACGCCTGCTCCAAAGGCTTTTAACATTGAGACCAGCATCAGTTGGCGCCACTTTGTGGTTGATTGGGACTACTTCTGCGTATTTGTGTGCGGTCGGCGTAGCGGAGATTGTGATTCTTCTGGCTGCGGGCCTGGATTTATCGGCCAGTTGGGCCAATCCCGGACGGGAATGGATTGGCCACAAGCCTTCATCGCGTCTTCTGCACAGTGACAACAATTGTGACCCGTAAAGTCATACTCACTGCCTTTACACTTGTTCATTTCTCTTTTCAAGCAATCGTCGTCTTGATCGCCTCGTGTTGGTACGCATTGTGCTCCGGCTGGCTTAGGATCAGAATGAGTGCCAGATGGATCGTAGCTTGAAGTGTCATTGTCATTGTGGTTGTAACGTAAAAAGCAATGCCGGGCGTACGGAGCAGGTAATTGAAGAGGTCGAGTGCATAATTCTGCATCCAAGCCTAGAAGATCTACGAAGCCCAGTGGATTCTCTTCAGCGTACTGATACGTATTGATCCCGCCCGCGAGTCCGATGGGGTCAGACATGGGGTAGCGCGTGATCGGCGGCGCGTAAACCCGGAAGCCGCCGTTCTGGTATCCCGTCTCGATGTCGAACTGCTGGCCGGGAAATCGAAGGCTCTGGATGATGCTGCCTGTGGTGCTCTGCGTGTCCCCGAACGGTCGATAGAGTGCGCTCCACGCGGTCGCCTTGGTGCTGTCCGTGAGTTTTTGCGGCGTGCCAAGCAGATCGGTGTGCGTGTAATAGATCGCGCCCGAGCCGGGATTGACCTCTCCGATGGGGCGTCCGTTCAGGTAGATATAATCCGCCGTGTTCCCGTGAAGGTCGTCCTCGGCCAATAGCGTGCTGATGCCCTCAAGGGAATATAAAATGATATTTCCCCCGCCCGGCGCTTTCAGGAGCCGCCTGCCGAACAGATCATACGTGTACGTCGCCGAACCCAATCCTGATGCGCTGGCTGTCGCCATCTCGTTGGCCTGATTGTAGGTCAGGGTTTCGATGGTGGTCATGCCGTTCTTGAGCAGGTTGATGTTGCCCGCGGCGGTGTTGGTGACGGTCGTCGTCACGCCGCTTTTCACCCAGCTTGAGAGCTTGCTCGTGCCGCTGGTCTTACTGAACGTAGTGGTCACACCCGCGATCACCTGCGTCACGACGTTGTGATCGGTGTCCCATGTCCAGCTCCATGTGCCGTAGCCGCCCGTTCCTGATACGGCCGAGTTCAGGCGGTTGAGCGCGTCATAGCCGAGCGTCTGGCCGTTGGCGGCGTTGACGGTATCGGTGATGGTCTTGACGTTGTCGGCTGCGTCATAGGTGTAGGCGAGGTTCAGCACATCGCTTGTCGCGGTATCCACGCGGCTCGTGGGCCGGTAATCATTGTCGTAAACATACGTTCCCGTGAGGCCGTTGCCGTAACTTAACCCGGTGACCGGCCCGAACGGCTCATACGTAATTGACGTTGCGACGTTGCTCGGGCTACCCGCGCCGGGAGGCTGCGCGGTGACGGATGTGACCCGGCCCATGCTGTTTCGCCCATAGGCGACGATGGTGCCCGAGGGATAGGTGATGCTGGAGACATTGTTCCCCGCGTCGAACGCATAAGCCGTGGCCAAAGTCGTGAGGCCGGTCGCGACGCGGCTCTCCGCCGTGACGTTTCCGCGTTCATCGTATGTGAGACTGAGCGAACCGACTTTATCGGTCGCGCTGGTCAGCCGCCCAAGGCCGTCACCGTGGCCGGTCTGGTCGTACGTCAATGATGTGTTCAGCGACGTGTCCGACGGGTAGCTCGCCGTCAGCATCCTGTCGTCGGCGTCATAGGTCATGTCGGCTTCGAGCGAACCGGCCAGAAGCTGCTCCGTCAGGTTGCTGTCGGGGTCGAAATAATACACCGCCGTGCCGCTGTCGGGGCTGGCCTCCTGTATCCGGTCGCCGAAGCCGTCATAGACATAGGACGTGGTGTTGTTCAGCGGATTCTTCACCGTCAGCACGCGGTCGTGCTTGTCGTATGTAATCGTCGTCGTCCCGCCGGGCGAGGGGTCGACCGAGGTCAAGAGACGGTTGAGTTGGTCATACGTCAACGTCGTGGTGTGGAGGAGCGGGTTCTTGACGGTCTTGAGGTTGCTGTTCGCGTCCCATGTCAGCGTTGTCGTCTGGCTCATGCCGCCGACATAGGTCAGCATCCGCCCGAGCGCGTCGAACGTCGCCGTGTGGCTGGCCGTGACCGTTGGCGTCGGGTCCTCGACCTGTACCGCTGTGGCGTCACCGAGTGCATCGAGCGTGATGTTCACCGTGTTGCCGGGCAAATCCGTTATCGTCGTCAGGCGGTGCGCCGCGTCGTAATCGAAATCCAGTTCCGAGCCGTCCGGCTTCTCAACCGAGGCGAGGTTCCCGGCGGTGTCATACGTGTTCGTCGTCGTCAGGTTCCCCGCGCCGGTCGTCAGGACGCTGGTGAGCAGGCGTTGCCCGCCGTCATAAGTCAGCGTCGTCAGCACGCTGTTGGGATCGGTGATCGTCAGCGGATAGCCGCCGCCCGAATGCGAGGTGACGGTCGTGACGTTGCCGACGGCATCCGTCACTGTCAGCAGCGCGCCGTCTGTATCATATGTGTAGCTGGTCTCGGCGGTGACGTCGGTGCGCGGCAATTGCACGCTCAATATTTGCCCGGTGGCGTTATACGTCCATTGCGTTTCGCGTGTCTGGCCGTTGGTGCTGTAGGGAACGCTGGTCGTCGTCGTGTCGGTGCCGGTCTCGGTCAGCATGTTGCCGCTGCCGTCGTAGGTGAAGTCTGACGTCAGCCCGTCCGTCACGATCTCGTCCGGCAGGTCGGGGAAAGTCGCGTCGTAGGTGATGGTCGTGGTCCGCGCCACGCTATATCCCGCCGCCTCGGTGACGCTGGTGGCGAGGCCGAGAGCATTCCTCTTGAAGACCGTGACGTTGCCGTTCCAGTCGCTCACGCTGTGGAGATAGCCGTTGGAGTCGTAGCCGAAACTCCGGCCCGCCGCCGCCGTAGTGGCGGTCGAGGCTCGGCTGATGAACTGAACCTTCGGGACGCCTTGCAGGTACACAAAGGTGTAAGTGTCCGCGACGCCGAGCGCGTTCGTCACCGTCACCGAGCCGTTGGCGTTGTAGGCAATCGTCGTGGAAATCGCCCCCAAAGTGCCGCCGAGCTTGCTTAGGGTGGCGCGGTTCTGGCTGTCATAGGTCCACGTGGCGTAGGTGACTCCTGCGCCGTCGAGGATATTGGTGATCGAGGTCGGGTTGGTGGCGTCCGTATATTGATAGGTGAAGCCGGTGGACGGCGTGCTGGGGTATGAGACCGATGTCAGGACATTGTGGCCGCCCGAAGTTCCATAACCGTAGGTGATCGTCGTGCTGTCCGGTGTTCCGATGGATTGCAGCAATCCGCTGGTGTAGCTGAGGGTGAGGGTACGGCTGTAGCTATCGGTAATGGAAGTCAGCAGGCCCCCTGTGTAGCCCATCGTCCGCGCATAGCCGTTGCGAAGCGTGACGCTTTGCAGGCTACCGACGGTTCCCGACGAGGTATAGGTCTCGACGGTGCCGTTGATGTCCGTCAGCGTCCAGTTCGAGCCCGATTGAACCAGCGTGATGGGGAAACTGGAAGCCGCGACCCATGCGCTGCCGGAAAGAACGAACGGTATGATGCGCCCGTCGGGCCGCTCGGCGTAGACATTGGTGAGCGTCACGCCGGTATAAACCAGTTGCAGATAAGCGTCGTATTCCGAACGCCAGTTGACGCCGAGCGATGTCGCCAGCGTCGTGACCGTCGTCCCGTTGACAGTGATGTTGTTCCCCATGCTGTTGTAGGAGCGGATAAACGTCAGCGGGTTCTGGCCGGAGGTCGCGTAATCCGTGATCTCCTCATACATATTGCCGGTCGAGACGTTGATCGGTTCCCCTATAGAAATGAACCCGCCGGGGTCCGGTGGGCCGCCATGCACAGGGCAGATATTGCAACCTGAATTGTCGGGATTGCCGGTCGCGCCGCTGCGAAAGGGTATCCACTCGTATATATGCCCGAAATTATTCTTGCAATTGCCGTTAGGGGGCGTCCATGCGACACCGCATCCGCCGCGGTCGACAAGTATGCCTGTCGACGTCACCTTGGCTATATAGCCCGACTCATTGGCGCCCGAACTGTTGCCAGGATTGCCGTTGGTCTCGGCATTCTGGTTGAGCGGTATGTTGATGACCGTCAGCGAGCCCGGCGCAAGGGTGCCGGAGGCCACCTGCAGCGGGACGGTGCCGGTTGTGGGATCCAGATTCTGGTTAATGGAAAACGTGAATGTGTGGCTGCTATCAAGCGCCGTCGAAGACATGAGCTGCGTCCAGTCGGCAGAGCTCGGCCATGACGCGCCGGTGGCCGGAAAGGCGAAGGTCCCCGGATAGGCAGGTCCGATATTCGTTGTTCCGGAGAAGCCGTTGCCATAACTCGCCTGCATGCAGTAACCGGCTTTGTTGCTGCCGCCGCAGAGAGCGACATTTTGTGCCGAGCAGGAAGAGTTGCCGGTTTCGCCGTCGCCGCCGCCTATCTGGAAAATTTTTCCGGCGCTGCCGACCGACAACCAGGAGACCCCCGGATTGGCTCCCCCTGAATCCCTCACGGAAGAAAATTCGGGAACACCCCCGCAGAGAGTGGAGCTGGTCGAACCAACGCCGGTGACGTAAGTGAGGGTGTAGGTAAAAGGCAGGGTCGCCAGATTGGTGCCGGAGCCAAACACGTTGGCCGAGCCCGAGCTGTCGGTGCCAGAATTAACGGTGCCCGTGATCTTGACAATCACCTGCTGCTGCGTCGCGCTCGCCGCCTGCGGCAGGCATGCGCCCGCCACGGCGATGACGCTCAGAAATGCCGTGAACAGAATGGAAGGAAAATGCCGCCTGAGGGGACTCTTGGTGTGCTTGCCAAGGCGCGGACGGGAACCAAACACCGGAACACCTTGACCCAAGGAGAAAACCTAGCAGTACGCTTCAATAGCAGTTTTCGGGAAAACCGTCAAAGAGATTTCCGATTGTGATTGTTCGCGCGGCGTTAAAATCGACCGCATGGAACCGAAAAGCACACTCGGCTTGAAAACCCTTCCGAAGACGATCGAACAGCACGAAGCCGATGAGAAGCGGATCGCGGAGACCTTGAAGCAGGTTGAGGCGTACTGGAACGACATCGCTCCCTACGGCGCTCCACAGTTTGACGCGGGCAGAGGTATGGAACTGCTTCTTTTCGATGCCAACCGATACCGCGACGGTCTCAACCGCGTCATCGCCAAAGCCCAAGAGCAGGAAGCATTAATTAAACATCGCGAGAACAATGGACAAGAAGTCAGCGACGCGGACCGGCAACGCTGGTTTGCGTACCTTGAAGCAGCTCATATTGCGCAGGATGCCCTTTCGCCCAATCCTCCGGCTGAGAATTCAGAGACGACGCAACAGTAAGACTCAACCCCTGCCCTCTTTTGCCCTGCGCTTCCGGCGCCGGGCTTCCACCCTGTTGTTGTGCGAGAGCATGAAAGCCCGTCGGCGTGAACGTGCTTTTGTCGGACCAGGTGGCGGCTCCGGAGGTGGTGGAGGATCCGACGCCATAACCCGTCCCTGCTCCAGAGCATCAAACAGGTCCTCGGTCTGGTATTCCGTAGCCGTCGTACCGTGGCGGAAATTCACGCGGTAGTGTCCCGGCGCCTGCTGCAGCACGAGGCCGAGCTTCCTCAATTCGTCGAAGGCTTTTTGATACGGTGTCGTGTTCATGTCTCGCTCCGTCATGGTGAGTTCTCAACTTCCGGGATCTGGGCTGGGGGAAAATAAGCCGGGATACATCGCCCGGATCTGCTTCATGCTGTAACCGGCATGCAAGAGCGCATTGATCAGCTCGCCGATGCCGGATGGACGCTCGGGCGTACCGATCATCGAGGCGTGATTTTCTCTATGAGGCGAGTGATGGTCCGAACTGTGAAAATCGTGAACAGCGGATTTTCCGGCTGAATGGGAGACACGAACAAAGCCTCGGTGTGCGACGGGTTGTACGGCAATTCGGAAAGCGGCATATTTGAAACGGCTCCTGTCCTTTCCGCCGTTGCCGCCTTCTGGATTCCGCCGGAGGATGGGGCGCGGCCCCCGGCTCCTCATCGTTCCCGGTCAACCTCTCGCTGTCGCTCCCGCGCGGCCTCGCGTTCCTTGTCCTGCTGCCGTTCCTGCGCACGCTGTCCGATGGCGTTGTATAAATCGATCTGGTCGCGGGCGTCGGCCTTGCGCTCCTGCGCGGCGATCTTTCCCTCGCGTATCTGCTCCGGCGTCAGTTTCGGCGCGAAAAGACTTTCGAACGCGTTCCCGATAATCTCCAACGGCCTGCCAATGATGTTCAAGGCCCGCAATGGAGACTTGGCGATGCTTGCCGGTGCGTTGCCGGCGCGTATCCGGGCCCTGCCTCTATTCCGTGTGGCGTTCTCAAGACGGATAGCTCGCCACTCGGCGGAGCGCTCCCGCGCGCGTCCGTCCGAGGCCTGCCGTGTTGCGTCGAGGCCCTGCAGTTTATTGGTATTACGGAGCGCCTTCAGAAAATCCTGCGCGACGGCTTGGTCCAGCTTGTGGACGCGGGAACCCGGTTTCATCATTTCGTCGTTGCGCCGGTATTCAATCCAGGACTCCCTGACTGCGACGATCTCGCCTTCCTTGTAACGCGGCGCATAGCGGCCAATCTCTTTGGCGAAGGCGGCCTCCCTCTGGCTGCGTTCGGCTTCTTCTTTTGTTACCCGCGCGAAGGTAATTCCTTTCTGGTCGAGCGCGGCGGCAAAAGCCCTGTCATTGTCGCAATGGTGCTGAAGCTCGGCGAGGTTGAGGGACATGCCGGTCAATTTCTTCGGCACTCGTTGCGGCCGCTGATTACGGGTTGTCTCTCTCGCCGCGTCCTCGAAGTGATAAAGGGGAGAAGTGCGGATCGGTTCAGGCCTTGGCGGCGCAAAGGGCCACTCTTTTTCCCTACGGCCCTGCCCTCTGGTTTTCTCGGGCTTCGGCTCGACAAACCGGCGGTCGATCTTCTCCTTTTCGATTGCGGCCTTTCTGACGGCGTCGTCCCATTCACTGTGATAGCGGTCGCGGTCCCACACCGCTTCCGGCTTCCGTTGCTGCCGGGATCTGTCAGGTTCGGCAATATGGGCGCGGGCCTGTTCGACGGTCGGCAGGTGCTGGCGGTCGAGGTCGGACAGGCGTTCGCGAATCTTGCTGGCGGTCACGCCAAGTATTCGTTTCCCGAGGCCGTGCATGCCTCCGGCATGATCGACGACCAGAAAATCCCGCTTCTCGCCCTGCGCGAGGATCAGCCCTTCATGGGCGAGGGCTGCCTCGAAGCTGCGTCCGCAATCCGAGCGGTCGTAGCAGTCGCGGATGGTCTGCCGCGTCTTCCGAATATCCACCCCGAGCCGCCTTGCCTGTTCCTCCTCGGCGCGGGTGGGCGCGTATGTGATCGGGCCTTCGACTTCGTTCCGGACGCGCGTCAGGTTCAGTTTGATTTCAAGCTCGCGGCTGACTTCCTTCAACCGCAATTTGAAATACGGCAGCGGCCTCGCCGTCATGGTGTCCTGATCGATACGGCTCCATGCGATGTGCATGTGCTCATGGCCAGTTTTCTCTCCGGTGTGAAAGGCAATGGCGCGAGGCTGGCCCGTGAGACCGAGCTTGGACTCGATCCGGTTGGCGATGCGCTCCCATTGTGCGCGGGTGAGTTCCTCGCCGTCGGGATTGCGGACCTGGACATGGAAGAAAGGCTGCTCTGCCCGCGTGCCTTCGGCCATGACATGAACATCGCGGAAAGCGTCCACGATATTGTCGGCGGCGAACCCGCGCATCTGCCACAATTCGGCGCGTTCGCCGTCCTTCCCGGTAATCATGTATCGGGCGAGCTTGACGCCGTTGTTGTGAGCCGTTCCCTTGGCGATCATATACGGTCCTTGCGCCTCACGATCTCCCGGATGGCGGCGGCAGCCTCGCGAACGAGCGCGAGAGTTGAGAGGTATTCGCGGGCCATGCCAATTGCGCCGGCGGCATTCAGCACATGGGCAATCTGGTTGAGATTGCTCCCGGCCTTGTTCAGGGCGGCGGTCGCGCGCGCAAGTGCTTCCGCGTTGACCGGCGGGCTGCGCCTCGCGCGAGGGCCCGGAGTGCCGAGGCCGCACGCGCGAAGGTAGCTGGCAAGCGCCAATCCCGCCTCGCGGGCCTTCAATTCAAGCTCGGCGCGTTCATCCGGAAGGCAGCGAACGGAAATCGGCGCGGAACGCTGCCGGTTCTCGCTGCCGCTGCGCCTGGCCGTGGGCTCCGGAGTGGGGTCCGCCGTCATGGCAACACCTCCCATGCGACGAACACGGCAAACGCGGGCCGGGTGAAACATACAGAAACCGTGCCGGTTTCCGATGCCGCTTGCGGCCCAGGGGAAGGGATGCAACGGGGAGGGGCAACGCCCCTCCCCTTGCCAAGTTGCGCCACAGCTCCGGCTGCAAGCCGGGGATGCGTGGCGTGGCGCGGAACTTCCGCGCACAACTTGCTGTCTGCGTTGTTCGCAGAAATCATGATCGGAGGGAATCGGAGAATCAAAACAGCCGCAAGGCGATTCGGGCGTTCCGCAAGCAAAAAGACGCATGCGGAATCGGAAACGTGCCGACACGAAACATAGAAATAAAAATGCAAAGCGGGACGCAAGAGCGTTCCTCTTTTCGCACTCGCAACATTGCGCGGTGACATAAATATGTATTCAATTCGGAGAAAGAGGGCGGCAGGAAAAAGGCGATGAATGGCGAAGGACGTTAGTCGCTGGACGGACCGATGATCTCGAACGTGGTCCCGGTAGGCGCTTCCAGATGGTACTGTTCGAGCTTGAGAATGCTCGGGTCTTTCTGCGTCAGAAGCATGCAGTTTATGCGACGTTCCTTTCCGATGTCGATGTACCCGATAAATGTCGTGCCGTCCGAACCGAGCTCGAATTTTCCCGTGAGGGGCGGCAAGGTTCTCTTCCAGGAAGTTTCCTGCGCGATTTTCGGCGCTTGCTCCGCGGCGGTGTTCTGCTCGGAGGCAACGATTGTGAGGTGCGGCGGCTTGTTCATGAATGTTTTCCCTTCGTGATGGATTGAGACGGGACTGCCTTAGTGAATACAGTCGAAGAAAAAAGGGCAAGGCACTCTTGCGAGCGCCCTGCCCGTCTGCGCTAGGCGGCCTCGTCTTCCGGTTGCGCCTGCTTGTCGCCGGCCCGAAGCTCGACAATCTTGCTGTGAGCCTGGTCGGCGACTTTCGCCAGCAGAAGCAGGTCGGTCGCGTTGAAGCTGTCGGAGCGTTGCCAGTTGCCGTCGCCGTTCTTGTAGCTGCGCTCGAAGGTGACGGAGTAGAAGGTGCCCTTCTCGTTCTGGTTCCGCCAGATCGCTGCGGATACCGGGTAAAGCGTGACTTTCGCTGCGGGTTTTTTGTTGTCTGACATGGTGTTCTCCTTCGTTGAATGTCGGCTGCATGATCGCAACCGATGCTGTCCCGTAAGCGCGTTCCCGCGTGACTCTCTGTCAAAAGCGCCGGAGGCAAAGCCGTAGGCGGGATCGCCGGAATTTTTCCGTCCGCGCAGCGGTGCGCATGCAAGGAAAAATTGCGAGAACCCACCTTTTGACCGGCACGCCGGAACGCGCTAGGGCTTGCATCGGATAAGGTTGCGACTATGCAGCCATGAAATATCGAAGGTAAGAACGCAGGGGCAGACAAATATACCCGGCGATGCGGTACGACACCCGGTATTGAAATGCGATAAGGCATGGAACACTGGGCGGGCCCTTTCCGTCCTCACCTTCGCGCTACAACCGGAGTGTGCGGCAACAGGCCCGACACGTCCTTCCCGCAAACGCGAAATCTCTGGAGGATCGCCGCTCAAGGATTTCTGAAAGATTTTCAGGCGGGTAAGGCGCGCAACTATGAAGGGCGGAGAAAGAAGGCGTGGGAATTTGGTAGAGTGCGCGGAGATTGTTTCTCTTTTGGCTTCGGAAGTAAAACTATAAAAACGACCTTATAAAGGCCGAGAATACAAAACTGGCATGAGTTGCGTAGTAAGCCAATATCATGCCTATAAGCAGCACTATAACTGCAAGCCTAAACCTTGTTTGTCTGGGCTGTTCGTCCGGTGATTCATTGTTATTCTTATCGTTCATCAGCATTCCTCGTTTACGACAATTCGACGGCCCCGGATAGTAGGGGAAGAAGGGTGTGTTTGGACATTAGCCCTTTTTTCGCGTCAAGCTATGGGCGACTTTCCAGCGCGCATCCCAGTCGGCGCGAAGCCTCTCCCATAGTTCGATGTCGGAACGGATTTCGAGCATCGGTCCAGCTGCATAGGTGTCATGGGCCAGAAAAACTCCGAGCAAGGCCCACTCCCTGCTGTGGACCATGAAGCCGGCGGGCATAATGTCGGAGAGACGCAATTCGAGCATTCCCTTTGGTTCGCCTGACGTGGCGGGCGGATACTTCTTCGACAGGCTCTCGATTTCGGCGATCTGTTCCCTGAGTTCACGCAACGCCCTTGGTTTTGGTTTGTCCTTGCGAAGGGAATAGCGGGCAGAGATAAGTGCATCGTTCTCCGAGTTCATCATCAGGATTTTCAGGCGGACATTGCGCCGCAGAAGTCCGGTGAGGTCGAGTTCGGAAATGCCCTGGTTGAACCCTGTCGTGACGATCCTGAGATCGTCGTGATCGTGTTCCGGCCCTCGCTCGACGCTGCCCAGCAATTCGTAAAATCGCGCTCGGTTCCACTCCCCGAAAACCTCTATTCCCCCGAGGTCGCCTTCCCGCGAAACCTTGGGCAAAAATCTGTAACCGCGCTTGGGCAGGGTTTCGATGAACCGGGGATTCTTCGGGTCGTCTTCGAGTAGCGCTTTACGGAGAGAGTGGACGTGCGTGTCGATAATGTCAGGGCTGGCGCTCGGCCATAGCGCTTTCAGGATATCCGCTTCCAGAAGCTCCTTGTTATGCCTCTCCGCCATGTAGCGCAGGAGTTCCAAGGTCGGGTTGAGGAGGTTTTTGACCTCGTCGAACCCGCGAAACAGCGTGAGATGCAGGCGACCTCGGGGGTCGAGACGCGCTTCAAGGCGGAATGGCTCGCCAAACTTCTCACCGAACGTAAACGACGCGTGGCGCTCCATGCCGAATTATCTTACCTGAATTTTCTTCAGGTCTTTTTCAGCGGCAGGACTTCAGACCTTTCGTTGTTGGGGGAAGGACGTAGGGCGCACCTCCGATGCAGAGTGATTTCTGTAGCGGGCCGGAGGCGGCGGAGATGACGAATTCAAACCATGCGGGAAACAACGGAAGCAACGGCAACGGGCGCATCGAGGTTTTAAAAAAGCGCGAAGCCGAGATAAGGGCCAAGATTGCCGAGGAACGGGTCAGGCAGCAACGGCGGGAGTGGAAGGAATACGACCGCCTGAAAAACATCGTCGGCGGCGCCCTGCTGGCCATGGCGGCGGAAGATCAGGCCTTCGCCCTGCACCTCAAGGAGCGGCTGCAAAAGGCGGTTGTGGTCGAGAGCGAGCGGAACCTGCTGCGCTCGAAAGGATGGGTCTAATTATGGAAGCGCTCGTTCTGCTGTTTTTCATCTTCTTCTGTCTGGTGCTCAGCGCAGGCCGGAAGTCCGTCCAGAAGCGGCGCAACGAAGCCTATGACTTTCAGCCGGTCGCTTACGACAACCCGAAAAGCGCGGCATCGGCGCGGTGGGCGACGGACAAGGCGCTGAGAAAGGCGGATCTGTTCAAGGGCAAGGGCTGGCGTATCGGCCGTTCGCAAAAGGGCCGGGTGATGCGTTACGGGGGACCGGGGCACCTCCTGCTTGTCGCCGGTGCCAGAAAAGGAAAGATGGTTTCGGTTCTGGCGCCCGCGGCACTGGACCGTTGCAAGGCCTCGCGCATATTCATCGACCCAAAGGGCGAGTTGTGCGCCGTTACTCACAAACGCGCCGCGCAATTCAGCCGGGTTGTGGCGCTGGACCCGTTTGGCACACTACAAAATCTCGGTATCAGGGGCATCAGGCTGCTGGGTCTCAATCCCCTCGCCGCTCTCGATCCCAGATCCGTTTCCTTCGGCGGCGATGTTGCGGGCCTGGCGGAAGCGATCGTCTGGGAACAGGAAGGAAGCAGCGCGGACCGGCACTGGACGGACAGCGCCCGCCAGCTGGTGGCCGCCGTTATTCGCGTGCTGGTGAAGTATGGGCGGAAGGAAGATAAGAATTTGCTCGCCGTGCGCGACGCCATCTGCGGCGACGTCTTCGAGTTTGCCCGTACGTGGATACATTGCGACGACGGCGCGGTCCGGCAGGCCCTCGGGCGGTATGCGGCAAAAGGCGCCGAAGAAAGTCGTGAGTTGAACGCCGTCATATCGACGGCGGTCGTGCAGACGGATTTCCTCGGGATGGAAGGGATAAGCGGGTCGCTCGTGGGGAATGGGCTGCGCTTCGCGGACCTCAAGCGCAAGCGCATGACGGTTTATATCGTCCTGCCTCTCGACAAGCTGGCAAGCTGCGGCAAATGGTTCCGCCTCTGTATCGCGGCGGCGCTCGCCGAATTGTTGAAGGCGGGTCCGAGGGGTCTGCCTGTCCTCTGCGTGATCGATGAGTTTTTCTCTATCGGTCCCCTGAAGGCGTTTCAGACGGCCATGTCGCAAGCGGCGGGCGCGGCCGGGCTGCAACTCTGGCCGGTGCTGCAGGATCTGGCGCAATTGCAGACCATGTATCCGCGCGAGGGCTGGCGGACTTTCCTTTCGAATACCGCCGTGAAGATTTTCTTCGGCGACAACGGCGACCGGGAAACCTCGGAGTACATCTCGGCGATGTGCGGCGACCGGGAAATGGTCATGCCGTCGCGCACGGTGCGCGAAGACCGCAAAAGCAACTATGGCGGCGGGCTTTACGACGTGGATGTGAGCGACAGCAACGCGCTGGCATGGGAAAGGCTCATCCGGCCTCACGAGGTCAGCCGGTTGAACGATCGGGAAATGATCGTGTTTTGCGAAAAGGTCGGCGGGCCGATCGGGGCCAAGCGAAAACCGTATTTCGAGGGATGGGAGTTCAGCGGCAAATACGGGCGCAACCCCTATTACAACGGCGGCGGATGGGCAAAAGCGATTTTCGGGAGGTGACTTGTGTCAACGGTAAGAGCGGAAACTTTCGATCTGGAGATGTTCGGAAAACTGGTGGCGCTGTTCGACAGCAGTCAGGCCGGCGAAGCGGAGAGCGCCTTTCGGAAGGCGGTGATTATGTGCGCGAGGAACGGCATGCATTTCTCGGACGCGGCGAGAGTCACTTACGGTCAAAATGATGAGGAAGTCGCCGCATTGCAGGAGCAGCTGCGGCAGCAGGAGGCGGAACACGCGAACCACCTCACCGAGGCTGCGGCGGAAATCGAGCGGCTGCGGGCAGAACTGGCTCACGAGACACCGGAAGGCGAGCATGTGATCGACCTGCCCGGCCGGTTGCGGCACGCCTGGACGTTCCCGCAATTCCGGCTGCTGGTGCTTACGATCGTGATAGCTGCCGTGTCCTCGATTGCTCCAAACCATGACGGGCCGGGGTGGTTCTTCGGGGCCGTGTGCCTGTTTCTCTTTGGTGCGTGGAGCGTAGCCCAATTCCGAAAGCGCGGCCCCGGGCAGATGTTCATGAAGTGGATCGTGTACGCTGCATCCCTCGTGCTTGGCGGAATACTGGCGGACAGCGCGGACGCGGCCAATCGTCCCACCGCGTTTCTTGGCGTTCTGGCCGTGGCGCTGGTCCTCACATTATCAAAGTTGAGCGGATGGCTTGGCGAGAAGCTCCACGAGCATGTGTGGGAGTCTGAGTCCGTGCGTGTGGTGAGGGGATGGTTCGTGACGCCATGACGGACAAAGAACAAATCGCCTTGGCGCTCATGGTCATCCGCGGGCAGGCAACGACGCATTCGCGGGAAGCGCGTCCGCAGCCGGAGAAAGAACGCCACCCGGCATGGTTCAACCGCGTTCAGGCGGCGAACCAGGACCGTAGCAGCGATTGGGGCGGCGGCAACTGGCGGGCCGGGAGTTTCGGCGGCCACAACTGGGGAGGCGGGAGGGACAGGTAATGAAAAACCAAATTATGAAACCCGATTACGCGTCCGAGATCGGCGCCGCGCTGGCGGTGATACGGCATGGGGAGGTCACAAGCTCCCCTGTCCCGGAAATCTTCGATCTCTATTGTTTCTGCGCGGTCTACGACAAGCCCTATACGCTACGCTTCACCCGGCAAGCCTCGGGGCTGTTGCGCTTCGCGGCAAGCATCAAGGGCCAGCCGTCATCATTGCCCGGTAACTGCCGCGCCGGAGGCATCGGCTGGACATTGAACCTCGATTATTTTGAAAGCACGGCGGCGCCCTGCGCGTGGTGCGGTGATCAGATCTTTAATCATTGCAAATCCTATTGCGGCGCCCTGGTCTGCGGCGGCCGCATGAATGGCAACACATTTCATTGCCGCAAGAGTTGTGGCGCTTCATGGATCGGCGTGCCCTTGCGTGAAGTCAAAGGAAGCATGAGATGCGAGCCTTCACTAGCCAGTCACGTTCCGTCATCGCCGCTTCTGAAGCCTGCGGAGGTTGGGCCAAAACCCCTGCTCCTGCTTGGCTCCGGACGTGCAAGGTGGGGCAAGTAACGCTCGAAATCGGGAGGCAAGGATTATGCCGCGCAAGGCTCAAAAATGCGGAAGATGCGGAACGGAAGAGATAGCTGGCGACGGTTTGTGCGCGCGTTGCCTCGAAATACATCTGACGCCCGCGATGATGCTGGACCAGTGCCCGAGGTGCAAGGACGTGCTGCTGATCGGCGAGTGCTGCAGTTGCTGGCGTTGCACATGCGGCGAGCTGAACCCTTACGGGCATTGCTGCAGCCGCTGTTTCCAAGGACAGAGCGTGCATTAGGCCCCTGCCCTCGGGTTGATTTTGGGGACTGGCTCCAGCGGAAATGTTTGGCTAAATTCGGCGGGCCCACGGACAAAAGGTAGGTGGGCGGTAGGAAAAAGAGATGTTTGATAACGAGCTGGAAAGTTTCAAGAACGGCATCGATCTTCGCGCCTACGCGGCGGAGCAAGGCTACCTGCTGGACCGCAAGGAAAGCTGGCGCGGTTGCGCCGTCATGCGTCATGCGAACGGCGACAAGATCGTTATCAAGCGCGATTGGGACAACCACTACGTCTATTTTTCCGTGCGCCAGGACAACGATAATGGCTCGATCATCGATTTTGTGCAGAACCGGCAACGCCTCAGCCTCGGCGCCGTCCGGAAGGAATTGCGGCCCTATATCGGGATGCCTGCGTCGCAGCTTCCGGCCTTCGCTCCGCTTCCGAAAACCAGCAAGGAACGGATGCGGGTCGAAACTGAATACGCGAAGATGCAGGACGCCGTGCGCCATCCCTATCTTGAGGACGAACGCGCCCTGCCCGCCTCGCTGTTGTCTGAAGAGCGTTTCGCAGGCCGCATTCGCACGGACGCCCGCGGCAACGCTGTGTTTCCGCATTTCGATCAGGAAGGGGTTTGCGGCTTCGAGATCAAGAACAAGGGCTTCACCGGCTTCAGCTCGGGCGGGACGAAAGGCCTCTGGCTTTCGCATGAGCGTCTCGATGATAACCGGCTTGTGTTTTCGGAGAGTGCTATCGATGCGCTCTCGCATGCGGTGCTCTTCCCGGATGAACATGCCCGCTACGCCTCGATTGGCGGCAAGCCGAACCCGGTGCAGCCGGAGCTGATCCGTGCGGCGATTGCCCGCATGCCTGAAAAATCCACAATCGTCTCGGCCATGGATGCCGATGACGATGGCGGCAAGCTGGCGGAAGTCGTTCGCAGGGCCGTGAATCTCACGGGCCGAGCCGATTTGACGTACGCCCTTCAGGAGCCCTTCGGCTTCAAGGACTGGAACGACGAATTGCGTGGAAAACGGAAACAGACCCTCCCCTTCCGTCCGGAGGAACCGTCCGTCGCCTGAGTGTGGCGCGGGCAGAAAGTGAAACGACAATGTTTCACAAACACGAAAAAGAACCCATCCCGATAGTGTTAAATGGAGGCATCGGTAGGCGGCTCCTGAACGTCAGGGAGGCTGCCCAATATCTCGACCTCGAAGTGGACACTGTCTACAAAAAGGCCAGGTTGCGGGAGATTCCCTGCGTCAAGGTTGGTCGTGCGTTGCGGTTCGATCTCGAAGCGCTTGAGCGCTTCATCGAAGAGCACACACTCGAAACCATTGACTGAAAGGAGAAGCCCAGAAATGTCCATTCACAAGAAGTGTGATGGGTTGTTTGAAGTGCGCTGGAGGGAAGGAGGAAGGAACAAAAGCCTGCGGGTTCACGGCGCTTATGAGCTGGCGCGGAAGATCGAACGCAAGAAGATGTCGTTGCGCGATGAAGGGCGGCATCTCGATATGAAGCGCGAGATCAATTTCCGAATGTCGGCGCTGATCGAACGGTACTCCGCGCATTACGGCATGAAGAAACGCTCGGCAGATCGGGAGAAAAGCATCCTCGAAGGCATCCGGTCGGAACTCGGACAGCTGTTTGTCAGGGAAACCGACGGCGCCGCAATCGGGCGCTGGTACGACAATCTCACTGGGGTCCGGGAATTATCGCCCGGTACGGCCGTGCGACATTTCAACGTCATGCACCACATGATGGAGAAAGCCTCCACGATCTGGTCGAAGGAAACCGGCATCGAGCGGAATCCGGCGGATCAGGTCGAGGTGCGAAGGCCGGACGACCAGAGGGACCGTTATCTCTCGGAAGACGAGCTTGGCAGGCTCAAGCGGGCTCTCGATGAAAAGATGTACCAGAAAAACACGCGTGGCTGGGGCGTGAAGACGGTCAACAAGACGTTTACGCGCCTGCGGATGATCGTTCTGATCGCGCTTACGACCGGCATGAGATCATCCGAAATCTTCGGCCTCAACTGGACCGATGCGATGTATGGCGAGGGGCTTCTGGCAGTGCGGGGCAAGCTGAAGGGCGGCAAGATGCGTTACGTCCCGATGCCTCCCGAACTGGCCGCCGAGCTGCGGCGCTATCCCGCTGTCATTGGTGAGGACCGGATTTTTCCGCCGGACCCCGAGGCAGTCAGCGGGCGGCAGCGCGTTGAAGGAAGTTTTGAAGACCTGCTGGAACGGGCGGGTATTCAGGATTTCCGCTTCCATGACCTGCGCCACACTTTCGCGTCCTGGTACATGATGAACGGCGGCGATCTTTACGAGCTTGCGAAGATCCTCGGCCATTCGAACATAAAGATGACCGAACGCTATGCCAAGCTGGCGCGGCAGCACATCGCCCGGACCGGCAGCACGGCGCGGGAAATCTGGAAACTGCTGGAACAACCGCCAATTTGCGAACGATCCGGACAGGCCGAAGGCATGTTCGCGTATGGTTCGCGCCACTGAAACCGTACGTTTCCGGCCGCCTGCAAGCGATTGAAAGATATGGTGGCCAGGGACGGAGTTGAACCGCCGACGCCAGCCTTTTCAGGGCTGCGCTCTACCACCTGAGCTACCTGGCCACATTCGTGCTGCTCCACTGCCGGACGGTTGCGAGTTTTCGGCTACACCAAACCTTGATGAACTTGCCGGGAATCGCGGGCAGTCAAAACGCAGGAAGCGTGTGGAACAGCCCCGATTATAACAACCAAGTTGGATTCCCTCAATGCGCGCGGTTGTTTCATTCGCCCGCAGTGTCATCAAAGACGTATCTGGTAAATCCACTGTGGGCGGATCTCGGATATGCCGCCACCTTCCTGCGTCACAGGACTTGCTTATCGAGGGAGCACAGTTGCGGGGCTTACGCTCTTACTCTCCAACCGAATTGCCGTGAGTCTGCAACCATGAAGCGAGCTGTGTTCCCTGCTGCGCCTTCAGATCGACACAATAGTTAATGCTCTCCAGCGATTGCTTGAGCGTGCGGTCGGCGGCGGGCGCGTGGTGCGTGGAGAAGAAATCTTTGACTTCGTCCCGCATGCCCGCGTCACAGAAGGACCGGGTATTTTCCACGATCATTCCGCCGCCAAATGCGCCACCCAGATTCGCGATCTCGTTCCAATGTGCCCGCACAAAATCCCACGCCAGCTTGGTTCCGGCTGGATTTCGCAGCACGCCGGAAATCACCATCAGACTGTCTTGCGAGCGCACTTCGGGCGAGATTGCATATTCCAAAGTTCTCTCCAGCAGTTTGGGATCACTGAAGCGCGTGAGTGTTCGCTGATAGAGGTATTCTTCCTCGGGACTCTTGGCGGATTTCACGTGCGCCAAGATGGTGTCATACAGTGCCGAGTCCCCGTTGCGCGCCGCGACCTGCAAAGCCGCGAACAAAAGCTCACGATCCACCGACGACGGATCCTGCATCGCCTGCTCCGTCAGCTTACCGGCTACCACTTCTACTTCAGGATCACGCGCGGTGTAGCCTAGGGCATGCATGAGCCGGGCTCGCAGGCTGGTCTGATCAGGGCTCTCGCCCGGCTTCGGTGCCCATCCCACGTCTTTGGCAGCCGGCGTCAGAAGCTGACGGACCCACAGATTATACGACTCGCGATCTGAATCGTTCACCAAATGTTCCCCGATGTAATCCAACTGGCTGATCATTTCACTTAAGACCGCGCTGGTGCGATCCGTCTGCATTCCCTGGGCCACCGCCAAGTAGTCACCGATAGGCTCGCGACTCACGCGGACCGACGCCCAAATGTCGGAGAGCAACCTGATCCGCTCGGCGGGGGTCAATGCGGTTTCGACATCCTTTGCCATCGAACGCACAGCGTCGGACTCATAACCCGAGCGGTAATAGCCTTTCGCGCCGGCGTTGGCGAGAACCCAAGGCGAACATCCGGGAAGGTTGAAGGACTGATCCTTCTTGGTCAGCAGCTCACATTTCTCCGCGCCCCCGTCCTTGCTCACCTTCAGACAAGCCGGAATCTGCCAAACTTCCTTGCTTCCTGCATTGAACAAAGCGCGGTCATAAAAATAACGCTGTTGGGACAAGCTGACCGTCGTCGAACTTCCCGAGCATTGATTCTTCACGCTCACAAGCGGCGGCCCTGGTTGTTCCACGAACGTGGGCATGATCTTGTCGACTGGCTTCTTGGAAACCTTAGACTGCGCGTTCCAGAAATCAGAAGCGGTGGCATTTGCGTAAGCATGTTGTTTCAAGTATGCGTTGACTCCGGCGCGGAATGTTTCCGGCCCGAGATAAGATTCCAACATGCGTAGCACCGCCGCTGTTTTTGCATAGGAAATTTCGTCCGCCAGCTCGAGGATCTCCTGCGGCGTCTCCGCCTCTTGATGAATTGGATGGGTGTTTATCAGGGAGTCGGCATTCATCGCGTCTCCGGTATCCCTTACGTCATCAAGATCCATGTTCCATTCCGGCTTCCATGCCTCCACCGGCTTGCTCGACATCCAGGTAGCAAAGCCTTCGTTGAGCCAGATGTCGTCCCACCACTTCATCGTGACTAAGTCGCCAAACCATTGATGCGCCATTTCGTGGGCGATGACCGAGGCCACGTCCTTCTTCAAACCGATTGAAGCGTTCTTGTCATCCAGCAGCAGGAGGATTTCGCGGAATGTGATGCAGCCAGTATTCTCCATGGCGCCGGCTGAAAAGTCGGCGAGCCCAACCAAGTCTAGCTTTCCATAGGGATACTTGATGTCGAAATAGCGGTTGTAATACCGCATGATGTTCTCGGCCGCGTCCAGTGCGAACGTGCCCAATTCTTTTTTCCCCGGGCTCGCGTATACGCGAATCGGGATGCCGTCGGCCGAACCTTCTATGTATTCGAAATTCCCCACGACCACTGCGACCAGATAGCATGACATCTTCGGAGTGGTTGCGAAATGGACGGTGTGTTTGCCATCTCCAGGTCCCGCCGCATCCGAGACTACTTTGGTATTCGAGATTACCGTCATTCCCTGGTCTGCGGTTACGGTCACGTCAAAAGTGGCTTTGTAAGCGGGTTCGTCGAACGAGGGGAACGCGCGACGCGCGTCGGTGGCTTCCAACTGCGTGGCTGCGTACTTACGGCCATCGGCGTCTTTACCCAGGTAAAAGCCGCGCAATTGATCATTGAGAATTCCCGTGTAGCGGATCTGAATGGTCGCGGCGCCGGGCTGGATGGGGTTCCCGACCGTTAGCGTCGCCATTTCTTTTCCCTTGTCGAGCGTGACTTTTGCCTTCTGACTTGCGCCTCCGCTACTGATGGTCGCGACATCGAACTGAATTTCCGCGGCGTTGAGCACAATCTCCGAGGTAGGTTTTAGCACGCGAACCTGGATAGTCTCGTCCCCAATAAAGTTATTTTTCGTGAAGTCCGGGGCGAAGGCGAGCTTGTAATTATCCGGGACGGCGAGTTCGGGTAGACGTTGCGCCGCGCAGACGGCAACCAGACACGAGCAAAGGCCAGCCAGCAAGAAGATTCGTTTCATTTTTTCCTCAGTATTTTTAATAGCTTGGTGGAATCCCGCAATTGTTCGACCTATATCTATACGCGATTCCGGCGGTGAAAGTTTCACTCTAAAACTGCCGATCCCGACGAGGCAATCAGTGTCCCATTCAAAATTGTGAAGGCGCATCGATTGGAGGCAACCCAGTACGGAATTTCTCGATAATCGTCGGCTTCGAATACAGCCAGGTCCGCGTCCTTCCCCGGTTCAATCGAGCCTTTCCGTTCGGCGAGCCGCAATGCCCAGGCGCCGTTGATCGTGGCAGCGGAAATTGCCTCAGCCGGCGACATTTTCATGTGGGTGCAGGCCAGCGATAGAACGAAAGGCATGCTCGGTGTGGGCGACGATCCTGGATTGTAATCTGTGGCCAAAGCCATAGCCACGCCTGCATCGATCAATTTTCGCGCAGGAGGAAAGTCGTTCGATCCGAGAAAGTAATTCGCCCCCGGCACTAGCGTGGCAATCGTGTCGCGTTGTGCCAGTTCTCGAATATCTGTGTCGCTGACGTGATCCATGTGGTCAAAGGACACTGGATTGTACCGCATGAGCAACGGCAATGAAGTCTGGCTCAATTGGCAGACGTGCGCACGCACCCCTAAACCATGCTTCTGCGCGGCGTCAAAGATTCTTGCGGTGTCCTCGACGGTGAATGCTCCGCGCTCGGTAAACACATCCACAAACTGGGCGAGCTTTCGCTTGGCGGACTGCGGGATCATTTGTTCGCAGATCAACTCGACATACTCGCGAGAGCGACCCCGAAATTCGTTGGGCAGCACATGAGCACCGAGCAGAGTTGGGACGACCGTGCCGGACCAGCAGTTGGCAGCCGCCCGTATCGCTTCGAGGGACTTCAATTCTGACTCAAGGGTCAGTCCGTAGCCCGACTTGGCTTCGACTGTCGTGGTTCCTTGTTCGGCCATTTCGCGCAACGCTTGCAGCACCTGCTCGGCCAGTCGACCCTTTGTTGCTTTTCGCACGCCTTCGACGCTCGAGCGGATACCGCCGCCGGCCTCGGCGATCTCTTCGTAGGTAGCTCCGCTAATACGTTTTTCGAAATCGACCAAGCGTGGCGTGATGAAAGCGGGATGAGTGTGTGAATCGACGAATCCCGGTAGAACGACTTGATGCTCGCAATCGATTTCGATGACGCTCTTCCGGTTTTTCTTGAGCCAGGAATCGCGGAGAGCGTCTTTGCTCTTGCCGACAGAGACGATCTTTCCACCCAGGCAGAGAACTGCGGCGTCTTCAATAATGCCAAGTTCGTTGAGTTGAGTACCACGCCGTGGACCTGACTTGTCGGAAGTAGAGCGCAGCGTCAGAAGCTGACCGATGTTGATCAGCAGCACGGCAGGCTGTCGCAATTTTGCTTTTCTGGATCGGTCCAAAGCTGGCACTTAGCTTCTCATCGGCACTTTCACGCCGGTTTTCTTTGCGAACTCTTTCGCTTCCTCGTAACCCGCGTCGACGTGGCGGATCACGCCCATGCCTGGATCGGTCGTCAATACGCGCTCGATTCGCTTGGCCATCAATTCAGTGCCGTCGGCCACCGTTACTTGTCCTGCGTGCAGCGAGTAGCCGATGCCCACACCGCCGCCGTTGTGAATTGAAACCCAGGAAGCGCCGGCGGCGGTATTCAACAGAGCATTGAGCAGCGGCCAATCGGCAACGGCGTCGCTGCCGTCTTTCATGCTTTCCGTCTCGCGGAATGGAGAGGCGACCGAGCCGCAATCGAGATGATCGCGGCCAATCACGATTGGGGCTTTGATCTTGCCCTTCTTCACTAGATCATTCATCGCCAACCCAAACTCGGCGCGCTCGCCATATCCGAGCCAGCAGATCCTCGCGGGCAGTCCTTGAAACTTGATGCGCTTGCGAGCCAGATCAATCCAGCGACGCAGAATCCGATTGTCCGGGAACAATTCCAGGACTAAATCATCAGTGACGTGAATATCAGAAGGCTCTCCCGACAGGGCCACCCAGCGAAATGGGCCACGGCCTTCGCAGAACAGAGGACGAATGTACGCGGGCACGAATCCTGGAAAGTCGTAAGCGTTCTTTACCCCTCGCTGAAATGCGAATGTTCGAATATTGTTGCCGTAGTCGAACGTGACCGCGCCCATCTTCTGGAGGCGCAGCATGCCCTCGACGTGCCGTGCCATCGCATCCAGCGACTTCTCCTGATAGCCGCGGGGATCGCGCTGGCGCAGTTCGAGCGCGGCTTCGAGCGTCATGCCGTTAGGCACGTAGCCGTTCAGCGGATCGTGCGCGGAAGTCTGATCGGTGAGAATGTCGGGCACTACGCCGCGCTCGGCCAGTTCGGGAATCACGTCGGCGCAGTTTCCTACCAAGCCGACTGACACATTTTCTTTCTTGCGCACTGCATTCTTGAGGATGCGCAGGGCTTCGTCGAGCGTCGTGACCATGAAGTCGCAGTAGCCGGTCCTAAGGCGTTTCTTGATGCGCTCGGGATCGACATCAATGCCGAGGAAAGCTGCGCCCGTCATGGTGGCTGCTAACGGCTGAGCTCCACCCATGCCACCCATGCCGCCGCTTACGATGAGTTTGCCGGCAAGGTCTCCACCGAAATGTTTCTCTCCAGCCGCGGAAAATGTTTCGAATGTGCCTTGCACAATTCCTTGCGAGCCGATGTAGATCCACGAGCCGGCAGTCATCTGGCCATACATCATCAGGCCTGCGCGCTCAAGTTCGTTGAACTTCTCCCAGTTCGACCAATGCCCGACCAGGTTCGAATTGGCGATCAGCACCCGAGGTGCGTATTCGTGCGTCTTGAACACGCCGACCGGCTTGCCCGATTGCACCAGCAGAGTTTCGTCGTTCTCGAGGGCCTTCAATGATGCAACGATTGCGTGGTAAGCCTCCCAACTGCGCGCCGCTCGCCCGGTTCCTCCGTAGACGACCAAGTCGCGCGGGCGCTCGGCGACTTCTTCGTCAAGATTATTCATCAGCATGCGCATGGCAGCTTCCTGCTGCCAGCTCTTGCAGGAAATGCTGTTGCCACGCGGGGCACGAATCGGCGTGTAGGTTGAGGAAATGATTTCTGTTTCAACCGGCATGCTTAGATGTTAGTGGTTTGAAGACAAGTCTTCAAATCCGGTCTGGCTCAGTACGCCCTCCGGTCTTGGTTCGAATCGGGTCTGGGTTA
>Ga0206956_1090_pt1 | contig 26395 bp, 24 predicted proteins | sample Alteio_BWOrgHeat_35_FD_153252 | JGI IMG/M metagenome (GOLD analysis project Ga0206956, IMG submission 153252) | Enriched cells from forest soil in Barre Woods Harvard Forest LTER site, Petersham, Massachusetts, United States -... | ecosystem: Environmental > Terrestrial > Soil > Temperate forest >...
AACATGGCCTCGCGCGGACATTTCGACCACTGAGTTTCACGGTGACATCGGTGTATGGTGCGAGCGGGGTTGCGCAGCAAGATCTGGAAACACTCGGGTCGGCAAGTATTGTGGTGGCTACTCCGGAAAAGCTCGATTTCGCCATTCGTCAGGAGCCATCCGTCATCGATGACGTTGGGCTGATCGTTTTGGACGAAGGACACATGATCGGCCTTGGAGACCGTGAGATCCGGTACGAGATGCTGGTTCAGCGACTTCTGCGGCGGCAAGACAATGCAAGTCGTCGGCTCGTGTGTCTTTCAGCGGTGTTTAGCGAGGGAGACGAATTCGACGATTTCACCGCTTGGATCCGCTCCGATGCAAAAGGTGGGGCAGTACGCTCCGTGTGGCGACCGACTCGCCAACGTGCCGGACGGCTGCTGTGGAATGGTAGTAGCGGCAAACTCGAGTTCGACGTGGAAGAGGAGCGGCCGTTCGTGCCACGGTTTGTTGAAACGGTCGAGCCGGAAGGGAGACGGACGAAGCTATTCCCGAAAGACGACGGGGAATTCCTGATCGCGGGAGCATTGAGCTTTCTGCAGCGAGGACAATCGGTTTTGGTGTACTGTCCGCGCAAAGTGTCCGTCGAACCGATGGCGAGAGCTTTCCTGAAGGCACATCGTCAGGGACTCTTTCCGGCAGTCATCGATGAGGAAGCCGCAGAAAAAGTGCAAACAGCATTGCGCATTGGCGAGGAATGGCTGGGCACAGATCACCCCGCTGTTATGTGCTTGCAATTGGGAATTGGGGTGCACCATGGGTCGCTCCCGCGACAGTTTCTGAATGAAGTAGAGAATCTGCTGCGTCGTCGCGTGCTTCCGGTATGCATCTGCTCGCCAACGCTTGCTCAAGGTCTGGATCTGTCCTTCGGCGTTCTGCTGTTTAAGTCGATCTATCGAATACGAGATGAAGCAATTCCTGCAAAGGAATTCGCAAATGTCGTGGGCCGCGTCGGACGGGCGTTCGTAGACCTCGACGGACTCTATGTGTTGCCGATTTTCGAGACGGATCGATACCACGTGCAAAAGAAACTGCGAACATTCAACAAACTCATTCAGGACGCCCGTGAGCGGAAACTGGAAAGCGGTGTACGACTTCTCATTGAACAAATCGTACATATCTTCGCGGGACGGTTGCAGTGCAGTCGGCGAGAGCTTCGCGAATACGTCTTGAATCAGACAAGCGACTGGACGGTCGAGCATCGTCCTGATGATGAAGATGACAAAGTGCTTGCAGATTCGCTAAACGAACTGGATACCGCAATCTTGAGCATCGTCGATGCCCTGGACATACCCATTAAGGATTTGGCGGATTACCTTGATACGTGCTTGCAGAGCTCGTACTGGCAGCGGCGTCTTCGTCGTGCGACAACGGTTGAGCAGGAGCTTCAACGGGATATCCTCAACGGGCGAGCGAATTGGATTTGGCAAAAAACGAACGGGAAACAGCGGAGAGCGTATTTTGCTGCCGGGATTGGGACAAAGGCGGGCGAGGAAATCGAGAGTGACTTGGAGACCATCGGCAAATTGCTGCAGGTAGCTGAGGATGCCATTGCACTCGCAGACATTGAGACGGCGGCCGACCAGGCAATTGAGCTAGCCAAGATCCTCTATCAGGTGAGCACATTTTGCCCTGAGAATGACGTCGAGGATTGGCCGCCGCTGTTGCGGGAATGGCTCAAGGGCACGCCGCTTGGGACCTTTGCAGACGCCGAAGGTGTGAGCTTTGTTCAAGAAGACATCGTCTACAGGCTGGTGTGGGCAGTGGAGGCAGCGCGGTTGCACCTAGCTCACCTGAACGAAACGGAAGACCCGCCCGGGGCGACTCTGGCTGTTTGCTTAACGTACGGTGTACCAAACATCAATTGTGCGTTGCTCATGCAGGCGGGGCTACGGTCGCGGGTGCTTGCTGTCCTGGCGGCGGAAAAGGCGGAGGTTCAGTTCAAGGACATGAAAGGACTTCGGCGATGGATGGGGGATTTGCAGCGCGGGAAAATAGCCCCGCTCGAATGGGAAACGGAAGAGCAGGCGCAGGAATGGAACGAGTTCCAGCGGCGATTTGATCATCGCGATTTGACCAGCTGGCGCCAAATCTCTCTTACCCTGGACGTTGCGTGGAATAAGGCCGGCCGTCCGCGCGAAGGTCGACGTGTACGAGTAACGCGCATCGGCAAAACTCAACGAGGATCAGTGTCCAACATTTTCTTCGCGAGGATTGGTGAGACGACAATTCCGGAAGATGTGCACGTGGATCATTTGACGGCGATCGTGTCGCAAGATCAGCAGCATATTGACGCGACGTTTTTCGGCTATTAGCATCGCGACGCGTAACCGTGATGACGGGCCTGGTCGCCGCCGACCCCGGCCTGAAGAACTATCGCCTGAACGTCTCGCGCTTCCTGCGCGAGCATAGGGTCCGACGAATCCGGTGCAGTCATCACGCAAGCGTTCACAGGTCTTCGAACAATCCATCGACATCGAAGGAGTCATTCTTTTTCGTGGGCGCTTTGGCTTCAAATCGCTCATTCGGGTCGCGTTGAATTTGGCTTGCATGCTTTTCTGGGGCCACGTCGCATTCTTCTCTCAACGATTCTATTGCTCTGCGAAGCGCCGTCAGAGCCAGCCGGACATCGGTCTTCACGTCGGGGAACAGTACGTGCATGTCCTCTAGCAATTTGGCAAACGACTCTACGTATTCGATTTCCCCTTGGAGAGTCTGTTTGTCACGATCGCAAAGAGCACTCTTATCGTATTCTGCGATGTTCTCCGCCAGACGAGATACGACCTCGTTGCAAGACTTCGGAAACCCAAGTTGTCGCAAGAACCGTGGTTCGTTGTCTTGGATCAAAACTATCAGTTCGAGCCAATCGGCGAGGGGCTCCACTTTCATTTCGAAGATAGAGTCTTCGGTGCTTTGCTCTTGCACAACGCTCCAAACGCTTTGCCAGGTGGGCAGCAAATCCGGACTAGGGGCGAGAGGACGCACAACGACCGACAGGTCAAAGTAGGCGTCCAGGACAGCGACCGACATTGGTTCGGAGTCGCTGTCTTGACGAGTCCGGATTGTGTTCAAGACATCGTAGCTGAGACGAGCAAGCACTTCACGCTTGTCGGTCAACTCATTTCCTTCGATGGCCTGCCGAAGGATAATGAGGATCGAACGCAATGTTCGATTATCAACTTCTTTTACAATGCTATTCATTCGAGTACCGAGAATTTGCCAATCTTCTTGGGTCCGGAGTAACGGCGAGATTCGCTCGCCGCTGGCGCCACCACCTGCGGATAGCGCCAAGCTAATCCCGTTGACCCCACAGTGCGACAGAAATGATTGTCGAGACCTCTGGCGTTCCGACAGGAAGTCGATGGCAATGTCTCGCCAGCTTGGGTGAATCCAAGCGTACCGCGGGCCAGATTCGGGCCAGCGATCTGCAAGTTTCCTTGCAGCGGGCGAGTCAAGGCAACGGATAAAATGGCCGTCTAAATCCAATGCGAGCTTTTCTGGTGGCAAGTCCGCCCGATTTTCAACCAAACGGTAGTATGCTTCGTGAACGTCAGGCTGTAATGGATTGGATGATCCGGCATCGAGCATAGCGAAGACAAAATCGCGATGATTATCGTGAATCAGCTCAAAGGACTGGCGCATTTGCTTCGTCGGCTCGCCAATCTCAGCGGCGATGGCCGTGCTCAAAATATCCTTCGGATTGTCGCCACTCTTGAGAGTAGAGATCAGGTTTGGCAGACGATCGGTAATGAAGCGGCGGATTCGCTCAGGCGTAAAATGCGTGTGGCGGACGATCTCCTTCGCATGATCCTTGACCAGTTGCTTTCCCGCGGCATTCAACGTCGACATCTTGGCGTGTCGGTACAAGATCTTGGCTTTTTCCTCGACCGTCAGTGCTGCCGCATCAACATGGACCTCCGCCGGCTCTGGAAAATGCTCCGCGTTACCCTGTAGCCGCAATTCCTGCAGGGCAAGATGTAGCGGTGTGGGACGAGATGTCCAAATGAGCCAATGACTGTCATTCAGTTTGCGCAGAATGTGCGACAGCTGACGTCCCCAAGGGACTGCTAACTCGGGCCGGTACTCGGTCGTACCAAACGCGTCGTCCGCTATGAAGACCTGATTGGCCGAGGCATCAAAGCTGCCCAGAAAGTCTTCGGGCGCGATACACTCAACAAACTCCCAGCCTTCAACCCACTTCCCCAAGCCGATCATGCGGGCAATTGTCGTCTTGCCCATCTCGGGGGGTCCGGTAACGACTGCGAAGTGATGTTTCACGAGCGTGTCGAGTGTGCGGTAATACGCACGGGTCGGCACAAACACGTCCTGGAGGTCTTTGGCCTCTTCCACGGCAGCCCGGCTACGTTCAAGGACCGGCTTGTTGACGGTCGTTGCCAGAAGAGCAATGATGTCCTTCGAAGTGAGCACCTGCGGAAAAGCCAATCGAATCGCGGGGTGATTATCAAGCAGGTCACAAACATCGCTTGCGCCCCAACTGATGACTCTCTTGCATGAGATCACTTCCGAGAACTTGGACTCGACCTTCTGACGTAACTGAGCGGTGAGGGGGACGTTTGTGATGAGGATGTAGTGCGTCGGATGCTTCCAGACACCGGCTGCTATCCTTGTCCGCATGTGTTTGCACTCAGAATCAACTGCCGACAAGAGGCCGGCCTCCGGTTTGGCACTGGCCGCATTGGCACCTGCCATGAACTTGACTTGAAAAACGAAGGGGCCTTCATCCACTGCTCCCTTCGTTAGGGCAAGGGGCTGGGCGCAATAGGAATCAATTCCTCTGTCAGAAGAATGGCCCCCCCAGGATTCGATGGCAAGACTCAGCTCTGCCTTGAGAAGCGACTGACAGACCTGCTCGAATTGCAGCCAACCAAGGTCATCCAGGTGATATCGAGTCATACGCGTCGACACGAGATGGAGAAGAACAGGAAACCACCGTATGGATGATCATTTCCTCGGAGAATAGGCCCGCTTGTTCTCTTCGTGGCTCATCGCCTGTCCGTTCGTTCGGGTCGCCCATGGGCCGAACTATCTCCCGCAGCGCTCCGTAATTTCGAATCCGCTGAAGTTCTTCATAGCAAATCAGCCAACCCCGGCCATTGCGGGTCTTCTGTGCCTTGATCTGACCTTTCCGGCAATATTCCCGGATCGTGTACTGGGCTTTGCCGAGGATCTCCGCCACCTCCGCTACGGTGTACAGCTCCTTCACCGTCCGCTCGCGCACGAGCAGCCCAATGGCGGACTCAATCTTTCCCAGACGGTCGAGGGTCGAACATATGCTCGCCGCCGTGGGCCGGCTTGCCGGTCAATTTGCGTTCCCGCAGGTCGACGACCAGGTCCAGGAGTTCGAGAGGGATCTGGCCGATAAGAATGGGGACGTTATCGGGGACCTCCATGACGTCCAAGCCAAAAAGAGGACGTGGCTGGTAGATTTCCTTGCTAGACTCGCCGACCGGGGAATGAGGGCTTTGGTGTCAGGGTTACGAAACCGGCGTCGCCATCGAAGTCAGCGCTGAAGAACTGCAGGAATCCAGCCTGCCCGAGTAGGGCGTAGTGCAATCGGGCGGCGACGAACGCCACGGTCGCCGGCCACTCGAGGGTTTCAATACCGTCGCTAATCCTCAGTAGCACGTCGGCATAGCGGCACACGACGGGCTGGGATCGCACGGCGAGCGAGATCGACCGCTGCTCCGCCTGGGACAGGTCGATTCCCATGGCTTGCCGCCAAGGCTTGGAACCGGTTGCCTTGTCGGCACCGCAAGGTACGGGAACCTCACTCGATGACCTCCAGCCCGCCGCCGAGCAGGACCTCGTCCTCCGCGGGCACAAAGGCAATCAAGATTTCAGCGGTGTTGTAACCGGCGGCCTGGATAGCGTGGGCAAGTTCGAGTTCATCTTCGTCAGCGGCGAGAATGGACTTGCCGTCCGGACTCCACGCTACGTACTTGTCCGCGTACTTTGCCAGCTCCTCGGGCGGGAACGCTTGCCGATTTCGCTGAAATTGCTGGAGGTCCATGGTGGGACTCCTTGATGCAAGATTTGGGCTCACACATTGCCACGGTAAGGGCGCGTGGGTCAGGAGTCAAGTGTCTCCATTTTCCGAGGTGGGCAAGCGCGCGACGTCCGTGCCATCCGTCACAGCTTCAATCGTGAAAGTTGGCTCGCTCATTGTGTCACCGCCCGGCATAATCCCGAATATCCCCGAGTCCAGCGTGGCTCAGCTTTCTTTCGGCATGTCCCGTCCAGGCGCATTTGGTTTTTGTGGCGGCGTCTTGGCGTGTTGCAGTTTTTGACGGGCCTGAACGATCGGCGAATCGAGGGGAAGCCCGCCCGGCGGATCTTCGAAGCTCTGAAGGCTCGCAGTCGAAACGGTCTCCGGCTGATGATGCGGATTCGGCTGTGGCTGTGTGTCTTCCTTCATGGCTGTCTCCCGCTATTGAAGAAGCAGCGTGGTGTCGGCGACCCACTGTGCGTCACAGTACAATTCTAGCAGATAGATGCCTGGGCCCGGAAACCGCACATCTTTCATGGTCAGGGCCATCTCAACCACGGAATCGCGATCCACAAAGACCAGAATGTGGGTGCTGCTGACATGAATAAGCTGCTGGGTCTGCGCAAACCGGATATCGACGTAGAAGGGGACGTGTCCGAGGCCCTGACGGAGCCTGGCGAAGACCACGAAGTGTTTCTGTACATGGGGGTACATCCCGGGGCGGATGCTGTTCAATAGTCCCATCAGATCTGTCTTGCCACCGGGATAGCCGATGTGGCCATCACACAGGTAGAGAGCTTGGGCGACGGGAACGATCGTTGTTGAGGGCATGCCTCACCTTGCCAGGGATCGACTTTGGGAATGAGCCTGTCGGTGTGATTATATGTGTCGCATAGTGTTAGTGGGTACATGCGTCGCCCGATGCCCCGCTCTTCCGGCAGATGCCGTTGGGGACGGCGTCGCATGATCCCGAGGGAAAACAAAGGGGAAAACAAAGGGGACGCGGCTCGCAACTAAATGACGATGGCATGTCACTCACAATCAACGAGCCCCGTCCCCTTTGCTTTTCCAATCAACGAGCCCCGTCCCCTTTGCTTTTCCTGCTCAGCCCTTTTCTCAGCCCTGGCACCTTTTCTCAGCCTCACGGCTTCGCCTGGCTGGCTTGCCGTCGCTGCAAGCGCGCAGCCGCGGCCTCTTGCGCCACTACGTTCGCCGACCTAACGCACCCTCTTCTCCACACTCGCCAGCGCTTGCCTCGCCAACATCGTCGTCAAGGCCTCTGCCGCCGATGCCGCTGATGCCGCTGCGACAGGGCTTGACGACTCACTACCAGTGGGGCCAGCAGAAGTTCGATCGTTGCCACTGTCGCCTCGATCCGGACCGCCTTCGGGGAGGAGCCCGGCCGCGATGTGACCTGGTTGCAGCGCAAGGCGATCCAGCTCGAGGCGATCAAGCCGGACGCAAGCGGCAGGCGCGCTCTGGTGGCCATTTCCATTTTCCCACGTTGACAAAAAAAAAGGCGTGCATAGCATTAATCCAATTCAACTCATGGTCGCACGAGGCCCATTACCCATGCACGCCAACTACTCCACGTCCGCTCTTTCTGTCATGCTTTTGTCTTTTGGTCCTCTTCTGTTGCCTATCTCCGCTGGGGAACCAAGCGCCAAGCGAGCCGAGCGTGAAAAGAAGTACCTCTCGCATACCAAGGTGGATGTGCAGGCGGCTGAAGGCTACCTGGCAACTACGGGACTCAAGAGCGACAGTGAGTCTCTGCTGAAATTTCTGCAAGGGCTTCCGACTGAAGAGACCGACCGGCGAACCTTGGCTGGGCTTGTGGAACAGCTAGGGAGCGATGATTTCCAGACGAGGGAGGCGGCGTCGAGACGCCTGACTGCTGCTGGGATACGAAGGATGCCTGTCGAGCTAGAGAGAGCCGCCAACAGCAAAGATCCCGAGGTAGCCAAGCGAGCCAAGGACTGCCGCGAGGCCATTTACACTCGAAATGGACAGATTGGCATGGCCCGAGATTTGTTGCTTCAACGGAAATCGGTGTCCGCCCTTCAAGCGTTACTGAAAGCGGATTCGACCGACGTTCGCCAAGTTGCTGCGCTCGGATTGGGAGAACTGGGCCAGGACGCGGAGCCAGCAATTCCCGACTTGGTCAAAAACCTGCAGTCTGAAGACGTCGCCGTTTCGGGCGCAGCGAACGAAGCACTTTGGCGCATCGGGCCCGGTGCCACCAAGACGATCGTGGGTTTGCTTGATGACAAGCGTCCCATAATTCGAGTTCGGGCGCTGGAAGCCATTGCGTGGCAGGTGCGACTGGCATATGTTCCGGATGACGGCAAGGAACTGCTGCCGAGGCTGATCGAAATGATGAAGAAGGAGGAGCCCAAGGTACGCCGTGCCGCGCCGCAAACTGTCTCTGCCATTGGACAAGAAGGCAACAAGGAGGCGCTTACAGCCCTAGTCGAAGCGCTAAAGTTTGAGGATAAGGCGAGATTGGACAAGGACGAGTTGGCGGTGCCCTCGAGCGCGGCGCTGGCCCTCCTCCAGCTCGACGAGGGGGCCAAACCAGCAATTCCTGCATTGATTGAAGCGATGCACGATCGAGACAATCAGCTGGCCGGTCAGGCGGCCCGGGCGCTTGGGACAATATGCCGCCACGATGCTGACGAAACCCTTGTGAAGGCGATCACTGCTGTCCTTGGCGATAAGAATCGAGGCGAGGCACGGGGTCTGGCAGCAATGGCCCTCGGCAACTTCGGCACGTCAGCAAAGAACGCCGTCCCGGCTTTGCTTGATGCCCTCAAGGAAACGGACGAGGTGTTGCCTGCCAATTGCATGCATGCAATTGTGGAGATAGCCCCGACAGACGAGAAAGTGATCAACGCACTTATCTCGGAACTGGAGGACACCAAGCCGGCTGCGGACCGCCGATTTGCCGCGGGCTGCCTGGGCAGGATTGGCCCGCCCGCGAAGGCGGCACTGCCAGCACTGCGACGTGCCATCCCGGGCGACCTCACTCGCGGCGATGATGCGCAATTGAAAATCGACATCGACCAGGCAATCAAACGGATTTCCAAATAAGCGGAGGTGCAGCATGGCGGACAAAATTTGGAACGGCCCAAACGCACGTGACAAATGGAGCGTGGCAAACAACTGGTTACCCGTCGGGGTACCGACGAGCGGCGTAGACCGCGTCATATTCGACGGCAGGGGCGGAAATCAGGGTACCAATACTGAATCTTGGAACGACATCGACAATTTCACCGTGGAGGGCCTGATCACGCAGGGCGTCTACAACCAGAGGATCTCAAACATAAGCACGACACCTTTGACTATCCATGGTGATCTTACTCTTCTGACCAATGTGATACTAAATGCTCCGGGCGGTGGTTTCCCAGCCTCGTCCATTGTGATGAGCAAAGACTTGTCAACGTTTACCTTCACTGGCGCCGCCTTGGGTTTTGGAATTTTCAATCTCGGCAACGCAAACACGCGGATTAACTGGAACATCGCAGGTACGACTCCGCCTCAATTGGTAGGAGCCATCGTGAACTTTTAAGAAAATCAAAGGGGACGCAGCTCGTTCGAAAATCACGTGGAGTGGACCAGAAGCTTTCCCCGTGGCTTCGGCAACCGCTTGCCGAGTTTTCGCAGGCTCTCCAAGTGCAGGTCGAGCGCTTCGCAGGCGTATGCGAAGGCTACCAGAAAAACAAAGGTGTAAGGAACAGAAAAACGACAAGAACTGCTTGGCGGCAAAGGACCAGGCTCGAACCATCCAGCGCCGTTTTTGCGCGCTAGCTCGTGCGAAAGACCGACAACACGTACACCAGGCGGTCTTGCTCAAGGGTTTCGAACTCAACCGCCAGCGGCGCGATCGCGAGACCGCGCACGGTATCGAAGAGCGGCACACCCAGAAGCTGTGGATCGTGCCGAAGCAGACGGTCGATCCTGTCCGCCGCGGCACTGATGCTACTGCGATCTGGTCCCGCCGTCCAGAGTGCCGAAAGCGCGTCCTCGGCAGCGGGAATCCAGATGACCGTGAAAGTCATTTGGCGCCTAGACCTGTGAGGATATCGGCCAGCGGCCTGCCAGTCCGAACCTGGCGTCTCCGCTCCAGTTCCTCTCTGGTATTCGGCGACTGCCATGACTTGCCATCTTCCTGCGTACCGATCGGAGAGAAGTAGCCTACGAGCTCACCGGCCTCGTTGCGCACTTCAGCGGTCTCCGAAATTGCACGTATCCTGGCCAGAGTGGCGGCGTCCACGGTCAGTTGCGGCATGGCACATCTCTCCTTTCTGTCATGATTATCGACCGATGCCGTGGATTCTGCAAGACCGCGCAGAAAAATGGCGGAGAAAAAAGGGACCCGAGTCGTAGCAAGCGACTGGTCTCATCCCTTTTTCAGTGCGTCATGGGGAAATGCCCTGCAAAGGCCGGTGTCGGTCAAACGGAGTCCGACCAAGAAAAGAGGTCAGGTGTCGAACTCTTCGGACTTGCTGCCACCCAAATCCATCGAGGCTTGACCCTTTTTTCGATCCCTACATGGCTTTCTTCGTCGGTTTCGCTCGGGGGGTCCGCACCCGTTTCCGCGGCGTGTCGTCAACCACGTGCTACGCTACTTCCCCGACATGGCCAACAGCGCAATCCAACCGATTGACGAAATGAAGCCCACGACCGAGAGTATGGTGCCGGCGATCGCCATGCCCTTGCGCCGAGGCAGCTCACGACTGTTGATCACGGCAAAGGCGATCAAACCGCAGATGGCGCCGATGGGTCCCATCAGCAGACCGAGGAAGGGGATGAAGCTCAGGAGTCCCGTAACGAGGGCGGTCAGCGCGCACTGGTACGCTGTGCAGTTCAGGAAGGTTCTGCCGGTGAGCAGGCGTGCCATGGCTTTGGCGGTGCGGTGGGTGAGGATCTTGACGTTGGTCTTCATCATCAAGTTGCTGCTGCCGCCGAAGAGACCCATAACCTGCCTGGCGCTGCTCCTGACGTTCTTGGTGCGGCCCGAGCCGTCCTCGATTTCCAGATCGATCGCCAGCTTGCAAGCCCCGACGCCGAACAACGGCAGGATGGGAACGAAATAGCGAACGAACTGGCTGCCATAATCCGCGTTCGTGACTCCGCCGTGGATGACCACGTCGTGCGGCTTGAGGGGATTGGGCGGCCGGTCGTCCCAACCTGCCAGCTCGAGATCGAGCTGTTCCGAATCCACATACTTGTCGAGTGTCTGGCGCAATCCCTCCTCGAAGCTCACATCGTCGTCGGCGACCATGACATAGAGCATACGGTCGCAGGTTCCCTTGCGGCCGGCGTCGCGGCGCCCATAGGCAGGAGCGGCATCGGTGACCGCGTCACGATCGACAGCGCGCCGCGCGCGCGAAGGCACGGGAGCGCGCTCGGTGATGTCCTCGCGCACCGGAAGGACCTCGGCGGCGGGCTGCCGCGGCGACTTTCTCTCGGCTGCGGCAGCAGTGCCGGCCGGAGCGGGCACGACAAAACGAGCGCCGCACGCGGGACACTTGACCTGCTTTCCTGCCCATTCATCCTTCAGAACGAGCGTCTTGCTGCAAGTTGGACATGACATTTTCATGGGGTGATTGTAGGGACAGGAGACCACTGCGCCAAAGGGGTATGAGAACTTGGCGCAGTGGCCGGCGGCACGAGGACGACCGACCTCACAGTTGGCGCATGAACGCCACGAGGGCCTTCTTCTCATCGGCGTCGAGTTTGAGCTCGAGGATCAGGTTGAAAAACTCGACGGTGTCTTCCAGGGTGGGCAGTCGGCCGTCGTGGAAGTAGGGGGGCGATTCCTTGATGCCGCGCAGAGTGAAGGTCTTGATCGGACCCTGGGCGGTGGCGACGAGGCCGTTGATGGTTTGGGTCTTGTAGAAGCGTTCGACCTTCAAGTCGTGCATGAGGTTGTCGGTATAGAAAGGCGCCGGGTGGCAGGTGGCACACTGGGCCTTGCCGAAGAAGAGCTTCTGGCCCTTCATTTCCGGAGTGTCGTCGGCGAACTTTTTCGCGTCGAGCTTGCCGTCGAGGCCGAGGCCCAGGGCGGGCGGGAAGTCGAGCAGCTCTTGAACTTCCGCCATGAAGTGGACCTGGCTGCCACGCTCCAGGGGGTTGATGCCCTTGGCCGCGGCGGTGAGGTGGTCGCCGTCGAAGTAGGCGGCGCGCTGTTCGAATTCGGTGAAGTCCTCGATGGACTTCAGCGCTCGCTGCGAGCCAAAGAGCCGCTGGATGTTGACGCCGCGAAGACTGGGCGTATCGATGCGGCGGCGGTGAGATTGCGGGCGGATGTCGCCGACCAGGTGGGTGGCGGCGGAGGTGTGGCCGTTGACGTGGCAGTCGAAACAGGCGACGCCCTGCATGCCTTGCGCATTGACGGTCTTGCGGTCGGCGGTGGCGTTGAACTGTTGTTGCGGGAACTGGGTCACGAGCAGGCGCATGCCCTCGAGGTCCTTGGCGTTGAGGATGCCCTGGAAGATCTCCTGGAAATTTTCCACCGTGACGACTTTGCCCTGGGACACGTCGCCGAGGTCGGGGCGGGTCGTGAGGAAGATGGCCGGCGGGAATTCAGGCAGGAACTCTTCGGGCAGATCGAAGTCGAGGTCGAAGCGCTCGAGGCGCGGCAGCAACTTGATCTCCATCTGCGGGAAGAGCATGCCGCCCACGTCGTGTTTGGGATGAGGCAGCGGCAAGAAGCCCAGCGGGAACAGGCCCTTGTCGCGGATGTCGTCGCTGGACATGCCGGCGAGTTTGTCCCAGGAGAGGTCCTTGGGAAGCTTGACGGTGGGGCCGACCTGAATGGCCTTGCCGCGCGACATGGTGAGTTTCTTGTCTGGGCGGGGCGTGAAGTCGTAGCGATCGGCAAGCAGCTTCTTTTGCCGATCCATGACGCCGTTCTTGTCGGCCTTGTCCTTCTTGAGGACGGCGTCGAACGTTTCCTTGCCGAGCAAGACCGGCGCGAGCTGGTCGTAGCTCGTGCCGCCGACGTCCGTCGGCTTCTTGTCGTCGGTCAGCGATGGAAGGACGAACCAGCTCAGGATGATGACGGCGAACAGGCAAGGCAGCCAGCGCCAGATACGTCGTTTGCCTTCGGAATGCATGTGTGCCTCCTCCAATGGTTGCCTGGACTTGTGGATCGACCCCTGACTCGCATGGGGTCATGGTAAAGCCCTTCGCTCAAGATACGTGCGGCAACGACTTGGGGCGAGCGGGACAAGAAACACGACTTGGCAGGGTGCCTAGGATTGGCGGGCGGGATGGCTGCGTGCGGGGGTGGTCGCGCATCTTGTCCGCGCATCTTATTTTCCTCGGGTGGCCGTTGTCGGTCAAACGGAGTCCGAGGTCTGGGGCAGGCTCGGAGACGGCGGGGGTGCCGCGGCAAACGAGGTGAGTAATTCCATGTTGTAATTGGACATCTGCACGATGCCATCGGCCAGCACCATCAGCTCGCCCGGCTCAAATCGCTGCCAGCCGCTGTCGCTGCTCAGCGGCCTGGTCGCGATGACGAAGCCGTGGTTGACGCCGGTGCCGGCCAGGTTAAAGCGAATCTCCGGATCGCCGAAATGGCATTTACCCCCCTCGGGAACGTACACCTTGCGAATCGCCAGGCCTTTCCAGCCACCGGTGTCGTGATAGCAAAAGAGCCGCTGGCCGTCGGAGAACAGGCAGTTGATGCGGCCGCGACGGTTGAGGTTGTTCAAGAAGTCGTGCAGCCAGATCCAGCCGGCCGGCCGCGTCAGGAAGTCGTTTTCCTGGCGGGCGATCTCGTCGAGCAAATGGCAAAACAGAAACTCGGAATCCGTGCCACCGATCGGATGATAGCGTCCCAGGGGCAACTCCCAGAAATGTCCCTCGATCGTGCCGTTGTGCGCGAAGCAGTACTCCCGCCCGGCCAGTTCGCGGGCAAAGGGATGCGTGTCGGCACGGGCCGGCTTGCCCCCCGTAGTGCGGTGACGCACATGGCCGATGTAAATGCGCGAGCAAAGCCCCTGATAGCTCTTGAGAAAACCCGAATGCTGGCTGCGCTCCCACATCATGGCTTCCTTGACGACGGCGAGCGACTGATCTGGATACCATGCCAGGCCCCAGCCGTCGGCGTTGTCCGCGTCGCGCAGTTGGAATTCGCTGAGGGAAAAATCGGCCGAGATTGGCTCCGCGAAGGACAGCCCAAGAAGTTCGCACATGGCTTGTGCTCCTACTTATTCAGTCGCCCCCGCGCGGGATGAATTTGACGGCTGCCGAGTTCATGCAGTAACGCAGGCCGGTCGGCGCGGGTCCGTCATCGAACACGTGGCCAAGGTGCGCGTCGCAGCGGCTGCAGGTCACTTCTGTTCGGGTGGTGAACAAGCCATGATCCGCGTGCAAGGAAACGTTGTTGTCGTCAACCGGCTTCCAGTAGCTGGGCCAGCCGGTGCCGGAATCGAACTTCGTAGTGGAATCGAAGAGGGCCTGGCCACAACAGACACAGTGATAGACGCCGTCCTCCTTTGTGTTCCAGTACGCTCCGCTAAACGCGCGCTCGGTGCCTTTTTGGCGGGTAATGCGAAACTGCTCCTCCGTCAAAAGCTGACGCCATTCTACCTCGGTCTTCTCAACTCTACCGTCCGGCGGTGTGCCCGTCCGTTCCATGGGTGCACCGTCCCTCGACCTGCACCATACCCAGACGACGCCTGCCACCAGTATTATTAATGCCAGGCCACCCGTTATGACGGCTGTTCGCATGGGGTAATATGCCTCCTCGCTTTGCTATCAGTGTTCATTCTAGTCGCGCCATTCGCGCCATTTCAATTTTCCGTCTTTCAAAAAACAGTATGGTGCTACCGGCAGCTGCGCTGCCAAAGCCAACCGATGGACAGGCGTATAATGGAGGCATGAGTAGACCTATCGGTTCTGCCAGCGCTTTGGAACAACGTCGGCGTCAAGCCGTTCGGGCAATTCAAGCCGGCGACAAGGTAAAGGATGTCGCTCGGATATTAGGCGTCGGACAACGTTCCATCTACCGCTGGCTCAAATTTGCCCACGAGCAACCCAATGGCCTTGCTGCCAAGCCACATCCTGGCTCACCCACTCGTTTGTCGCCGGTTCAGATAGTGGAACTGGAACAGATGCTTCTCCAAGGAGCCCAAGCTCATGGTTGGTCCAACCAACTGTGGACGACCCAACGCATCGCCAATCTCATTCGTCGAAAATTCGGCGTCTCGCTGCACCATGATCATGTTGGCCGCTTCCTGCGTGAACGGCTCAAGTGGTCGCCGCAGAAGCCGCGACGGCGTGCACGCGAAAGGGATGAAGATGCCATCAAACATTGGAAAAGCGTCACTTTTCCCGATATCCTCGAAGCCGCGGCGAACCGTGACGCTCATGTGGTTTTTCTCGACGAAAGCGGGTTCATGCTGACGCCGACAGTGCGGCGGACGTGGGCGCCTCAAGGCCAGACGCCGTTGCTGCCATGCTGGGACCGGCGTGACCGGTTATCGGCGATCAGTTGCATCACGGTCAGTCCACAGCGTGCTCGGCTGAACCTCTATTTCATGCTGCTGCCCGACAACAAGAATGCGACGGCCCAAGAGATTGTCGAGTTCTTGCAACATTTGAAACATCAGTTGGGTGGACCATTTACCGTGATTTGGGACGGCTTGAGGATTCATAGTCGAGCCAAGCTGGTCAAGGCATACTTGGCCAAGCATCCTGAGATTGTCGCGGAGACATTGCCGGGTTATGCACCTGAGCTGAACCCTGACGAAGGAGTTTGGGGTTGGACAAAGTATGGTCGCCTCGCCAACTTGGCCGCTGCCAATACACTTGAACTCCGACAAAAAGTTCAAGAGGAATTGGCGGCGCTCAAGAGTGATCACCAATTGCTAAACTCTTTCGTGCAAGAGGCTGATCTGTGTTCTGCCGCCTGAGCTATTAGCGGCGCAGTCGGCGGTAACATCCTGCGAGGCTGTGATTGGAAGTCAAGACATTCAAACCTTCACTCGAGTACTGCGTCAGGCTTCCCATCGCGAGCCGCCAGCGTGCGAATGGCTGACAATGGACAGCCGCGGACGCTTGCTGTGGATCGGTGTTCGGACTAAGGTGGTAAGTGCCTACTCGTAGGACCCATAGCTCAACGGCAGAGCAGGGGACTCATAATCCCTTGGTTGCAGGTTCGAATCCTGCTGGGTCCAGTTCAGGAAGCTTTCACCTGTGCCGCGTGCCGGGTCGAGACAACCTGGAGTCGATTGCTTTGTGAGCCTACTGTATCGGAACATAACGGAGCTGCAAAGAGTCCAGGCCGAGCGCTTGGGGCCGGCGGTTGCGCTGCGCTTCAAGCAGCATGGCATCTACCATGATTTAACATGGCACGACTACCGCGAGCAATCGCTCGCTGCTGCGGCGGCGCTGGTGGAAGCTGGTGTCGAGTTCGGCGACCGCATGGGGCTGGTGTCCGAGAATCGCGTCGAATGGCTGATCGCCGACATGGCGATCCTCGCCGCCGGAGCCGTCAATGTGCCGCCGCATGCTCCGTTGACAGCCGAGCAGATCCGCTTTCAACTGCAGGACGCCGGTGTCAGTTGGCTGTTCGTGTCCGGGGCCGGGCAACTCGACAAGGCGCGCAGCTTCGCTCGGTCGCTGCCGGCGTTGCGCGGTATCGTGGTGTTCGATCCGCTGTGCGCTGCCGACGATGTCGTGTCCTGGCGAACATTCCTGCAGCGCGGAAGGCGGGCGCTGCCTGATGTCGAAGCCGAGCTGCGCAAACGCGACGGTCTTCAGCAACATGATACGCTGGCCACGATCATCTACACCTCTGGGACGACGGGGAATCCCAAGGGCGTGATGTTGACGCACGGCAACCTGCTGAGCAATTCACGGGCGATGCTGAGTGCGTCGCCGCTGCGGCCGGGCGATGTGCTCCTGAGCTGGCTGCCTTACAGCCATATCTATGCCCGCACGGTTGACCACTATGTGCGGCTCCTTGGCGGATCAACCGTTGCACTGGCCGAGTCGCCCGAAACCGTGGTGCAGAACCTCGAGGAGATCCAACCCACGCATCTGACCGCCGTGCCACGTTTCTACGAGAAGGTGTTGACGGCAGTGTCGAGTGGCGACGAGGCCAAGACTTCGCGCCGTCTCCGAAAGATCTTTGGGCCGCGCGTCGATTGGCTGTCTTCCGGCGGGGCGCCGTTGCCCGTGGCCGTGGCGCAGGCATATCACGCTGCAGGGTTGCTGCTCCTGCAGGGCTATGGACTGACCGAGACGTCGCCGGTCATCTCGTTCAATCGCAAGGACAGATACAAGCTGGAGACGGTCGGACCGCCGCTTGATGGGGTCGAGGTCCGCATCGCCGACGACGGCGAAATCCTCACGCGCGGCCCGCACGTCATGCCGGGCTACTGGAACAACCCTACCGCCACTGCCGAGACCATCCGCGATGGCTGGCTGCACACCGGCGACCTGGGCTGCATTGACGACGACGGCTTCCTGAAGATCACCGGACGCAAGAAGGAGCTTCTCGTCCTTTCCAACGGCAAGAAGGTAGCCCCGAACCACGTGGAGTGCCTGCTCCATGCCGATCCCTGTATCGATCAGGTCGTCGTCTGCGGCGAGGGCAGGAACTATCTGACCGCCATGGTCGTGCCACAATGGACCAACGTTCGCGCCGAGCTGGCGAGACGGGACGAGAAGATCGGGGCACTCAGTCCACAAGAACTGGCACGGCATCCCGCGGTATGTGAACTCTTGCGGGAGCGCATCGATGCCGCCCTCACGCACGTGTCCGGTTGCGAGCAGATCAGGAAATTTCAGGTGCTGGCCGAACCCTTCAGCGTGGCGAATGAGGAGTTGACTGTAAGCCTCAAGTTGCGGCGAGCGGCGATTGCAAAGAGGTATGCGCGAATCATCGAGGGAATGTATGCCGGCGCGGAGTCGGATCAAGATGGTGGCGACACACCGGTTGGTTGAGTTGTTGGTTGCTCCGGTTGCGGGATTTCTTCCAATGCAACCACGTGGACTTTGCCAATCTGCAACTGTCCTTCACCTGCTTTTCTTGGACTTCCCTTTCGAAACGATCTAGAGTTGCGCACCCAGACGTTTACGATCCTTTGCGCCCTCAATCATCATCGATAGGGAATTATGTCCGGCAACCTCGTGTTGATTGCTCGTGATCCGCAGCTTGGCAGCACGGTCCTGGCCCAGCTCAAGAAGTCGCTTCCCCAGCTTGCAGTCGCACAGCGCAGCTTCGAAACCATCTCGGAGCATGTCAGCGGCGATGGCCCGCTGGTCGTGGTCATCGCCTCGCCGTCCGACGCGGAGCAGGCGGTGCGCCTCGTCCAGGAGATCTCCATCCGCAAACTGCCGCCGAGCCTGGTGTTGGTCGAGAGCAAGGAGCTGGCCGGCTCCGACGTCCTGGGCCATTTGCGCTCCCGGCCCGTGCAAAGGCTGTGCTGGCCGGACGAGGCGGACGCACTGATGGCCTTTGTGCGCGATCACACGCAGCAGCATCTCTCGCGCAGCGCTCCCGTGAGCCTCAGCGATACCATTGCCGGCCAACTGCTGGCATTCACGCCATCACTGCTGCCCCTGGCCGAGCGACTGGCACTCGCGGCCGAGCACGAAGTCACGGTCCTGATCACGGGTGAGACCGGCACCGGCAAGACCTACCTGGCACGGATGATGCACGATCACTCGCCGCGCAAGCCGCACCCGTTCCTGGCGGTGCCGTGCGGTGCGCTGCCGTCGAACCTCATCGAGAGTGCCTTCTTCGGACATGCCAAGGGTGCCTTCACGGGTGCCGACCGGGCAAAGGAAGGCAAGTTCGAGGCCGCCGGACAGGGTACCATCCTGCTGGATGAAATCGACACGCTCGGCCTGGAGCAGCAGGCGGCCCTGTTGCGCGTCATCGAGACGAGCGAATACGAACCCGTCGGCAGCAACGAGACGCGTCGCTGCCTGGCGCGCATCATCGTGGCGAGCAACTGGAACCTCGAGGAAGCGGTCGAGGAAGGCCGTTTCCGACGCGACCTGTACTACCGCCTGAACGTCATGTCGTTCCACCTGCCGCGGCTGCGCGAGCGTGTGCAGGACATCGCGCCGCTGGTGCGTGGCCTGGTCAGCCGGTACAACGCCAAGTTTCACAAGGAATTGTTCGACATCAGCCCGGAGGCGCTCGCCGCCCTCGAGGGTTTTGCCTGGCCGGGCAACATTCGACAGCTCGAGAACGTCGTCCAGCAATCAGTCCTCGTTGCATCCGGACCGACGCTCCTACTACAGCATCTGCCGCCAACCGTCCGCGACCAGGCACTGGAGGACACCAGTGGCGGCTCCGCGAACGTGACCGGTGGTTCCGCGGGACGACCGACCGCCCTGGAGCCGGCAGACTCCCTGCTGCACAATCGCGAGCAGCTGGAGCGCAGCGTGATCCAGCGCGCCCTCGCCAACAACGGCTACAGCCGCGCCCGCGCCGCCCACGCACTCGGGATCAGCCGAGTCACGCTTTACAAGAAGATGAAAAAATACGGGCTCATGAGCACGTCGCCACGACACGTGCCGGTTCGCTAAACGAGCCATTGCTTCTTGATGAACGCAATGCCCATCGTGAACAACTCTTCGGCACTTGGCAAGAGATCGCGCCAGACCTTCGTCGCCGCGGCGAGTGCCGGCAGCGCACGTCCGAACGCCTCGATCGTGAGCCAGCCATCGTAGCGGGCTTTCTTGAGCGCCTGAAACGTCTCCGCCCAGTGGACCATGCCGGTACCTGGCGTGCCGCGATCGCTTTCGCTGATGTGCACGTGGATCATGCGATCGCCCAAAGCAGCAATGGCTTCTGGCACCGACTTCTCTTCGATGTTCGCATGAAACGTATCGTACATCGCGCGAAATGACGGATGGTTCACGCGCTGCACAAGCGCCGCGGTATCGCGGGCCGTGTTGAGGAAGTAGCACTCGAAGCGATTCAGATACTCGATGGCAAGCTTCACGTTAGCCGTGGCCGCGAACTCGGCCGCCTGGCGCAGAACGTCGCCGGCTCGCTTCTTCTCATCCTCCGTCGGCGGCTGACCACTGAACACGGCAAGCGGCGAGTGGAACGGCCCGGCCAGCACATCGCCCTTGAGCGTCGCCGTCATGTCGATGGCCCAGCGCAGCCGTTCCACCGCCGCCTTGCGCACCGCCGCGTCGGGACTGATGGGATTGTGCTCCGGGCCCAGGCACGTGACGGTGGTGCACCCCAGCCCAAGTCTGTCCATCTCGCCGCGGATCGTCTTGAAATGGCCGGCATCGCCTTCGAACAACGGCACCTCGACCCCATCGTAGCCCGCCTCCTTCAGCCGCGCCATCGTGCGAAAGTGCTCCGACGTCACGTGCGTGGTCCACAACAGCAGGTTCATGCCGATCTTCATGTCGTCACCCGTTTTTCTACGGCGCCTTGTCCAACACTTGCATGTGAAGCGTCTGCTCGAATTCGACGCCGCTCTTGTTCTCCTTGCCGCCTGCTTCGATCGTCAGATCACCCTTGATCTTTGCCGATAGATCCAGGCGAAGTGTCCGACCTGTGTCCGAGTCGAACGCGATCGTCCCCTTGGCATCCGTCGCCTTGAATTCACCGCTCAGGACCTTGAATGGCAAATCGCTTGGTGCCGAGGACGCCGCGAACACGACATTCGGCGCGAGCTCGATCGCAATCGTCTTGCCTTGCCCCTCGCCGCTCCCCTTGCCCGTGTGCGTGTACTTGTTCTGCGTCTTGAAACTCCCCAGCGGTGCGAACGACACGACGAGGTCGCGCGTCCAAGAATCTCCTTGTTTGACCGGCTTGTCAGGAGCGAAGGAGAAGAGCTGCTCCAACGGCTGCCGCAGCGACTGCGGCGTTATCGTGGCCTTGACGCTCTTGGCCACACTCTCACTCAGCTTGCCGAACTTGCCGAGCAGCTGGTCGTAGCCTTCGTATTTCGTGAGCGCGCCCGCGGCGTCGAGCGTAAGCGTGAATGTCGAGTCCTTGAGCACCTCCGCGAGGTGGTCGGACTCCTTTTCATCGGTGGAGTGCTTGATCTCCGCCGACTCGATCGTCTGCTCCAGCACCGCACCGTCTTTGCTCACCTTCTTCACGGTGAATGCGTGCACCAGCATCACTTTCGATTCACCAACCATCCGAGACTGTGCGTACTCGATCGTCTGCTTCGTGGTCTCCTCGCTCTTGACGTAGAACTTCTCGCCCTCCTTGAACTTCCACTTGAGCGGCGTCTGGGCCTGCAGCGATTCTGCAGCGCACAGCACCACAACAAGCGCGGCGAGCAGACGGCACTTTTTCACGATCCCACCTCGCCTCTCGTCCCTCACCCCGCGCCCCTCCTCTCTCGCCCCTCGTATCACGTTCCCTGCTCCCAGCCGCTCATGTACCGCTTTTGCTCGGCGGTGAGCTGGTCGATGGTGATGCCCATGGAAGCCAGCTTGTGATGGGCAATGAACTCCTCGATCTCGACCGGCACCTTGTGGACGCGCGGCTCAAGCTTGCCCTTGTTCTTCACGCAATGCTCCGTCGCCAGCGCCTGCGTCGCGAAGCTCATGTCCATGACGCTGGCCGGATGCCCCTCGGCCGCGGCCAGGTTCACCAGCCGCCCCTGGCCGAGCACGTAGACTCGATGGCCGTTCCGCAGCAGGTACTCGTCGACCTCGTTGCGGACGCCGGGCGTGACGCTCTGCGATTCCGCCTTGAGCGCCGGCAGATCAAGCTCGACGTCGAAATGCCCGCTGTTGCACACCACCGCGCCGTCCTTCATGCGCAAGAAGTGCTCCTTGCGAATGACCCCTGCGTTGCCAGTAAGTGTGATGAAGACGTCGCCTTGTGCAGCGGCATCGGCCAGCGGCATGACGGTCAACCCATCCATGGCCGCTTCCAGGGCGCGGATCGGATCGACTTCGGTGACGATGACGTTGGCGCCCAACCCGCGAGCCCGCATCGCCACGCCCTTGCCGCACCAGCCATAACCGCACACGACGACGCGACTGCCCGCCATCAGGTGGTTGGTCGCGCGGATGATGCCGTCGATGGTGCTCTGCCCGGTGCCGTAGCGATTGTCGAAGAAGTGCTTCGTCTGTGCGTCGTTGACGGCGATGACGGGGAACGGCAGCACGCGGTCGCGCTCCATGGCCCGCAGCCGATTCACGCCCGTCGTCGTCTCCTCCATGCTGCCGATGATCTGGCTCAGCAGCTTCTGGCGATCGGCCGGCGTCTTCTTCTGTGCCCAGGCGCGGACCTGAGCATGCACCGCGTCGAGCCGGCCCAGCGACACAAACACAAGCGCAGACACCAAATCGGCCCCATCATCCATCGTAATTTGTGGCTGATGCTCCAGCCCCGCCACGATGTGCTTGTAGTAGGTGTCGGTATCTTCCTCACGGATGGCGTGAACGCTGATGCCGTAGTCGTGCACCAGGCTGGCCGCTACGTCGTCCTGCGTGCTGAGCGGATTGGACGCGACCAGCAGCAGATCGGCTCCGCCTTCCTTGAGCGTCCGCGCCAGATTGGCCGTCTCCGCCGTTACGTGGAGGCATGCCGCCATCCGCAGGCCGCGCAGCGGCTTCTCCTTGGCGAACCGCTCCCGCACCCGCGCCAGCACTGGCATGTCGCGGTCCGCCCAAAGCAGCCGCTTCTTGCCGCCCGGGGCCAATCGGGCATCCTTGATATCATGGTTAACGGCATTCGCACTGGTCATGACGTACTCCTTTTGTCTTGCAACAGCTTCCCCCCTGCGCCTCCGCTTGGGATTACGCCTTTTTATGACTATTGCAGCCGCATGGCGAGCGGACGACTCCCGACCGTGCCATGCCCTTTCCCTTTGGGCGACGGCATTTTACAATGGTCTCTTTGTGCCGTTCGCACGGCGAGAGACGATTTGTCCACATGTCGTTGTACTTTCTTCTGCTGATAGCCTTCCTCTTCCCGCTTTTCTGCTATCTGCTCATCCTTGGCCTGATCAACCGCCGCCGCTCACCCTTGATGATCCCCGGTACGTGGGACTTCGTCGGCGTGCTGTTCGGCATGTCCGGCTTCATCCTCGCCGGCAGTGCTTACTTGCTGTACCGGATCGCCGACATCTGCCGGTCGTTCGACTTGAACCCGCGCTTCATGTGGGTATTCGTCACCATTTACTTTGCGTTCATCCTGCTGGTCGTCGTGATCGCCCTGGTCCAGCGGCGGCAACAGATGAGGATCTACAACATTCATCCCACCGTCTTTGAGCGCGTGCTTGGCCACGTCCTGGAGAAGAAGGGCTACCAGTGGAGCCGCGCCGGCAACCTTGTCGTGATTCAGACCACGACTCCGGAGCCGGCACTACAGTACGCGGCAGCACTCAGCCATGGCGAAGCAGTGCCGCCAGAGGCTGTGCCCCAACGCCGTTCGCCAGGCCTGGCATCGCTGACCATGAGCCTGTCGCGCCTGGGCTACTGCGTCGCGCTCCGCTGGGAGTGCTACTCCGAGCACGCCGAACAAGCAATCCGCCAGGAGATCGAGCGCAGCCTCGAAGCCGAAATGGAGGAGCTGGTCACCGAGGACAACCCGCTGGCCTCGCTGTTCGTCAGCTTTGCGATCTTGCTGTTTGTCGCGATCATTACGACTACCGTCTTGCTGGTACTCTTTGTTCTGAGAAATGGGTAAAGGAAATAAAAAAGGGGTCAGGCACCGTTGCCGGAACGGCCCGAAGGGTGCTTCGCACAACGGTGCCTGACCCCTTTTTTGAAAGGACAACACGATGAGCGAAACCAAGGCAACCAATATCACCTGGCACGAGGGACACGTCACCAGCAAGGAGCGCTCGACGCTTCTGAAGCAGAAGGGCGCGACCCTCTGGTTCACCGGCCTGAGCGCTTCAGGCAAGAGCACCATCGCATTTACGCTGGAGCACGCCCTGATCCAGCGCGGCAACCTTGCTTACGTCCTGGACGGCGACAACATCCGCCATGGTTTGAACAAGAACCTCGGCTTCTCGGCAGCCGATCGCGAGGAAAACATCCGCCGCATCGGCGAGGTCGCCAAACTCTTTGCCGACTGCTCGGTCATCACCATGACCAGCTTCATCAGCCCCTACCGCAAGGACCGCGACACCGTGCGCGCCCTGCACGACGCCGCGGGCATGCCCTACATCGAGGTGCACGTCGCGACTCCGATCGAGACCTGCGAGCAACGCGATCCAAAAGGGCTCTACAAGAAAGCGCGCGCCGGCCAGCTCAAGCAGTTCACCGGCATCGACGATCCTTACGAGGCGCCACTCAAGCCAGAACTCACCATCGACGCCACGCACACCTCGCCGCAAGATGCGACCGTGCAGCTGCTGGCGTACCTGCAGCAGCGCGGCATCATCAGCTGAGAGAGGCAGCTCGCCTTGCTCCGACATCACGTTTGCGCCTTCCGGAGATCGACCAAGCCGAAAACAGCCGTGAAATCTCGACGCTTGGCGCCGGCTTTGCCCATCTTTCGCGATTCACGCACTTCGCCCAACCGGTATGATCCATCACTTGGGGCGAAAAAACAGGCATTTCGACGAAGGTTGCGCTCGGCCACACGTTGACTACCGGCACCTCCAAAAGTAGACTTCCCTCGTCAACTTGAGGAATTCGGCAGCGCGCCGGCAAGCCAGGAAAGACATGCGGCGGCAGACTCCTCAAGTTCGCTACATTCTCCTTCTTCGATAGAACTGGCGGGTGCATGTTTCAGTACAACCTCACGACACCGGATGTGCGACCGACCGAGGGGTTTTATGTGTCGGCGGTCCACGCGGTGCGCCGCCGACCCGTGCGAACCTTCCTGCCCACCGGCTACGAGCCCAACTACCCCTACCCGCTGCTGGTGTTCTTCCACGGCCGCGGCAGCAACGAGGAGCAGGTGCTCCACCTCGCTCCCGAAGTCAGCCGACGAAACTTCATCGGCCTGTCGATTCGCGGGCCACGACGCCTCGATAGCTGGCAACCGGTCCGCGGCTATTCCTGGGGCGCGCAGAACGACCTCGACTCGGTCCTGGAAGATTACGCTCTGCAGGCCATTCGCCAGGTCCGCAGCCGCTATCACGTTCACTCCGAGCGCATTTATCTCGTCGGCGTCTGCGAGGGCGCCGCACCGGCATACCGGCTGGGCCTCGCCTATCCCGAGCGCTTCGCCGGCATCATCTCGCTCAACGGCTGCATGCCACGCGAGAACCCCCCGAGATTGAGATTGCCCGAGGCCCGAAAGCTGCGCACGTTCATCGGCCATGGCCTCACGAACGTCCGCACGCCGCTCGGCCTTGCCACCGCCGATCAACGACTCTTCTACACCGCCGGACTTCAGGTCAACTTCGAGACCTACCCGACCAGCCACTGGCTCCACGACGACATGTTCCGCGACATCAACCGCTGGGTCGTTAGCGACTGCGACGTCCCGGAGTTATGATGAAAGCATGCTCACGTCGCCAACGTGCCAACATGATGCCAGCAAGCTGTGCGAACCCGCCTGTGCCGCGGACACCGGCGCTGCGTGCGCATCGACCGGCCTGATCTCGCTGCTAAAGGCCCGCGAACGCTTTGCCGCCGAAGCCACAACCGGCATGTGCAGTACCGGCCGTTACCAGTGCGCCTACTGGAGCTGGGGCAACGGCCCACCCTTGATCTTCATCCACGGCCTCGCCGATCGTGCCGCTTCGTTCCTGCTTCCCGCGTCTCTGCTGGCACAACAATTCCGCTGCATCGCCTACGACCTGCCGGAAGGCGGTGGCGACGCTGCCCCGCTCCGACGCTACACCCATGCCGACCTCGTGGCCGATCTCGGCGCCATCCTGGATCACCTGCAGCTCGATCGAGCGTACCTCTTCGGTTCATCCTTCGGCTCGACGATCGCCCTGGAAGCCATGCGCCTCCAGCCGTCGCGCTACCCCCGTGCCATGCTCCAGGGCGGTTTCGCGCGAAGGCCGCTGCACCTCGGCGAATGGCTGCTCGCCTCGTCCATGCGCTTCTCTCCGGGAAAAATGCGCCACCTGCCGTTTCGCAACCGCGGCCTGGTTCGCCACTGCAAGGGACCTCTCGCCGAACGCGCCGACGTCTGGCAGTTCTTCCTCGAATGTGCCGGCACGCCGCGCATCCAGGCCGTCGCCCGCCGCGCTCTCTTGCTCTCCCGCCTCGACCTGCGCAGCACCTTGGCCGAGGTCCGCCAGCCCGTCTTGCTCATCTGCGGCGACAACGATCCTCTCGTCGGCAAGACGTGTGAACAGGAGTTGCTCCAGGGACTGCCCTCCGCCGAACGCATCGAAATCCCCGGCTGCGGCCACTATCCCTACTTCTCGCACCCCGAGCTGCTCGCGGAGATCGTGAAGATGTTCCTGACTC
>Ga0206956_1091_pt1 | contig 26089 bp, 27 predicted proteins | sample Alteio_BWOrgHeat_35_FD_153252 | JGI IMG/M metagenome (GOLD analysis project Ga0206956, IMG submission 153252) | Enriched cells from forest soil in Barre Woods Harvard Forest LTER site, Petersham, Massachusetts, United States -... | ecosystem: Environmental > Terrestrial > Soil > Temperate forest >...
ACCGCCGGTTCTGCAGATACTCCCACGCGCGCACCATATCCAGCGTGGGAATGCCCTCGGTGATGCAGACGATCAACTCCACCTCCGCATCGGCAGCTTCCATAATCGCATCCGCAGCAAAGATCCTCAAACCGAAGTGGTAGTTATGATTGGAGAAATCGGCGGCAACGCTGAGGAAACGGCTGCGGAATATGTGAAGTCACGCATGAAAAAGCCGGTGGTGGGATTCATCGCTGGACAGACCGCGCCTCCTGGACGCCGCATGGGCCATGCCGGCGCAATCATTTCTGGTGGGAAGGGAACTGCGGCTGAAAAGATCAAGGCAATGGAAGCTGCCGGCATTCGCGTCGCCAAATCGCCCGCCGAGATTGGCGAAACCGTCGTAGCAGCAATGGGTGTCGCGGCGAAGGCTTAAGACCATACACCAAGGACAAACGACCCAACTATGAAGACTCTGCAACGCACTTTTACTATTATCAAACCAGACGCGGTGGCCAAGAATGCAGTTGGCGATATCATCGAGCAGTTTGAGAAAAATGGTTTTCGCATCCTGGCCATGAAGATGCTCGAGATCTCGAAACATCAGGCGGAGCAATTCTACGCCGTACATGCAAGCCGGCCATTTTTCCGGTCCCTGACCGATTTCATGTCGAACGGGCCGATCGTCGTATTGGCGCTGGAAAAAGAAAATGCCATCGCCGACTTGCGCAAGCTCATGGGCGCAACCAATCCGGCCAATGCTGAGGAAGGCACAATCCGCAAAAAGTGGGCGAGTGATATCGAACACAACGCCATCCATGGCTCTGATGCCGACGACACCGCTCGCTTCGAATTGAGCTACTTTTTTGCCGGGTATGAGTTAGCGAAGTGATGCCCTTTGGATGGGCGTCTGAGCAGAGCCAGGTTCATCCCAAACGAAGGGAAGGATCTTTGTTATGCCTCTAGTGCAAATCACGATGTTGACCGGCCGCAACGCCGACCAGAAACGCAAGCTGGCGCAGCGCATCACCGATGCCATGGTGGAAGAAGCGGGAGCGCGCCGCGAGGCGGTCGTTGTGGTTTTTCACGAAGTGTCGAAGGAAAGCTATGCTTCGGGTGGGGTACTCATGGCGGACAAAGGGAAGTAAACGCGGACACCTGCAGCGATCTTGTACCGAAAAAAGACGGCTGGCGAGGGTGCCCTCGCCACACAACTATCCCAGCGGTTCATACAGTTGCCCCTCAATTCGCTCTCCCAGCTTGGGCAGTTCTTTTTTCGCGTACTGCAGGAAGTGGGGCGCGGCACGATGGGCCTCCAGCGCGGCGTCATCCTTATATTGTTCGTAAATGAAGAATCGGCGCGGCTCCGTCTTGTGCCGATGAACCTGATACACCAGGCATCCAGGTTCCTTGCGGGACTCTTCAGTTAGCTTGGAAAATACGCCGATCACGTCTGCTTCACGACCGACCTTCGCCATCCACGTCACAACCAGAACGACCATCGCTCGCTCCGTTCCTAATTTTTTGCCTGAGCTTTTGTTCTCGATTCCGTCAAGTCTCGAAGTTTGCCCGCAAAGTCATCGAGAAAAATAGTTTCCTCGCGTCCGGGTCCCGTCGAGACCATACCGACTCGCGCCCCGCTTTCCTTTTCGACGAAATCCAAATACTCGCGTGCTGCCTTAGGCAGTTTCTCCAGTTTTGTAATCCCCTGCGTCGACGTCAGCCATCCGGGCATTTTCCGATAAACGCATTCGATCTCGCAATAGCCGGTGTCTTGCGCCGGCGCCTCGGACGTTTCCTTGCCGTTGATTTTATAACCAACGCAAACCGGAATCTCCGCCAGTTCATCCAGCACATCCAACTTGGTCACAACCAACCAGGAGATCCCGTTAATCATGCCAGCGTATCGCAGAAGTGGCAAATCGAGCCAGCCGCAACGCCGTGGACGTCCGGTGACTGCGCCGAATTCGTTGCCGCGTTTGCGCAGCATGTCCCCGTTTGCGTCGGTCGCCTCCGTAGGAAACGGACCGCCGCCAACCCGCGTGCAATAAGCCTTGGTGACGCCGATGACCGTATCGATCGCCGTAGGCGCGACTCCAGTTCCGGTAACAGCCCCTCCTGACGTTGCGCTCGAAGAAGTCACAAACGGATATGTGCCGTGGTCGATGTCCAGCATCGTTCCCTGCGCGCCCTCAAACACGACCGACTCTCCGTGAGCCAGGGCTTTGCCCAACAGAGCAGCCGTGTCGCACACGAACGGCGCAACTTTCTCAGACGCGGCAGCATATTCTTCGTACATTTTGTCCGCATCGAGCGGCTCCGAGTTGAACAGCGCGTGCGCAATCATGTTCTTCTCGTGGCAGGCGTTCTGAATGTGGGTCTTCAGAAGTTTCAGGTCCAGCAGATCAGCGACGCGTAGACCGCGGCGGCCCATCTTGTCTTCGTACGTGGGGCCAATGCCGCGCGACGTGGTTCCGATCTTCACGCGCCCCGGCGCGTTTTCCGACGCCAACTCGATCATGCGGTGGTAAGGCAAAATCACGTGCGCCCGGTTGCTGACGAACAGGCTGCCATCGACCTTGACTCCGGCTTCGCGTAAGGCGGCAACCTCCTTCAGAAAAGCTATAGGATCGAATACAACCCCATTGCCGATTACACTACGGCAGCCTTCGCGCAGCACTCCGCACGGCACTAACTGCAGAATGAACTTTTTGCCATTGATAATGACCGTGTGTCCGGCGTTATGCCCGCCCGCATAGCGCGCCACAATGGAAAAGTTTTCCGAGAGCACGTCGACAATCTTGCCTTTGCCTTCGTCGCCCCACTGGGCGCCCACAATGACCGCAGCTTTGCCCTTCTTCAAATGCAAACTCCTTGGAACATGAATGGCGCGGCTACCCCAGCCGCAATGCAGGGTCGCACACACTCGTTGCCCCAGTGAACCAACGAGTCGCTGAATTACAAAGGATATAAGCGGAGCAGAGGTGTACTTGTAATGATAACCCCGGAGGGTGAAAGATGGCAATTCGGGCGCAGGCTGCGGGCATCAGGCTTCAGGTGTCGGCCACCAGGTTTTCCCGAAGCCCGAAGCCCGAAGCCTGTAAACTGATTTCATGCCTGAACTGCCTGAAGTTGAAACCATTGCTCGTGGCTTGGCTAGCCGAGTCACGGGCGACGTGATCGAATCCGTATGGCTTGGATCCAAGCCAGAAGTGCTCAAGTCCTCCGCGTCCGAAATTGCGAGCACTCTCGAATCGAAGCGTATCGCGGGCGTGCGCCGGGTCGGCAAGCATATCGTATTCGATCTGGAAAATGGAGCACGGTCGTCCTCGCCCGTCAAACGAAAATCCGGCCAGAAATCTTCTAGTGCGTCCGCCCCTTCGTCGGCTGCAGCGCAGTGGATCGTGCATCTCGGCATGACCGGGCGGATGCTGGTCTGCAACCCCGACCAAGCCATCGAGAAGCACACGCATGCGGTTGCGAAGCTGGTTTCAGGCAGGGAACTGAGATTCGTGGATCCACGCCGCTTTGGACGTCTAAGCGTGGCCCATGGATTTGACCCATCTGGCGCCGAACCGCTCGAAGTCGAACTGGATCGCTTCGTCGAACTGTTTCACGGGCGCAAAACGCTCATCAAGAGCGCATTGCTGAACCAAAAGCTGTTGCGCGGCGTAGGCAACATTTACGCGGATGAATCTCTGTTCCGCGCCGGCATTCGGCCCCGGCACCGGGCTGCGTCGCTTACTCGCAACGAGTTGTCGCGGCTCTACTCCGCCATCCAGGAAGTGCTTAAAGAGGCCATCGAGCTGGGCGGCTCTTCCGTTTCTGACTATGTCGATGCCGACGGCGAGGAAGGATTCTTTCAACTGCAACATCGCGTCTACGGCCGCGAAGGCGAGCCGTGCCTGGTTTGCAAGACTCCCATTAAGCGCGTGGTGATTGCCGGGCGAAGCAGTCACTATTGTCCCAAATGCCAGAAATAAATCTTGCCTAGCGCGCCGCCGTCCGCTCAATCACTTTTTTGAATGCCCTCAGCAAGACATCATTCTGCTCCGGTGTTCCAAGCGTGATTCGGATCGCGGTTGGCGCACCCCACGGACCCAACGGTCGCACGATCACCCCTTCGGTTTGGAATCGTTTGGCGATGGCGGCCGCATCATCGCCCAATTCGCAATAAAGAAAGTTAGCCCAGGTTGGAATCGGCGCGTATCCCAGTTCGACGAGTCCCGTGACAAGCCGTTCAGCCTGCTCAGCGTTGTTCTTAAGCGTTTTCCTAACGTGAGTTTCGTCATCAAGCGCCGCCAATGCGGCCGCCTGAGCTACTGTCGAAATCGAAAATGTTGTGCGCATGCGAGCAAAGTAAGACATCAATTCGGCGGGACCGATTCCATAACCAACTCGAACTCCTGCCAAGCCGTGCGCTTTAGAAAATGTTCGAAGTACCACCACCTTGCGTCCCTGGTTCACATAGTCGAGAGCATGCGAGCATTCGACCCCGCGTATCGTGCCAAAGTATTCGGCGAAGTCGTAGTACGCCTCATCGAGGATAACGATCACATGTTCGGGAACTTCATCCAGGAAGCGATCGAGTTCCTTTGCCGCAATGAGCGTGCCCGTCGGATTGTTTGGATTGGAAATGTAGATGATGCGAGTGTGTTGGTCGATCGCTGCCGCGATGGCATTCAAATCGAATCCATTATTCCGCATCGGAACCTGGATCAGTTGCCCTCCCGCCGCTTGCGTGGCAATCGGATACACGATGAACGAGCGCTCGCTGGTAATCGCGTTGAGCCCTGGCGACAGCAAAGTGCGCGCAATAATGCCGAGTAGCGCGGTAGAACCAGCCGTCGGAACGATTTGCTCCGGCAGAACATTATGGCGTTCGGCCAGCTTCTGCCTGAGCTCGATGGCGTCGTTGTCGGGATAAAAATTGCTCTCGGCGAGTACGGCCTGCATCGCCTGCACAGCTTTGGGCGAAGGCCCAAACGGGTTCTCGTTCGAGGCCATCTTGATGCAGTTCACATGGCTCTCCTGTTGCGCCTGGCGTAGCGACTTGCCCGGCGTGTACCCGCGCAGGTTCCGTACGTGTTCGGGCACAAACTGGCTGAAGTCACTCATTTTTTCGATTTCTAATCTTTACATGTAGATCAATCGGTGTCACCTGCAGCAATGTCTCGTGCGGCCCGGATGCTCCTGCTCGCGGAAGTGGCTATTTAGCAAGGGATTTCAGTTTAGAAACTTCTTCGATTGTAAGCTTACGAAATTTCCCAGGATGCACATCCAATTCGAGAGGACCGTAGCGTACCCGCTTAATCTTCTCCACGTGGTGCCCGATCTCTTCGAACATGCGCCGGATCTGGCGATTCTTGCCTTCGATCAGTGTGACTTCATACCAAGGATTGGCAGATTCACGAATGACCCGAATCTTTGCTGGAGCCGTTTTAACTCTTTTCCCGCGATCCGACGGAATAAAGATACCTTCGCGCAACCTCGCCAAGCCCTCGCCCGGCGGATTACCGGCCAGTTTCACCATATACGTTTTGGGCACGTGGGACGCGGCTTTCATTAGGCGGTTGGCGAACTCTCCATCGTTCGTCAGTAACAGGAGACCCTCGCTGGCATAATCGAGGCGTCCCACTGGGTACACTCGTGCTTTCACGCCGCGCAGCAAGTCCATCACGGTCGGCCGGCGTTCGGGATCGCGCAGCGTCGTCACGTATCCCTTGGGCTTGTTCATGAGCAGGTAAACATGCCGCTCCGGGCCATGCAGCAATTTTCCATTCACGCGGATGTGATCGCTCTCGGGATCGGCTTTGCTACCGAGTTCCGTGACTGTCTGCCCGTTCACTGACACCAGTCCACCGGTAATTAGTTCTTCGGCTTTGCGGCGGGACGCGATTCCGGCAGCGGCAATGATCTTCTGTAGACGTTCAGCAGGCATAAGATTCTAGGTTTATGAAATCGGCGGGATAGTGAAGCAAGCTGCCGATCAAGCGGCCGGATCGCTCTCGTGGTGCTTCGCGGTAGCCAGTTCGGATTCATCGGCGCTTTGGGTCGGTTCGGAATCTTGAGTTTCGGTGACGGGCAACTCAGTCTCGCCCGTCGCCATAGCCTCTTCACTCGTAGACGGCAACAAATCGCTCTGGAACGATTCCGCAACCAACTTCTCGAACTCCTCCATACTGGGAAGTTCGCCGACATCCTTCAGACCAAACCGCATCAGGAATTCCTTCGCAGTCTTGTAAAGAATGGGCCGCCCGATCACGGCCTTGCGGCCGGAGGTTGTGATCAGCTTGCGATCCAGCAAAGTCGCGATCACCCCATTCGAATCCACGCCGCGAATTTCGCTGATCTCCGGGACCGTGATGGGCTGCTTGTACGCAATCACCGCCAGCGTCTCGAGCGCGGGTAGCGACAGTCGAATCGGCGGCTTTAGGCTTTTTGCGAAGGCACGCACGATATCGTGATGCTCCGGTTTTGTCGACATACGATACCCGCCGGCGACTTGACGAATTTCGATGCCATGATCCGGAGCATAGTAATCGACGACCAATTCTTCGAGCGCGAGGCGCACGCGCGACTTGACTTCGGTGCCGTCGGCGGCGCCTTCGCTAAGGACCGACTCCTCGACCAATTCGATCAATTGATCGAGCGTCACCGGCGTTTCCGCCGCGTAAATAATGGCTTCAAGTTTAGCTTTAAGGCTCATAGGCTCCTGATGCTAGCTACAGCTTTTATCTCCAATCATCGCGCACGGCAGCCTGTTCTGCCATGACTGCGTCGAATCCTATGTGTTTGCGCAGCAGGATTTCCCCGAACAAGCGGTCTTGCCTCAACTGGATGGCTTGCAAACGTACCATCTCGAGCAGCGCGAGAAACATGCAGACCAGCGCCTGTCGCGACTCGACGTTCCGCAACATCTGTTTCAATCTGATCGGCCGGTCTTCCAGTGACAGTCGCCGCCGCAGGTATTCGATCATCTGGCCGACTGTGACCGTTTCTTCGTCCACCTGAATCATAGGGCGGTTGCGGGCTCGGTCAAGAATTTGCTGGAAAGTTTTTACGAGGTCAATGACGTCGGCCGCGAGTTCTGGCTCTGTTCCTTCGGCATCGCGAAATTCTTTGAGCGCGGGGTTCGACAATATCGCGTCTTCAATCTGCTGTTTCTGCATCAGCATCTGAGCCGCCGCTTTGAATTTCTCGTGTTCGATCAGGCGATTGACTAGCTCTGCACGCGGATCGTCCTGGGCATCGGATGCCGCTGCAGGATCGCGCGGCAACAACATTTTCGACTTGATGTGAATCAGAACCGCGGCCATGTAGATGAACTCAGCCGCGACGTTCACATCCAGTTCGCGCAGCTTCTCTACGTAGGCCAGATACTGCGCCGTGATTCTTCCAATCGGGATATCGTAAATGTCGATATCTTGTTTGCGAATCAGGTGAAGCAGCAGATCCAGCGGTCCTTCGTAGACGTCGCCTACCGTGACGGAAAAAGGAAAGTCGCTCTCCTGGTTTCTGGATTGTTCTGGCCCGCGCGGAGCAGAATCCGCCACGAGCGCCGGACCCAGATCCAATGCCGCCGTCCCGTCAAAAGCGATTTTTGTTTCTTCGCCCATCGTGATTACTTTGTACCTTGCGGAGCGCGCGGAGCCTCGTATTCAAGGGACATGCCCATAGCCTCACGCACCTCGCTCATGGTAGCACTAGCTACTTTAGTTGCTCTTGCTGACCCAGCCTCAAGAATATCCCAAGCCAGCCGCGGATTGTCCTCATATTTCTTGCGACGCTCCTGCATGGGATTCAAGATGTTAACCAGGGCATCCGCCGCCCAGCTTTTGCATTCAATGCAGCCGATTCCCGCCGATCGGCAGCCTTCATTCACCTTAGCCATAGTGGCGCGGTCACTGAAGATCTTGTGCAGATCCCCGACCGGGCAAACATCCGGATTGCCGGGGTCGGTACGCCGCACCCGCGCGGGATCCGTCACCATGGTCTTCAGTTTCTGCCGTACCACCGGCTCAGGATCGGTGAGCATGATCGTGTTTCCGTACGACTTCGACATCTTGCGGCCGTCAGTTCCGGGCAACTTCGGTGACCGAGTCAACAGTGGTTGTGGCTCAGGGAACACCGACTTTCCATTGAGGCTATAGAAATTGTTGAACCTCCGCGCGATCTCGCGAGTCAGTTCAACATGCGGCACTTGGTCTTCGCCCACAGGGACAAAGTCGCCTTTGTAGATGAGAATGTCCGCCGCCTGCAGCACGGGATACCCGAGAAATCCGTACGTGCTTAGATCCTTATCCGTAATGTTTTCCCGCTGTTCCTTGTAAGTCGGCACACGCTCCAGCCAGCCCAGCGGCGTGATCATCGAGAACAGCAGATGTAATTCGGCATGCAGCGGCACGTGCGACTGCAAGAACATAGTGCAGCGCTCCGGATCGAGACCCGCGGCCAGCCAGTCGAGCAGGACTTCGATTGAGTTGGGCTTAACCTGCGAGGTATCCGCGTAATCGGTGGTGAGGGCATGCCAGTCAACCACACAGAAAAAACATTCGTACTGATCCTGCATGCCCACCCAGTTCTGCAAAGCGCCGACATAATTGCCTAAATGCAGTTTGCCAGTTGGACGCATCCCACTCAGAACGCGCTTACGTTGATTGGATTCAGGAGGCATCAGATTCTCAAGAGGATGTAATCAAAAATCCCAACCACGGGAAAAATCAGTTTGCCCAAAAGGCCGCCACCAAGAAATACCAGAGCCATCAGAGCGAAGATTCCTATAGTGTCGTACACGCGCAGCGCACTCGCGGATAGGAAATGTCGTAAAACATGGCTGCCATCGAGCGGCGGTACTGGAATCAGATTAAAGACACCGAGAATAATGTTGATCCTCATGAGCTCATAAAGCAACAAACTCAAAGGCACGAGAACCGAGTTCATTTCCGGCGAAATGATCCCATACGGAATGCCGAAGACAATCTGACGGCCCAGAGGGGTAGAAAGTTTGATCAGCAACAGCAAGAGCAGAGCGCAGATCGCCACGACAAAATTGCTGACCGGACCCGCCACCGAAGTCAAAATATCATCCATCACCGGGCTCTTGAAGTTACGCGGATCTACCGGAGTAGGCTTAGCCCATCCGATCATTGGAAAGTGGCTGTACGCGGCAATCAGGGGCAATAAAACAGTTCCAATCGGGTCAATATGCTTGATGGGATTGAGCGTAACTCGACCCAGCATTCGCGCGGTCGGGTCTCCACGACGGTTCGCCATCCAGGCGTGCGCCGATTCGTGGATGCTGATCGCGAACAAGAAAACGATCAGCTGAAACAGGGTGTCAACATGTTGCAGAGTCATCAGACGTTGAAGGTGATACTAACACGCAGAGACTGAAGCTGCGGCCAGATTGCGGCTATCGGCCCCCTGCTATCGTCGCATTTCGACCTCTATGCTTTATAATTCGCGCCGCGTGATTACTCTAGCCCGCAAGCTCCGCCTCGTGGATTACTTTGCCTTGGGCTGGGGCACGATGGTCGGCGTGGGATGGCTGGTCGTGATGGACGACTGGCTGCTGCGCGGCGGAGTTCTGGGCGCGATCCTCGGATTCGCAATTGGTGGGGCACTGTTGTTGCCTATCGGCTATGTGTACGGTCGGTTGGTCGCGGCCATGCCGGATGCAGCCGGCGAAGTCGCATACACCGCCAGAGTTTTTCCCCAATCGATCAGCTTTGCCACCGGCTGGATAATGATCCTGGCTTACTTCATTGTGTGCCCGTGGGAAGCAGTTGCGGTTGGCAGGATCGCGGGCTACATCTTTCCAGCGCTGGATTCAATAGAACTTTACCGAATCGCGGGCCAGCCAGTTTACCTGCCGCACTTGCTCATCGGGTTGAGCCTGACTGGGCTTCTCATCGGTCTGAATTATCGCGGAATCCGGTTGAGCGCCACGTTTCAAAACTGGACCGCCTTCGGAACACTGGCGTTGTTCGTGCTGTTCGTAGGCTTCGGAGTGAGCAAAGGGTCGCCGCGAAATTTTCCTCCTCTCTTCACCCATAGCCCGTTCGTGTCTGTGCTTCTGGTGATGCAGATCGTCCCTTATTTCATGACCGGATTCGAATCGGTGGTGAAAGGCGCGGAAGAGGCGAGTCCCGAATTTCGTAGTCGCGGGTTTTTCAAGGCCATTTGGATGGCGATTGTGGTTGGCATTCTCTTTTACACCATCGTGATCGCGTCGGTTGGATACGTCGCTCCGTGGAAGCAACTCACATCGGAGAAATTCATGACCGCGGTTGCTTTTGAGCACGCTGTGGGCTCGCGTTGGATTGTGAGCGTGATTCTCGCCGCCGCGTTGCTTTCGCTCTTCAAAGTATTCAATGGAAACTTTGTCGCCGCCAGCCGGTTATTGTTCGCCATCGGTCGCCGCGGCTTGGTGGATCGGCGTCTTGGCCACGTGCATCCGCGCAACCAGACGCCGTCGATCGCCGTGATCTGCATCGGACTGGCAACCGGCGCGTGCATGTTTCTGGGAGATGCAATTCTCGTACCCATCTCCGAAGTTGGCTCGGTGGCCTCGGCGATTGGATGGCTGGCAGCTTGCGCCGCTTATTACCGGATGCGACCGGCGCCGCGCGAACAATTTATTGCCGCCGTTGGCTTGACTGTCGGGTTGCTCATGATCCTGATGAAGATTGTGCCCGGCATTCCTGGTCATTTCACCGGGTATGAATGGCTGGCCTTGGGAATCTGGGTTCTACTTGGAGTGGGCTTGGGTTGGCGACGAAGTGCGGGCACAAATTCTCTGTAAAACTTCCTTACGGTTTGAGCTCCGCTTGCGTCTCCGGCGACACGATGGGCGATACATGGGGCTCGGTCAGCGTGCCCGTGACGTTGAATCCCGGGGCGCCTTCGCGCGTCAGCTTCAAATTTAGAATACGAGTCAGAGATACCGTTCCGCTTACTTGAAAAATACCCGCCGACGTTTCCAGCTTGCCTTCCTGAATTTCAAACTTGCCATCGTGAAGGGGCAACTGAGTTGTCAAACGTTGCATTTGCAGCGGTCCCGTTCCCTCCGTCAGCGCGATGTGGCGCAGCAGGCCGTCCCGCACCTCCAACTTCAGTGTGCTGACGGCCGACGCGAATAATTCTGCCGCATCCAGACCCGATGTTTTTACCTGATAACTCGCAGTTGCAGAACCCGTGATCCAATCGTCATTCATGCTCGCGGAAAGCTGATCCAGCGAAACCCGCTCCAGCGTGCCGCTCCCGCTGTACTCCGGAGGCTTCGCTGTGAAATCGGCCTCCCACTCGCCGATGTGCTTGCCGCCAAGGAGATCCCCGCGAAGATCGGATACGCTGAGTTTCCCCTTATTCAGTTCGACATTGGCCGAAACTCGATTGCCGACAAGTTTTCGGACCACCACGCGATCGGCCGTGAGCTTGCCCACAGCGCGGACCGTAAGCAAGTAGGGAACACCGGCAGCCGGCGAAGACAGAAATCCGTACCAAGGCTGCTTGCGAGCATGCGGATTAATCAGTTGGTTCAGACGATCCGTTGCAATTTCGTCGGCATGCAAATCGAAGTGCACGGAGCAGGATTCCGCTGCGGCACACGGTCGCGGAAGCGTTAGCGATCCTTGCCACGATGTGTCGGCGATCGCCGCTGCCAGATTCTGGACACTAATTTGGTCGGGGGCAAGCGTAAGGTTCGCCGAAGCAATTTCCAGCGGCGCATTCAACCCGCGTACGTCCGCGCGAATCGAACGCAGTTGGGCCTTCCCCGTGGCTCGCGGCGCCATGAATCCGGACCAACCACCGGCGATTTGCAGATCAATCTTAGCCAGGCCTTCGGCTGCGGTTTGCGGAGCCGGAATTCCGAACGTCCGAGCGACTTGCAATACTCGCTGCAACTGCGCATCCCCTCGGACCGTGAAGCTGTATCCCGAATGTGAAGCCCATCCGCGCACAACTGCAGGCGCGGGCCTGCCCAACGCCAGATTGAAAGGGCCGACAACGAGGCAATTCTCTAGCGGAGAGGCAACAATTTGTCGCGTGCTGGCTGATTTCGAATCGGCAGCGGGAGATACCGAGAAGGGAACTTTTCCCAGCGCCAGTTCCGTCTTTGTGAGTTTCGATCCAAGCTCGAAGCCGGAGGTTTCACCATTGCCTTCCCATTCCGTACTGTTTACTTGCGAGTCTGCAGCTCGCCGAAGTTTCAGATTGCCGTTCAAACGGCCCGCCGCTATCAGATCATCCGGCACGCCCTGCTTGGCGTGGCGCGCGAACGAAATCAGCGACTGAATTGGCAGATCCCGAGCCGCCAATGCGAAGTCATAATTGCGAGATGAGAAAGGATGGTCCACCCTGCCCGTGAGCGCAACGGTTCCATCGCCAATCGGGGCATTGCAGCCCACCTCAGAGAGCGCCCGATCTACCGTGCTGTAGCGGCCGGCGCACTGGATCGCCAATCGTAAATCTCCACCGCCGAAAATATCGTATCTGCGAAAATCCTCCACCGACGCCGTGGTTACGATCGCAAGATTCGCCGGTGTGCCGGTCAGCGTTGCAGAAACCTCAAGGCCCCCACGCCACCCCTTATCGTTGCCGTAGGTGAGCTTCGTGACTTGTCCAAGTTGTGCGCGATCCCATTGAAGACTGAACTGAACGGGTGTATCGCGCAAGCTTGAGGCCCTCTGCCACGATCCGCTTACGCTTACCACGCCAGTGTCGCTGAGATTGAAATCAGTCCGCACCGGCTGCGCCTTCAGACGCATGCCCCACATATTTTCCGAGTCCTGCCACAGAGCGAACGCTGCGTCTGTCAGCGCGTAAGGTTTTTTTTCCGCTCCGAACTTGAAATTAATGCGGCCGCGATCAGCCTCAATGTAGGGAAAACCGGGACGCCTTTCAGTCTTCGCTTTGCTCGTGGGTGCAACCGCGATTTTGGCGGTTCGCTCGATAAGATTTTCAAGATTCCAATGTCCTTCTTTATTCCGGACGAGGTTGAGGCTTGGTTCGGTCAGGTTCAGACGCGAGATCTCCAGGCGTCCACGCAGGAGCGAAATTATACGCAGCGAGGCCGTAACCTCCTGGGCGCGAAGCATGGGTTCGGCGCTGAAGGCCGGGTCGTCGTGAACTACGAAGTTCTCAAGTTCGAATCCGGGCCGGGGAAGAAGTCGCAGATTCACCGCCGCAACATCCACCTGGCGTCCCAAGGCCAGACTAATAGAGTTGACAATCCGGGCGCGCAGACGATTCGCTCCAGGGCGTACGAGAAATAGTGCGAGAAGCACAATAACGCTCAGAGTAAGAACCCCGCGCTTAGATCGCCAGAATCTCGATCGCCAGAATTTCAATCGCTCAACCTCACTGCACCACTTTGAAGGTCCTTCGCCAGCGAGTTTCATCGAAGAAGTGGACAACCACATGCACCAGGAAGCCGACCCGTTGGCTGAATTCTCTCTCCAGATACTGCCCCGCGGGAGTCTCAAACGACCAATAAATAAACATGGGTCGCCCAATCACATTTTCTTGTGGAATAAATCCCCAATAGCGACTGTCGAGGCTCACGTCGCGGTTATCCCCCATGCCAAAGTAGCTGTTTGGAGGAACCACGATATCGTCACCCTGGATATGCTGCGGCAAAGCCAGTTCCCAATCCGGGGTCACATTGTTCATCTCGGAGGGCGGCACCGCGGGGAAGTTATCGCGGTAGGGATTGTAACCGGCCTCGCCGCCTTGATGGATCACGTAGGGCTCATCCAGTTTCTCTCCGTTGCGGTAGACCACAGCGTCGCGCAAGTGGATCCGGTCTCCGGGAATACCGATGATTCTTTTCACAACATAAAGGCCAGGCTCCGCAGGCGAGAGAAACACGACGATGTCGCCGTGGTGTATCTGCCGGTATGGCAGAATGGGACCAAGCCACCGCGTTCGTGGCGCGAACTGTTCGCGGTTCACAAACACATGGTCGCCGATCAGCAGCGTATTTTCCATCGAACTGGAAGGAATCTCAAAGGCCTGCACGATGAAAGTAATAATGAACAGACCGGTTACCAGCACCGCCGCCAGAGACGCGAGAAACTCAACTGTAGTTTCGCGCGGTTTTTCCGCCTGCATGTCTTCTTTTTTAGCCACTAGAATTTTTCCCGTTAGTTGGGCGATGTCCGCCCTTAGTTCACTACTCGAAATGTCCGATCCCAGCGAGTGAGCTGAAACAAATGGCTGACCGCGTAGGCGAAGTGATAAAGTTTATCACCCGGCGAGGCCGAAACTGGCATGTCGTCTTCAGCACTCCGCACTGACCAATAAATCAGTAGAGGCCGCCCGATAATATTTTCCCTCGGAACGAATCCCCAATAGCGGCTGTCCAGGCTTTCGTCGCGATTGTCTCCGAGCACGAAATAGTGCTTCTCCGGAATAATCAGTTCGCCTTCCTCGACCAGTTTCTTCATTTGCAACCACCATCCCCCTTCCAGTCCTGGCACGGGAATGTCCACGCGGGGAAACTCGTCTCGAAAAACATCATGCACCTGGGAGCTGTAACGTACGTAGGGTTCTGTCAGCGGAGTGCCGTTCACGAAGACTCGCCGATTGATTAAACGTACGCGATCCCCCGGAACTCCTACGACGCGCTTCACGAAGTGTTCGCTGGGATGAACCGGATAGTGGAAAACGACGATGTCCCCGCGATGCACCGTGCGGTAGGGAAGAATATGGTCCAAAAATCCGCCGTTGCCACCGTAGCAGAACTTGTCCACTAACAGATAATCCCCGATCAGCAGAGTGTTTTCCATGGACTCGGAAGGAATCTGGAAAGCCTGGATAATAAATGTGATTACAAAGACTGCAATTACCACCGTGGTGAGCAGCGATTGCAGCGAAATCAACCAGTCCGGCTGTGGCGTTTTCCCCATCGCAATTCCGGCTAGGGGCGTCCTTTGCCGGGTACCTTGCTTCCTGAACCCACGGCTAACGAAGCTAAATGTTCAAGAACCTGGTGCGCAGCAGCCTGTTCAGCATTCTTCTTGGTAGATCCCTCGGCTCGGCCTACGAACTCAGTCTCACCATGATTGCCCAGCGCTTGCAATCGCACCTCAACCGTAAAAGTCTTGCTGTGCTCCGGTCCCAGCTCTTTCACTAATACATAAGATGCCTGCGAACGGCCGGTGGCCTGGAGCTTTTCCTGTAAAGCCGACTTATAGTCGGAAAGCGGTAAGCTGCTTCCATTCCGCGCCAGGTTTTCCACTTCCGGAGTCACGATATGCTGCAACACCACCCGCCGCACTGTTTCGAGTCCGCTGTCCACGTACATCGCTCCTAGCACGGCTTCCAGGCCGTCTACCAACAGGGCAGTTTTGTTGCGCCCTCCGCTTTTTTCTTCACCTCGGCCAAGCCGCAAGTAATGCCCCAGTTCCAACTGCCGTGCCACCAGGATCAGATGTTTTTCACTGACCAGGTGCGCGCGTAATTTCGACAGCTCGCCCTCACGAAAATTCGGAAAGCGATGAAATAATTCTTCGGTCGTAACCAGCCCCAGGACGGCGTCCCCGAGGAACTCCAACTGCTCGTTGTCTCCCACTCGCGTCTGCGCCTGCAGCGATTCCAGTTCACGAGCCTGCGAGCTGTGGGTCAAAGCCTGCTCCAACAATTCCGGCTTGGAGAATTGATACCCCAGAGCTCGCTCCAACTCCGAAATGTCGCGAGGCTTCATCGTCTGGTGGAACAATCTGATCGGATTCCGGTCAGAACCCTACTCTCGTGGCGGACCACGAAACTTCAAATTTCGCAACGCCGCCTCCGACCGGAACTCCTACCTAGTGAGGAGTCGTGTTCGGAGCGGCGGTATCTGGCGGTTTAGCCCCAGACGCAGGGGCGTTGACGGCCGGAATGGTAGCACCTGTCAACTGCATCAACCGATCGCGTTCATGACGCGCCGTGGTTCCTGCGTTCGTTCCCTCCTGAGTCAAATCGACGGCCTTGTTGGCCTGTGTTAGCGCATCCTGATATTTCCCTTGCTTATCCAGCGCCAGCGCCAGCCGCAGCACCACTACGGGATCGGGTTGAGCCGGGTAAGCGTCGATCGACTTGCGAAAATAGCCCTCGGCGTCAACATATTTTTCCTGATCGTACTGAATCGTGCCCAGGATCGAATATGCGCTGGATCGCAACAATCCTTTGTATGCATCGATTTGGGCTTGCGGTATGTTGGCCGGCATTGGAACATCAGTGTCGATCGTTTCCAGAGCGTGTTGCGCATCTTTCGTGGCTTTGGCGAAGCGCTGATCCTTATCCAGATCGGTGTCGCGCGTGTGTTCGGTAGTCACTTCGGCGGATGCAATCAGCGCCTCGGGATCATCTGGATCCACCTTCAATAATTTCTGCGCCTCCTCCAACATTTTGTCGCCGTTGTTGGCATTCTGATACGCGCGCATGGCCGCCTTGAACAGCAGTACTCGTAGTTCGCTCTCGGGGAACTTGGTCGCGAAGTCGTCTGCCGCCTTTTCCATTGCCGCTGGATCCTTCTGATTCGCGATGGCCGCATTATAGGCATCAAATTCCGGCTGTGTCTTCGCTTGTGGTGGCCGTTTGCCGGGAGGCGTCGCGGGCGCGCCTTGCTGCGCCGCGCCTGCAGGTTGCTTCTGTTGGGCGGGAGTTTGTTGCTGCTGCGCAACTGCCAATGCGGCTATCGCTAGAACCCCCAACATCATGGCTGCTCGCTTCATGCTCTCTCCTTAAAGTTTGAGACCCTGGCTTCGTAGTCGCAGGTTACCGAAAAATTCACTTCAATCCTGTTGCTGCGGATGGCTTGGCGGCTCATACGGCTGTTGAATTCCGCGCTCCGCAGCCGCTTTAGCCTCTGGCAATAACCCCCCCGCAGTCAGCGCTGCCCGGTACTGGTCGAGGGCGGCCGCCCGGTCTTCCTGTAGATCAAAGATTCTTCCCAGGTAAATATGGGACCACGCCAACACCGTCGGTTCATGGGCCACACCCAATGCCTGCTGAAAGTAGCCTCGCGCCCCTTGCATATCACGATTCAAAATGGCCACCTGCGCCAGGATGAACAGAGCCCGGCCCGGATCCCCCTGCTTTTCATCGAGCGCTTGCTGCGCTATCTTCTTTGCTCCTTCGAGATCTCCGCTCGCCAATCGTTGTTGGGCAGCGAGCAACAGCTCTGCCGGCTGGTGTCGTGACAGGTGCAACAGTTCCTGATCCGCGGTGCTCGCAAACTTCACCTGCGCAGCGTTCTTTTGTTCCTTGCTAACATTGATGCCGCCGATCAAATCTCCGTAGGCGTTCCGCAGCCCCACCGGGCTCTTCTCGAACTGCTCCAGTGCATCATAAAAATAAGGCGTCAGAATGAATCCTTGCTCCACCGATCGCTCCACCAGTTGTTGCTTCTCCGGTTCCGGCGTCTTGCTGGTCCCCGTGGTTCGCGCCTCAATGGCGCGTATCAGGCACTCCGTAGTCAAAAGCGAAACATCGTTCCTGAAACTTTGATCCATGGGAGAGCCCTTGACACTGGCCAGCAGCGGTTTCAACCGATCCATGGCAGCGGGATATTTTAACGCCATGGGATCCAGAAGGTAGTGCAGATACGTATGCCGAATCTGTTCCATCTTGAGCCCCGCCTCAGCCCCCACGCCAGGAGAAAGCACGACGTAGTAATCGCTTGCGTAATTGCGCGCATTGGCTTGTCCAGGCGCTCCCATCGGCTCCAAATAAACCGTAAAGGATCGGCCCAGATATCCCGCGGACGGCAGCTTCAGATAGACCTCGGTATCGAATAGTACCTTCGCGAGCGGCTCATGATAGGTCGCGGTAAGTTGAGAGTAGGCTGCCTGATGACGCCTCCATATCGCCCCCAGTCCGGCCTCCCCATAAAACTTCTGTAGCAGCGGCACCATCCCCGAAACATAACCGGCGTCCGGCGGAAGGTCGGCCTCTTTGCCCTTGAGTGCGAGCTCCGGCGGAGCACTGAGATTCAGCGCCAAAGACACGTATTGTGCCAATGTATGAGCCGGATCCGGCTGCAGATGCTCGGTATAAAACTGGCACATTACCTGGCTGGACTCTTTCGCCTCCGCGGAAGCATCGATGGTCTTTGCAACCTCGGCGCGAATCTGCGCTCGCAACGGATCGGAAGCGCTCAGCTCCGAATCGTAGCCACAATAGTTAATAGCCGTCAGAACCGTAAACAACGCTTCATTATTATCCAACGCGACCTGATGGGCAGCGTCATCCGCCCACACCTGTGCCACCAGCGCAAGCAAAGCTACAAACAGCGAACTCCGAAACCGATTACTCAGGAACCCTCCTGCAGCGCGGTGAGATGTGCGGGTTACCTTGTCAGTTTAAGAGGTTCCGGGCAGAGGGTCAACGGAGGAAGCTCGAAGTCGTCAGCAATCAGCTGTCAACCATGCTGGCGATCTGCAGTTTTAAACTGAGTGCTGAAAGCTGACTGCTGACAGCTGACAGCTATTACCCCTTCACCCTGACCATGGAGAACGACAGCACCGCGCGCCCGACCGTTGGTCGGCCCATCGAGGTTGCTGGACGGAAGGTCGTGAACTCGGTCAGCATAATCTTGACTTGGGGCGAAAGATCCTTGGCATCGTGCGGACTCGACAAAATACGGTAATCCTGCACCCGCCCGTTCGAATCGACATACGCTTCAATCACCAGAGAATCGTCCGCAATCGATTCCAAAGCTGTTCCAAAAGCCGATTGCTGTAACACCGGCGCGGTAGTCAACATCGTGGGAACGTCAGAGTTATCGGCCTGCAGCGGCAAGGCGAGAAAGCCCATGAGAAATCCGAAGATCACGACAGCTGTTAACAATCCTGCAGTTGCCGGAACCATGAATCCCTGAATCGCGTTCTCTATCCGAATCCGCAGATCGTGGAAGTACGGACGCCGCGCTTGCGCCACCTCGCGTGAAATCGCCAGACGCAATTTCAGCGACAGATCGTCCGGCGCTTTTCTGCGCCCGACTTTGGTAAGCAATTGCTGGGTTTGACGGAGCGAAACATATTCCCGCTGGCAATCGGCACAGGCGTCGAAATGCCGCGACAGAGCCTGCATTTCGGTGCCAGTCACCGCGCCATCGAGATAAGGCGAGAACATCGATTTCGCTTCGAAGCACTTCATGATGCCACCTCGAATTCCCGTCCTTTAGAGACTCGGGACTCAGCTTTCGATTCCCGTTTTTGTAATCCCAGCTCCGTTCCGACCTCTTGCACATATGCCGTCAGCCGTTGCCGAAGCGCTTCGCGTCCCCGAGTCAGCCGCGATTTCACCGTTCCCAGCGAAACTTGCGTGACTTCCGCAATCTCCTCATACGACATTTCCTCGAGATCGCGAAGAATCAAAGTACTGCGGTAAGGTTCAGAAACTTTTCGCAATTCTTCTTCGACTCGGGCACGGACCTCTTCGTGCGCAACCAAGTCAAAAGGTGAATCGGCTCCGTCGACCAACGAATCCTTTATGGCCAAAGCCACGCCAGATTCCGTGCACCCTCCCATCGGCTCAATCGAGGTCTCTTTCGATTTATGCCGGAACCACCAACGCCGCCGATTCGAGGCCTCGTGCACCGCGATGCGATAGATCCAAGTCTTCAGGCTGGACTCACCGTGGAAATGCTTGATTCCGCGGAAGACTTTCAGAAACACTTCTTGGGTTGTGTCAGCGGCATCCGCCGGGTCACTCACCACGCGGTAAACCAAACTGTAGATCGGCTGGTGAAACTCTCCGATAAGCCAGGCGTACGCTTCTTCCGATCCGGCCTTTAGTTCGGCGACGATCGCCGCTTCCTGCGTCCGGATGCCGATTGCTCCCGCTAAATCACCCACCGTGGTTGCTCCTGCCATGACACTCATGGCGTGACCTCCATTATAGGTGCTTTTCGGCCGTGAGCCTTCGCCAAATTTGAACCCTGCCCGCCAACCCAGCCCCGACCGCAACCCTCGATTCGCCTGCACTTATAGACTCCGCCGAGCTGCGCGAAGTTCCAACCTGGAGTTACCTTTGTCACTGTTACCAGGGATCGCCCGCGGACGGCCGCCCTTAGCTGTCCAGTCGAGCCAAGCGCAACACGGTGTCTGGCGAGGCTTAGCTCTTCGAGCGCTGCGAAAAACGGCCGCAGATTCGATTTGAGCCCCCGCATTATTGTGGAAGAGCATGGCTGCACTTCATGCCACCAAGTCAGAAGTCCAGACTCAGGCCCCACATGGACCCACATTCCTATCTGACAGGTCCAGTTCCATGGTCTTCGCTCGATCGTCACCAGCATCCTAGTGCTTTGCACATCTTCTGCTTGCAGAAAAAGATCCAAAAAACTCCATTTCGCCCCCAAGTCCAGAAAACAAACAACCGGAGATTTTTGTGCGTCCGTGCTTAACAAAATCACAGAACGATGAAACAGACGGGCTAATCGCGACACTATTGGGTATCCGCTCTCCGGATCGCAGACCTTGCCACGACGGTGAACGGAACACACACGAGAAGGAGCATAACTCCATGCCTGAGGAAAGAAACGAATCCGGTTCATTGGCGACCCAGCGGGCCACGAGGGAACAGACGGTTGTATTGGTGCAGTCGCTGTTGGTGACCTGGAGCGTCCTGGATCACTTGAAGTTAAAGGGAGTGATCAAGTCGCGAGAAGGGATATCGAAGTTGCGAGCCGACGATGGCTGCTGCGCGCCGGATGGCGGCACTTGCTGCGTCAACAGGAAAATCGAATAACGCCCAGCCCGCTCCGGCGCTGGCTGGCTGGAGCGGATGTTTTTTGCTAGGCAGTCAGATGGTAATGCGGCCTCTGCTTGCAGTCCGCATTTTCTAGAGCCACTCGGAGGCGTCAATGACAATCACAAACCAGCAGTTACAAGAAGCATTTCTCAACCCGCAAATGAAATGCTACTTCGACAAGAAGCTATCGCCGCTGCCTTCCGCCGAAGTTTCGATCCGAGTTGAAGAGACCTTGAAATTTCTAAACATGGCGACCTATTTTCATTGCAACATACCGGTGTCGAAGGAAATAGACGACGTCTGGCACTTTTGGATTCTCGAGACCAGGGAATACGTCCAACTCTGCACCAAGCTCCAAGGGCGAAGATTCATCCACCACTCGTCGAATGTTTACCTTGATTGCTGCGGCGAACCGAGTTCGAAGCATGAGAACGACTTGGAAGAAGAGGCGGCAATGCTCGGCACCTATGTGCTGAACTACGGCCCGTTTGAGCCGGACCGGATAAAATATTGGGTCTTTGCGGCGCATCTCGTCGATGCATGCGGCTGGAGCGTGCAACAGCTCAATGATTGGTTGCTGTCTGCGGTGGTCAGTCCCCAGCTCTGCGATTCGCGCCTTTGAAACTTCTTGTATGCCTGGTGCCCTAGGTTCGCGTCGGGAAGCGAAGCCTCGGGACGGGCGCATTTCTTCTTGACCGCACTCCTTCGATACTGATAACATCGAACTGTGCAAGTTATCTATAAGATAACTTAGGTTCTTTGACAATCGGCAGAACGCTCCAGCGCTGATTCCAGGCACAGTTCCGAAAGGGGAACTATGAGCAGCGGGCGCAACGATAACTCCAATGTTTCCAAGATTTTGCCCCTAACTACCTTTAGAACCATAGATCTGGGAGGCAAGAAAAATTCCAGTTCTTTGTTTTCTAGATTTTGCGCAAAAATGAGAGTTTTTTTTGAGGGAAATGTTGCACCAGGATATGTGCATCTACCAGGATTCCTGGGACAAAGCCCGACTCGGCCAGCCGCGAAGCGGTGAAAGAATGCAGACCGCGGCGCAAGCCGCGGGAAAGCCAAGAAACAGACAAGCCCCAGCGGGGCGACAGATTGGTTCAACCTGCGTCAGGGCTGCGGTTGCGTTTGCTGAGCTGGCGGCTGGGAACCTGTTGTCGTTGTGCTCGGCTGCGTCGCCGGCGTTGTCGGCTTCGGAGGTTTTGGCACCGGCTTTTTTTTCACGGGCGGCTTTTTCGGAGGCTCCGTATCGTCGATGACAACTTTCTTCACCGGCGCCGGCGGCGGCGCTGCTGCCTGCAGATCGTGAACTTGAGTGCGCAGGCGTGTCAGTTCGCCTTCTTTGGCGGTGGCCAGAGTTTCCATTCGCTCAGCTAGGGCGCGCCGCGATCGCTCCAGATCGTTGAAATCGTTCTGTACCGACTGGAATTCGTCCTTCGAGCCGAACGCTCCGGCCGACTCGACCACCGGTCCGATCACGTCATAGAGTGCGTCGAGATTGCGATAAAGCTTGAAGGTCGCAGCCGCATTTTCGGGAGAAGCGCGGACCTGACCAATGATTTCGGGAAGCGCCATTTGCAGGTTGCGCTGGATGGAGTCGACGTCCGACTGCGTGCCGCGCTTGGTGTTCGAATCGATTTTCCATTTCTCGATTCGCAGCTTGGCCAGATCCACCTGTGTCTGTTGTGCGACCTGCTCCAACTGTGACAGCATCAGATTCAGTTCACTGACTGATGCGTAGGGAACTGGAGTCGTCGAGGCCGCAGGTGCCGGAGCAGGTGCGACTTGGGCGGTCGCAGTAGTGATTAGAAACGGCAATAACCAATGCCAGCCGCAAAAAGAGCAAAGTTTCATGAGGTTACTCGACCTCAGCATACCCATTTTTGTAGTTTTCGTAAAACTGGACCAAGCCGAGTTTCAACTGTTACCACGCGGCGTTTGACTAACCTTACCTGGTAAGCGAGAATTGAGTCACCCGATCCGGATGTCTGCGCCGGATCATGATTCTTCCTCAGTGGGCCTGTGGCGCAGTTGGGAGCGCGCTTCCATGGCATGGAAGAGGTCGTCGGTTCGAACCCGACCAGGTCCACCAAATCTTATCCGCGATTTAACGCCAACCATGTCAGCAGGGTTGCATCACCTATCCGGCTAAGTCTTCGGTAGTGTCTCAGTTTCAAAATAGCCGCTAATCTGTGGCATACTCGAATCGTGGCCAAACGTCCGCGTGATCCCGTCCAGCTTGCGAAGCAGGTTTTCGATATTGCCACAGGCGATGCTGAGGATACAGTAAGCGAGTCGAAACGAAATCCCTCCAAACGGCGTGCTGGCGGATTGAAAGGTGGTAAGGCTAGCGCCAAAAACCTCACGGCGGAGCAGCGCCGCACGATTGCTGCCAAAGCTGCCAAGGCACGCTGGCAAAAGTAGGCAAATTGTTGCACTTTTAGGCCCTGCTCATTCGTCACAGACAAAACTCCTTGACTAAGCTTATGCTAGGAGGTTGAATACTTGCATTCCGGCGGGAGGCGCAAATTCGCCGATCTCCTGAGCTATTCCAAATTTGACCGCTTCGCCGCCGGACACGTAAACGTCGTGATGCGTTAATGCATCCCATAGTTCAGAAGGAAATTTAATATGTTCTCGAACAATAGTCTCAGTTCTCTGATCGTCCAAAACCAAACTCTTGGCGACATGAGCAAGCTTGGTGGCAGTGGCAAATTGGGGACTATTAGTGCTGCGATGGAGCATGAAGGTTCCGCTGGGAGTGGTTTTCCTACCCTTCGCCCCAAGGTAAGCGACGACGCCAGCGGAGGAGATTTGTCCAGCGTTATACAGCGTGAGTTCAATGGGTACGGCACGGAAGAAATTGTAAAGGAACACTCCGTCGCCGACATAACCCCCAGCCGTTTGGAAGAGAAGATGAACATGCTCAATCTTGCCTGCGATAGCGCCCGTTAACTGGTTTACGACCTTAGCTCCGTTCGCCTGATTTATGTCTCCGCAATAGACCGCATATGCCTCTTTAGGCACATTTGGCGTAGGGTTTGGAGTGGGAATAGTCGTCATCTATTTTTCTCTTTCTGGGGAAGCGCGAATTATACGCTGATCCCGACATTGTTATTTCTCAAACAGAAGCAAATTCCCGTTCGTGTCTATAGGGCTGGTGGATATTTCCATTGGAACCGGACGAGACGGAGCAATAAATGGCGATCCTATTTTCGCGTCCTCAATTGGCCTGATTATCATCATCGCGTCACCTTCTGTTAGACAGTTAGCGGACCATTCAGCACACAAGGCCTGCCAAAGAACATCGCCGCCCGTGACTAGTGCTGTAGCAGCGTTTCCAACCCATTCATGATGATCTACGACACTCATTGCACGCGAACACGCATCGACTAGATCAGCGTGCGGTCGGCCAAGTCGTGCGGCAACGGAGCACCAGTTCTTTTCTTTAAGCTGACGAAATACTACTTGTTCGGGCGCGTCTCCCCCCGGAAGGCTTATGCAGCCAATTGCCGTTGCTTGGTCGGCGTCGAGAAACACACATGACGGCCTGTAAAAACGCTTTTGAGAAACCATAATCCCGAGCGCTTGCCCAACTGATGCCGCTCCATAAGGAACCGTTCGACAGCAAAGCGCCAGAGTCGGCGCATATTTTGCGAGAATTTCGATTAAGAGAATTTGGGCTCTCTTATCTTCGACGAATAAGTCACAATCATACTGTGGCACCTCGTCCATTTTCGTCATTGCGAATTCGGGGCTTACCCCATAAACAATTGTTCGCCCGCTGGGCGTTTGCATAATCTGAGCCCTTGCTTCGTAAGGCAATTCGTCAAGAATGAATGGTGAATGCGTCGTGAGCAAAACCTGCAATTCAGACTCTCTGCATTTGTCCGCTAAATCTCGGATCAAGCGTCTCTGTAGACGCGGGTGGAGAGACGTTTCTATTTCGTCGATTAGGACGAGCGAGTTCTTGGGCAAATCAGTTTGGATGAGTTCCGCTATGGTGGTTTCTCCCGCTCCGCCATGAAATCCAGAGTAGGTAGCACTTTCCTGCTCCATGACCGGGATAGGGCGAGTCTCATCAATATTCGAAAACGCGAACTTGGTGCTGGCATAGCTGCGGCCCATAATGTTATTGAAGCGAAGGAGTCGTTCTTTGTCGAATGGCTGCGAACGCGATTCCTTGTGTGGAGTTTTGGCAATTTTGGAATACCCCACCCTCGCTGAGACCGGGAGAATACGGCTTAGGTCTATATACACGACGGGGCGTTCCCTCCGTTCTACATTGCCGCGCCAACGATGCCCAGGTCGATGAATTGTATCGACAAATCTATGATCCGTTTCCCAAACACAGTATTCGATACTCGCATTCTTGATCGAATCCCAAGCTGTGTTCGGGAAATAATCGGAGGCGAATCCTCGCCCCTTTAAGAAAGCTTTTGGAGCAGTGGATTTGTAGACCGCCGCAGAGCATTGCAGGACCGTACTTTTGCCTGCACCATTTTCCCCCACAATAGCCATGATCGGATAATCCAATCGGAATGAATGGCCGTGCCATCCGCGCAGTCCTGAAATCTTTATCCACTCCAACCGCTTTGGCCATCCGTTCTTGCTGTTCCATTTAGTTGTGAGGCGACGAATCTCATTGCTGTTTGGCATATCGGTGCTCCCATCATGACGGACTGCCGCCCTGTCACGTCTGTAGTATGCGCCAGAACCGCCGAAAGTCAAGAATATTGTTGGCTAAAATGCTATAACTATGTAAATATTGCGGTCGCCAACTCATAATTATCATTTGAACTGAACTATATGCTTGACATATAGAAATGGAGCGTTTAACTTCAATGACATGAATCGCCTTTCGATTGCCGACAGAACTGCCATTCTTGGGATGTTGGTAGAAGGAAACAGTCTCCGATCTTGTAGCCGTATGGCAGACGTTTCCATTAATACTGTTACAAAGTTGCTGGTGGACTTAGGCGCAGCCTGTGAGCAGTTCCATGATAAGCACGTTAGGAATGTGCGCGTGCGTCGCCTCCAGGCCGATGAAATCTGGTGTTTCATAGGGGCTAAAGCAAAGAACGTCACACCAGATAAGAAGGCCGAAGGGTGGGGCGATGTTTGGACGTGGACAGGATTGGACGCGGACACTAAACTCTGTGTCAGTTACCTAGTGGGCGGTCGTAGCGCAGATTGGGCAATCGATTTTATGAAAGATGCTGCAAGTCGCATCCGTGGCCGTGTCCAAATCACTACGGACGGCCACAAGGCATACCTAGAGGCAGTAGAAGAAGCATTCGGAGCCGATGTTGACTACGCACAATTGCAGAAAATTTACGGCGCGCCAGCAGAGAAC
>Ga0206956_1093_pt1 | contig 26043 bp, 17 predicted proteins | sample Alteio_BWOrgHeat_35_FD_153252 | JGI IMG/M metagenome (GOLD analysis project Ga0206956, IMG submission 153252) | Enriched cells from forest soil in Barre Woods Harvard Forest LTER site, Petersham, Massachusetts, United States -... | ecosystem: Environmental > Terrestrial > Soil > Temperate forest >...
AGGGCGCCGCGGATCGCCTGACAGTGAACTGCAATTCGCTTGGCAGTAACACAGAAAGCCAGAAGATGTGCACCCGGCTAAGTAAATATCCCGAGTGCCAGAGGTAACAGGAGAATGCAACACAAGAACGAAATGCAACTCTGCATCCTTCTCCTGGCCGGCTCGTTTTTGTTGAGAGATTCTTGCGGGCGCGACAATTCAGTCGATTCCAATGCAGAAGCTACGCTTCAGGCGTCCGCGCAAGAACCGCATGCCCCGCCGATTCCGCCTGCTGGTCCACTGGCGGAGCCCAGGTCCTTGAAACAAGTCGGAGTGCCGGTAGAAGTTACTCGCGCGGTCGTGCCAGCTGATAATCCGCAGAGTCTCGAAAAAATCGCGCTGGGTGAAAAGATCTTTTTCGATGGACGTTTGTCGGCGGACGGAACTGTGGCTTGCAGTACATGCCATGATCCAGCGCTCGCTTTCACGGATGGAAGACCTGTTTCGATCGGCATCAAGGGCCGTGCTGGCCAGCGCAATGCTCCCACAATTTTGAACGCGCTTTATAACGTTGCCCAGTTCTGGGATGGGCGGGCTAAAACCCTCGAGGAACAGGCGGCTCTTCCGATCGTGAATCCGAGTGAAATGGGCCAAGCTACCCTCGATGCCGCTGTCGCCGCGCTTGCGGTTATACCCGAATACAAGCAATCATTCCAGAGGGTCTTTGGACGCCCAATCAACGGCACAGACCTGGTGCGCACTATCGCATCATACGAGCGCACCCAGATTTCCTTCGATTCTCCCTTCGATCATTTCATCACTGGCGAGAACAATGCCATCAGCGACTCCGCGAAGCGAGGGTGGGAACTTTTCAACACCAAGGCTCGCTGCAACAAATGTCATGCCCTCACGGAAAAAAGGCATGATCCGACCTATTTTATGGACAAGGATTTTCACAATATCGGAATTGGCATCCTCCGTCACAATGTCGCAGCCGAGGCGTGCGAAGCAGAGCAAGAGCTCAATTCCGGTAACACCATCGACGTCGACCATGCGGCCATCCAGTCCGACATGTCGGTGCTCGGCCGATTCTTGGTCACGAAGAAGGAGGCCGATATTGCGTCGTTCAAGACACCGGACCTGCGCAATGTGCTAATTACGGCACCGTACTTCCACGACGGCTCGCAAGCAACGTTGTGGGATGTGATGGATCATTACAACAAGGGCGATGGTATTCGTAATCCCTGGCTCGATGAAGACATGCAGCCGCTCGCTCTGGGCGAATCGGAGATTGATGACGTGGTTGCCTTTCTTGCAAGTCTGACGAGCGCCCAGTATCAGGAGCAAGGTGTGAAAGAGCTGGAGCGGCAGCGGGCCTTGTCGCGCACGAATTGGCCGCAGCGCGATACGGCTCGTGCCTTCGGACCGAAGCCGGTTCAACCCAAACCGTTGCGTGATTGTGCAGCCATACCGAAACCAAAATAATTTCATGCCCCTTTTTTCTCACTTCGCTTTTAAGCGTTCGAATATACGCCGCCGAGGCACTGGCATCGGTTATTTTGAAGACTGGGCTTCGGCTGCGGTCGGCAAAGTGAAATGAAACGTTGCACCCCGTCCGTTGTTCGCCGTGGCCCACAAATGCCCTCCGTGCGATTCCACAATGGAGCGGCTGATGGACAACCCCATGCCGCTGCCTTGAGGTTTAGTGGTAAAGAACGCGTCAAAGATCTGCTCGGTTTTTTCCTTAGGCAGCCCCACGCCGGTGTCGCTGACTGAGATCAGCAGTTGACCATGCTCGCCCAGTTGCGTCTTAACTGTAAGGACCCCACCTGTTTCTTTCATGGCCTCGATGGCATTGAGGATGAGGTTCATGAACACTTGCTGCAGTTGGACACGGTCTGCGGTGATCGGGGGAAGATCGGCAACAAGATCGGTGCGGATCGAAACCGCATACTGGTTGCCCTCGGCGCGTAGCAGTTCGACCATTTCGTGAATGATCGCGTTTACCTCGACCAGCTCACGTTGCGGAGGGGATTTCTTATACAACGACCGCAAGCGGTCGATGATCTCGGTCGCACGGGTTCCGTCTTCCACAATTCTCATCGTGGCTTCGAGCGCCTCATCCACATCGGGCTGGTCCCGCTTAAGCCAGAGGATGCAGGTCCCGGCATTAGTCATGGCCGCGGTGATCGGTTGTTTCAGCTCGTGGGACATGGAAGCGGCCAGCTCACCCAGTGTGCTTACGCGGTTCACGTGTGCGAGGTCCGCCCGTAGTTGCTCGCGCTCTTGCTCAGCGCGTTTGCGATCATCGATGTCGGTCGAGATACCGTACCATTTGAGGATCTTGCCTCGTTGATCCCGTAGTGGAATGGCCCGAGCCAAGAACCAACGATATTGCCCATCCGCAGCCCGCCGATAGCGCACCTCATTTTCGAAAGGCTCGCCGCTCGCCAGAGACGCGCGCCATTTCTCCGCATGTCGGTTCAAGTCTGCGGCGTGAACGGCGGCTTGCCAACCTAAGCCAACCGTCCTCTCGGAGGACAAACCCGTGTACTCCTGCCAGTTGCGATTGACGAAGTCGACCGACCCATTGGGCAGAACGGTCCAAGCAAATGTCGGGATGGTTTCGATGACATCCCGAAGCTTCCTTTCTTGACGCCGCAGTTGCCGGATTCGGAGTCGATAGACCGTCCACAACGATGCCAGGAAAGCGGCCGCACACAGCGCACGGAACCAAGCCGTCTGGTAGTATGCCGGTAGAACAGAAAAATCCAGCGACGCTCCGGTCTCATTCCAAACGCCATCATTATTGGCAGCTGTTACGAGGAAGATATACTTGCCAGGCGGGAGATTGCTGTAAAACGCTTGTCGTCGCGTTCCCGCATCCTGCCACCCGCGGTCATGTCCTTGTAGCATGTATCGGAACCGCACCTTCTGAGGTACGGAAAAACTTAGTGCCGTGTAGTCGATTCGGAGATCGCGGGTTAGGGCAGCGATCTGAAGGTTTGGCCGCGATTTCACAACCCTGTGATCGGCCACAACATTTTCGATCAAAACTGGTGGTGGAACCGCATTCTGGTACAGGTGGTCCGGGTCGATCACCTGTGCTGCCTGACCGGTGATGAACCAAAGTCTTCCATCTGCTGCCTTATTAGCTCGGGGCTGAAGAGGAGAGCCTGTTCCTGCTCTGGCCCCATCCCGGGCGTCGAATATTGTGACGCGCACTTGGGCATGCGGGCTAACGGCCCACTTTGCAACTTCTGAGGCATCGATTTTCAGTAATCCGCATTGGGCATGGAGCCACAAGGCATCGTGGTTATCCTTTATCGCGCTGTAGAACAGATCACAGGGCAGGCCATTTTCCGTAGCGAGCCTGCTCAGTTGACCTTCTTTCCACCGGTATAGTCCATGCGAAGTTGAGACCAGCAAGGAATCGCCATCGGGAGACAGCGAGTGAATGTCGATGGCACCCTGACTGTCTCCCAGTAAATCTTTCCGAAACCGACCGTCGTAGTAGTGAGAAATAGAGGCTGTCTCGAAACCGATCCAGATGCCGCCATTGCGGTCGGCCGCCAGGGCCTTCATGGAGCCACTTTTATCATCGGGAAGGGCGTGTTCTTGGAGTCTGTCGCCCGCAACACTGAAAAGGTACCCCTGCTTAGTAATGACCCAAATTGTGTGGTCTGCGTCTTCGGCTATGCCGCAGACGAAGTCACCATTCGCCAACGGTTTCCCGTCGTTTCTGCGGATCTCTTGCAATTGCCCACTTTGAAGGATTAGTAGCTTGTTGTCTTCCCCTAGCCATATTCTTCCTGTGTGGTCCTCCAGCATCGTCCAAACGTCGTGTTTTGAGAACGCTCTACCAGCGACCAAGGTGTAATCGCCTTGTCTCCGCAGTACGTCCACGCCACCTTCACCTGCGACCCAGACCGAACCGTCGCGCAAGGCAAGGACAGCTTGTAGATCGGCGGTGGAAAGGCCTTGCTGCGTGGTGTAAGTGACAATTGAGGTGTTTCGAAACATGTCGAGTCCGCCGTTAGTGCGTACCCAAATGTTTCCTTCGCGATCTTCGTAGAACAACGCAACTGCGTTACCTGACAGCCCGTCGGAGGTCGTATAGTGGTCGGCAACGCCACCGTGAATGCGGTATATTCCATCGTTTTCTGTCCCGACCCAGAGCGATCCCTCCCGATCCAGGAGGAGGGCGTGTGACCAGATCTTTTGCCCGTCGAATCCCGGGACAATGTAACTCGCCCACTTACCTCCGGTGTAGTAGCGGACGCCAAGTTCCGGGCCCGTTCCGTTTAGAGTCGCCCAGACGGTGCCATCAGGCGCGGCAGCAACATCGATGACTCCGGCAGCCTTTTCGGCTAATTTCTCTTCGATGCCACTAAAGAACGCGATAGCGGGAGAACCACGCCGCCATTGATACAGAACTCTGGAAGCAAACCAAAAGTCTCCCGCGCCGTCTTGCGTCAGCCCCAAACCGTAGCTAGCCGGTATGCCGTCGTCTTTGCCAAAGCAGCGAAACGTATCTTGGGAGATGCTACAAAGCGGTCCCGTTTGAGCTTGCAAATGATAACGAGTGAACCATATCGTCCCCGAGCGATCTTCGATAATTGTGCCAACCCCAAACGGCTTAGTCGGATCTGAGTACACTCGTAGTTGGCCATTTTGCCAACGACTCAAGCCTTTGGTCGTGCCGATCCACAAACTGCCGTCGCGAGAACCAAAAAGAACGGTGAAGTGTGCTCCCAGTAAACTCTGCTCCTTAGGTGGCTGCCATTGCGTGAAGGTCACTCCATCGAAACGCATCAAGCCTTCAGTGGTTCCCAGCCATATGTATCCGTCCGTCGTTTGAGCGATGGTTGTACCTGGAGTGATAGCGCCGTCTTGGATCCGCCAACCCGCATGCCCATATTGAGAGATTTTCCGGTGGGGATCGACTGCGTGCGCGGAAGGACTTCCAGCCAAAACAGAAAGCCCCAGGAGGAGAACCAGACGCAACATGTTGGAAGCTTTCGCTGTGGTCGTGACCGTCAGCTCGTACGCGCTTTTGCAGCCTTCGCCATGCATATCCAGGAGGGAATCGACGATTGCGGGAAGTGTAGCACGGGTGTGCGCAGCAATGAAGCGACGGTAACAGGCAACAAATAATGATCTCGGTTTCAGAAATCGACCTTTCGTGCGGGAGCGGTGAGCGATTTCAGTGGCGTGGGAAGAATGCACCGCTTTGAATACTTTTGGACTTTGTAATGGTTAGGGCTGGGCCCCGATCTCGAAGTTCAGGCTTGAGAGAGCAAGCCGGTACTGGTACTGTGCACCTACATACCCGATAGCGGCCTCGGTCTGCTGCAACTGTGCCTGGCTGAGTTCGACGATCGAAGAAAGACCCATTTGATAGCGACCCTGCGCCAGGCTCAGTGAAAGGTTGGCTTCCTTCGCCAGTTCGTCGCTGACACTAACTTTCTGAAAAGCGTTCGTGGCCGACAACCATGCAGTACGCACATCGCGGACCACGTTGTCATGCAGATTTCGTGTGCTCTCCCGTGCAGCATTCGCCCGAAACTTCGCTTCGGAGGCCGAGGCAGTGAATAGAAAGCCATTGAAAATTGGGACTTCCACGTTCACGCCGACAGCTCCATACCAGGAAGAAATGAAGTAGTCCGGGTTGCAAGTGCCGCCCACGCAGTCAGGGCGCACTGGCGTGGCCCCAGCGATACCCAACGCGCTGATGGTCGGAAAAAGCTGGTCGCGTTGCGCGCGGCGGAATTTCTCTGCGGCCTGTTGGTTGAAAGTAAGCGTCTGCAGATCGGGACGCTGCTGCAAAGCAGTGTTAATCAGTACATCTACATCCGGTGGCGGAAGCGGCGGAGCCTGGGAATCATCTTCGACAAGTTCGTAACGGATGTTCTTGTCGAAACCGAGCACGGCAGTGAGCGCGGCAATTGTAGAGTCGACGTTGTTTTGCGCATCGAGCTGCAGCAACTTGGCTTGGGATAAATTTACCTGCGCAAAGGTCAAATCTAATGTCGATTTCAGCTTGTTCTTTGTCAGTTCGTCGACCTGGTGTTCAACCGATCCTCGAGTGTCAACTGTCTGTTGCGCAACTTTGAGCAAGGCCTGTGCTTGCAGGGCATTGTAGAAGGCTTGATCGGTGGCCAGAACTATATCTTCTGTCGTGGCCAGAGCATTGGCGTTTTGCGCTTTCTCCTGTAACTTTGCGGACGAAACCAGGTTGACCGTGCGTCCGAAGTCTGTGATGAGCTGAGTGAGTGTGACTCCCGCTCCGGCGTGTTCGAACAGGTGAGAAGCCGTGAGGAAGCCTGCGCCGATGCGGCTGCCTTCATTCGCCTCGACTGCGGTAATGTTGCCATTAACGGTTGGAAGCTCGGCTGATCTTGCCTCTCGATAGACCTGGTGCTGAGCAAGCGCGAGCAGATGTCCGACGCTGATTTGCGGATTATTCTTAATGGCGATTTGCTCCGCCTGTGCGCGAGTCAAACGCATTGCGCCGCTCGGCGGCTGCGCAGGTGTTCCTGGTTTTTCACCCGCGGGAGATGACATCTGCTGGGCATCCGCAGGGGGAAAAACAACATTGAGCGCAGCCCGAGTATCGAAGGGCCTCGTAGTGTTGATCGGGCTCCCGGCCGCCTGCGGCTGAGGCGCGGATGGCGGGTCTTCGGCGAAACCCGATTGGGAAGCGATTTGTGCCAGGCCAGGCTGCGACAGTATCGCCCACCAAGATAACCGCAGTATGCAAAGTATGAGAGCTCGTTTCATTCCGTCGTCCCCTTCGGCATCGCTGTCGCGGTTTGCCGATTGCGTTTGCCGTAAACCAGCAAGTACGCCGCGGGCACGATGAAGATCGTGAGGACGACCGAAGAGGTCAAACCTCCGATGATTGCCTTTGCCATAGGCGCATACTGTTCAGCGCCGGTGCCCAATTTCAGGGCCAGGGGAATCATGCCGATGATGGTGGCGAGCGATGTCATCAAAATAGGTCGCAGGCGCACGCGGCAGGCAGTGATGACCGCTTCTGCCGCCGACAAACCTTGTTTTTCGAGATTGTGTGCAAAATCGACAATCAGAATGCTATTAGAGTCGGCGATGCCGACCAGCATCAGCACACCCATCAGCGACATCACATTCAACGTAGTATGCGTGAGCGGCAGAATGATCAGCACGCCGACGAATCCCATAGGGATCGCGAGCATGATCAGGAAAGGATCGACGAACGACTTGAACTGAGCAGTCAGGATCAGAAAAAGCAGCACAAAAGAAATCAGAAATCCAAAAGTGAAGCTCTTGAATGATGCCTCCATGCCTTCCACCAACCCGCGTAGGTTTACTCTCACGTTTCCGGGAACATTCGTCCTGGCCAGAATGTCGCGAATCGCACTGGTGACCCGTCCCAGGTCTTCTCCTGAAGGAGTCACATAGATATCGACGGTGCGCTGGATCTGGTAATGGTCGACTTCCGTTGGGGTCTGCACTTGATTCACGGCGACGACATTATTAAGGACGGTAGTTGGCCGGCTTCCAGAGCAGGCCCAGGAGGGTTGACCGTTTCCGAGTTTGGCCGGCTCGGCAGAAGGTCCGCAGTTCATCGTTCCCGAGAATGGGTCCCGCAAGGGAATTTGGCCTAGATCGGCCAAGTTGTGGATCGCGGCTTTACCGTGCTCGAAATACTGCACGGTGAGGTAATAGTCGTTGCCGGTCTTGCGATCGACCCAATAATTGGGCGCGATTTGGTAGTTGGAATTGAGAGCGGTAATGACGTTATCGACAACATCTTTCTGGGTCAGCCCCAGTTCGCCGGCATGAACGCGGTCTACATCCAGGCGTAGGGCCGGATAGTTCATGTCTTGTGGAACGTAGACTTGGCTGACACCATGGATTTTGCGAATTTGGGTCGCCAAATTTTGTGCGATGCCATAAATCTGCGGCAGTTCAGGACTGCTTACCTGCACATCGATCGGAGCTGGCATGCCCGAATTCAGAATGGCGTCAACGAGCGACCCGCTGGAAAAGAATGTTCGAATATCGGGGAATGTTCTTGCCATCGCGGCCTGCACGCGATCCATGTAGGTAAAGCTGCTGAGTTCGTGAGGTTGGTTGAGAGCGACTTGCACGGTCGCCGTATAAGGACCGGCGTTCGTGGTGTAGAGCGAAGAGAAATCTGGAACTACACCGATGTTGGAGACGATTCGCTTCAGATCCTTTGGCTCGACCTCGTGCCGAATAAGATCTTCGACCTTCGCGACGTAGTCGTTGCTTACTTCGATGCGCGTACCGGTCGGCGCTTTGAGATTGATGGTGAACTGGCCAGCATCTGTCCTCGGGAAGAAAGCCAACCCGAGCAAAGGATAGATTGCCAGGCTGGCGAGAAACACACCGCTCAAAACCAGAACTGTCAGGCCTGGCCGCTGCAGGCAGCGTCGCACCCAGAACTCGTAATAATTGAGAATCTTGTTGAACATGCGGTTGAAGCGGGCGTTAAATTTGTCCATCCAGGAATGATTCGAAGCGTCCGTGGGCTCCACTTCATCTCCCGGGTGCTCGGCCTGGCCGTGCGGCACAGCTTTCAGGAAGCGCGAGCAGAACAACGGAATCACGGTCATCGCGACGACAAATGAGGCGAGTAATGACAAACAGAAGGCCAGCGCCAGAGCCGAAAAGAGAAATTTAGAAACACCATAAAGAAAAACGACAGGAAAGAAATCGACCACGTCGACCAGCGTTGCTGCCAGCACGGCGAGGTTGACTTCTGCGCCACCGACTTCCGCCGCAATCATAGGCACGGCGCCGAGTTCCAGATGGCGGTAAATATTCTCGAGAGAAATGACCGAGTTATCGATCACGCGCGAGAATGCCAGCGCCATCCCTCCGAGAATCATCGTGTTTATGGTGCCACCCAACAGGGCCAGGACCACAAAGGCGGCGAGAGCCGATATCGGAATTGAAAGCAGTACGGCCGAGGTGGCACGAAAGCTTCCCAAGAAGATCAGAATCATCAAGCTGGTGAGGATTAACCCCAGGGCGCCTTCGTGCAAGACGGTATGGATCGCCTCTTTCACGAACACTGACTGGTCGAAGACAAGGCTGGTCTTCAACTGCGCCGGGATGTCGTAGAGGTGTTTGATCAATTGCCGAACACCATCCACCACAGCGATGGTGTTGGTATCGCCTCCTTGCTTCATGATCGGGATGTACACGGACTTCTGACCGTCAATGCGCACGATGTTGTATTGAATCTGGTTCGCATCTTCGGCCTTCCCAACATCGTTCACAGTCACCCAAGAGCTTCCCTTGACCTTGAGCGGAACTTCGGCCAGTTGCTTTATGTTGTCAACTAAGCTGTTCGAGTAAACGAAGTAATCGAAGGGCCCTATCTTCACATCGCCGGCGGGCAGGATCAGGTTTGAATCATTGACGCCCCGGACTACGTCCATCAAGCTGAGCTGCCTTGATTCGAGTTTGTAGGGGTCAACGTAGGCCATGATCTGCCGGTATTTGCCGCCAAACGGAATCGGGATTTCGGCGCCCGGCACCACCGCGATCTGGTTGCGGATTTGGAATTGTGCGTAGTCGTGAAGCTGAGTTTCGTTAAGCCCCTGCCCGCTGACCGTAACCAGCGCGACCGGTAAGCTGGAGGCATCGAATTTGAGAACAACCGGAGGAAGCGTCCCCGGAGGCAGGCGCTTCAGGTCGGCTAGAGCCAGATTGGCGAGTTCGCTGGCGTCGGTGTCGGGATTGGTTCCGGGCTGAAAGTACACTTTGATGATGCTGACTCCTAGAAGGGAGCGAGACTCCATGTGGTCGATGCCCGATCCCAGCGTAAAAAAGCGCTCGAGGGGATCGGTAATATCGAATTCAATATCCTCCGGAGGCATGCCCGTATAGAAGGTGGCAACGACGGCTTCGGGCAGGTTAATCGGCGGAAACAGGTCAACCGGCATCCGCGCGAGGCTGGTTACACCAATGACCAGCAGCGTCAGGCAGAGCACAATAATGAAGTACGGATTGCGAATTGAAAACCCTGGCATAACCTATCCAATCTTGGTTTTTCCGAAGTTGCCGGCTTCCTGCGGAAGGCGATCTGTCATTGCGCACTGCCGTCCTGGTACTCCATCGCCGCAACCACTTGGGCACGGATCTTTTGTCCGGCCTTCAAACCGCTGCGATCGCTGACTACGACGCGCTCCCCCTCCTCTAGTCCGGAGACGATTTCGGCGTCGTTGCTGGTCTGCAATCCGACCTGCACGGAGCGTTGCTCCAGCACTCCATTCGTATTCACAACAAGGACGGATGCTTTATCGCCTTCGCGAATCAAGGCCTGCACGGGGATGGACGGAATGTTGTCTCTGCGATCGAGTTGCAGTTCAGCTTCGGCATACAAACCGGGCACCAAGACTCGCTGAGGATTAAGAACGTCAACTTCGGTGTGCATCGTCCGCGTGTCCGATCGAACATCGACCGAGAATCGCGCCACCTTTCCCGGGAACGTCCGGTTCAACGAGGGCACGCGAACATTTACTGGATCTCCGATGTGGATGTAGCGAACGTAAGCTTCCGGAACTGGAATAACGAGTCGAAACAAGTCATCCTCTGACAATCGAACCAACGGAATCGCTTGCGTGCTGGAACCAGTGCCGGCTTGCATCAGCGTTCCCAGATTTGCGTATCGGTCAGTGACCACGCCTGAGAACGGAGCGGTGATTTTCGTGTAGTCGAAGAGGCTCTGATCGTGAATCAGTTTTGCTTGGGCGGCGGCAAGCTGGCTTTGAGCTGCGTCCAAAGCCGCCCCACCAGCGTCGACCTGTGCGGCAGCAGCCAGGTCTTTGCCCTGGGCGTCGTCGACTTCCTGCTGTGCCACCAGCCCCGGCTGAGTCTCAAAGACTCCGTTTAAGCGCGTGTATTCCAGATGCAGCGCTTTGTATTGCGCCTGATAGCGGCCCAATTCGTGCTGCGCTCTGGTCACCTGATGGGTTGCGTTCGTGATTTCTGCGTTGTCTTCCTGCAGTTGCGCTTCGAGTTCCGGAATCTCCAAAAGAGCCATCACCTCTCCGGCTTTTACGTGCGTGCCGTAGTCAACATGCAGAGTTTTTACGTAACCGGATTCTTTCGCGTAGACATCGATCTCCTGGAATGGCACCAATTCCGAGGACAAAGTGAGTTCGCGACTCAACGTTTTCTTGACTACGCTCACCACGCCCGCGGTGGCGTCCGGTTGATCGTTAGCATCCGCACTGACACTCCGGCCCATGGAGCAAGATGACAGACTGAGCGCAAGCAATGCCGCTGCGAGGCCCGCAATCACGCAAGACAACGGAGCCTTGCTAAGCCACACGCAAGCTTTGCCCCGAGAACTATGCAGGTTCATAAGCCTCTGAAACCAACCTTCCCTGGCATTCAAGCCAGCAAACTCCGACTAAATCGAAAGCTGCGGATCCACCTGCCAGGTTTCCTGGGCATCCGCCGGCGAGGAAGCGGCGACTAGAGCGAGCGCCAGCACCGTAAGAATCGAACACAGTCCATAGGCGACGAGAACGGCGTTTCTTAAACGCGATTTCATTTTTCCTTCACAAACCCGCTGGCAAACGCGTTGCCAAACGGACGCGTTGTTACTTCTGGCGTTGCGTCGTTATGGTCGCTAGTACCAACTCTGCCGCCGTAGGCCAAGCGCGGCGATCTCCGCAGGTCTGGGCTATAAGCCCGATGAATCGCTTATCAGAATTACTGCTTTGACCGGCATTCCGCCCTCACGCCAGACTTCAAGCATGAGCGAGAGCATCTTTTTCGGGCCACGTTGGCATCAGTTCTTTTCACTTGGATACACATTTAGAAATTCACGATTGACCTTTGTCGATTGGCGGACAAGTGACCAGACGTGGCAAGGAGTCGACACACATGCAAAGCGGAAATCGATTCTATCTCTGTCACGGGGATGGATTTCCCTGAACAGATGGCATTACAGAAGCGCAAAACGACGCGGGCGAAGAGTTTGGCACGGAACGCTTCACAGCAATTCTACAAAGTGGTTTTTCTCTTTTCGCTGAAGGTCTTATGACCACCATCTTCAGCCGGGCAACGGATTTCTGTAGCAAGGTTGGTTTTGCGGATGATGCCACTATACCCGGAGGCAAGAATCGACGCGGCTTCGTCACCAGCTACTTCCTTTGTAGCGGGACATCTCGGGCCTCAATCGTTCTTGAGCGCATCAGGAGGGAAGTGCTGAAACATCTTCTCCACTCCCTTGTTCAGGTTCTTGATGTTCTTGTCGGACTTGTCGGAAAGCATGTCGCTGGACACGCCTCGCCAAACCAACATTTTTGTCTTCGCGTCGAAGAGATCGACAACAAGCGTGCCAACGGTATAAGTTTCAGATGTGGTCGTGGATTCTCCAAAGCCGCCAAAACCACGCCAACGCCAGCCACCGCCAAAGTCATCGTAGTACGTGTTCAGAGTCTGGTGGTTCCGGTTGATCTCCATCGCGATGATTGAGATATCACCGCCAGATCCCACTTGGGTCCAGCCTTTCGTTGCCAGTGCTGCGTTCACCGCGGCTTTGATCCGGTCAACCCACAACGGATCTGGTGTCTGGACTTTCTCCCAGCTATAGGTTTTGTATTGGCTGAAATTTGCGGCGCGATCGTAGTCCGTCTTCACCTGCTGGGCGAACGCCGCATTCGCCAGAAAAAGAGCGAGCCCAATCAACATAATTGTTTTCTTTCGCATTTTCATGATTCCCCCTCGATCGTTTGTCCTACTCCTTCGTGGTCTGATTTCGCAGAATGTAAATGTATAGGGGCGGCCGTTCGTTATGGGACCTGCACCTGTACGGGAGTCCCAAGCGTCGTGCCATTTGCCGGCACGATCACGAGATAGCGGCGCTGTGCTTTCATATCGGTCTCGACGAGCTGCCGAATCGGACCGATGGCATTGACGATTGCCGCGCCAGCCGGGTTCGTCGTGAAAGATTGCAGCGCTTGCAGTGCGCCGGCGCCATCCGGGTTCTCGGCGAGTGCCAGCACGTAAGGCTGCTTCGGCTGCAATCCGGATACTGCGGCTTCCAGCACCTGGATCAGGCCTTGATCGAACAGAGAGACGCTGGTGGGCGCATTGCTCGTCTCCGCAGTGGAAGCCGCAAGGGCAAGATGCGCGACCTGGCCCGCGACGCCGAGTGATTGTAGATTCTGCGTTCCACGACCCGACGGCACCGCATCGGGCACATAGGTGAGAGCTTGCGGCGCCTGGCCGATGCGAACCGTCGCGATCACCTGGTTGCTAAGCGTATCGATGGCAGTGACGCTGTCACCGTTCTCGAGCCCGACATAGATGCGGTTGCCGTCGCCCGACGGCCAGATCCCGTGTGGCAGTGCGCCGACTGGAATCGTCGCGACTTGCGAGAAGTCGCTCGTCCGGAACACTTTCACTTCGTTCAGGCCACCGATGGTCACATAGGCGAAAGTGCCCTTCGCGTTGTGGACGATATTGACGTGGTTGGTGATCGGGCCCGTGTCGAGCACCTTGAGGACGGTGAAGGGAGGCTTGCCGTCGAACACCTCGGTCTTGCCAGTGTCCTTTAGGGTGAACCAGACCTGGCTACCATCCGGCGTCGCCGCGATGTTGGGGCAGAACGGGCTCGCCTGTTTGACCGTACCGACGACGCTGTGTGTCGCCACCGAGACCACGTCCGTCTCCGGGTTGAAGGAAGAACAAACATAGCCATACTTGCCGTCTGGCGAGAAGATCTGCATGCCGGGGCCTGCAGGGGTGATGATGCGGGTCTTTTCCTTGAAGGTCTGGCCGTCGAGGACAGCGACATAGTTCTCGCCGCGGACCGTGACCCAGACTTCCTTACCGTCAGGGGTGAAGAAGGCCTCGTGCGGAGCGCGGCCGACGTACGTGATGTGCTTCACCTCATTTGTCGCGGTATCTATGAATGCGACTGAGTTCGATCCGATCGAAACAACAGCGATTGTGCGGTGGTCAGGCGAGAAGCCCATGCCATGGACCAGGACCTGGCCTTTGTAAAGTGGGCTGAAATTGTTCGGCGAGGGATCGCCCAGGCGGATGACGCCGAGCGTCGTGTTGCTGGAGGGATCGACCACGGAGACCGTGTTGGAGAACTGGTCAGCTGTGTACACGCGGTCATGAGAGCTGATGGGAATGTCGGGCTGGTCGAAGGGTGCCTGTCCAGCAACCGGCCGGGCCATCGGAGAGAGGTCCTGGGCCGAAGCTAGAGTCGTCGAACCGACGCCGAACCCCACAGCTGCGACCACAGCGGTTGCAATAAACGAAGTGATTAATTCCTTTCCGCTTTTCAAAATCAGGGCCTTTGAATCTGGCCATGTGAATCTCATTGTTTCTCCTTCAAAAATGACGCTGACCTTGATGCGCCTGCGCTTTGATCCGCCTCGAAAACAAAGCAAGTCTCATGCCAATGCGCAACCTGCAAGGATCCCTTCTCGTTGATGAGCTTGCAGGCAAACGATCGAGACCGCTATCTAGAGCGCATCAATTGCACCTGTTCTTATATCGACACGTGTTAGTGGCGGAGCTGACAAGAGTCTATTTGCACGCATTCTGATTGCCTTCGTTTGGACATAAGCTCGCGCTCCTCAAGTCCATCGAGCAGGAGTGCGAAACTGCAACTCATCCGTACCATGCGGGAGCCGGGCAAGGCGAAGGAGTTCCTATGCGCCGATCACATTGGATTGTGCGCTAGGCGGTCGCGAGAGCTAATCGATATGTCGGGCTGGGGACGTCGGATTCGTAGGCGACGAGACGGACGACGGCAGCGGTTCGCCCACGGCAAGGCGCATTAGAGAAATCTGCTGGATCTGATCGACGACGATCTCCTGGGCGATGCGCCTCAGCTGCGCCTCGCGTCCATAGCGCAATTCCGCCTGGGCCATCTCGATCGCACCCTGGTGATGCGGCACCATCATCGCGACGAAGTCGCGGTCGATATTGCCGGTCGGCTTGATCGCCATGTCATTCATCATCTTTGTCATGGCAGCATTGTTCTGTGCCAGAAAGGGCTGTTCCCTTTTGAGAGACGGGGGCACATTGTCCGCTGGTCCGGGTGAAAAGAAACCTGGTCGCGCAGCAGTGCCGGCGAGGCTCGCCGCAAGCGTTGCCTCCGTCGGCGTCAGCTTCTCGCCCGAGGCGGCGCGCATCGCCGCAATCTCCTGGAGTTCCTCTGCAACGACTTCTTGGGCGATGCGTCGAAGTTGCTCGTTTTGGCCGTAGCGAAGCTCCGCTTCGGCCATGTCGATAGCACCTTCATGATGCGGCACCATCATCGCCACAAAGTCATGGTCGACATCACCCGTGGGCTTCACGGCCATGTCATGCATCATTTTCGTCATGGCCGCGTCATTCTCTTTTAGGAACGTGGCTTCAGCAGCGCTGGACCGTCGCAAGGGGTCCTGGGCCGAAGCCAGAATCGTCGAACCGATGGCGAACCCCATGGCTACGACCATGGCGGCTGCAACAAACGAAGTGATTAATTCCTTTCCGCTTTTCAAGATCAGGGCCTTTGAATCTGGCCATGTGAATCTCATTGTTTCTCCTTCCAAAATGGCGCTGACCTTGATGCGGCTACGCTGTGATCCCTCGATTAATCGGCGTCCAGCTCCTACCGGCTCGGTGATTGGGCCGGACTCCAACCGATATTGCAGGTGAGGAATGAAAGTGCCGCGGTGACCAGAACGCTTTCCGTAAGTGGAGACTGAAAGCAACTCTTATGCCAATGCGCAGCCTGTAAGAATCCTTCTCGTTGATGAGCTTGCAGCGAAACGATCGAGACCGCCCCTGGATTGCATCAAGCGCACCTGTTCTTATATCGACACGTGTCAGTGCCCGCAGCAATTGAATTCGCTCATAGCTGCTCCAAAGCAATCAGAAAAGATGCTTGCAGCGTTGGGACACGCCCTGACAAGAGTCTATTTGTGGGCATTCTGATGTTTTCGTTTGGAAATAAACTTGCACTTCTCTCGAGCATGAGTTTAGAAGCGAAGCACGCGGGACGGAGCATTGATGGAGAAGCGCGGGCCTTGGATTATGGCCGGGAGATGCCGGATGTCGTGCCGACCATTGCTTTGCTGCAGGATTATTTCGAAACCATACGCCAGACGGAAGTCCATCGGTTGCGCGGGCGGCTAGGCCACCTCTCCACCGAGCAGGAACTGGCAATTGAAGCGCTTACCCAGGGGATCATTAGCAGCATCATGAACACGCCGATCGATATATTGGAGACAGTTGGTCAAGAATCGACGAGTATCGCGCGCGAATCCGAGGCTGCAACGATCATCCATACCATAAAGCGGCTGTTTAATCTGCAAGATGAGAGGGTAGGAGAGCCGGGCTGGAGCGAAGGCCGGAACCCAGAGCTGCCTCGTGGCCGGACGAGATCGGCTCCGATCTGAGTCCAACACTGGTCTCGTAAGACCAATTGCCAATTACGCAAAGGCAGAAATCGCGGCGAGAACGAGTCCTGAGCAGCCTACCGGTCTTTTCGTGTCACTCGGGCACGATTTTTCGGCGTACATCACTCAAGCTGGTGAACCAGTTCGCGCTCAAGCACCCGTCGCGTAGCCGGCCGCTGAAGCTTTCCATTGCGGAACGGCGCAGATCAGGAACGATCAGACTTTCCAGCCGGACCAGGCGTTCCTTCAGGTTGACTTGCGACCCGATAGCGCGCGCCTCACCGTTGCCTGACGTCAAGCCAACCGAACGCCGCACCAGTAGAGAAAAGGAACTAAGGGCCGCAAGTGGCCGGCCAATTCGTCATATCAGCGGCGAGTGCGTCTTGCGATATCTCGATCTGAGAAGACTCCACCACGGATGAGGCGTCTGGCTGACTGTTAAGCCTTCACGAATTGTGCATCCAGGGTGATGGTGATGTCGTCACCCACCAGAATTCCACCGCCATCGAGGGCGGTATTCCACGTCAAACCGAAGTCCTTGCGATTGATTTTGGTGGTCGCGGAGACCCCAATTCGAGTGTTCCCCCACGGATCCTTGGCAGGCGGCGTTGGCCCCTCCACCGCGAAGCGGACTTTGCGTGTCACCCCCCGGATGGTCAGGTCGCCTTCCACCGACAATTCTCCCTCGCCCACGACCTTGATGCCCGTCGACTTAAAGTGCAACGTGGGAAACTTTTCAACGTCAAAGAAATCTGCGCTCTTGAGGTGTCCATCGCGCTGCTCGTCGCCCGTCTCGATAGAAGCAGATTCAATCGTGGCCTCCACGCGATCATTTGTCGGGTCAGATCCATCCCGGATTAACACTCCCGAAACCCTCGAGAATCGCCCTTTCACGTTGGCGATCATCATGTGCTTGACTTTGAACTCCGCGATGGAGTGAGCCGGGTCGATGTTCCAGGTGGTGGTTGAGGTTTGCAGTGGAGCTGCGGTAATCGTATTGCTCATGGGTAGCCTCCTGTTGTCTCATCGATATCATTCGTATCGATATCGATATATATGATATCGAGTATAATGCGAAGGATTCATATTTTTATGAAAAAAGGCAAAAAACCTCCCGAAGCCCTTCATGCCTGGCTGATCATGCTGAAGGCCTGGCAATCGATGTCGCGCTATGTGTTTCCGACGATACTGAAGGAGGGATTGGGAGAGTCTGACTTTCGGGTTCTTGAAGTCCTCTTCCATAAGGGACCGATGCCGGTGAATGCGATCGGCCCGAAGGTTGACCTCAATCCAGGCTCGGTCAGCGTCGCGGTGGATCGTCTACACAAGAAGGGGTTTGTCAGTCGCGTAGAGAAGGCTGGCGATCGGCGGGTGAGAACGGTGTCGCTGACTGAAAAAGGACGGCAAATGTTTACTCCTCTCTTTCGCCGGCACACGGCGCTCATCAAACGGGTGTTTCAGGACGTCTCTTCGGAAGAGCTGCAACAGCTCGAACTCGTACTTAAGAAGATCGGTAAACGTGCCGAAAGTCTTGCCGAAAAAACCCGCACCACTTGAGTCGAAAGGAGACGCTCTGATGAGCAGCACCGGAAAGACAGCGCTCGCGGCAGGGCTCGCGCATTCACATTTCCGACGTAAGTAATCCAAACATCTTTGTTTGTCTCCTATTGCTGCCATCCGCCTCCCAGCGCCTGGTAAAGCTGAACCAGCGCCAGCCGCTCATTTAGCTGGGCTTGCACCAGGTTGAGTTCGGCTGAGAAGTAATTCGTTTCGCTGGTCAGCACTTGAAGGTAGCTCGCGCCGCCGTTCTTATAAAGCACCTCGGAGAATTGGTCGGTTTGCTGCGCTGCCTTTGTGAGCAACTCCTGTTGCTCGCGAAACTCACGATCTTTTTGAGAAGCAACGAGTGAGTTCGAAACTTGTTCCAAGGCGTTCTGAATAGTTTGCTCGTAGGAGAGCACGGATTCCTGCCAGTTGGCACGAGCGAGCCTGAGTCCCGAGCGCAGCGCTCCGCCTTGAAAAACAGGCTGACTCACGCTGAAGGCTCCGTACCAGGTCTCAGCGGGCTTGCTTATGAACTGGTTCAAGGCATTGCTCTCTAGCCCTCCCAGGCCGGTGAGGGACAGGCTGGGAAAGAATGCGGCTTTAGCGACGCCGATCTGGGCGTTGGCTGCGACCACATTCTCTTCGGCTTGGCGCACGTCCGGTCGGCGTTGCAGCAGTTCCGAGGGCAATCCGGCAGGTACGTTTTGCAGTGCAGGTTGTTCGGTTAGAGGGCGACCGCGAGGAATGGCCCCAGGATTTTCGCCGAGCAGAATGCTAAGGAGGTTTTCCTGTTGCTGAATTTGCCGTTCGAAATCCGGAATCGTTTCCGACGCAGTGTAGACGAGTTGTGCGGCTTGGCTCACGTCTAGCCCCGAGGCCCCGCCATGGCTCTCAAGCGTCTGAGTTAACTGCAGGGATTGCTGCCGCGACCCCAGCGTGCGCTGCGAGATCTCAAGTTCACTGTCGAGCGCGCGAAGCTGGAAATAGGCCGTCGCGACATTTGCAACCAGTGAGGAAAGCACCGCGCGTTGTCCCCATTCGGTTGCGAGTAACTGCGCGCGAGCCGCCTCGGTTTGCCGGCGATATTTTCCCCAGAAGTCAAGATTCCAGATCACCGACAGGTTCAGTTCGCCGCCATTGACCTGGTAAGCGGGAAAGAGCTTCGTAACTTTGGCGTTTTGCTCGCTGAAAACCTCCGCACCTACGCTCGCCGAGGGAAGCTGGTTGGCGCGGGTGATGCCGACTTGTGCCTGGGCTTCGAGCACACGGGCAGCGGCGATCCGCACATCATAATTTTGGGCAATGGCGGTGTGGATCAGCTGCGTGAGCACCGGATCCTGATAGACCTGCCACCATTCTTCGTTGCCCAGCGACGAGGCTTGGGCGGCTTGTTGCGGAGCGGGTGCACGATACTCCTGCGGGACATTCACCGCTGGCCGCTGGTATTTCGGCCCCATCAGGCAGCCGGTCATCAAGCCCAGTCCCGTAACGATTCCGATTAAGAGTGCAGCCTTCTTCATAGTTCAATCCCCTTGACCGGGTGCTTCGGCGAGCGAGAGTGGCAATACTCTCCGTCGCTCAGCACCTGAGACCTTCTCCACCACATAGAAAATCGCGGGAACGAAGAACCTGCCTATGAACGTCTCCGCGATCATTCCTCCGATCACCGCCGTACCCATGATTTGGCGTGCGACAGAGCCTGCTCCGGACGCTGTCCAGAGCGGGACGCAGCCGAGAATAAAGGCGAGCGCGGTCATCATGAGAGGCCGGAAACGAAGCCTCGCCGCGGAAAGTGCGGCGTCGGTTATGGACATACCTCGTTCGTAGTCCTCTTTGGCAAACGCGACGATCAGAATCGAGTTTTTCGCAGCCAGGCCGATCAGCATTACCAGGCCAATCTGCGCGTAGACGTCATTCTCGATTTGAACCATGTACGCCGGCGAAAACCAGCCAAGCACGGCGCGACGCAGCCAGAGCGCGGCGAGAGCGCCCATTACTGCGACTGGCGTGCTGAGCAGCACGCTGAAAGGCACGGTCCAGCTTTCATAGAGAGCCGCCAGAATCAGGAAAACGAACAGCAGCGAAAATCCGAAGATGACCGAAACCGGCACTCCTTGACGCGCCTTTTGCTCCTGGTAAGACATGCCGATATAGTCGAAGCCCATTTCGGCCGGCATGGTTTGCTTGAAAACATCTTCCAGCGCCGCTGTTGCCTGATCGGAACTGTAACCGGGCGCGGCGCTTGCATTGATCTGTGCCGACCGGTACTCGTTGTATCGCATCGTGAACTCGGGACCGTAGCGGGTTTCGAACGTTGCCAGCGCGGTTAGAGGCACGTTTTGTCCTTGAATATTGCGGACATAGAATTGCCCGAGATCGTTGGTCGTCGAGCGATAGGGTGCTTCAGCCTCGATATACACCTGCCAGGTACGACCGAAATCGTTGTAGTAGTTAACGAACAAGCCGCCCATGTACGCTTGAATGGTGTTGTAGACATCCGTCAAATTCACGCCTTGCTTCAACACCTTGTCTTTGTCCACATTGATGAACTTTTGCGGCACGCTTGGGATAAACGTGGTGAAGACTGAGGCGAGTTCTGGACGCTTGCGAGCGGACGCCAGGAACTTGTTCAGGTTATTCGAGAGAAATTGAACGTCTTTTCCCGCGCGGTCCTCAAGAACAAACGTGACGCCGCCGGCTGTGCCGACGCCGGGTATGGCTGGTGGTGAGAAACTGAAAACTGTGCCTTCCGGTAGCCCCCGAAGTTGCTGGTTCAAATGCGCCTTGATGGCCTGATATTGTTCGGCCTGTTTTTTGCGGTTCTCCCAGGGCTTGAGGGTTACAAAGAAGAATGCGTTATAGGAAGTCCGGGTGAAGCTGAGCAAACTGAAACCAATGACGCTGGTGGTGTACTGAACCCCTGGAGTCTTTGCGAGCATCGCTTCTACCTGTTTCGCAGCCTCGCCTGTGCGTTCCATGGACGCCGCATTGGGCAACTGCATGTTGATGTAGAGGTAGCCCTGGTCTTCATCCGGCATGAAGCTGGTGGGTAGATGATTGCTAAAGAACCACGCCGCAAGGCCGGCAACGACAAGCAGCACCATCACCACGGCAGACTTCCGGATCAGGTCTCCCGACCAGCGGACAAAGCTGTCGGTGGAGCGATCCCAATACTTGTTGAACCAGCCAAAGAATTTTCCCAGCGGTCCACGGGTCTCCTTCTTTGGCTTGAGCAGCAGCGATGCCAGCGCCGGGCTAAGCGTGAGAGCGTTGAACGCTGAAAGTATCACGGAGATCGCGATGGTAACGGCGAATTGCTGATACAGTCTGCCGGTAATGCCGGGAATGAAAGCTGTCGGCACGAAGACCGACGCCAAGACTAGAGCGATACCCACGACTGGGCCGGAAAGCTCGTCCATCGCTTTTTTGGCCGCATCGGTAGGAGATAGACCTTCCTCGATGTGGTGTTGCACTCCTTCGACGACCACGATGGCGTCGTCGACGACCAGACCAATCGCCAACACCAACCCGAACATCGACAGCGTGTTGATCGAAAAACCAAACAGCGGGAAGATGACGAATGTGCCGATCAATGAGACAGGCACGGCCAGCATCGGGATAAGCGTGGCGCGCCAGTCTTGCAGGAAGAGATAGACCACAAAGATGACCAGCGCAATCGCAATCACGAGAGTCCAGAAGATCTCTTTCATGCCGGCCGTGACGGGGAGGGTCTGGTCGAGCGAGACGGCGTAATCAATGTCCTGCGGGAAGCGTTGCTTCATCTGCGCCAGGAGCTTCCGAACGCCCTCCACCGTCTGAACGGCATTGGTTCCGGGCAACTGATAGACGGCAATGACGGCACTGGGCTGGCCATTCAGGCGACCGCTCAAGCTGTAATCCTGCGTGCCCAGTTCAACCCGGGCCACGTCTTTGACTCGGACTGTGCCCCCATTCGGTGCTTCGCGCACAATAACGTCGCCGAACTGCTCGGGCGTCTTCAGTCGCCCCTGGGCCAGAACGGCATAGGTAAATTTCTGGTCGTTCTGAGCTGGCTCGCCCCCAACTTGGCCAGCCGGATTCACGGTGTTCTGGGCCTGAAGCGCGTTAGAAATGTCCGTGACCGTGATGCCAAGCTTGGCCATTTGGTCAGGCTTCACCCATAACCTGATGGCATATTGCCCCGCGCCAAAGACCTGAGTCTGGCCGATGCCGTACAAGCGGGCAATCGGATCGTTGAGGTTGATGTAAGCGTAGTTCGCCAAATAGGTCGCATCGCGAGACCCATGCGGCGAGTACAAGGCGATCAGCATGAGCGGAGCAGTGGTCGACTTTTTCAGGCTGATTCCGTAATTGTTCACCACGGGGGGCAACTGACCGTTGGCCAGTTGCTGGCGCGACTGGGTGAGCAGTAGATCCATGTTGGGATCGGTCTTGACATCGAAATCGGCGAACAACGTCGTCGATTGGTTGGCGGTGACGTTTAGCGAGTACATGTAGGACATGTTGTCCACGCCGTTGACTTGCTGTTCGATGGGTGTGGCAACTGCTTGCTCCAGAGTCAGCGCGTCTGCACCCGGATAGTTGGCTTGCAACCTGATCTCAGGCGGAGCAATCTGTGGGAACTGGGCTACCGGCAAGGTCGCGATGCTAATCGCGCCGACTATAACGGTAAGAATCGCAATCACGATCGCGACGATGGGCCGTCGAATAAAAAAGTGCGCCATGGCTTAGCGGCCCTCCGTTTCTTTGTATGGAGTTGGGTTCACCAGCCCACCTTCCTTGACTTTGTCTGCTCCAACAGCAACCACGCGTTCTCCTGGCTTTAGCCCGGAGGTGATTACCCAGAGCGTGCCTGCTGTCGGCCCGACCTGCACGGTACGGAGCTGCACCCGATTATCGGCGCCGACGACAGTGATCTGATTCGCTCCTTGCTGCTGATTCACTGCCGCCTGCGGCACCAGCAGCGCTCCCTCAATATTTCCGGTTGGCGCCTGAACACGCGCGTACTGGCCGGGCCGCAACAGATTTCTGGAGTTGGGGAACTCACCCACGATCTGAATGGTTCCGGTCTGCGTGTTTACCTGCCGATCCGCGAAGATGATTCTGCCTGGGTGCGGATAGACACTTCCATCGGCCAGCGTCAAGCGCAGCGGGATTCGTGAAGCGTGAGTCAGCCAATCCACGCTCTCCGGACCGCCGCGGTCCGCCATGCGCAGGTATTCCTGTTCGCTGATCGGAAAATAAACTTTGATCGGACTTACCTGCGACACCGCGGTCAGCACGGCGGACGGTCCCACCAGGTTGCCCACCTGCACGGTAGCGATGCCAGCGATTCCGTCAATCAGGGAAAGAACTTTGGTGTAGCCAAGATTTATGCTGGCTTGTTCGACCGCCGCTTGGTCCGCCTGGACTGCAGCTTTCGCCGCTAGAAGGGATTGTGTATCGTTGTCGAGCTGACTCTGCGGTATTGCGTGCGCCTCGGCTTCAGGGATGTCGCGGTTCACGTTAATTTGGGCGTTGGCCATCTGCGCCTCGGCCTGTGCCAGTTGTCCTTTGGCTTGATCAAGCACGGCTTGGAATGGACGTGGATCGATCTCAAAGAGCACTTGACCTTTTTTGACAAGTGCCCCCTCCTGATAATCCTGGCGAATCAGGTAACCGGTCACTTGCGGCGAAATCTGAGCGTTGACGTAGCCGTCGAGCGTTCCGACCCACTCGCCTTGAACCGGGACATCTTTTTGAATGACCGGTGCGACTTCGACCACCGGCGGCGGAGGCGGAGCGGCAGCTCTCACTTTGCCGCTGCTGCAACCCAGAGCATTCACCAACAAAAACCGTGGCAAGCAGAGCTAGCGATGTCCGTCCCATCTTATTTTCGCCTTGGATGGGACCACGAAAATACGACAGCAGAAAATTCTTGAACATGCTCCTTGTCCTCATGAAGTTGAAAAGGCAAGACAAATGCCAAACCCGCGAAGCCGCAAATCGTTGAAATCTCAGGACTCGAATCGATGGCAGCGGGCTTACGAGTTGACACTGTCGAAACAATTCCGACAGTTCGAGCGTGGTATGAAGGGATGTTTCATGACCCAAACGTGCAATGTCGTGAATGTTGACGTTGTCGAGACCTCGCCAACCATTGACGAGCCCGAGGACCATCAACGGCCGGCAGGAACTTCGGTTTTAAGCATTTGAGAAGCCAGCAGTAAGCGGTGTAATTCCGCCCATTCACGGGTCTGGCAATGTGGGTGCTTAAGTTCAGTGGAAGGCAAATGACGTTGAGCTAAGCCATCGGCTGGCACTCGTCAAACGCCAGATCGAAGGAACGGCCGTTTATGGTTTATGAACATTACGACTTTACCCGCAATCCAATCGTTGAGGATCAGGTGTTTTTCCTCGAATCTAAATGTATCCGCTGTGGTTCTTCAGTCTTGGCAAGTTCGCTCGAAGAACTTCTGGAAGAGGAAAAGCGTCATCAGGGAGCAATGCAGTCCGAAGCGCGCTGCCTGATAGCAAGGCACCAGCACACTCGTCGGTGGCCGACGGAATCGACCGATCGCTTCGCAATGTCAATCGGAATGACGTTTGGATTGAATTCCCTGTGCAGCTACGGCGCGAAAGAAACCACTTGGCCTGAGCTGGCCAGCTCTTCAAGAGCATGGAGGCGAGCTTGCCGGATCTCCAGGACCGAGCAACCAAGAAGGAGTGCACATTCGTGGTCCGAATAGCTCTCCAGAACCGACATCACGAAAACAAACCGCTCGAAATCTCCAAGCCCTAATATTGTTTCCAGGTCGAAATGTTCAGCTGAACCGCTTGATTGCTCGTTTTGCGAGAAAACAGTAGCAGATGAAGAAGCGATAGGAAGGTTCGGGTGCGGCTTCAGCTCACGAATTGCGTTTTCGACGACAACGCGCTTCGCCCAGGAACGCGCCCACTCCCGGAACACTCGGTTCTCGTTAACAGAATCCTCGATACCGGCTACAAAGCACCTTTCTGCCTTTTCGTGATTTCCAGTAAGCAGAAACGCAAGTTGATAAAGTCCATTCATATCCTCGTGAAAAACCTTCTTAAAGTCCTCGCGAGTCGCGTATGGATGTGGCTCGTTTCTGCGGCCTTGATGGCGGTCGTGCGCTCTCATTTCTCCGCCTTTCCAGCGGTGCCGTTTGCGCGACGGGCGACCTGCTTCAAAACGTGTTTCGTGAACACCCCACTGCAGCGAAATTTGGCGCCCTTCTGAATCAATTCAAACAACACGTTCTCGCCTTCCTGACTAATTGCTATTACATGCTTCATATCGATGACGAGCTTGCGGCCGAAAAGGTCCGCATTCGCCTTTTCCGATGCACTCCTTAGCTCTGCCGCCCAGGGCCCAACTAGCTTGCCTTCCACAATTAACCGCCGCTGAGTGTGGCCCTCAATGATCGAGATCTTCAGCATGGTCGATTCCGTAACGTAAGGACACAGGCAAGCACGTTGCCAAACCCACGCACCCTAAGTACAAGGAATGCAATGCTGATTTTCAGACTTGTTGTCGAGAGTTGAAATTGTCGAAGGCCCTCTGACTTCTGCGCGCCGGTCGGGATTGGGTCCGTACAAGGGACAGGAGCCCGGGCAAGGAGCGCGGACCGCACGGAAAGTAGTAACTTCCAAGGGCACGATAGGTGGAGGTATAGCAAAAAACTACCCTGATGCCGGCTGTTGAGCCCAATTCATCTGAATACAGGGCAAAGATTCTTAGTCCCTCCCTTCAAATCATTGCTGCCTCAGACTTCATCTGTATAGTTGCGTGTTCAAAGCTCGGCTTGCTTTGAGCTGACTTAATCCGTTCCCTACTGACCTTCTACTGCGGTTGGCGATCCCTGGGTTCGTTCAAGATCGCTGAGTTTCTTTTGCTGGTCCGGACTGAGAATTCTGTAGATTTTGGACTGCATGCGAGCGTTGGCTACGATCAGTTTCGCCAATAGAGCAGCCTCGGCCTGGGCAAGGCTTTTGATCTCCTTTTCGTTCATACGGTCACTGCCGATCGCAAGCAGCTTCTCCCTCATGATGCGCAACTGTGTCATCAGGGGCTGTAGAC
>Ga0206956_1094_pt1 | contig 25428 bp, 29 predicted proteins | sample Alteio_BWOrgHeat_35_FD_153252 | JGI IMG/M metagenome (GOLD analysis project Ga0206956, IMG submission 153252) | Enriched cells from forest soil in Barre Woods Harvard Forest LTER site, Petersham, Massachusetts, United States -... | ecosystem: Environmental > Terrestrial > Soil > Temperate forest >...
GGCACGTTCGCCTGTCCGCCTAAGCGGCCTTCACTACCCACTTCGCGGGCTACGCGCGTGACTTCTGCTGCGAATGAACGCAACTGCTCAACCATGGTGTTAAGCTTTTCTTTGAGCTGCAAAATCTCGCCACGAACGTCCACCGTGATTTTCTTGGAGAGGTCACCGGTAGCAATGGCCGTGGCGACTTCGGCGATGTTGCGCACCTGTCCAGTCAGGTTGCTGGCCATGAAGTTCACGTTGTCCGTAAGATCCTTCCAAGTGCCGGCAACGCCGGGCACCTGCGCTTGACCGCCAAGCTTGCCATCAGTACCGACTTCGCGGGCCACACGCGTGACCTCGCCAGCGAAGGCATTCAACTGATCGACCATGGTGTTGATGGTGTTCTTCAGTTCGAGAATTTCACCTTTTACGTCTACCGTGATCTTGCGCGACAAGTCACCGCGAGCCACGGCAGTCGTAACTTCGGCAATGTTGCGCACCTGGCCAGTCAGGTTTCCGGCCATCGAGTTTACGGAGTCGGTAAGATCTTTCCAGGTGCCGGCTACGCCGGGCACATTGGCTTGTCCGCCCAATCGGCCTTCAGAACCCACTTCGCGAGCCACGCGCGTCACTTCACCGGCAAAGGCGTTTAGTTGATCCACCATCGTGTTGATGGTTTCCTTGAGCAGGAGAATCTCGCCGCTGACGTTCATGGTAATTTTCTTGGAAAGATTGCCTGTAGCAATCGCGGTAGAGACTTCGGCAATATTTCGCACCTGACCAGTCAAATTGCTGGCCATCGAGTTCACCGAATCAGTAAGGTCCTTCCATGTGCCTCCCACGCCGGGCACTTGTGCCTGGCCTCCCAAACGTCCGTCAGTGCCCACTTCGCGAGCAACGCGGGTTACTTCGGAGGCGAAGGATCGCAACTGGTCCACCATGGTGTTGATGGTGTCTTTGAGTTCGAGAATTTCGCCCTTCACATCGACGGTGATCTTGCGCGACAAATCGCCGCGAGCCACAGCCGTTGCCACTTCCGCAATGTTGCGCACTTGTCCAGTCAGATTGCTGGCCATGAAGTTCACGTTGTCCGTGAGATCTTTCCACGTACCCGCCACGCCGGGTACCTGGGCTTGGCCACCGAGTTTTCCCTCAGTGCCGACCTCGCGAGCCACGCGGGTTACTTCGCCCGCGAATGCATTGAGCTGGTCCACCATGGTGTTGATGGTGTTTTTGAGTTCGAGAATTTCGCCCTTTACGTCGACTGTGATTTTGCGCGACAAGTCGCCACGAGCTACAGCCGTTGTGACCTCAGCGATGTTACGTACCTGTCCAGTGAGGTTTCCAGCCATGGAGTTGACGGAGTCAGTGAGATCCTTCCAAGTTCCGGCCACGCCCGGCACGTTAGCCTGACCGCCCAATCTACCTTCTGTACCGACTTCGCGAGCCACGCGCGTAACTTCGCCAGCGAAGCGGTTCAACTGATCCACCATTGTGTTGAGCGTTTCCTTGAGCTGTAAAATCTCACCGCGCACGTCTACGGTAATTTTGCGGGAAAGGTCGCCGCTGGCGATGGCCGTCGCCACTTCGGCAATGTTGCGAACCTGTCCGGTCAAGTTGCTGGCCATAAAGTTGACGTTATCGGTGAGATCTTTCCAAGTGCCGCCCACGCCCGGTACCTGGGCTTGTCCGCCCAGCTTGCCCTCGGTGCCGACTTCGCGCGCGACGCGAGTCACTTCGCCGGCGAAGGCGTTGAGTTGATCCACCATCGTGTTAATAGTGTCCTTGAGTTCAAGGATCTCGCCTTTGACGTCTACCGTGATCTTGCGTGACAAGTCGCCGCGGGCAACGGCCGTGGTCACTTCAGCAATGTTTCGCACCTGGGCCGTGAGGTTTCCGGCCATGGCGTTGACGGAGTCGGTAAGATCCTTCCAAGTTCCCGCTACTCCAGGGACGACGGCTTGGCCGCCGAGTTTGCCGTCGGTGCCAACCTCGCGGGCTACACGCGTCACTTCCGAAGCAAAAGATCGCAACTGATCGACCATCGTGTTGATGGCTTCTTTCAGCTGGAGAATTTCGCCGCGCACGTCCACCGTGATTTTGCGGGAGAGATCGCCGCTCGCCACGGCAGTCGCCACTTCGGCGATGTTGCGCACTTGCCCGGTCAAGTTACTTGCCATTGAGTTGACGGAGTCAGTAAGGTCTTTCCACGTACCGGCCACTCCGGGAACCTGTGCCTGCCCGCCCAGTTTGCCGTCAGTACCCACTTCACGAGCGACGCGCGTGACTTCGGCGGTGAACACACCGAGTTGCTGAATCATGGTGTTCACGATGTTTGCCGAACGCAGGAACTCTCCTTCGAGCGGTCGACCGTCCACGTCCAGTCGAACGGTCTGGGTCAAGTTGCCCTGAGCGACGGCGGCGATAGCGCGGGTAACTTCGGTGGTTGGTCGGAGCAAATCCTCGACCAACGTGTTGACCGAAATCTCCATTTCGCCCCAGGCGCCCCGAGACTCGTGAAACCGTGTGCGCTCCCGGGTTCTTCCTTCTTTGCCTACGACCTGGCCGACACGCTTTAACTCTTGTGCCATTTGCTGATTCGCAGCAACAATCTCGTTAAATGTGTCTGCAACTTTGCCAGCGAGGCCCGTCCACGAACCTGGGAGCCGTACGGAAAAATCTCCGTCGCGCATGGTTTGCAAGCCGGCCAGTATGGTAGTGAAATCAGCAGCGGCGGGTTCGGCTGTGATATTGGAATGCCCGTTGCTTTTTTCGTTCCTCTTGGGCGCGCTCTCGATGGTCGCGGTCGCCGGGTTACGCTCAGTTCTCTTCATGGTCGTCTCTTAAATGAACGAGGAGTCATCTGTTTTGTGCGATCTCGTTTTGATTCTTTTACGTAGCAGGGCGGAACTTCGGCCTTACAGCACTTCTTATCACGAACGGTACCAAGTTCGCTCTAGGGTATTTCCTGTAGGACCTGGGGAGGGTCGCTGTAAGAATCGAGGCTTTGTTTGCTAGGATCACAGGCAGGAAAATCCCCAGCAGGTTCGCTGGGGATCTCTTGGTACTCACCGCGAATTACACGATTATGCGCGACGCTTTTCAACCTGTTCCGAATTCTCCTCACTGTCGCGTTTCTGGAAATCGCCTCCCTGTGAGGGCTGTTTCCTGGAAGGGTCCTGCTGGCTCGGGATCTGTCCTTCATGTGATGGATTTTTCTTGGATGGATCCACGGTTCCAGTTGACTTCTGCTGCTGGTTGCGAAGGTCCTTTTCAGTTTCATTTCCCATGAATTGCTCCTTATAAGACAAGTTAGTTGAGCGCCGCACGCTACAGATTTGTGCGGCGTTCTTCTTAGTTGCAAGAAGTAAGGCAACAGGTAGCCTGAGATTCTTGATGAGATTCTTCCACTTAAAGAATGCGCAAAGTGCGTTTCTGGTTCTTGGAAATCAAGGAGAACCAGCGCGAGATCATTCGGGGCAGAGGGCAGGCGCCAGTTTTAAGAGGAAGGTACAATCCAACGCCTGCCTTCTACCCCTCGCGTTGGGGCTATTCAGAAGGTAGACTTGTATGCTCTAAGAACCCATCCAGCTCATTCTGTATTTTTCCAGAACGGTTCCCTTACTTCTACTTAGCTTGCATAGAAACCCGCTCAAAAGGACGCTGTCGTTCTGAAGGTGAGCGGGATTCTGTCGCAAAAACAATGGCCCGCGCCAGAAGTCACGATTCGACTCCCGGCGCGGGTCGTTTGCGTCTCGCCCTGGCGGCTGGAATCCTAGATTCCGGTGCTGCCTCTGCGGGTTAGGTGCGTAGCAAGCGTGATCACAAACAACACCAGAAAAATGAAGAACAACAGCTTCGCTATGCTTGCTGCGGCCAGCGCTATGCCGGTGAAGCCGAAGACTGCTGCAATGAACGCAACCAGCAAGAACATCAATGCCCAATAGACCATTTTTGCCTCCGTTAAAACTTGGCCGATTTCGTCTACTCCTCGCCTGTCACACTCAATGTAGGCTGCCGGGCCCGCCGGTGACGATCAGGGCGACTCTGTAATGTGGAATCCAAAGTCCTGTAGCCACAGCAGAGCATTCCGGTCGGGCGCCATCTCTCCGCATCAGGCCGCTGGCTTTGATCTTCGGCCTGGCGCGTTTGTTACTGCCTTTCCGCCCTGATTTCGTCCTTTAGGAATTGCCACGTTAATGTGCTCAGCGATTCCGCCAAGCGTCTTGTCTGCTTCCTTTTCTTCTTGCAAGGTTTTCTCGAGAAGGTCGGCAGCTTCTTTGTCCCCGAGAAGGGAGGCATAAGTCCGAACACACCCGTATCCGGCCATTTCATAGTGCTCAACCCGCTGGGCGGCAGCGATGAGAGCGGCATCCTTCACGCCCTCGTCCATCTCCTCTTCTATGACTTCGCTGCCTTCTTTGACCAGGCCTTCCATAGCCTTGCACTTTTGCCCTTTAGCGTTTTCTCCCATCGTTTCGAAGATGGTCTCAATGCGTTGAGCATGTTCTTTGGTTGTTTCCAGATGTTCCTCGAACGCCTCACGTAATTCGGCCGAAGAGGATGCCTTTGCCATTTTTGGCAATGCCTTGATCAATTGATGTTCCGCGTCGTACAAGTCCTTAAGTTGTTCGAGATATAAGTCGCGCAGGGAATTCACTTTCACTTTGATCCTCCAGGAAAAAGATGATGAAACCATTGAAGAACGTGCCCTGATGCAGCACTACAAATCGACCACTCACATCAACGTCTTGCTGATTGCTGGCGAGGGCGAGAAGCAGGAGCCAGCACTGTTCCACTGGCTCCTGCTCGATAGGTAGGCACGTTGAGGGAACATTCCATGCGGGCAGAATAGGTCGATAAATGTGCGAAGGGAATCCCACCGACTATGTACTGCTCCTAAGGATTCTCTGTAGCGCTCCCCCATTTCGACAATCCGAGAACGGTGTGAAAAGAATAAATAACAAGGAAAAGAACCGGAGAACCCAAAGAAGCAAAGAACAAGGAAGAACAAAGAACGCTCTAGATTTTCCGCAGACCGCACTCTTCGAATACGCCCCCAGGCGTACAGCAACATCTAGAAACGCCTACAGGCTGCACTGGATAGACCATTTGCCCTTTCGACTCTACTCTCCAAAATGTGATTGGTACGAAGCTCGATTTCGTCAGACACGAATTGGACTTGAGACTTGAAAGGAGCACTCCGGTGAACAGCGACTCAGCTAGCACGGGCACAGTTTCTCTGGATTCCGAGATCGTTAAGCGCGCCCAACAAGGCGATTCCGATGCGTTTTCCGCTCTATTTCATGCGCACAAGGCACGCATCTATTCCGTATGCTTGCGCATGACCAACAACGCTGCCGAAGCGGAAGATCTCACTCAGGACGCGTTCTTGCAGGTGTTCCGCAAGATCGCCACCTTTCGCGGAGATTCTGCGTTTTCGACGTGGCTTCATCGCATTGCGGTAAACACGGTGCTCATGCATTTTCGCAAGAAGTCACTGTGTCAGGTTTCCCTGGACGAACCGTACAGCAACAGCGACGGCGCCAAGATTCGACGGGAGTACGGAACCAGAGACAATTGTTTGGCCGGGTGCGTCGACCGGGTTGCATTAGCTCATGCCATCAAGGAGCTGCCCCACGGATACAGAACCATTTTTCTGTTGCATGAAGTCGAGGGCTATGAACATCAGGAAATCGCGGAGATGCTTGGATGTTCTGTGGGAAATTCGAAGTCGCAACTGCACAAGGCGAAGTTGCGAATCCGAGAGTTGCTGGCACGGACGCCAGAACCCCGGTCCGTAACCATACGAGCTGAGCGCTCGAGCGCGAAAGTTGCCAGACCGCTATTTGAAGACTGGGAGTTGGCAGGCCCAAGCGTAGCCATGCAGGCGGCTTCGCAAATGCCACAATTGGCGGGACCGGCGGTCTAACGCATCTCTGACGAAGGCATGTCCACGCCGCTATGCGGCGTGGACCGGATCGAACGAATTGATCGTTATCAATAAGGTCTTACTAGAAAGAAATTCTGCGCGCCCCGCATAGGGCAGAAGAGGTTTGCAATGAGATTAGGAATAGAAAATGGTGCAGCAACGAAATGCCTCCTGACGCTGGCCACTGTCGTTTTGATTCTAACTAGCATGAGCTGGGCCGCGGACAACGACAAAGATCAGTCTGATATTCAAAAGCGCATTGTGAAATCGGCCGAGGTCCTCAACGAAATTATGGCGACTCCCGACAAGGCGATCCCTGACAAGATCATGGACAATTCGAAGTGTATCGCTGTCGTGCCATCTGTGATTAAAGTTGCGTTCGTCTTCGGCGGCCAGCGCGGCAAGGGTGTGGTTACGTGCAGGACCACCAAGGGATGGAGCGCGCCCGCCCCGATTACGATCACCGGCGGCAGTTGGGGCTTGCAACTCGGCGGCCAGGCGACTGATCTTGTAATGGTTGTCACCAACGACCAGGGAATGCAGCATCTGCTTGCCAGCAAATTCAAACTTGGCGGTGACGCTTCGGCGGCGGCAGGACCGGTTGGTCGTGACACGGCAGCCGATACCGACATCTCGATGAGGGCGGAGGTTCTGACATACTCGCGCGCCCGCGGAGTGTTTGCCGGCATCGACCTGACGGGGTCGGTGGTCAACCAGGACAAGGACGAGACCACGCTGCTTTACGGCAAACCAATCCCGTTCGCTGACGTTTTAAGCGGCAAGGTTGCGCCTCCTGCGGGAAGCGAGCCGTTCCTGGCGGCAGTGAAGAAGTATTCGACTCAGGCGCGTGAGCAGAGCGAAGCCCAGAAACCTTCGCCATCCATTACCGCTTCTGCAAGCACGCACTCTAAATAGGACCGAAGCGCTCTTCAATTACGGCCAGACCATCGCGGTCTGGCCGTTGTTCATTTGCGCGGCATCTCAAACGCCGCACGTCATTCCTCGGCCTTTGCCAACGACCGATCGCGGGCTGAGCATAGACGATGACAGAAAGGCAGGCTCGACGAAATGTCTCAACATGCCAACCATGCGACTGAGAACCTGCCGGTAACTTCATCGGTTCCTTCGGAACTTCCGGAGAAGCAGGAAGCGCTGGCTCGAGAGGTGCTGGTGGCGCTCGAGCAACAACGTATTCCGTTCGCGGTGGCTGGCGCTTATGCGTTGCTGCAGCATACCGGGATATGCCGCACCACCAAAGATCTGGATCTGTTCCTGGCCTCAGAGAGCTGGTTGCCCGCCTTGAGATACCTGGAAGGACGCGGATTCAATTGTGAAGTGTGCGACCCTGTATGGCTTGCCAAAGTACGTCGGGATGATTATTTCGTAGACCTCATCACCGGGATGAGCAATGCCGTGCTTAGCGTCGATGAGTCCTGGATCCGCCATGCAGAGCCAGCATCGGTCCTCGGCATTCCGACGCGCGTTTTGGCTCCCGAAGAGCTGCTCGTGTCCAAGCTCTTTGTGACGCGACGTGAGAGGTTTGATGGCGCGGACATTGTGCACATCATCTATGGGACGGCGGGAAACCTGGACTGGGGCCGGATTCTCCATCACGCTGGCGATCATTGGGAGATCCTGCTGTGGGCGCTTGTCTTGTTCCGATATGTTTACCCGGCACAAACTCACTATGTTCCCGCGGTCTTGTGGCAAGACCTTCTCGACCGATTTCGCACACTGGTATTGGAACCCGACGGGCAGGGCAAATTCCGCGGCAGCTTGATCGATGACAATATGTTTGCCATTGACGTAAAGGATTGGGGGCTTGACGATATTCTGCAGGAATATCGGTCGCGCCGGCTGTCGAAGATGGGAATGAAGGCTGACGCCCCGGCGCCGTTCCCTGCAAGAAATAAGTAATAAATGATATGAGGATAGCTGCAACCGCCGACTTGCACTTCGCACCTCAGAGCGCCACAGTGCTGCGCGATCAGCTTGACAAGGTTCGCGATGAGGCGGACTTACTGATTGTTGCGGGAGATCTAACCAACTACGGCAGGCCCGCGGAGATGGAACCGTTGCTCAACACTTTTGTTCGTTTGCGGATTCCCATTGTCGCCGTCCTCGGAAACCACGACTATGAAAGTGAACAAACGCCCGAACTGCTTCGCATGATGACAGCGGCAGGAATCAAAGTACTGGATGGTAGCGCGTACGAGCGTGATGGTGTCGGCTTTGCGGGAACGAAAGGGTTCGTGGGCGGCTTTGGACGCGGAATCTTGACTGCCTTTGGCGAGCCTGAGATCAAAGCGTTTGTGAGGGCCTCGATAGATGAAGCTCTGAAACTGGAACGCGCCATGTCACAGCTGCGCACAGCCAAACGCATCGTCGTGCTGCATTACGCCCCTATAGCCGCGACCACAGAAGGCGAAGCGCCAGAGATTTCACCTTTTCTTGGAACGTCGCGTCTGGCGGAGGTGATCGACCGGCATGGCGCCGATCTGGTTGTCCACGGACACGCTCACAACGGAAAACTGGATGGGCACACTGCCGGCGGAATTCCCGTCCACAACGCAGCCATCACTTTGCTCCAGTCACAACAGCCGCCCACTGCGTACCGTCTGTTTAACGTCTAGCTGGCTGCTGAACATCTCGACGCGCCGGCAGCCGAGAGACGCCGCGAACTACGTTCACACAGAAGACACTTCCCTGTAGGCACGTTGCCCGGAACGTCTCTGTTATTGCGCACGTCGAGATTTCGGCGGACTCCATTGCCCTCAAAAAAGATACAGCATGAAACACCATGGGGTACTCGGTTAACCGGATACAGGTTCACGCCTGGGTGTTATAGCTTAGGTTTCGTGAGAGCCGGAGACCTTTATCGAATAAGGCGGCTCACACGCCCGGTAACGCGAATGCGCTGAAATGCAACCGGGAACTTTGAGTTGAACACCGGCATTGCGCGCCGGAATTCTTGCCAACGGAGAGAGACGAATGTCAACGATTCTGCTTATTATTCTCGTGTTACTCGTAGTGGGCGCGCTGCCCACGTGGCCATACAGCTCGGGTTGGGGATACTATCCCAGCGGCGGGCTTGGCTTGGTGGTGATTATTGTTCTTATTCTGGTTCTGACGGGGCGAGTGTGAGTCGAGTGCTTACGCCCACTCTTCCTGGCGACAGGGCGGACACGCGATACGGTCAGGGGATTCGTATGAGGTATTCGCCTTGCTCTCGATCTTTCTCAGGAGGCGCAGAAAATACGTCGCGTTCTCCATAGCTTGTTGCTCTCGAACCTCGTAGCCGTTTTCGTCGAGCTGAGCTGCCCGCGCCGCAAGGGCCATTTCCGCCTCGGCGATTCGTTGCGACATCCGAGCGGAATCATCCTCGAACAGCGCGGCCATATAAAGTTGTTTCCAGTCCGCCCTACTACTAGAAGAGGGTATGTGCGCCCTTGCTTCCATGAATTGCCTCCAACTGAATTACGCCATCTTTACTGAAATAGCGAGTGGTTGGGAATACAGTAAATCCTGTATCGCAGGATTCGTTGTCGAGGGGTTCCGATTGGGTGCGATGGTTAGCAGAAAGGGCGCGTTCGCGCCCTTGTCAGCTCCTAGATCCCTGCCAACGCCGCAACCTCTAACTGGCGCGCGGCAAGGGTTTATCCGTCTTTTGCCAGTCAGCCGAGGATTCTCCCGCGGAGGCAATATCCGTCGCGCTGGTGCGTCCGAGCAGATCCTTCGCTTTCTTTGTCCAGTTCGAATCATCACAGTGGACCGAAAGCAAAATTCCGCCTTCCTTGATCCGGCCCTCGTAACGCTTGGCCTCATATTCCGGAATGCCCATGCCGATGAGAGCCCCAGCGATGCCGCCGATTGCCCCGCCGACGCCTACGCCGGTTAAGGCAGCCACAATTGGACCTGCCGCGATCAGGGGTCCCACTCCAGGGATCGCTAGCGCGCCGATACCGGCGAGCCAACCGAGACCTCCGCCCACCACGGCTCCCGTAGTTGCCCCCGCGGCGGTGCCCTCTGGCGCTTTCGTGTTTTTTTCGACCGCGAAGTCTTTAGTGCCCTGGTTTTCTGGAAACAAAACAGAGATGTCCGTATTGCGAAAACCTTCCGCGCGTAACAGGTCGACTGCATATTCAACATCGGCCTGAGTGCGATAAATTCCGAATGCTGCTGTATTCTTGCCTGCCATTAAAGTCTCCTTCGAATGATCTTTCGATTTGCGTTCTTCGCCGGAGTTAGGATGGCAGACCCGGAGCGAGGGATGGTCAGGATTATTGCAATGATGTTTCGGCTGGAGCGATTGTCGACGCCGTGTCGACTGCCCGGTCTCCACTGGCCATTTTTAACTTATCTAACTCCTCCTGCGCCGCTCTCCACGCTTTTGCATTCTTCTTGGTGGCGATTGGCGCATTCGGATCGGCGTAGAAGCTGAGAATGTTTTGACGCAACTGGGGAGACGCCTGATCAAAATTGCGCTTGGCCAAATCATCCAGTAAATGGGCGTAGGTTTGGTCGGCCAATGAATATTCGCCGGCGCGAGTTTCACGGCCGGTATCGAAATCCATGTCTGTGAGTGTGAGTTTTCCTTCTTTTTGTTCGCGTAGCAGTGCGCCATACTCATCCACAGTCTTGTTGATACTCTTGATGTACATGTCCTCGCTCTGCGTATCGGGAATCTTGAAAGCGACCGCTTTGAAGGGGCCTACCTTGGGCACAATCTTGAGGAAGAACGCCAGCACACGCGTGCCAAAGCCCGGTTTGCGATACCCGTTTCCCCATTCCTTCTGATACTTCGCCCGCGAAAGATGATAGAGAAATTCCCTTTCGTTGAAGTTCGGGGTGTCGTGGACGATCTCTTTGCGCCGCGATAGAAGGGCCACGCGAGTCATGTCAGGGATGAGTTTGCTGATGGCGCGCCGAAAGGTTCCGATGGCTAAATCTTCGTTATGCATGACGTCCTGCAGTGGAAGGCCATAGGTGTCTGCGAATGCGCGCTCGAGGAGAGGCTTGGAAATGTTGAACCCAATGAAGTCGTGATAATTGTCGGAGGTGTAAGGATTCTTCGCTACCTGGACCATGTCGAAGCCAAACTCCGTGCGAATGTGGGCCTTGGGATCGTCGACGTAGGTTACTTCTGGTCCGTACTTCCTTCGCAACTTGGGGAAGCTTAACGCAACCACACGATTGATGGTGGGATGCCCGCTATTGTCCGAAGCATAGTGCGACAGCGCTCCTAATGCGAAGGCGTACTCATTGAGATCTGACGAATCCTGAATTAAGGCCGATACGAAATCGCCACTACGTACGTAGTGCACCAAATCGCTAAAATATTTGCTGCCAAAAGGATAGTACCCCATGTCCTGAACCACGCTCCCGCCGTAGGCGTAGGCGTGAGCTTGCTTGAGATCCTCCTCGCTCGCCTGAGGAAAACGCTCTATCAGCAGCGGTCTTAGCTGATCCTTCCATAGCAAGTCGACCATTTCTTCGTGGGTGAGTACCGAGTATCCGTTTCCGACTCCTGAACAGAGGAGCACGAAGAACAGGATCGTGCCCTTCGTGAACCTCTGTCGAGTTTGCAGCATAGCCAATTCTAAGATGCGTTTCGCCCCGTATCCGGTCCAATTCGCGACTCCTAGACTGCGGTTCTACGCCCGCTGAGAAGGTTGATCACGAGAATCACCAGCGCGACCACTAGAAGAATGTGAATAAACCCTCCCAAGGTGTACGAACTCACTAACCCCAGCAACCACAGGACCAGCAGTATTACGAAAATCGTCCAAAGCATATTCGGCTCCTTTTGAACTCTGATTGAGGCATAAGAATCGCACTTTCTCGGACGCCACTCCAGTCCGCCCCGTTCGCCAGCCGAGCATAGGTCCCGGGGATGGTTCGCACCATCAGGTGAACGCGGTACTCGTGCAGCTCACGCGTGGTACATGAGTCCTACGGGCAATCTTAGGATGAACTAGAGGGCCAACTCGATTGGCACCTGCGGGCCGTGCGAATTATGGTCAAGCTGGATATGGTCAAAGGTCAAAGATGGATAAGGAGTTATTCAATGAACCTTAATCGCGGTATCAAAACCCTCCTACTGGTGGGCTCGTTGTTGAGTGGCGCCTGGGCACTGGCGCAAACCGCCTCTCAAGACGTTCCCGCTGACAACACAAAAATGAATCAGGGAGATCAGAAGGCAAGCCAACCCACAGCGGATCAGCAGAAAGATGCTCGAGCTGACCTGCACATGACGCAACAAATTCGCAAGGCAATCGTGCAGGACAAGTCCTTGTCGACTTACGCCCACAACGTGAAAATCATCACGCAGAATGGCCAAGTCACACTGAAGGGACCGGTGCGATCGGACGACGAGAAGCGTGCGCTCGAGGCCAAGGCCACTGAAGTTGCTGGCGCCGGCAACGTCACCGATGAGTTAAGCGTCAAACCGGCACGTTAAGCATCGCAATCAGAGAAAACAAGGAGAATTCATAATGGCAGGAAAAAACACAGCGGTATTCGGTATCTATCCGAGCTACAGCAGCGTGGAAATGGGTGTCGACGGCCTGAAAGCAGCGGGATTTAGCAACCGGGATATTTCTGCGCTACTCCCGGAGAGCGCAGGGTCCAGGGACTTCGCGCATGAGAAAGGCACCAAAGCCCCGGAAGGAGCGACCACAGGCGCCGGAACCGGCGTAGTGCTCGGTGGCGCGATGGGATGGCTGCTAGGGGTTGGTTCCCTGGCGATTCCTGGTCTGGGGCCATTTATCGCGGCCGGTCCGATCATGGCCGCTCTCGCGGGTGCGGGTGTCGGTGGAGCGGTTGGAGGAATTACTGGCGCGCTGATTGGGATGGGAATTCCGGAATACGAGGCTAAGCGTTATGAAGGCAGGGTGAAAAACGGCGGCATTTTGCTTTCTGTTCACTGCGACACCTCGGAAGGGATAAAGCGCGCGAAGCAAGTCCTTGAACGAACTGGCGCCCAGGATGTTTCGTCAAGCGGCGAGGCGGGCTCGGACGACACCGAAAGCAGAACACATTTGCCTCGCGCAGTTTAAGGCGAGGCAGCCGAATCTCACGCGGCTGCACGTGCAGCCCGCGGGGGCTTAATACTAAACACATAAAGGAGAGAGCAAATGAACTCGGATCAACTGCAGGGCAAGTGGAAACAGATGAAAGGTTCAGTGAAGGAACGCTGGGGTAAATTGACCGACGACGACATTAACGTCATCGACGGCAAGCACGATCAACTGGTGGGAAAGATTCAAGAGCGGTATGGCATCGCAAAAGAAGCGGCTCAAAAGCAGGTCGATGAGTGGAACGCAGTCGAGTCCCATCAAACCGACTTGGACCAGAGACGCAAGGCCAGCTAAGACGATCCAAAATTAATGACCGAGGGAGCCGCTTTGTCGGCTCCCTTTGTTCTTTGAACCTTAAACACATTGTGTAACCTCACGCTGATTTATTTCGAGCGCAGATAGGAATCCGCTAGGCAGGCTCCGCATTTTACGTTGCTCCCGGCGACAGCAGATTCCTCGCTTCGCTCGGAATGACAATTGATCTGGTGTTAAAGCAGAAGACCCCTTGTCCGACCAGGACAAGGGGTCTTTTGCGCTAGAAATGACGGCCGTCCTCTTCGTCTAGTTGGGGGGAGCGGTCGTGCCGTTATTCGCGCCGCCGTTTGGAGACTGCGCATTCGGTGGCGTCTGATCTGACGGTGGGGTTGCATTTCCCGGATTTCCCGTGTCTGGCGAAGAGGCGCCAGGCTGTGTGGTGTTATTCGGTAGTTGCGTCGAAGGGGTGTTGTTGTTGGGACTGGCGGTTCCAGAATTAGGCGTAGCGGTTCCGGGTCGCGGTGCTGCCGTGCCCGGTGTCGGCGCTGCTGTGCCTGGAGTTGGCGTTGCACTACCCGAATTCGGATTGGTGGCTCCGGGAGAATTCGATTGGCCGGGTGTTGCGCTTTGGCCCGCAGTTCCCGCGTGGCCGCCTGCCGATCCTGCGCTGCCCGAACCTGCGCTTTGCGCCACGACCCAGGTTCCAGAGAGCAATACAAGAGATAGAACAGTTGCTTTCGCGTTCATTTAACCTCCGATCAAGAGATAACCCAAGTCACGTTCTAGTTTGGGGCTTGGAAGCCTTCTAAGGCCATCGAGCGGACTCCTTAGTCGCTCAAGGAAAAATCCTGAACTCGTTGTTCTTCGCTGGATACCGATCTTTCTCCGAAATGGTGTTTCACGAATCGTACCGATTGTCAGGAAGCTAATTCGATGGTCTCAATGTGTAGAGTGTTGCTATCCGCGTCCAAGACGCCGACGACGTTCACTTGCTTATCTTGATATTGCCTGGCTTTATTTTGGTCATCGAGTTGGTAAGTCGTATTGTCTCCAGCCTTCAGGACGAACTTTTCTCCCTGCCTCACGATGATGCCTTTGATGCTCTGCTTCGGTGTATCCGGCTGGACTTGGGAACCTGTCGATTGCGAGGATTGCTGTTCCGGCGATGGGGCGGGTGCTGTGCTTGGCTCAGGCAACGGCACTGGTTCCTGCAATTGCGACCACGCCACCGGTTCGCATCCCAGCGTGTCTGGCGTCACATCCGGGCAAGGCTGGAAAGTGGCGTCCTGTGAGAATGCCCAGGACGAAAGCAAAAGAAAGAGCGCTAACCCAAGCAAGGTACTAGCTGCGCGTTTCATGTCTGCACCTCCGTATGACGAAGCGCCCCGCCCGGACACGCAACGGGAGAGGCAACTCAATCGCCACCTCGAATTCTTCTTTCTTCTCAACGGGCCCTGTATGCCAAGCCGAGCTGCTGGGAAATTTGTACCCACTTCTGATGCGGTCACGTTGTCGAATTTATCTAGAGTCTTTGCTGTAGATCAGGGGCGGAGTCTCTGCTCGCACTGGCGCAAGGCCGGGGTGGAATAAGCTAAAGGAAGGAATAGAGAACCAATCGACGGGCGCCTCCGACAGGAAGGCCCCCGCTTTCGGCGACGCCTCACAAAAAGCGGACTGAGACTACTATGCGGCCGACCCTTCGGTCGGATTGTGAAGCTGGGTTGGCATTTGGACCTGGATAATGTTGTTCTTCACTGCGTACACCACCAGATCGCGGATGGAGTGAAAGCCAAGTTTCCGCATGATGTTGCTGCGATGTGTCTCAGCAGTCTTTGTACTTAAGTTGAGAACGCAGGCGACTTCCTTGGAGCTCTTTCCCTCGGCGAGAAGCTGGATGACTTCACGCTCGCGCGAGGTCAGCTTCGGCAAACGGGGAGGCTCGCTGCTGGATCCGCTGTGTCCCTTGTCCAGAAAGCCGGCGAGGACCATGTCGTTTACTCGCGGAGTAAAGAACATGCGGTTGCGCTGCAGTGCTTCGACAGCAGAGACCAGATCACGAGCGGCGTCGGACTTTAGCACAAACCCGCGAGCGCCCGCATCCAGAGCCTCTCGTATGACCTGATCCGAATCCGTGATCGTCAGCACGATGACCTTGCAATGGGGATCCAGTTGGGTCAACTGCCGCGTGGCTGCCAAGCCGTTGAGATTGGGCATGCCGACGTCGAGAATCACCACGTCGGGTTTTAATTGCGAAGCCTTCTCTACGGCCTCGCGTCCGTCCTTTGCCTCGGCGCAAATTTCCCAACCCTCGCGCGCCTGCAGCAGCGCACACAACCCGCGCCGCACGACTTCGTGATCGTCCGCTATCAGGATTCGCAACTTCATTGCCCACCTCCGCGAGTATTGTGATCTTTCCAACCCAAAAACACGGCCAACAGATCCCGATTGTCGAGATCAGGCAGAATCAACTGACTGCTCATTCAGAGCTTGGAAAGGCAGATGCTGGCTTACCGCCTCCACTGCCGCGAGCAAATCGCGAGACGCATTCGATTTCACGACGTAGCCTCTGGCTCCAGCCTCGATTGCCTCCCGCATCATGTGGGGAGAGTCGTGTTGAGTAACAATCAGTATCTCGGATGCCGGCGCCCGCTTGCGGATCAGCCGGCATGCCTCGAGCCCGCTCATCTTCGGCATGGTGATGTCCAGCACGACGACATCAGGCTTCAAGCGATCGGCTTTGTCGACGGCTTCAAGGCCGTCTGCCGCTTCATCGATGATTTCCCACTCGGCATGCCCGCCCAGCAAGGTCCTGAGACCATGCCTCACAACGGGGTGATCGTCTACAACCAGAATGCGAACTGTCATAAATTGCTTCTAGCTCTCGAGGGCGTCAGCCAACAAATTCTTCAGAGTATATCGACGCTATTGTTCCCCCGCGACGTCGTCCGAGCCTTCATTCGAATCTTTGCCCGACTGCTTCGCAATAGCCGTGGCGCCACAATTACGAGTTCTCCCCCCGCATGCGGGCGCAATCAGGAGGGACCGGTATCGTTATTTTTACGAACGTTCCAGAGCTGGTTGATTCGAGCTGAATCTTACCTCCAAGTTCACGCGCCCTCTCATTCATGCTCATAAGGCCAACCCCGGTTCCGGCGCCGGTCTCGCGAAAACGGTTGAGAATGTCTTGCTCCAATCCGCGGCCGTTGTCCCGCACTTCCAAAGTCACCTGTCCGGCGGTTCTACGGATGACAACGTCTGCGGCCGACGCGCCGGAGTGGCGATGGACATTGGTCAAAGCTTCTTGCAGCACGCGGAAAAGGGCGAGTTCGATGGCGTCGGGCAAGCGCACCGGGTCGTCCGGAGCATCCAAAGTCAACTTTAACCCGCTGCGAAGACCGAAGCCCTCGACATACCAACGCGCCGCCGACGCGATCCCCACTGCGTCCATCGTAGGTGGGTGAAGCAGGTAAGAAAGGGTTCGAACCTCGGCTATGCATCGCTCCATCAACTCTTCCGATTGCGACCACAACTCCCCTCGCTCCGGAGATCGGCGAAGCATATCCACGTTGAGTTTCAACGCTACCAAGTATTGGCCGAGGCTATCGTGCAGCTCACGAGCAATTCGTCGGCGCTCAGAATCCTGCAAACTCAGCAGCCGCGACGAAAGCTGACGTAGCGCAGCGGTACGCTGCTCCACCAGGGATTCAAGCTCGGCCTGGCTGCGCCGGAGCTTGTCCTCAACTTGCTGGCGTTCCACGATCTCGGTCTCGAGCGCCTTTGCCTTATGCTGCAAGTGAGCGATCGTACGAAGTCGCTCGTCCTCGTTGGCCAGCGCGGTGTAGCTCTCGCCGGGAATCACATTGGAATGTTCGGCACAGATCTTAAGCAGCAATTCGCCGTGTTCCTCACGGTAAAAACTGGAGATCGGGTACGCGCAGCGCAGTGAGAAGCGATGGCTCCGCGCCAGGTCGTTCCACAACTGTTCCAGGCGGATCGCGGCATCAGGTTTGCCGTCTCCCCACAGCAGGGCGACCATTTCTCCGAAGGCTGCAACACGGCGTGGTTCGCCTCCGGGGCCAGCCGCGATAGTTGCGATCAGACCCCCAACCACCTCGGCAAAGCGGGCAGCGTCGGGCCAGCCGCCTACCGTAATTTTCGACAGAGTCTCGGCCGCATCGAGCGCGATGTACCGCCCCTGCGCAACTGCCCAGTTCGGATCCAAGCCCCACATTTGCAATCTTCGGCTTAGCCCATCGCGATGTTCCTTAGTCGCGATAACCACCGCGGCTTCACCGGCTCCCAATGCCGGGCCAATAAATCGGCTCAACTCGTCAAGAAGAAATCCGTCGTCTCCGTAGAACTGAACTACGTGCGCGGAGTGGTTGTGGTCAGCCCAGGGCGTTTGTGGCGCGGACGAAAGAGTACCCGAAATCGGAGTGTTCGCGATACTCATGTGGATCAACTCCTTTTCAGTCGGCATCTCGCGCCTACATGGAACGAAAGCAGGATGGCAACGGTCTGGGTGATTCTAGTGTGCAAAATCATTTCAGCACATACAGGGAATCCTGTACTTGTCTCGCGGAGTTTATGCACCGGGACCACAAAGCGAGCCGTGAAATCGCTCCAAACGCTGCCCGGAAGACAGCCGAACTGGTTGTTGGCTATTCCGTCGTCTTCCAGATATAGAAATTTTCGTCGTCTGACATGGTCTCGATCGCCAAGTCTCTGGAGGTCGACGCGCGATGAACAGCCGATCGCAGATTGGCCAAGGTAATTCCGTCCGCCTCTGCTAGAGGGATCTTGATCGCCGAGCCAACCGGCAAGGTTTCCAGGTCCTGAAAAATTCCCTGAATCAGATCGTGGTGTTTCCCCCGTCGATTTCTCTTAAGGTTCGCGAGCACAACACGGTCATAGTTCAGGGTAGGCTTTTGATTCCTTAAATTTTCCTTAGTCATACGGTTTACGTACTCCTGAGTAATCTTACGGGCTATTTATAGAATTCTGTATCGACGTTGTCAAGTATTTTTTTATGATTCTCTTGAATACTTCTAACGTATCCGTTAAAGGCGTCCGCGATACTCCAGCGACACACACGTTCCTTAGGGCTTCTTTATTTTTTCGGAGCTTCTTTAGTTTTTGCGGATGTGTTATTTCCACCCTTTTTTAGTGGGCGGTGTATGCTTCACTTCGAAATGCGAGTGGAGGGCGAAATAACAATGAATCTTTCGTGGCAAGAGTTATACAGGGCGGCTCTGCTGGAAGTTCAGCCCGAACAATTGCGGCGGCGAATTGACGCCGCGGAAAAGGCAATTTATGAAAGAAGTGAAGAGCTGAGACAACCTGGCAATCAAGTCAACGAAGAGCGGGCAGCAATGGCAGATGCCCTGCGAGCCCTGCGCGTCCTCGCACAAAGCGAGTGCCAGGCGGGTCATCTTCGTCTTGCTGAAGTCGAGGTAGATAAAGGTAGAGTGACATCATGAAATGCTCGTCTTTGAGAATCACGCATTCCAAAACCATGGGTTTGAAAATGAGAAATTGCCGCAACTTGATGGTTTCATCGCGGGTTAGAAGGCAGGTGATGGCCGAGAACCTTGATAAGATGTGGCTCCAACTCCGCCGGCAAGCCACGATTGAGACGGATGCCAACAAGTTGTGGCAACTGGCAGCCGACCAAAAAAAAGCTAAATAACTGCTGGAGGCGGGCTCTTACGCACCGGAGTGTAACCATCCAAGATTTGGCCGAATCTATATCACGACAAATGATGCCACCACGTAAAAGGGCGCAAGTGACGTTCGCATCGGCTGTCGTTCTGCTTTTCTTAAGCGGACTCTCAACCTATCTAACTATCGTGCGCCTACTGGAAAGTCAGAAGTGGGTGGTTCATAGTTACGAAGTTCAGGCCGCTCTGGGGAACGTAGATTCGATGGCGCTGGAGGCCGGTCGTGCCCGCTCCGGTTATGCGCTTACGGGTAACGCCGACGCCTCGAACCAGTTTGAGACCGCAGTGCTCCACATCGACCAGGCTCTTCTGCATTTGCGCGAGCTGACCAAAGATAATCCAGAGCAGCAGAACCTTTGCACACGTCTGGAAGCGCTCACCGCGAGCCGAGTGACTGTTCTTCGAGAATCGATCGAGCTGAAGAAATCTAGTCCCCAGGACGAACCGGGGCAGGCCGACCTATCCCGTCGAGGACTGGCGATTGCCGCCGACATCACTTCCACGATGCAGCAAATGAGAGATGAAGAACAGCGATTGCTGGATGTCCGCGCAGGAGTTTCCAACCATCTGTTCATCCTGGCGGTGGTTGTCCTGATGATCACATTTATTCTGGCTCTCATTCTTTTTTCCCTGCATTACAAGCTTCTGACTGCGGAACTTGACGCCCACGAACAGGCAGAACTCGCGGTTCGGGAGAGTGAAAGATCGCTGCGGACTCTAACCGGCCGCCTGCTGCAGTTACAAGATGAAGAACGCCGGAGATTCTCCCGTGAACTCCATGACAGCCTGGGGCAGTACCTGGCGGCCGTAAAAATGAACCTGGACATGTTCAGCAATTCCCAACCTAGCGATCGACTTTTGGCTGAGGCGATGCATCTTCTGGACCAATCCATTGCTGAGACGCGAACGATTTCGCACCTCCTGCACCCTCCGCTGTTGGACGAGGCTGGCTTCTCATCGGCCGCGAAATGGTATCTGGATGGATTTGCGCAACGCAGCGGAATTGAAGTGAAATGGGATTTTCCCGATGATGTTGGACGTCTGCCGAAGTCGATCGAGCTCGGACTTTTCCGTGTCCTGCAGGAAAGCCTCACTAACATTCATCGCCACTCCGGCAGTAAAAGGGCCGAAGTTGCTCTCAAGCTTTTTCCCGACCGAGTTATTCTTGAGGTCAGGGATCATGGGACGGGCATCCCGCAGGGATTACTAAGGAATTTTCGGGATGAGGGAACGAGCTCGGGCGTGGGCCTGGCGGGAATGCGGGAACGCCTACGCGAACTGGGCGGCCAGCTAGACATTTGTTCCGAGCACGGTACATTAATCTCGGCGACCATGCCGCTTTCGCCAGCCGCCAAAGATGGCGATGTCAAAGCCAACAATGCTACGGCTGCGGATTGAAATTCAGTTTGGGAAGTAGGTTTCCTGGCGAAGCAGAGCGTCTACCGCATCGACAACACAACTGATGTTCCCCTTGGCACAGGCGCCCCGTATTCCTACTTTTCGCGCCTCTTCGCTCAACTGTCTGGAGAGATGAATGGTCACCATTAGAATCGGAGTTTTCGGTGAGAGGTTGACGATGTGGCGGGCAGCATCCAAGCCATTCATCTCGGGCATCTGGAAATCGATCACGATCAGGTCAGGTCTCGCGTTCCGGAAATGCTCGACTGCTTCCCTTCCGTTGCTGGCCTCATCACAGACGAGCCAATCGCCGTGGTGATCCAGCAACTGGCGTAAGCAGCGTCGTATAACCGGGCTGTCGTCCGCTACGAGGATACGAACCACGAAATTCTCCGATCCAGCCGCGGCGCAAGGCCAAATTTCCCGACGCTCTCTGGAGCCTATCGTCTCCCGTGCAACCCGACAATACCCTCGACACCTTACAGAACAAGAAAGTTGGCGATTGGCCAGTCCAGTCTCCCAACTCGTTGCATTCGAAGCAAATGAACGACATCCGTCTTCGAGAGCACTCCTTTTTCGGTACGACCGATAGAAGCGATTAGAAGCGAACTAGAAGGCCTGGGCGATTCCGTTACGAAGAGCGTAAAGGGTCAGGTCGGCTACTGAATGCAGGTCAAGCTTGCGCATGATGTTGGTGCGATGTGTTTCGGCCGTTTTTACACTGAGATTTAGAGCCACTGCCACTTCCTTGCTCGTTTTTCCCTCCGCCAGAAGCTGCATCACCTCTCGCTCCCGCGGGGTGAGGCAATTCTTGAGCGGACGCGATTCCTTCCGCTCTGGGTTCAAATACCCGTCCACCACGATTTCCGCGACCTTGCTGGTAAAGAATGTGCGATTGTCCTGCACCGCTTCCACAGCCGTCACGAGGTCACGGCCAGCGTCCGATTTCAGCAGAAAGCCGCGAGCCCCAACCGCCAGTACTTCCTTTACGGTTTGTTCCGAATAGTGCATGGTTAGGACGAGGATGTACGTCACCGGACGATTGGCAAGAATCTGCCGCGCTGCCTCCATCCCATTGAGATTCGGCATTCCGATGTCGAGCAGAACCAGATCCGGCTTCAGTTCCCTGGCCCGTTCTACCGCTTCACGCCCATCTACCGCATCGGCGCACACTTCCCATCCGGGATGGCTTTCGATCAGAGCGCGTATCCCTCGCCGCACAACTTCGTGGTCATCCGCAATCAAAATTCGAAAAGCCCTCATCTCCTGGCTCCAGGTGAAGGAATCTTCTCTGCTCTGCCGCTGATTCGATGCTGAAACTGAGCCTGACGTAGGCCCAAGTAACGCAGATATGAAAATTGCTGATCTTGCAATACTTACCCGCTCGCCGGAGAGATTGGTCAGTTGGGACAGCCCGTGTAATTTTTTCCGCCGGCCTTCTGACACTCTCCAGGTCTTCTTCTCGGCTGTCTTTGGTCGAAGTCTGTCTGTTTCTATTTTCTATGCGGTTGTCCATGACTTATTTCGTCGACTTAAGGTATCTCCCCGATTGGGCACATCGTCACATTCAGTCATTCTTGGCTTGCCATACGCTGCAGAGCGAAAACGGGATACAGAAATGGTTTGGACAATTTTCGCCATCCTGCTGGTTCTGTGGTTGCTTGGGAGTGGTGCGGGTAGTTTTGTTCATTCGCTCCTCGCACTCGCGGTAGGTGTGCTCTTGATTCGAATTATTGAAGGCCGCAGGCCCGCACTTGGAAGGAAGCGGCGGAGATTTTCATCGTGAGGTGCATGTGACTAGATTCGCACAATATTCGACTTTCTTTACGGCATGCGCGGCTTTAATTTTGCCGGCAGTCTCTCAACAGAACACGGCAATCACTGGTGATCAGTCTTCCGGGTACCGCATGAGTGTGGTGTCACGCAGCACTCAGGCGGTGGACTATCGCCACAAGGGTTCCACGAAAGTGGATCTGAAAGGCACCGACCTTTCTTCCGACGTCCGCGGAGAAGCCAAGGTTGAAGGCGGCAAAGCTGCGGGCGTGAAAATCGAAGCCAATCTGGATCACCTGCGCCCCGCAAACCGCTTTGGATTGGCCTATCTAACATATGTGCTTTGGGCAATTTCTCCTGAAGGGCGGCCCCGCAACCTCGGAGAGCTAACCCTACACGACGGTAAAAGCTCGCTGCAGACCACTGTGGACATGCAGGCATTTGCTCTGATCGTGACCGCGGAACCCGATTTCGCAGTCACGCAGCCAAGCGACCTGATCGTTGCGCAAAACGAGATTCGTCACGACACCAAGGGCGGGGTTGAGCCCGTGGATGTGAAATTTGAGCTTATTTCTCGCGATACCTACAACTCGCAAGTCCAGCCGATCAATTCTCCGGTGTACGAAGTCAGCAACAAAACACCTCTCGATTTGCTCGAAGCCAGAAACGCGGTGCGGATCGCCAAAGATGCAGGCGCAGGTCAATATGCGCCTGCCGAATTACAGAAGGCACAGGATCTGCTGAACCAGGCGGAAGACTATTACCGGCGCAAGCAAGGCGGCGGCCCCATTGGCACGGTAGCTCGCGAAGCCACGCAGACGGCTGAAGAAGCGCGGGTGATGTCCATCCAGCGTGAGGAACAAGCGCAACGCGACCAAGAGCGCCAGGCGGCGGCAGATCAGACGGCAAAAGCTCAAGCGGACGCCCAGGCGCAGCAAGCCGCAGCCGCTCAAGCTCAGGCACAAGCCCAGCAATCTCAAGCTCAAGCGGCCCAGGCCGAACAAGCACGCCAGCAGGCTGCGCAACAGGCTCAGCAGTCAGAACAAGCACGCCAGCAAGCGGAAAACGATAAAGCGCAAATGCGCGCCCGAATGTTACAGCAGCTGAATCAGGTCCTGGAGACCAAAGATACTGCGCGGGGATTGATTGTGAGTATGCCGGATGTGCTATTCGATACGGGGAAAGCGGATCTCAAATCGACAGCTCGCGAACGCATGGCCAAGGTTGCTGGAATCCTGATCGCGTACCCGGATATCCACGTCGAGATAGATGGGTACACGGACAGCACCGGAAGCTTGGAACTTAACGAGCGTCTCTCCCAGGAAAGAGCGGATGCGGTGCGCAGCTACCTGTCCAGCCAGGGAGTCAACTCGTCGGCCATAACCAGTCAAGGCTTCGGACCAAGCCAGCCGGTCGCTTCGAACGATACGGCGTCAGGGCGACAGCAGAATCGGCGGGTGGAGCTGGTGGTGTCGGGTTCGTCCATCGGTGAGGCGGCGCAGCAAAACGCGCCGAGTCAGAATGCCACGTCGACCGCGCCGGCGAGCACGCCCGATCAAACTGCGCCAACGCAGCCCTCGGTACCAAACGGGACGCCTGTACCAGCAGGCCAGACGACGGCGCCGCCGCAGTGATACGCGCGACTCACAGCGGTGTGAATCCGCTCGAGGTGCCTCTATTCGTCTTAGGTGTATCCGTAGTGGATGCGATTTCGCGCTGCAGCACTCGTAAATTCGCCAACGCATCCGCCAGCGCCTGATACTCGGCACTCTCTATGTTCTGATGGGCATTCAAGCGACTCTGCACCGCGTTGTACGCCTGTTGAATTCTCTCTGGCATTTTCAGCGGATCCGCTTCCAGCAGCGCTGCGTGATAGTGAACCCGCCAATCGTTTTGTTGATCCCCGTTCCCCAGATCTCGCCTCCAGCCAAGCGCATGGCAGCTTTTAGATGAACTGCTGCGAGAGGAAAGGCTCGCTTTCACAAGCAGCGTTATACCAGCCAAAGATAAGTAGGGATGGGAGAAAATGTCTGTTCGTTATCGGACAATCGGCAGCAGCTATTGCGCGCCTGACCCACCGTTGAAGTGCCTCATGGCCAAATAGCATTCGCAGGCAGCGTTTTCCAAGCCGGGGCGATTTAGAATGGTGATGGTGCCCCGGATATTCTCAATCAGCCCGTAGCCTTGCAGCATTCCCGCTGCCAAGCTGACGCTGGGGCGCCCAGTGCCTAGCATTTGGGCCAGGAATTCGTGAGTCACTAAAAGCGTTTCTGAGCCGATCCGGTCCTGGCACATAAGCAGCCATCGTGCCAGCCGCTGCTCTATGTCATGCAAGCGGTTGCAGGCCGCGATCTGCGCGACCTGCAATCCCTGGACCAGGACGTACCGGTTCCATATCAGACGCATCTCTGGCGCCGAGTCTAGAACCTCCATCAAATCTGCTGATTTGATTCTCAGGCCACTTCCAACGATCTGCATGACCGCCCGGTGTGGGCCGCGACTCAATCCGACTACTAAGGGAGTGCCCACGATGCCTTCTTTTCCGACGATAGCAACCTCTACGCTTCGGCCGTCGCGAGTGAGGACAACCAGCGAGGCCATGCCGTCATTGAGGAAGTAGGCGAAGTCGATCTTCGCGCCGGCCTCATGCAAAATGTGCTGCGCCGGCAGCTCTAATGGCTCCAGATGTTCCCGAAGAAGATTGTATTCGCCTTCTGGAATGGACCGCAGAATTGAGTTCTGCACCCGTCTACCTGAGGAATCAGTTCGTATAACTTTTCGTTCTTTTCGGCCGGTCGTACGTTCCACGCCGCTCCCTTGCAAGCTTGCGCAAGCCTTAAGACATGATTGGACAGGTGGGCGTAGGCTAGTGGTCGAAGAGGAAGTTTGTCTGTTCGGCACCGAACGCAGGGTGCAGCAAGTGCGCTATCGCAGACCCAGCCCGCCATTAAAGTTCTGGATCACGCCATAGCATTCACAGGCAGCCTGTTCGAGGCCTTTGCGGTTCAGTACCTTTACCGTGCCGCGCAAGTTCTCAATCACACCAGCGCTTTCTAAAGCTCCGGCTGCCAAAGTAACGCTGGGACGCCCGGTGCCGAGCATCTGAGCAAGGAATTCATGGGTCAAAGGCAGCAAGGGAGAATCGACTCGATCCTGACACATCAGCAGCCAGCGAGCCAGACGCTGTTCGATGTCATGCAGGCGGTTGCAGGCTGCGAGCTGGGCGACCTGCATGCCATGCATCAGGGCAAAACGGCTGAGTTCCGACTGCAGCGTCGAAGCGCACAGT
>Ga0206956_1045_pt1 | contig 24891 bp, 32 predicted proteins | sample Alteio_BWOrgHeat_35_FD_153252 | JGI IMG/M metagenome (GOLD analysis project Ga0206956, IMG submission 153252) | Enriched cells from forest soil in Barre Woods Harvard Forest LTER site, Petersham, Massachusetts, United States -... | ecosystem: Environmental > Terrestrial > Soil > Temperate forest >...
AGCATTTGCTTTCCCATCCGCAGTTTGAATGGACTGCTAAAACCTGTGATGATTGGCTTAAATCCTGGGTTGACTGGATTCCCACGCGCTATGAGCAGAAGGCGATTAAGGGAGGTAAAATGCCGACGTATTTGAATTTTGTAAGAGTTTAGTCACTTTATTCTATAAAATGATTACTCCTGCCTCTGTTACATTTTGAGCAAAGCGTACGGAGATTTTCTTCGAGTGTTTCACCACCTTTTGAGTATGGAATTATATGATCAACGTCGAGATGAACTTCTGGATTTTTTGCGGGCGATGCACCGCATATTTTACAGATGCAACTATCCCGAATTAAAATTTTAAACCGCAAGCGTTCATTTATTTTTTTAGATGTTCTCTGTGATAATTGTCGTTTTGCTTTTATATCCGTGAATTCTTGTGTGCCAGATTCACTACCGATATTACCATTAATATACTCAATAAAACTTTCGAGAGCTTTGTTCCAACCCCCAAATCTTTTTTCGTAAGTACCGAGAGAGAATTTCGATAAGTTGTTCGATTTTTCTATATCTTTACCAACGGGCTGGCGACCAAGTATTTCCCATATATTAGCAAGATTTTTAAATAGCTCCTCTTCAGGAATATTAATGCGGTTGTTTAAGTCTAATCCCGCAGCACTTAATGCGTTATTCCATGAGCGGTCGAATTTTCTCAACACGGTATTAACGCCATATTTTCCTCTTTCGGCATATATAATTGCTGTAAGAGTGCCTTGCCCAATCTCATTGGCGACTTTTTGCAGATCAGCAATAAGGTCTTCTTTTGGAATATTTCTTTTGCGTAGGTTTAATTCAAATTTCATATCTATATTCCACTTAGTAAGAACCGGACCCCGCAACAAGTGCGGGGATTATTTCAACGCCTCCAATATATCCCTCTTCAAATCCTCGATATCCTCGATGCCGATCGACAGGCGGATCAGCCCGTCGCCGATGCCGAGGCGTTTGAGTTCCACCGCGCCGAGGCTGGCGTGCGTGGTTGAGGCCGGATGGGTGACGATGCTTTTGGTATTGCCGAGATTGTTGGAGATATCAAAAATGGAGAGCGCATTCATGAAACGGAACGCTGCCTTCTTGCCGCCTTTCAGCTCGAACGAAATCATCGGGCCGCCGTGTGACATTTGTTTTTTAGCGAGCGCATAATGCGGATGGCTTTTGAGGCCGGGATACATAATACGGCTGACCTTCGGGTGACTAGCCAGCAGTACGGCCAGCGCCTCGGCATTATCGCAATGTTTGGCGACGCGCATCTCCAGTGTCTCGAGGCTTTTGAGCAGCAGCCAGGCGTTGAACTGGCTCATGTGCGGGCCGGTATGGCGCACGAACGGCATCAGCGTATCGTCAATGAATTTGCGTTTGCCTAAGATCGCACCGCCGAGCGTCCGCCCCTGACCGTCGATATGCTTGGTCGTGGAATAAACCACTAAATCCGCGCCAAGCTTCAGCGGATGTTGCAACAGCGGCGTGGCGAACACATTGTCGATAATAAGGCAACTGCCGGTTTTTTTGCATAAAGCGGCGACGGCTTTGATGTCGACCAGTTCCAGCGTCGGGTTGGCCGGTGTTTCGATAAACACGCATTTGGTTTTTTTGCTGATGGCTTTGCGCCAGCCGTCCATGTCATCGCCTTCGACCAGCGTATAGGAAACGCCGAAGCGCGGCAGGATTTGCGTAATGATGTAATGGCAGGAGCTGAAAAGTACTTTGCTGGCAGCCATATGGTCGCCGCTTTTAAGCTGGCACATTAAGGCGGCAAATACGGCGGCCATGCCCGATGCGGTGACGACGCAGGCCTCGGCGTCTTCCATCAGCGCCAGGCGTTCTTCCAGCATGGCGAGGTTGGGATGCGAATAGCGGCCGTATTTAAACCCCTGCTTTTTCCCGGCAAACAGGGCTTCGGCCTCTTCGGCACTTTCGTAACTATAAGCGGAGTTAAGGAATAGCGCCTCGGACGTTTCGCCGAACTGGCTTTGCAGCCTGCCACCGTGCACCAGCTGTGTCGCCGGTTTCCAGTTTTTGGAATCTTTTTTCATACGTACCCGATGCGGCGTTTGGTTGGCAACGGCGGCGGTGTTTTCAGCGCGCCGATTTCCTCGGCCAATATTTCGATGATGGAGCCATGACGTGTCTGCTTGGCCTCCAGTTTTTCCATGCGTGCGGCGAGGTCTTTATTCGAGGCCAGCAGATGGCGCAACTGCACGAAGGCGCGGATGATCATAATATTCATCTGCACCGCGCGTTCGCTATGGAGTACCGAAGACAGCATGGCAACGCCTTGCTCGGTGAAGGCATAGGGCAGATATTTGCGATGCTGGCCACGGCCCGGCTTTAAGGTTTCAATTTGAAACCTTAAATTTTCTCCTTCTTCTTCAGTAATTTGGAACATAAAATCTTCGGGAAAACGTTCAATATTGCGTTTTACCGAAAGATTGAGCTGTTTGGTGGGAACACCGTATAAATACGCCAAATCAGCATCCAGCATAGCTTTCTGGCCACGGATGATATAAATTTGCCGGGCGATATGTTCCGGCGCGAAGATGGACGAGGAAGAGGTTTTCTTTTTCATAACAATCTCTTATAAATTTGAGGTTTCAAATTGAAACCTCAAATTTTCATAGGAATTCCGCATCATTGCGTGATACATAGCAGAATTCAAGGATATTCTATGCAAGGAAACAATCCCATACGGTCGCCGATAAACGACGACGGCGCTCAGCTTGAGGTCAAGACCATTTTCCCGACCCTGCAGGGCGAAGGGCCGTTTACCGGGCATCCGGCAGTATTCGTGCGGCTGGGCGGTTGCAATCTGGCCTGTACCTTCTGCGATACTGACTTCGAGGGCTTTGCCGCGATACCGGTGGGGGGTATTATTGAACGAGTGGAGGAACTGGCGAAAAATGAGACCGGACAACGCGTCCGCCAGCTCATCGTCATTACTGGAGGCGAGCCGCTTAGGCAGAATATCGCGCCGTTGTGCGAAGCGCTGCTGACAGCGGGATTCAAGGTGCAGATCGAGACCAACGGGACATTATTCAGGCCGCTGCCGGACAATATCGACATTATCTGCTCGCCCAAAAATACCGGTGGGGGGTATTTTCCCATCCGCGGGGATTTGCTGCCGCGCCTGTCGGCGCTTAAATTCATTATCTCGCGTTTCGACGAAAAATATAATCGTGTCGGTGATGTCGGGCAGGGGGCATACCCCATACCAGTATATGTGCAGCCGATGGATGAATACGATGCCAAGCGCAATGCCGAAAACCTCTCCTACGCAGCCGAGCTGGCGCAGCGCCATGGCTATCGGTTGTCATTGCAGACGCATAAAATTCTGGGGATTGAATGAAAACTCTACTTTGGCTTCAAATCTGCTTGCGATGGAGCCTCCTCGCAATATATCACGTATTAATTATACGCTTATATTGCTCGGTTTCCATCGCTTCGCGCTTTTTTGCCAAAGCGAGTTTTGGGAGTGAAAATGGATAAAGCCGTTCTTTTGCTCTCCGGCGGGCTTGATTCGACGACGGCGCTGGCCATCGCAAAGGCGCAGGGCTTCGATGTGTATACGCTGTCATTCGCTTACGGCCAGCGGCATTTTCATGAGCTGACAGCGGCGCAGAATATCGCAGCGCATTACGGCGTGCGCGAGCATCGCGTGCTGACTTTCGACCTCGGTGGTTTTGGCGGTTCGGCGCTGACGGAAAATGCTATCGCCGTTCCTAAAGATCGCAATCTCGATAAACCCCAGGGGGGTATTCCGGTGACATATGTTCCAGCGCGCAATACCATATTCCTGTCGTTCGCGCTGGCATGGGCGGAGACGCTTGAAGCCTATGATATTTTTATCGGCGTCAACGCGCTCGATTACAGCGGCTATCCCGATTGCCGCCCGGAATTTATCCGCGCCTTCGAGGATATGGCCAATCTCGCTACGGCCTATGGCATGGAAAGCGGCCGGCGCATCGAAATCCACACGCCGCTTATCAATATGAGCAAGGCGGAGATTATTCGCACTGGCCTAGAGCTTGGCGTCGATTATTCGCTTACGACGAGTTGTTATGACCCTGATGAACAGGGCAGGGCATGCGGCCATTGCGATTCCTGCCAGTTGCGGCGCAATGGATTTGAGGAAAACGGAATCGATGACCCGGTGCGGTATGTGGCATGACCATCTGGATATTGCAGCAAGCCCTGACGCCGGACGAAGAAGCGCATCTTAAGGAACGCACGCACCTGACGTTGCCGTTTGACGACGTGCCTGACCTGTCGCGGGTTAGCAGCCAGGCCGGATGCCGACAATTATTACAAGCGCTTCATCCTGATGCTCCGCCAGAGACCATTGCCCGCAAGAGCGAGCAGTTGTGGAAGCTGTACGGCGCGTTGCAGGTCGAGGATATTATCGCTGTTCCTCTCAACAGCCGAAAGGAAATGGCGCTGGCGGAGGTGACGAAACGATACCAGTATGATGTGGGCGCAAGCGGTACCGATGTTCACCAGGTGGTGGTGAAATGGCACGACAAGGGCATGACGCCGGGAGCTTTTGGCAAGCATAATGACCTGTTCAATGAGAGCGCAGAAAAGATGCGGGAAGTCACCAATGCCGAAGCGCGCATCGCCATCCGCGACCGGCTGCCGCACCCCTACAACCGTTTTGCCAAATGGAAATGGCTGTTGATTTTATTTTTCCTGATGGGATTGATCAGCCGCTTCGGGCATCAACTGACGTCGCGTTAGACTTCGCGGCCTGATTTTTCATCACCACGGCTTATCAAGTCTTGTCCTGAAGGTTGTGCGAACGCTTCTTATGGAGGCAAATTTTGTGTGGCCTCTTTGTCAGCGATGGCATGGCACTTCAATCTTTTTGCCTTATTCACAGCATTTTCCAATTCAATATCCGCGGCGCCACACGCCGGTCCCAATCTGGTTCCCAAGTCATTTATTAAATTGTGCGTTCTACATGTATCTAAAATCTCTGCATAATATCGCGCTTTATTCTTGCCATGCTTTACTAAGGCATCACTATCAAGCACAACCGCATAGCCACTTGCGCTCTGAGTCCACGGTAATTTCTTAGCGGCAAACTTTATAAGCTCGCGCCGATCTGTGGGTATTTTTGTAAAAGGCCACATAAGAACTCGAGGTTCTAATTCAGCAGCACCGGCTCGAGGTCATGTTGCTTGGCGGCGAAGTAGGCGGCGTCCTGTGTGGCAAATAGGGCCAGCTGCGTGCCATCGGCGCTGCATACGGCGTAATTTCTGCCTTTGTCGGTGATGACCGGCCGGACATACGCCGCCGGAAGCGGCGACAAGATGATAGAGCAAACGTCCGAATCGGTGTTATTGAGTATATCCATATTTTGGGTGCCTTTTTGATCTGATGATTATTTATACCACAGAATATGGGGTAGAAATGTGAAGTTTCAATGACAGTTGTAAGAAAGGGATTAGGCATTAGGCTGTAGGCATTAGGAAAAATCGTTAATTATTAGTCGGATACTGCATTATCCCTAATGCCTACAGCCTAATGCCTATTTTCTCCTGTCTTCCCGCGGGTCGCGGAAATCGAACAATTTCGGATTGAGCTTGACATCGAACTGCGCGTTATTGAGCGACACGGTCGTGACCTGATGCTGGGCGTCGCGGATGACCATATTGCGGATGGCCAGAGGCTTGTCGGAAAATTCCAGCGTCAGCTCGCCATCTTCCGGCTTGCCGAGTTGCGCCAGGCTGATGCGGATGACGTCGGCGCTTTGCGAAAAGCCGGTGAGGCCCACGGTTTTATCGAAGCTGATAGGGTTTTGCGCGAGGAAACCGATGAGCGTCTGGTCGAGCGGGATGTGGCTGAGCTGCTCCAGCTCGTAATCGTAATAGATCATCTCGTCGCCGTTGGAGACCATCAGGATCGGCGTCGGCGGGTTATATTGCCAGCGCATTTTTCCGGGCCGACCGAGAAAAAACTTGCCGGACGTCAGTGAACCGTCCGGCGCAACCTGCGTGAAGTCGGAGACGATGGTGGTGAGGCCGGTGAGATATTCCTGAATGCGGTCGATGGTTTTCTGGTGCGGTGCGATTTCTTCCTGAGAAAGAAACGTAATGGGCGGATTAGGCGCATCGGCGGCCAGCGCCATCATCCCGGCGAAGGCCAATAAAACCGTCATTCCCGCGAAGGCGGGAATCCAGTTTTTTATTATAGATGTTATTTTCATCTAAGTGGTACCACGTTATCAGTTATAATAATGGTATTCTTTTTTTGCCGATTTAATTGCGTGCATAACCAATCCAAATAATCTTTATCAACTACTGCATATCTCTCCAACAATTCAGGATTTGATATTTTTAATCCATCTATAAGTGCCGAAGCGACAGAATTAGCTAATTTGATTGCGTTCTTTTGTGTTTCCTCGGGAGTGCCTTCTTCAACAAAAGAAATTTCGAGAAGCTTCTTTCTCAAAGCAACAATAAGGTTGTTGTTATATATAGTCTTAGGTAAGGTTTTAATAAACGATGCAATTTCATCAAAAGTCATCTTTTGCAAAAAATTATGATACGATTTTGCGTATAATATTTGAGGTATATTATTCTCTCCTTTTCTAACAATTACTCCACAACTCTCGTACCATCTTTTTAAATTATCGCATTCCTCACGGGTCGGTTCTTTTTTGCTGTAAGGATCATATGGTTCTGCGTTCCCTTTTAGGGTCAAATTATATTTATTACATATGTCTAATATGAATTTTAGAAGTCCTTTTCCAGCCCCAGAGGGTGATGATGGTAGCTTTTCTATTTTTTTTAACCACGCTTCAGAACCAATAAATTCTATCCATGCGATAGCACCATTCTTTTCCCGGAATTGCTTACCATAAGTCGTTCTACGCTCAGGTAGCTCAGGACAAGATTGAGTATTCTCAAACCAATATTCTTCAGCTGTTTTTTTAGATGAAACCATTTTTGACTCCTTGACTGGATTCCCGCCTTCGCGGGAATGACAAAATAAAAACAATGGATCACGGCCTTCGCCGGGATGACAATTAAGAGTCCTCTCTGACCAACACCTCTCTCTTACCTACATGGTTCGCCGGGCCGACGATACCGGCGCGTTCCATCTGTTCAATGATCGAAGCGGCGCGGTTATAGCCGATTTTGAGGCAACGCTGGATGTAGCTGGTCGAGGCTTTGCGGTCGCGGCTGACGATGGCAACTGCCTGGTCGTACATTTCATCCTGCTCGCCGCCTTCGCCGAACAGGCCTTCCTCTTCGTCATCGCGCGTGACGTCTTCGACATAGGACGGCTGGCCTTGCGCGCGCAGATGGTCGGCGACCTGTTCGACTTCCTTGTCGGAAACGAATGGGCCGTGGATGCGCGTGATGCGTCCGCCGCCGGCCATGTAGAGCATATCGCCCTGGCCTAATAATTGTTCCGCGCCCTGATCGCCGAGGATGGTGCGGCTGTCGATGCGGCTAGTCACCTGGAAGGAAATGCGCGTCGGGAAATTGGCTTTGATGACACCGGTGATGACGTCCACGCTTGGGCGTTGCGTCGCCATGATGATATGGATGCCGGCGGCGCGCGCCATCTGCGCCAGACGCTGGATCGACGATTCAATATCTTTTCCGGCAACAATCATCAGGTCGGCCATTTCGTCGACGACAACGACAATGAACGGCAAATCGTTCATATCCAGCGGCTGTTCTTCGATAATCGGTTCGCCGGTATCGGGGTTAAAGCCGGTCTGCACCGTGCGCGTAAGCTCGGCGCCCTTGGCTTTGGCCTCGCGGATTTTTTTATTATAGCCCTCGATATTGCGCACGCCGAGATTGCTCATCAGGCGGTAGCGGTTTTCCATTTCCTTGACCGTCCATTTCAGCGCGACGACGGCTTTGCCCGGCTCGGTGACGACCGGCGCCAGCAGATGCGGAATATCCTCATACACCGACAATTCGAGCATCTTGGGATCGATCATGATGAATTTGCATTCGTCTGGTGTCAGCTTGTAAACCAGCGACATGATCATGGTATTGATGGCGACCGATTTGCCCGAGCCGGTGGTTCCCGCGACGAGCAAATGCGGCATGCGCGACAGATCGACGATGATTGGCGCGCCGCCGATATCCTTGCCCAGCGCCAGCGGCAGCTTGGCGTCGGCGACTTCATAGGTTTCATTCTCGAGCATTTCGCGTAGGTAAACCGTTTCGCGCGTGGTGTTGGGCAATTCGATGCCGATGGCATTGCGGCCGGGGATGACGGCGATGCGGGCGGAGACGGCGCTCATCGAGCGGGCGATGTCGTCGGCGAGGCCGATGACGCGCGAGGATTTTGTGCCGGGCGAGGGCTCGAGTTCGTAAAGCGTTACCACCGGGCCGGGGCGGATTTCAATGATGTTGCCGTTGACGCCGAAATCCTTGAGCACGCTCTCGAGCAGCTTGGCGTTTTGCGTGAGCGCTGTTTCGGAGACCTGATTTTTTCGGCTTTTGGGTGTGGGGTTCAGAAGCTTAATCAGCGGCAGTTCATAATTGCCTTGCGGCAGTGGCAAGGTCGATTGCACCTTCGGCGCGCTGCGCGCCGACTTTTCCGCCTTGTCGCCGCCTTTTTTGCTCACGCGCGGCTGCGGCCGGGCTTCTTCTTCCTCTTCTTCATCCTCATAATCATCGCCGTGATGCCACGACAGAAAACGCTGCAACCACGGGACATATTCTTCTTCCATTTCTTCTTTGGTGTGGCTGCCGGGGATGAGGGAAAGCAACATACCGGAGACTAAAACGGCGGTGTGCCTGATGGCGCTTCCTACGTTTTTCCATTCCAGCCAACTCATGCCGAACGCCAGCGATACCGTCATTAGCGTGACGGCGGCAGTGGCGGCGATGAACAGTTTGCTTTTGAATAAATGGTGGAACATATCGTGCAATATGCCGCCGATGGCGCCGCCGAAACCGCTGGCAATCGGCCATGTCATCGGCGGTTCAAGCAACGAGAGCAGAGCGGCGGATAACACCAGTGAAACGAGCAGCAGGCAGAAACGCATCCAGCCGTACGATATGGGTTGGCCACGCAACAGCTTGACGCCCCACGCAATCGGCACCAGCACCAAGAGCGCGCTCGCCATCCCAAGATCCTGCAGTGTAAGATCGGCAACAACCGCGCCAACATAACCGCCGGCGTTGACGGCATCGTTGTCGGTAGCGCGATTGAGCGAAGGATCGACCTGATTATACGTGATGAGGCAGAGGAACAGGTAAAAAGCCATCATGCACAGCGCAAACCCCGCCAGCATCTTCAGCGGATGGCGCGGTTCATCGCCGGCGAGGGATTTTACGGACGGTAGTGCCATTATGCTCCAAACAGATGGTTATTGTTTATCATATGCTTACGAAATTGTCATTAAATCTTAATATGCATACGCAAAAATATTAAATTACCATAGTAACTAAATAATATGAAACAATAAATGTTTTTATGAAGAAACCACCTGAGAATCCCACAAGATCGGACTGGAGAAAAAAACCTTGGGCGTCGAGGAGGACGAAAAAGGCGGAAGAACGTCCTTGGAATTTTGCGGACGATTTTATGGAAGATGTTAATAAAGAGGAGCGAGAAAATTATTTAGAAAACCCAGAAGAATATTTTCAGCAAGTATCTTCAGAATTATCTGAATTGCGTGCTAAAATTAAAAAAGAAATTGCTTCCGACACTATCGTTGTAGCCAAAGATTCCAACAATCCTGAATGGGTAAAAATGCAAGAGTGTGTAGACACAATGGCTAATAATTCAGGCCTGTTTCAAACTCCGCCAACATTGCTGATTCACACTCCTGATTCCAAAACATATATATCGGATGATGATATGTTCAATGCGATTGCGCTAACCCCTGAATATATAGCTATCAAAGAATACTCACGGGATTATTTTTTGGGGCACCTGAATCAGTTTAAAGCGGTTATGGCTCATGAAATGGGACATCTCGCCAACGGCGATCAGGATATTAAAAATCAAATAGAAAGGAATATAAATCCTTCCAATCAGAAATGGGAGATTTTAGCCGACAGAATGGGGGCGATTATTCATGGCAATCCGAGAGATTATGCTAAATATATAAGTGAATTTATGTTTTATGTTAGTGGTAAAAATGAAACAAAACCTAATCACTATTCAAGAACCCATCTCTCAACTAACGGTGATGCCCGCATGCTCCATAAATGGGCAGATATTTTGGAACGTGAAGGTGCAATGGATAAAGAGACTGGGGAAATTATAGACAGAAAAAAAGCCATGGAAATTTTTAATCGCTCCAAAGACCTCACTACTTCTTTAGCAAATATAGATTCCTTTTCCCGCCGTTAATCTTTCCCCTTGCACCCTACTTTTTCTTCTCCCATAATCCCGCGAGGCTGGTGGCGGGCGGAATGTCCGTAAACCCGGTCAGGTCCGAAAGGAAGCAGCCGTAGCGGTTTTTTTCCGGGTCGCCATCAGTCATTTCATTCATGGGATTAGGGATAAGGGATTAGGGATTAGAAAAAATGAGCGACACTCCAATCCCCAATCCCCAATCCCTAACGCCTTACAGGGTCCTGGCCCGCAAATACCGCCCCACCAGCTTCGAAGATTTAATCGGGCAGGAGACGCTGGTGCGTACGCTCGGCAACGCCATCCAGAGCGGTCGCATCGCCCATGCGTTTTTGCTGACCGGCATCCGCGGCGTCGGCAAAACGACGACCGCGCGCATCATCGCCCGCGCGCTCAATTGCGAAAAAGGGCCGACGATTTCGCCCTGCGGCGTATGTTCCAATTGCAAAATGATCGGCGAAGACCGTCATGTTGACGTCATCGAGATGGACGCCGCCAGCCATACCGGCGTCGAAGCCATCCGCGATTTGATCGAGACGGTGCGCTACCTGCCGTCCTCGGCGCGTTACAAGATTTACATCATCGACGAAGTGCACATGCTCTCGACCAGCGCCTTCAACGCGCTGCTCAAGACGCTTGAAGAACCGCCGCCACACGTCAAATTCATCTTCGCCACTACTGAAGCGCGCAAGATTCCGGTGACGATCCTATCGCGTTGCCAACGTTTTGATTTAAAGCGCATCGACCTCGAAACACTCGCCGCGCATCTGGCCAAAATTGCTGACAAGGAACAGATTAAAGCTGATGCAGCGGCGCTGAAGCTCATTGCCGTTGCCGCCGAAGGTTCGGTGCGCGATGCTCTGTCGCTGCTCGATCAGGCGATGGCGCGTGCCAGCGAAATCCCCCCCTCTGTCCCCCCCGCAAGCGGGGGGGATTTAAAGGGGGGGAATATTACTGTCGAATTCGTCCGCCAGATGATGGGCGCGGCTGATAATACGGCGACGTTCCGCTTGCTTGAAACGCTGCTCAAAGGCGAGATCGCTGAAGCGTTGGCGGAACTCCGCGCGCAATATAATGCCGGCGCAGACCCGTTGCTTATCGTGCAGGCCGCGCTAGAAATGACGCATCTCATCACGCGCATGAAAATTTCTCCCGCGCTGGAAGATGCCACGCTTTCGGAATATGACCGCACGGCTGCCAAGGAACTTGCGGGCAAACTCTCCATGCCGGTGCTCACCCGCCTGTGGCAGATGCTGCTTAAAGGCATCGGTGAAGTGCGCGTAAGCCCGTCGCCGATGAGCGCGCTTGATATGTTGCTCGTGCGTATCGCCTATGCCGCGCAATTGCCGACGCCAGCGGAAGTGATTCGCAGTAGTTCCGTGCCCGCGGCTCCAGTTGTGGCACCGGTTGTGACAGAGAAAGCGGTGATGCCTGAGAAGACTTATAGTTTTGCTGAAACCACGGCTCCGCAATGGGAGGGTGCGTCTCTCAGCGATTTCACTGCTGCCGTCGCCTTGTTTGAGAAGCATCGCGAACTTATGTTATCGACGCAGCTTAAGCAGCATACGCGGCTGGTATCATTCATGCCGGGGAAAATCGAACTGCGCCTGACTTCAGCGATGCCGCGCGATTTTCTGCCTAAGGTAAGTGAATGTCTGACGCGTTGGACCGGCCAGCTATGGAAGGTAGTGATGTCGGAAGGCGAGGGCGATGCCAGCCTGCATGAGCAGGAGCAGGTGCGTAAGGATAAACAGTTGCAACAGGCGCAGGCGCATCCGCTGGTGTCGAGTGTGCTTGAGCAATTTCCGGGAGCAAAAATAGTCAACGTAAAGGAGACTACCCCCGCATAAGCCCGCAGGGCGCATTGCGGGGTCCGGTATAGTTTTTTATTGAGTAAGTTTCGGAAGTATGTACTTAAAACTCCGCTAGTGTAATTAGATGCAGGAATCAAATCTTAGAAATGCAACTGGACTTGGCAGCCTTGGCATTGGCGGAGGTTGTTGGGCTATGACAAAGATTTTTCCAAATGCACCACTTGAACTTGTCTATACTGTATTAGCTGGCTCTTTGCTGCTATTAGCGGCATCTGCTTATTACTGGACATGGGCAAACCCTAAGCCAAAGCAGGAAGTAATTGATGCCCTGTTTGATGCCGCCGTCAAAGGAGATGGTTTGTTAAAAGAGAAGCTAAAAGATACTGCGGATTTGATTTTCTACCAAATAAACGTAAAAGCATGGATAGATAACATTGAGGCGTTATTAAAAAAGGAAACCAATGATGAAGATGTTTATATGTTTGGTACAATCCTTCCTATGATTTCTAAAGACGAAGATGAAATTACATGTAGAGCAGCGGTAGCCAATAGACTTGACAAGCTGAGGCGTGTTTCAGCCCGGTATATTAGAGGCGAAAACATAAGATAATTTTGTACTTAACATAAAAACCTGTCAGGGGAAACTATGCTGGATATAGCCGCTGGAATAATCATCGCGTCTTTTGTGCTTTCTTTATTTTGGGGAGGTGTAAGACTGCTAATAAAAGATGAACTAAAATGGTTGGCGTTGAAAGGCGAGATCATGGCTTTTTTTATGATAATATCATCCATTGGACTAGCGGCATGGCTTATCTTTCGTTAAGTGAATACTTCCGATAAGTTTTAATAACCAGACCCCGCAACAAGTGCGGGGATAAAAGGAGAACGCATAATGAACCTACAGAAAATGATGCAACAGGCGCAACAGATGCAGCAGAAACTGGCTGAAATGCAAGCCAAGCTGGAAGTCGAGGAAATCGAGGGGGCTTCGGGCGGCGGTTTGGTAAAAATCCTGATCAATGGCAAGCATCTGATGCTCAAAGCGACCATTGATGAGAGCCTGCTGAAGCCGGTGGATAAAGAGGTGCTCGAGGATTTGATTGTCGCTGCGTATAACGATGCGCGCAACAAAGCCGAGACGAGCGCTGCCGGCCAGATGAGCCAGATGACCAGTGGACTCAATTTACCTCCCGGATTTAAATTACCATTCTAATGTCGCACAACGACCTCGACGAACTCATCCGCCTGTTTTCCAAATTGCCCGGTCTGGGGCCAAGGTCGGCGCGTCGCGTCGTTCTGCATTTGATTCGCCAGAAGGAGGCGCTGATGGCGCCGCTGGGAGCGGCGATTGGCCGCGCCATGGAGTCGATTCGCACCTGCACCACCTGCGGCAATCTCGATACCAACAATCCTTGCGCCATCTGCAGCGATACGCGGCGCGACCCATCGGTTATCTGCGTCGTTGAGGAGTTGGCGGATTTATGGGCGATCGAGCGCTGCAATTTATATAAAGGGCAATATCATGTGTTGGGCGGCACGCTCTCGGCGATGGATGATCGCGGCCCGGCGCAGCTTAATATCGAGCCGCTGATTGCGCGCGCGGCGAAAGACAATGTGCATGAAATTATTCTTGCCACCAACGCCACGCTCGAAGGCCAGACGACGGCGCATTATCTTTCGACGCGGCTGGAGAGTTGTAACGTCCGCATCTCGCGGCTGGCGCAAGGTATCCCGATGGGCGGTGAGTTGGATTATCTTGATGACGGTACGCTCGGCGCGGCGCTGAAAGCGCGCCTGCCGGCTTAAAGCTTCATCCGCTTGAACAGCCATTCCGGTATGGTGCAGATAATCAGCATGATGTCTTGCCAGAACCACGGCACATAAATCACGTCTCTTTTCCGTTCCATAGCCAAAATGATTTTCTCCGCCACGTATTCACGGCTGGCGATGAGCGAGCTTTTCATGCCCCAGGTCATCGGCGTGTCGATGAATCCTGGCTTGACCGTCATCACCCGCACGCCGGATTTATAAAAGCGGTTGCGCAGGCCGGAGGCGAACGAGGTGAGCGCCGCTTTGGCGCTGCCGTAGGCGTAGTTGCTCTGCCGCCCGCGGTCTCCGGCGACGGAGGAAATGATGACGATGCTACCTTGTTTCTTTTCGCTTAAATATCGGGCGGCGAGGGTAGCGATCTGGGCGGGCAGAGTGTAGTTGATGTGGACAGCGTAGGCGAGATTGTACAGGCTGGTCGTATCGCCGCTGCCCATGTCGCCGGTAGCGATGATGACGCCGTTATATTCGCCGGCCTGTCCCATGAACTGGCTAGGAGAAAAATCCGCCTCCATGAAATCGGCGACCAGCGTCTGGCACGGCGTGCTGAAGCGCGTGGTGAGGTCACCGGCCATCAGTTCAAGTTCCTTTGGATCGCGGCCGGCCAGTATCAGCCGATAGCCTTTGGCGGCCAGTGACCGGGAAATTATTTGTGCCAGGGATGAAGTGGCGCCGACGATGAGAATGGTTTTTCCGTTCATGGTGCAATCTTCCATCCCAGGCGCTTCGACATCAGGGACGTAAAGCGATGACCAGGGTCGATATCATTGATGAGATTGCACCAGTCGCCCGCCGCCTGACCGTACATGTGGTGAAACAGGCCGGGGGATAACATGATGTCCTTGGCGAGATAAACCCGGCCGCCTTGTTCGGCAATCCAGCGGTCGAGTTGCGGCAGGAGGGTGCGCACGCGTCTCGTGTTGGGGAAATCGAGCGCGATGCTGTATCCCGCTTTGGAGAACGTGAGTAGGCCTTTGCCGGCCCGGTGATATTTGATGACGGCGAGATAGGAGAAACTGCCCTGCCGTTGGATGGCCGTAAGTAATGCGCGGATCTGTTTGGCGACATGAGGTGATTCCGGCAGCAGGCACTGGTACTGAAAAAACCCGCGCCGGCCATAGAGCCGGTTCCAGTGGCCGATGGTGTCCAGCGGATGAAAGAAGCTGTTGAAATTGGCGATTTCGACGCGTTCTTCTTTCTTGTATCGCCTGAAGCGCAGGCGATTATAAATTGCCATCGAATAACGGTTGAGCAGGAACGGCGGCATGAAAAACGGGATGGAAAATTTCGTTTTGGGCGGCTGATAATCACTCAGCGCCTCGCCGCCGCCGGTGCGTGAAATGTGGCTGGCGGCCTCGAATATGCCGCGCCCGATGCTATCACCTTTGGCCATGTGGTCGATCCAGCCGACCATGTAATTGGCACTGTTACGGTGTTCATTGAACATTGCTACCATCTCTTCGATGGAATCAACGCGGGAGGTGAGCGTCATGAGTGAACTGGAGCTGATGGGCTTGAGCCTGAGCGTGATTTCTTCGATGATGCCGGTCATGCCCATGCCGCCGGCGGTAGCCCAGAATAATTCATGATGGTCGGAGGGTGAGCATTCGATGCTATCACCGCTGGCGAGTGTCAGGCGGACGGACATTACATGCTCGGCAAAATCACCGGTGCTCCAGTGATTCTTGCCGTGGACGTTACAGGCGAAAGCGCCACCCAGGGTGACATAGCGTGTGCCCGGAATAACAGGCGGCAACCAGCCGCGCGGGATGGATGCTTCCATCAGGTCGGCCAGCGTAACGCCCGCCTGAGCGCGCACAATGCCACGCGCGGTGTCGAAATGGATGAAATGGTCGAGGCGCTCGATGCGGACGACGCCCTCGGGTTGCAGCGAGGCATCGCCGTAGGAACGACCCAGCCCGCGCGCCAATAATGGCCCTTCGTGATCGTTCACGATCTGGCGCAGGTCGCGATGTTTTTCCGGGCGGTAGGCAATGCACCCGGCTACCGGAGTGCGACCCCATCCGGAGAGCTTTTCGTATTTTTTAGGAGGCATAAGGGAGTTGTAATAGTATAGCCAGCCAATGTAAAGTTCATCCCCATAATCTGTAAGAGGTTCGCTATGCCCACTATTCCTATACCCGTACTCACCGTTGGACTGTTGCTGCTTTCCAACATTTTCATGACAGTAGCTTGGTACTGGCATCTGAAATTCAAAACCCTGCCGCTGGTTTCGGTCATAGCGATCAGCTGGGGTCTGGCGTTTTTTGAATATTGCTTCCAGGTGCCGGCCAACCGGTATGGCTACGGCTATTTTTCCGCAGTGCAGCTAAAGATGATACAGGAAGTGCTGACGCTGGTGGTATTCGTGGTTTTTTCGACTTTTTATCTAGGCGAATCGATCAAATGGAACCATTACCTTGGGTTTGCCCTGATCTGCGTGGCGGTCTACGTGATTTTCAAGGAGTGGTAAGACGGTATTTTTCGGCAAATTCCCAAACATGTTCTGCCAGCACGAAGCTGTCGAAATCGGCATGGCCTCCTTCGGGGAAATAAACGGCTTCTTTGGGGGAAGTGGCGGCGGCGAAGACGGCTTTGCCCATCCGGATAGGAATGGTCTCGTCACGTTCCCCATGGAATAACAGCAACGGCGCTTTGACCTTGCCGATTTTGCTCAAGGAGTCGAACTTGTCCTGGATCATCAATTTGACCGGAACATAGAAATAAATCTCGGCGCCGCGCGCCGATACCGAGGTATAGGGTGCTTCCAGCACTAAACCACCGACATCATATTCAGTAGCCATCTGCACGGCGACGCCGCTGCCCAGTGATTCGCCGAAAAGGATAATGTGCTTAAGAGGTATGTGATGATGTTCGGTCAGGAAACGGATGCTGGTGCGGGCATCGTCGTATAAGCCTTGCTCGCTAGGACTGCCGGTGCTTTTGCCATAGCCGCGATAGCTGACACCAAGTACGCCGAAACCCTTCTGTGCCAGCGCGGCAAAAATGCCGGCGCGTTCGCCCATATTGGAGGCATTGCCATGAAAATAAGCGATGGTCGGCATCCCATGTGCTGCAGTGCGGTACCACAACTGGAGGGTAACGCCGCCGGATGAAGGCACGAAATATTCCTTGAAGCCTTCAAGATTATATTTTGCCGGAGCGGCGATATTTTTATCGGGGTGATAAATCAGATGGCGCTGGAAGCAAAAAAGGAGGCCTAAAAAGAAGGCGTAGGTGAGGGCGATGGTCAATAAAATGGTCATCATCTGTTTCATTATAACACCATAGCATTAACGGGTTATTAATCAAAAATGGCTATGGTTATAGCCATGTTCGTCATAGAAATATACTTAATATTTAGCATGTTGGCCGTTATCTGGTTCGACCTGACGCGCTATATTATTCCCAACTGGCTGGTTGGCTCATTATTGGCGTTATATCCGCTAGGGGTATGGATGGCGCATACGGGCGTCGATTGGAAAATGGCCCTTGCCGGAATGCTGCTGGTGCTGGTTATCGGCTACGGCATTTTTTTCATGAAATGGATGGGGGGTGGCGATATCAAGCTGATTACCGTATGCGCCTTGTGGGTCGGCTGGCACAATCTGCCCGAGTTTCTGGTCTATTTCACGCTGCTTGGCGGGGCGATGTCGATTGGAATATTGCTCCTGCGCAAAGCAGTTCTCTGGGTTCCTCAATTAGCGGGAAGAAAATTGCCGCGCATTTTGCAGGATGGTGCGCCGGTACCTTACGGCGTGGCCATTGCCACCGGGTTTTTGATTATGCTCGGCGCAGGAGATATTCCCATCATTCGCTGACTTCGCGCTCGACGATGCGCAGTCCCAGTGCGTCCGCAATCTGGTGATTAAATTCGGCGCCGAAGATAAAAATAACGTTGCAAATATAGAAAAATACCAGCGCGGCGATAATGCCGCCTAGGCTGCCGTAAATCAAATTGACTTGGTTGAAATTCGACAGATAGAGCGTGAACAGATGCGCCGCACTCAGCCATGCAATGACGACGATGGCTGCGCCGGGCGCTACCGTTACGAAGCGTTGCCGGATGTTGGGAATGACATAATAGATGTAACAGATGGCGATGAACAGAACACCGATGGTAATGAAAAATGCCATCTGGCCCCAGTAGGTCTGATATTCGGCGAGATGGATGTTAAGCCGGTCTTCAATCTGGTGTAATGCCAGCGGAATGGCTACCATCAAGATCATGCCGCTGATGATGATGAAGGTGAACACCAGCAGTTGCGCGATAGAAAGCGAACGGCGTAGCCAGTATGCCGGCGGCGTATGGACATGGTAGGCGCGATTTAAAATGGTGCGCAGGCCTTCGACCGCCGATGATGCTGTCCAGACGGCACCAAGGATGGAGATGGTCAGCAGCCCTTGCGGTGGACCGGAGACGATTTCGACGATGCGTGGTGTAAGCGCGGCGGTGACATGATCCGGGAGGGTCTGCAACATGGAGGTAATGAACGCCGCTCCGGCTGCGCCCTGACCGAGAAAGCCGACGATGGCGAAGATGAACACCAGAAAGGGGAACATGGCCAGCAGCCCCAGAAATGCAAGGTAACCGGCGTGTTCAATGCCATCGTGGCTGACAGTATTCGCCACGGCTTTCCAGATACAATGCAGCAGTTGTTTGGGGCTAAGCATGGTCGGCATGAGATACCGGCCTTACGCCAGATGACAAGAGAAAACTACTTTCCTTCCAACGTATTTTTCGTCTTTTCGGCGGCGCTGCTGATGCCCTGACCGGCGTCCTTGATGTCTTGACCGGCGCCCTGAATGGTGTTGCAGGCGGATAAAAAAGCCAGCAGACTCAATGTTAGAACAAGCGATTTTTTCATACTTTTCTCCTTAATAATTCGTTTACACACCTGCAAAAACCTTATTGTATTGCTGCATTATCACGCAGTGCTACGTCGGGCAAATATAATCTTAACCTATTGATAACTATTCGTTCATCAAATCATTGTAAAGTCATAATGGGAGTAATAGCACCTTATGGCAGAGCAGTATCCGCACGAGGAAAAAAAATTTGGCATTCCTGATTCACCTTTGGTGGTGAAGCTGTCGATTCATCACGAGCGCCCGCCGGAATTGCGAATAGCGGTTACTGGATCAAAACACAACGAACATAAAGACCCGCGTTATAGCAACGCCATCCACCATTTATTCAACGAACTGAAGTCTTATATCGCTATCTCCGGCTGGTTTCCGATGCAAGGGCGGTTGGTCATCGATCCTTATGCCAGCGATGATTTTTATAGTGGCGGCAATGAGACTGCTCTCCATGCCCGTTATCCAGCCGATCCGCCGCCGCGTTACCCGGTTTCGGTGATAGACATGCTTATCCGCGATCCTCTCGACCGGTCACAGCGACATAAAAGAAATAAAAAGAACGCCGAAAAACTTTATAAGATATTGAGCGAAAAGATGTCGGTTTTTCTTAAGGATCTACGCCCCATTCTGGATGCCGACCGTTTTTCGGGGGCACGCAATAATGCAAATATGGATATCAAGGAAATAAAATTGGATAAGGCAAAACGGGAGGCATATGAACTATTAGGCGTGACACCCGACATGCCGTGGGACAAAATCAAGAAGACCTATCACGATAAAGCCAGGAAAGCCCATCCCGATGCGAAGGGCGGCGTTGATGACGGCTCATTCCACAAGTTGAAGAACGCCTATGAGGTCATCAAAAAATTGCAACAGGAAGCGGGACAGTGATGCCGTAAATGGATGCCGACCGCGAAGTCTGCTGTTCACCGATGGCTGGTTTTAGAATGGCCTCGACCCGCACGACCTGTCCAAGAATTGGTTGAGGTTGTCTTGCTTGCAGGCGGCCAGTCCGGCAACACCAACTGTTCTATGGAATCAGGCCGGGGTACAAAACCTTCTTTTCCCTTAGCGCGCAGTTCAATATCCGGCAGCACAATTTTTTCAACATAGGCGGTGAGATATGGATATTTCTCGGCTAATTCCGGTGTCCATCGCCCATTGGCTTTAGCACCTATAATGTAGGCAGGAATTTCGGCGGCAAAATCTTTATATTCATATAATCGTTTGGTGATACCAAGATTCTTTCTCAATTCCGATCCATTTACGCCTGATTCTCTGGTATCACCCCTCAATGCTTGCACAAATAATTTTCTATCGTAATAATTTGCAAAAGGCTTTGCATCATTTTTATACGTTATGTTGATGGCGGTATGTGTGCATTCATGCGCCAGCGTTCCCTGAGTGCTATCAGTACTTATCTCGATAGGATAAAAGCCTTTGTGAGGATAACAACCAGCGCTACCACCCGCTCTTTCACCGTTTTCTGTCAGGTGCGTAGTACTACCCCCCACATACGTAATACACACATCTTCCCGGCCCAAAATGAAATCCACGACGCGACGCGCCTGCGGATCAACGATGGCTTCACGTTGTTTATATAAAACCCCACGCGCTACATCATCGGTAATTGGTTTGGCGTCATCTGGGCGGCGCTCAGCCTCCAACTTCGGCTTTACTATTGTACGCAGACGATTGGCGAATATTTCCGAAAGCCTGACATCCGGTTCGTATAAATGTAGTTTCTCATTATATTTTTTATAGAATCCTTCACATATTTCCCTTTGTAGGAATGCGAGATTTGGATTGTATCGGGAAAGAATCTCTGGATTCCGATCTAATTCACGGGCTGCGAGGTGGGATGCCTGTTGATATGCATCCTGCCATTCAATCCAATGATCGTAATTATTAATGTCCTGCCAATAACTCCATTCATCATAGAATCTATGGCTGTAATAACATGTGGGATCTTTGTTCTTTTGAATACAGTAATCCTCTTCCGGATGCCCTTCATACATTTGCGATAATTTTTCCCGTCGCTCTTTGTATGCCTCTAAAAATGCCTGATGCAAAAGTTGATTGCCTGCTTTTCCCTCAAATTCCGGTGCTTCTGAAGTAAGTCGGCAAAGTATTTTGATTGCTTTTGTCCTTCCTGGTTGTTTACCAGCAATATCCGGTAATAGCCTTTTTAGTGACGCATAGGTTTTTGAAACAGCAGGTATGTGGTCAAGCAATTTCTCAGCAATATATTTACTGATATTTTGTTCCGATAATAATATACGGCAGGCATTCCCTTGGATGAGAGATTTGAGATCATCGAGATCGGCTTCAGAGCAGTACTGATTGCTTGCCGTGAAACTTTGTAGCCTCTCTTCTAAAGGCGTGCCGGTAAACTCTTTCCATTCTTTCAAAGAAAAAGTCAATGGATGACGATCTTCCAAAGAGAGATTACTTAATGGAGAATTTAATACAGAAGATATTGAAGTATGAAATACTGGATTCCAGCCGACGATTTTGGCTTTTATGGGAGACGGACGAGATGGCTTTTTCATAATAAATGCCGATATATTTCAATCCATTATACTCCATTTTTGTTAATATTTTATGACAATTGGTAACCTCCTTATTCCACAATGGCTGATTTTATTATTCATAATCAAACGATTACAAAATTCAAGTAGCACAAGGAATGCCATGATAAATGACAATGGATAAGATTATTATTGGGTAATCCAGACCCCGCAACGAGTGCGGGGATTACGATAACGCCTTTATCAGCTTCTTCATGTCCTCCGGCAGGTCGGCTTCGAACTGCATTTTCTTAGCCGTCGCGGGATGAACGAATTCGATGGCTTTGGCGTGCAGCGCCTGACGGCTCCAGGCCAGCAGCGCCTTTTTGGTTTTGGCCGGCAGCGTTTTATAAATATTGGCGCTCAAGCGGCTTGCCGTTGACTGGCCGTAAGTCTGGTCGCCGAGGAGCGCATGGCCTATATAGGCGAAATGCACGCGGATCTGGTGTGTGCGACCGGTCTCTAACTGGCATTCGACCAGCGAGGCCAGCGGCGTTTTTGAATCGCCGGGCGAATAAGTTTTGATGACTTTGTAATGCGTAACCGCCGGTTTGCCGCCTTTGGGCACGACGGCCATTTTCTGGCGATTGCCGATGGAGCGACCGATATTGGCAGTGATTGTCCCTTGCACTACTTTCGGTTTTCCCCAGACGAGAGCAAGATAGGTACGTTTCAGGCTACGCTCGGCCAATTGCGCCGAGAGTGCAAGATGCGCCACATCATGCTTGGCGGCGACGAGCAGACCGGTGGTATCTTTGTCGATGCGGTGAACGATACCGGGGCGTGATACGCCGCCGATACCGGAGAGCGATTTTCCACAATGTGCAAGTAGTGCATTGACGAGCGTGCTGTCGGGATTGCCCGCACCCGGATGCACGGTGAGCCCTGCCTGCTTGTTGATGACGAGCAGATGTTTGTCCTCATGGACGATATCCAGTTCGATGTCCTGGGGCAGAAGATGAGAAGGGATGGTTTCGGGTATCATTAGTGTGAACTCCTGACTTGGTTTGACCTTGGCATTGGCATCGGCTATAACTTTATCGCGGCTTGTGACGCAAGCCTGCGCGATGAGAGCTTGCAGGCGGCTGCGCGACATGTCCGGCAGACGCGAAGTCAGGAAGCGATCAAGGCGCTGCCCGGCGTCACCGGCGTCGGCAATAAGAGTATGAACCATTTTTGACATAACGGGAACCTAATACGTATGGCTGCAAAAGAAAACCTAAATTCACTAAAAATGCTAGTATTTTCTCTGGGGCTGATCCTGGTGGGTGCCATCGTGCTGTTGGGCGGACTCGTATGGAAAAGGACGGCGGATACGGCGGCTGCTGATTGCGCCGGCGGCCATGTTAATCTTAAGGGACATGGCATGGTGGTTGACTCCGGTTTCGACGGCACCACCCTTCGCGTCACTATGGAAAAAACGGAAGGGCAGAGCGAAACGATGTTAATCGATATCTGCACCGGCAAGATTACCGGAACCCTGACGCTTGATACCGACGCGGCAGTGGTGGAAGAGTGACGGCTATGCCGTCATCCCGGACGGAATGGCCGTAGGCCATGAAGATCCGGGATCTCGTGCAACAGCCTGAGATCTTTTAGGTTTGATTGTAAAACAGAATAGCAGTAAGCAAACCATAGAAAATAGATTCGGCGGAAATATCTCCCCATTCCCCATGAGCCGCTCTATTCCGAGTCCATTCTATTCTTTCACCAATATCCATATACTCACCTTTCGCGGTAGAAAATAGGTCTCTATCGAGTTGAGCGAATATAGGGATTACTTGCTGTGGCTGATTGAGTTTCATGATCTTATATGTCAAAGCAACACTGGAAATACCCTTCTTAGGTAGCGGTTTCTTGCGTACTGACGCAACACTATATCGTAGCGATTCACTAATCCAAATTCCGTCCGTCTTTAAGACACCGGAAAGCACTCGAAAATAAAACTCAAATCGCGTTGCCAGATAAACAGAGGCAATTGCCGCTGGAGGGCTAAGAAAATAACTATTTGATACCATATGGAGCGCATACCCCACATGTTCTTTATATCGTTCAGGAAACAGTAACGTCGGTTGGGATACTTCAAGTTTTGAGGCCGTTTGTGCGATAAATCCAGCCACATCATTATAGTTCCCTGTAAAAGAACCTATATGCTGACAACAATATTTGATGTAGTCCATCGCTTCACGGGTAGGGTTATTTAAGGTCATCTCTCCATCTGTCAATACGAGCTACAATAAACGCTATCTCCGATAGTGTTACAATCCGTATGCACAGCCTGACGCCTTTGTGCGTTTGCCTGTGCTATAGCTGCCATAGCGTCGGCCTGATGCTTTTGTATAGCTGTATTGTATTTTTCTTTACTAATTTCCCCTTCTGAATATTCCACTGCCGATTCACGGTCAGCCGCGATATTTTGCTCTACAATCCACGTGTATGCATAATTCACTTCGCTATCCCACTGCCTTTTTGCATTATCTATGCAGTCCCTACGCTCTAAGGCATTCTTCCTTGTTAGTTCTCCTTCTCTGCATACAGCACTAGCCGCCATCATTCTTTGGTCTGCCTCGACGTTTTGTTGCTGTATTTGCTGACAGGCAGAAAGACTAATAATCGACAGACAAATTACCAAAGATTCTATAATCCTAGCCATACCTTGCTCCCAAATTACGCAGTTATAACCAGACCCCGCAATGCCCCGCAATAAATGCGGGGTTATGCGGGGATAATCTCAAACTTATAATTCTCAATCACCGTATTGGCGAGCAGGCCGGCGCACATTTTTTCAACGGCGGCTTCGGCTTTTTTGCGGTCGGATTCTTTGACCTCAACTTCGATATATTTTCCCTGACGCACATCTTCGACCTGCGGAAATCCCATGTTATGTAGCGCGCCGGCGATGGCGCGACCCTGCGGGTCGAGTACGCCGTTTTTCAATGTGATGTGGATGCGGGCTTTCATAAGAAATCGTGGCACGTGATACGTGATACGTGATACGTGAAGAGATTTTTCACGTTCCACGCTCCACGTTCCACGCGCTCCACGTCCTGTTCATTTCTTTTTCTTCTTTGCCGCCTTCGTCTTCGCCGGCTTCGTATTTACCTGGATGACGTAGCTGCCGGTTTCGGCTTCCTGTGACAAAACGCCGAGGCGGCGCGCCACTTCGCGGTAAGCATCTTCGACGCCGCCTAAATCCTGGCGGAAGCGATCCTTGTCCAGCTTGTGGCCGGTTTTAGCATCCCACAGGCGGCAGGTATCGGGGCTGATTTCATCGGCGAGTACGATCGTCTCGCGGTCATTCTCAAGCAGGCGGCCGAATTCCAGTTTGAAATCGACGAGACGGATGCCGATGCCCATGAACAGGCCGGAGAGAAAATCATTGATGCGGAACGCATACATACGGATTTCGTCGATCTCAGTCGGCGATGTGCGTCAGGGAAA
>Ga0206956_1068_pt3 | contig 24636 bp, 26 predicted proteins | sample Alteio_BWOrgHeat_35_FD_153252 | JGI IMG/M metagenome (GOLD analysis project Ga0206956, IMG submission 153252) | Enriched cells from forest soil in Barre Woods Harvard Forest LTER site, Petersham, Massachusetts, United States -... | ecosystem: Environmental > Terrestrial > Soil > Temperate forest >...
GAATTGCAGCAGGAACCGCGCGAGGACAACGCCGCCTATATCGCGACATGGCTGGAAGTTCTCAAGAACGACAACCGCGCCATTTTCACGGCCGCCGCCCACGCGCAGCGCGCCGCGGATTACCTCAACCAGAAAGCCGCGCAGGGTTCACAGCCCTGTGCGGCCTGACGGCCGATTTAGAAAAAGTAGGCTAGTTTTTCTAAATGCCGGCGTGATCTTTCCGACTGGACTGCTCTCATCAGATCGATATATTTAGGGCACTATGGACGACCTGAACACAAGAATTCTGGCCGTGGCCGCCCTCGACCGTGTTCCGATGATCGAGGCCTTGATTGCGCTTGATGCCCAGGCGCAAGCGCGCGCAAGGAGCGCAAGGAGCGGGAGACCAGCACGACTTGGCAGCATGAGGATGAATCGTGCAGTAGAAGCGCGCGCGGAAGCGGAACGTCTCGGCAGAATTATCTATTTCTTGCGATTTCGCAGCCCGCCCTCGACCTTGACCGATCAGGATGCACGTCTCTGCGAGATCCTCGCCGCGAAGCTCCAGGCCAAGGGCCAATGGACCGGAGAGTATTCGCTCTAGCCGCGTCCCTCCCTCCTGTCGTCTGTGTCGTCTTCATCGATGCCTCTTTCCCGTGACCCGAAGAAACGGCGGGCGGAGTCAAGCTAACAGCCGCAGGCTTGCGTCAAGGCACTTTCGCGGCATAAACGAGCCTCCCCTACGGGCTGCCCCTCATTTATTCCACGTTTGCCTGTGACGCCGCGCCTTCAAGGCGGCTGTTTTGTTGCCTCTCTCGCCCCCGCCGTGGGGGTCACTTCAAAGGAAAGAGGCACATACCATGACGACGAAGACTCTCAGCAAAGGCGACTTGGCGCAGTTTACCGGCAGCGAAAACTGGTATCGGCACACCATCAACCGCAATGTTCTCTACACCGACGGCGCGCAGTATGTTGCCGAGCACGGCGGAGCGTATTGGCTCCTCGACGAAATCGCGATCATTCAGCCCTATAACAAGGCTGTCGCCGCCGCAGGATTTCAGCTCTGGAAGCTCGCTGTACGGCCCGACCGGACCGCTACACTCACCTGCGATGACGGCGATGGCAACCTCGTGTTTGCCAAGGAGATCGAGTACACGGATTTTCCGCTGGACGGGATCACCCTCTACTTCACCAACAACGTCATCCACTTGCCGAGTGAGTATTAGCCCCCTGCCCGCGCTGGCGTCTTCGTCGGCGCGGGTTTTCTAGCCCGCAGCCGACCAAGTCACATCTTTAGACTGCCGTGAAGACGCTCTATGACCGTCCACGCGTACTGTCCATTCACTTTGTCGAAGCAAGATTCGCAAATCCATCGCATCCGTCCGGGCATCGAGTACCCCGCCGTTTGGCAACCCGCTTCCGTGATAGAGAACTTGGCACCGCAGAACTCGCAGAAGTCATAATCCCAGGAAGGTTTTCCGCACTGATATTTCTCGTGAACGAGCGTGTTGTTATTCAAATGCTTTGCTTCTTCCGGCCCCCCTGTCTGCCGGGCTGACGCTGGAAGCGGCTGAGGGCGATCAACCCGCGTATACCCCAAGAGATTGCCAGCGCCGAAAAAAGCTATGATCCCTCCTGAAGTGCCCAACAACAGTCGCAGGGCAACAACACTTTCGCAATACAAAGCAATGAGTAGTACTGCCGAGCCAATAGCAAATACGACGAAGCTAACAATCACTCCCTTCACTACTGCTCGGGCGAAATCATTAAGCTCCCTTCCACTCCATGTCGCTTCTGCTACGCCGTAACACAAACGGCCGACCTCCTTCACGTTTTTCCAAATACGTTCCATTCCGGAGACACCCTTTGATCGTGCACCACGCCCCTACCCTGTTCAGTCCTTCTCCAGCTCGACTGTGCGACGCATGATGAAGCCCTCAACCTCGGCCTGCATTTTTTTGTCCCGCTTGCTGCAGGCCGTCTTGAAGCGCCTGTGCCAGCTTTCCGGCAGATCGATGCTCAACCGGCGCAGCGGCTCCTCCGTCTCCGGCTTGGCGGGTTCGATCCTCCCCACCTTTGGGGAAATGTGGGTTTGTGTATCCTGCCCTGCCCCGCCGCGCTCGAAAGCTGCGATGGTTTCAGGCGATAGCGGCCTCGGCTTCGGGGCTTGTGCGAATGTTTTGCTCAATGAGGATATCCAATAGTTCGTGGGTTAGGTTCTGGATGTCGATGACGGTCGGGCCACTGCCCGACCATTCAAAGATAGTTTTGCCCATCGTCAAGGCTTCGGCATAGGCGATGCGTTGCTCAATCTCGGTGTCGAAGACGGGAATGCCGGCATCCGCGGCCATTGTCCGCGTATCGCGACCGAGCACGGTTGAGCCAATTTTGCGGGAAACCACAAACCCACATTTGAGGGTTGGCTTGAGGTCGGTTGCTTCCTTGAGCTGGCGCACCGTCAGGTCCGATGACCAGCGCGAGGCCCCGCCCGGTTCAATTGGCACCACCACCAGATCGGATGCAACGATGCAGGAACGCGAAATCGTCTCCGCTTGCGGCGGCCCGTCGATGATCGTGAAATCGTATTCCGCCGCGATCTTCAGCGCATCGCGCGCCATGTTCTCGCGGGCCATGCTCACAACCTGAAAGACCGATTCCTCGCGCAGGCTCGCCCAGGTTGAGGATGTGCCCTGCTTGTCGGCATCAATCAGCAGCACGCGTTGCCCCAGCATGGCTAGGCACGCGGCGACGTTGATCGAGAGCGTCGACTTACCGACGCCGCCCTTCTGGTTGAGGAAGGAAATGATCAGAGACATGAACCCACATTTGTTGATTTGTGGAAACCCACTTTAGGTGATTCGCGGATTTCCGCAAAGGCGGCAAGGCTGTTTTGTGTGAATGTGGCAATGTGGAAACCCACAGAGCCACATTTTTTGCACTCGGGGATCGGCACGGCAGGCTCTTTTGAATAATAGAAGAGGACTAACGAAAGGTTAAAAACCACGTTTGTGGCTTTGTGGAAACCCGCTTTGCTTCAATTGTTGGTACGTGGGAAAGTGAAGATGGGGCTTTGTGGTAATGAGCTAATGTGTGAAACCACATTTGAGCAAGACCACATTCCCACAAATGTGAGAATTCACGGATGTGGGTTGCGGCTGTGACGGCTTTTGCAGAAGCCGATGAACGCCGCGTCGGGGTTCTTCAGTTCCGGCTTGCCGCTCTCGACCCAGTAATTCCGCCACTCCTGTTCGAGGTTGTAGACATCGTAGCCCGGCGCCACGATCCGGGCATCATTGTAGGTTTCAGGATCAAGCGTATAAAACAGCGTTTTATCAGAAGAGGGCAGGGGCTTCATGCTCTTCCGGTTCACAAACCGGACGTTATCGCCTTCGAAGGACAGGGCGTAGTCGGGCATATGGCTGTACGTAGCGTCTTCCTTGCAAATGATGCCCACAAGCCGGCGGAACTCCCCGTCCCCGGACGCCGAACCGCATTTTTTCTTGAGCAATTCCAGCGAGATAGACCATTCGTCCTGCTGGCCGCAATGCTTGCGCGCCAGCTCGTAAACGCGCCGTTCGAGCGGCTTCCGCAACCTAAAATATTCGCGATGCAAGGTCAGGATCTCGCGCCCGAGAACAGCATTAAAGACCCAATCTGAAAGGCTGATCTGGATTTCCGACATGCGCTCGGACTTCGTGTTCCGGATGACTTTCCAGCTGTCGATCAGGCCGAACCCTTCCTTGATTCCTTCCTTATTGGTCTTTATGTTGGTTTTAATGCGCGTTCCGCTCAGCCGGTCCAGCGCGGCCTCCAGCTGTTCGTAGCCGCGGCCGTCGGTGTTGCGGTTGGTTGATACCAGCAGATCATGGGCTTTCAGGTGCAGGGTCTTATGGAGCTGGGCTCCGGTGTTCAGTTTGGCGACAAGCTGGCTGATGCAGTAGATCAGGATGTCCTTGTCATGGATGGTCGCGAGGCCCAGGACGCTTGGCGTGATGGTGATTTTTATGCCGTTGTGTTCGTATTCCCGGACGCTGAGATCAGGCTTCGTCGACAGGGAAAAGATCGGATGCTCCATCGATCCCATGTCATCTTTCGGTATCGCATCCGTTACGTCGCAGATGAAGAAGTCCTGGATCGGGTGACGATCAGGGAGAAGGGGGGAACGTTTTGCAAGGTTGCTGTCTGACATCCGCGAATCGTGCTTTCACACATAGGAACGTCACTTTCGTGCTTTCACACATGAATGTCAAGATTCGTGTTTTCACACATGGACTCGGTGCTTTCGTGCTTTCACACACGCCGAATCGCACGCGAAATGAATCGTGTATCTGCACATGAGGATTCGTGCTTTCACACATGGCGTTTCGTGTATTTGCACAAAGGCCGACGAAAATTTGCGCGGTTTTTCAGCGGGTTACGAGCAAAAAGAATCGCGTAACACAGAATCTAACTTGATTTAACACACACGCGATCCTGTGGATAACTTTCCAAAAACAACTTCGAAATAAAAAACCGATCAGAGGGCCGCTCGCTTCGCTTCGCGGCTAAGCGGACTTCGGCGCTAACGCGCCTCAGAACTATTTCAAAAGGGCAGTATGAAAGCTCGTAAACCTACCGCCATGCTATCGGAGAACAAAAACTAGGCAGTAGGAAAAAGAGTCGGCCGGAGAAGTGTTTTGTTTTCCGGCCTCCTGCGATCCAAACAACACTGCCGGGTTCAACGGGTTTTCACTTTTTCAGACGGCCGGTGTCGGTATGGCGAAGGTCCGTACCAAACAAAAGGTCTTCGACAGGAGCATTTTTCACCCGTGCGCCCTCTTTCGCCGCAATGCGAACACTGCCAGCATCCGGACAGGCATTGATACTGACCCTTACGGACACACCAGGCTAACTCGCCACAGAGGGGACAGCCGCTCAGACGGCGTTGACGTTTCAGGGTGACGATCTTTTTCTCGAAAGGGGTAACCACAGTAGTCTTCATAGGCTTCTCATCGCGCGCATTCGCGCGATACCCATTGTGACTCCAAAAATGCCCGCATGCGACTGTGAAAAAGAAGGCACTTCCGGAGGCAGGGCAGGGGGCATAAATTAAGGATGCACCGCGGCGCGAACCCAGCGTTCTCAGGCGCATCCTCTGATTCCAAACCCTTTCCGCAATTCGGTAGAACGCTCTGATAAAGGCTCGCGGCACACATCCTGGTATTCGGGTTTCTACCTGTCTTGCCTAGATGCGAAACACGGCTGCCTACGGTATAGTTGTCAGGAAACATCGACAGAGCGCAGCGGCTTGCTTCGAGGGGGAGCAAGTCGCACTCGACTCCCTGAGAGACAACAATGTTATTAAGCCACCCCTCGCGGTCATTCTTCTCTTCCCGTGAATCGCAAGGTTCTCCGAGAGACGTGCATCGGAGGGCGAAATGATTGACTGGCTGCGATCTGCGAAGTCTGCCAACTTTTACAAGAAGCCAAAAAGGCTGCCAAAGGCAGCGATCACTGAGTTGTTTCGTGCCATTCGGCAGAATTCAGACACGCCGTCACAGAATGTCTTTCACCACGTCAAGCAGCCACTCGGCCATGCGTCGTGGTCGGCCATAGCGTTCTTCTATGAGCGATCCCCGAGCTTCCTTGAACTGCCGGAAGGTCAAGCAAAAGAGCGCGTATGCGGCTTTCTTATGCTCGTTGAATATCGCGAGCATGTCGTCATCTTCAAGTCGGGTCTCGATCTGCCATCAACATTCAAGACCGACTACCTCCAGCGTGCCGGCGACGACAGGGTCGAGGCGGCTATTGCCCGCGCCGACGTGACATTCGAGCAAATACGTCTTCGAAACATGGCCACGTCAAAATATTCTCTCCGCTCCAAAACACTCGAAGCGAATGACCTTCGGACTGTCGTTGGCCCATCAGGAGCCAGCCGATATGTGCCTCGCGGCTATCGTGTTCGCCGGGGAGCCGAGCACTATTCCGCTACACCCAACACAGGTCGAATTTCTTTACGTGCGGATCGAGCTGCGCATCGGGAGCTGGTTAACTGGAGCGTGATTGTCGTCGACATGCTGGTCGATGAGAACATCGCGCCCTCCACATTCATTCGTGCCTTCGCTCGACCTATTGACCTAGACTCCATGCCCGCAGGCGTGCTGCCCACTTATATCGTCATCAACGTGCCAACGCTGACGGAACAAATCTTTGACGAAGCCGACGGGATGCGCCTTGTTCGGCGGACTGGCGACAATAGTGTGGCTCTGGAGAAGAATGAGGCCGATGCTATATTGGCACTTCTCGACAGGACGTTGACCGTGCGCAGGGTGAGGGGAGAGTTGAGAATCATCGATCCCCAGGACCTGCAGATAGGGATTCTCAATATTGGGAAGACGCGCATTTCTCTCCGCAGCTTCGAAATACCCGAGATTGAAGACATCTATATCGAACCCGTGAATCCGCCAGCCGGTGAGGAGGATCAAGGTGTCCCGATCAGGCGTTATATTGACCAAAACGACCTTTTTACCATTTTGTTCAGCGACCTTGCGGTCGTATATCTGGATGGTGGGCTCTATAGAGACCCGTCTCTTGGCGACGGGACACTCTTCCTTTCGTATCTAAAAACCGACGTGCGATTGGCCGATACGACGAGCGAGAAGGGACGTTTTTCCGCGCTTCATACAGCTTTTGATCCGGATTCCGTTTTCGGTGTTGTTGTCGATCACATCGCCGCCGGAGACGAAATACTCATTTGCGACGATCTTGGCGATGAGTGGGCCGATTTTATCGGTATCAACGCGAGCAGCCAGCCGAAGACGATCAGTTTTTACCACGCCAAGCACGGTGACCTTACGCTCGGCGCATCAGCCCTGCATATTGCCGTAAGCCAGGCGATCAAGAATCTCGGGCGAATAAATCTCGCAGCTGAGGCGATCGATGCCAAAGTTCCAGGGTGGACGGCGGCGTATGTCAACGACGGTGTGGAAACACAAATTCGGCGCGTCATCAGGGGCGACGCCGGAACAATTCGTGAGACGATTGCCGACGCGCTTTCCTCCCCGGACACCATTCGTCGGGTGTTCATCGTCACGTCGTCGCTCAGTCGCCGGCGGGTCGAAGAACGGTTCGTCGCCATTCGCGGCGGCGTGGCTCCGAGACCGCATTTCGTGCAGCTTTACTGGTTGCTCATGTCATATTTCTCTGCGTGCGCCGAAGTAGGCGCTTATCCCTACGTGGTGTGTCAGGAATGAGCCGATAGGATCGCATTTTTTTCATACGGGCAAAAGTTTACCCCAAGGGAATAATTGGCCGCGCGAACCATGCGCGAACAACCAGCAGCCGAAACCGGCCCACACCATCCCAAACGATCCTAAATCGACTTCAGCCCAAGCCTTGGCCCATCATCTATATACGTTGATTTAAAACCGCTTCGGCATTTCGGTAGACGGCCCTGAAAAGGCTGGCGTCTGCCGGTTCAACTCCGTCCCTGGCCACCACCATTCCAAAGAACTTAGCGGAAATCTGGCGACACGGAACGGGCAAAATCACCCACGGTCGATCACCCACGCCTAGTGGATAAGCTGTTGAGCGGTTTCTTCGTTCAGACCCATGGCTTCGATCATCTTTGCCTGAGCCTCCATGCACTTTTCCATGCGCGAGTGCGCGTAGACTTTGAGCAGGATTGAAGGGTCTGCCCACCGCAGCATGTCCTGAATGGTCTTGGAGTCGGTGCCGATTTCCACCAGGAACGAAGTTAGTGCATGTCTGAGATTGTGGAAGCCAAACCTGTGCCCTGGTGGAATCTTGATGACCTGCCTCCAGCGGTTTCGCCCGCGAGCGATCCCTTAACGGCAGAGCGCCATTATTTGTAACGGTTCCAGTCCCAAACCGGACGGACGGTAACTTTGACGCACGACGTATGATAGTGACGGGGACTCGGTCACTAGACCTGGATGGATGCATGGCGACGCTGAAACTCCTTATTGTTGAGGATGACATTGCCAGTCTGGAATTGATGGCCGAGGTGTTCACTTCTCTCGACGCCGAGGTCCGCCCGCTCAGTGATAGTCAGAAAGCCGCGAATGTAATCAATCAGGAGAAGTTCGACGGGATCTTCCTGGACCTGGAAATGCCAAACGTTCATGGCTTCGATCTCGCTCGCCGGATCCGCGATTCCTCTTGGAATAAAAACACTCCGATCGTCATCGTGACTGGACGTGATGAACGAGAAACTATGAAACAGGCATTTGCCCTCGGAGCAACTTTTTTTCTCCAGAAGCCGGTGGATAAACACAAGCTGAGCGCCCTGTTCCGGATCGTGCGTGGCGGGATGTTGGAGAACCGGCGACGAGCTGCGCGGGTTCCGATCCAAACCGATGTAACGTGCGAGGTCGGTTCTCGGACCGTTCGCGGGGTCACCTGGAATCTCAGCCAAGGGGGAATTCAGGTGGAAGCGAATGACTTGCGGCCCAAGGACAAGGTGCGACTGTCATTCCGCTTGCCAGCCTCCAATGTGTTTATCGAGATCGCGGGCACAGTAGTATGGACAGGCGAGAAACGCCAGGGGATCCAGTTCAGCAACGTCAGTGCACAAAATCAACAGTTGATCCGGGACTTCGTAGCAGCCGTCGAGGAATAGTCTTTCTCCGAGCAGCGCTAGAGGAAAATCATCGAGTACTTGCTGCTCTGCCCACCGCACCAAGTCACGCGAGCCTCCGATCTTTCATCGAAGTGAACTTCCGTCTTCTTTCTTTCGGTATTTTCATAAAGTTCCACAGTAAGACCTCTCAATAGCCAAGAACTGACGCTTCCTCCCGACATTCTGTAACTTCGGTAACTAGCTCTTGTCTTCTTCCTGTGCGAGGCTTAATGAACCGATGCTCAGATAAGTGAGGTAACGAAGTTGCAGTCCAACCAGCCCATTCCCGGAACCATCCTGGTTGCCGACGATCAACCCTCGAACCGAGAGTTATTAGAAGAACTTCTCACAACGCAGGGATTCACCGTCATAACTGCTTGCGACGGTGCATCCGTTATTGAAGTGTTGGCCAGAGTCCAGGTCGACCTGGTGCTTCTGGATGTCATGATGCCTCATTTGAATGGGTTTGAGGCGTGCGAAAGAATCAAGAACAACCCAGAGACTTACTTGATACCAGTTGTCTTGATAACCGCACTATGCGACAAGCAGGATCGGATCGAAGGCATTAAGGTTGGAGCGGATGATTTTCTGACCCGCCCGGTGGATCGAACGGAATTGCTCGCCCGGGTGCGATCGCTGTTAACCCTTAAACACCGCACTGATGAACTGGAAAGGGCTGAATCAGTCCTCTTCTCTCTTGCGCGCAGCATTGAAGGTAAAGATCCGTACACTCATGGTCATTGTGAACGCCTGTCAGATTATTCGGCAAGTTTGGGCGAGCACCTAGGGCTGGTGGAAGATGAAATTACGGCGCTTCGTCGTGCCGGCATAGTGCATGACATTGGAAAAGTTGCTGTCCCCGACGCGATTTTGTTGAAGCCCAGCCGTCTGACCGGAGAAGAGTGGAAACTCATCAAAGAGCATCCCGCTGTGGGAGAGCGCATCTGCGCGCCATTAAAGTCGTTTCGTCTCGTGCTCCCGATCATCCGCCATCACCACGAGAAACTCGACGGCACAGGATATCCCGATGGGCTACGAGGAGAGGCGATCCCGATTACCGCCCGCGTGTTGCAGATTGTCGATGTTTACGATGCCCTCACAACCGAGCGACCCTACAAAAAAGCCTTCACCATCGTTGACGCACTTCAAACCATGAAAGAAGAAGTAGCTAAAGGCTGGTGGGATCCGCGGATTTTCGGCGAGTTTGAGCGGCTGGTCACCAGCGGCACAGCCAACCTTCTGTCCAAGCGGGCTGTAGCAGCCCAGTGACGGATCTCTCAGGAACGATTTCATGAAGACGCAAAGGATGATTGGGAACTGGGTGTCCAGGGGGCGATGGCGCATCCATATTCTGTTTATCCTGTTGCTGCTTCTCCCCATAGCCATCTTCGCCTACTCCGTCGGTCGGGTGCTGCGCCATCAGGCCGAAGCCCAGGCTGTGAGCGAGAGCGCCCAGATGGTCCACGTCGCCGCCGCATTGGTGCAGGAAGACTTCCGGGAAGACACTGAGGTTCTGCAGTCAATTGCCACCCGACCCTCCTTGCGCCAGGCATGGGCGGAGGGCAATTTGGGCAGGGTAGAGCGCAACCTGGCAGATGCGGAGGTCCAGGACCCGGACTTCACTTTTGTCGGCGCGTTCGCGCTGGACGGTACTCTGCGCGCCGTCTATCCAGTTCAGCCCGACACTCTCAATCAGAATTTCGCCTATCGCGACTGGTACAAGGGCATCTCTCGCCAATGGACGCCCTACGTCTCCGAGGTGTACCAAACCTCGATCCCGCCCTATCAACTGGTAGTTGCGATTGCGGTCCCGCTAAGCAACGATGCGGGCAACCCGGCAGGTATTCTCTTGGCTGGGTGTGCGGTCAATGCCATCGGCCGCGAGCTGCTAGATACCAAACTCGAAGACGGCTGGATCATTTCCCTGGTGGACCAGCACGGTCACCTGTCCGGTCATCACAACATAAACCCTTTTGCCGCTGCCGTTGACCTCAGCAGCTACGAACCAGTGAAGCGCATGCAGAGCGGAGGTTCGGGCTATGGAATGTTTGGCCGTGACGGCGACACCTTTGCCGTTCGCTACGAACCAATCCGACCCTACGGCTGGGGTGTCTTGGCGGAACAGCCCGCGTCTGTCCTCCACCGCAGTGTTGGGCTAGTGGAAAGGCGCGTGCGGTGGCTGGGCTTTGCGTTTCTCGCAGTCGGCCTCATCGTGAGCGCCTTCATGGGGTCACTCTATTCTGACCTGGAAACGGGCAACCGATTTATCCGTCTATCGGCTGATTTGTTTTGCATTGGTAGTTTTGACAGGTATTTCAAACGGTTAAACCCCTCCTGGGAGAGAGCGCTGGGCTTCACCGAGCAGGAGCTGATGGCAAAACCTTACACGGAGTTCGTTCATCCGGATGATCGCGAAGCGACGGTAGTCGAAACTTCGCGAATCGAGGAATCAGGAACATCCTGTCTTGCCTTCGAAAACCGATATTTGTGCAAAGACGGCTCCTACAAATGGCTTTCGTGGAACGCTGTTTCGGTACCCGAGCAAGAGCTCAGCTATGCGGTTGCGAGAGACGTAACCGAGCGCAAACGGGGAGATGAAACACTGAGAGAAAGTACAGAGCAGCTTCGCCTGCTGCTAGACGGCGTCAAGGACTATGCCATTTTTATGCTCGATCCCTCCGGAAATGTTGCCACTTGGAATCAAGGGGCGGAGCGCATCAAAGGCTACGCGGCCAATGAAATCGTAGGCCGCCATTTCTCGTGTTTCTATTCTCCAGAAGATGTGCAGAATGGCAAGCCAGAGCGCGAACTCGAGAAGGCGATTGCGGAAGGCCGCTACGAGGAGGAAGGCTGGCGAATCCGCAAAAACGGATCACAATTTTGGGCCAATGTCGTTATTTCCGCTTTGACAGACGGGAAAGGCAAGCTACGGGGATTTTCCAAGATCACCCGGGACATCACTGAGCGAAGGCGGGCAGACGAACTGCTGCGGGAAAGCGAACAGAGGCTTACTCTCGCATCGACCTCCGGCGAAGTGGGGGTTTGGGACCTCGACTTGATTGCCGACCAGGCATGGCGCTCAGTCCAGCACGACCGGATTTTTGGCTACGAATCCCTTCTTCCCCACTGGGGTAGGGAGGTTTTCTCCCGCCACGTGCTCCCCGAGGACCTGGAGCTTGTGCAACGTCGGTTTGAGGAGGCATTTAAGACCGGACACCTTGGCTTCGAGTGCCGAATCATTCGAGCCGACAAGGTTACGCGCTGGATCTCCGCCAAAGGAGAGGTTGTCCGCAACCAGCAGGGGCAGCCCATCCGAATGATGGGCGTGGTCACCGATGTGACCGAGCGCAAGCGAGCTGAAGAAGCACTGGAGAAAAGCCGGGAAAATCTTCGGGTCCTCCTCGAAGTCGCTCCCGACGCAGTGGTCACGGTCGACGACCAGGGAAAAATTGTCCTGGTCAACGGGCAGACGGAAAAGCTCTTCGGCTATCAGCGCCACGAGTTGCTGGGCGAACGCGTGGAAAGACTCATCCCCGCGCGAGTCCGTGAGGGGCATTCACAGCACCGCGCGGGCTATTCCGCGGCGCCGCATGCCCGGGTCATGGGAGCCGGGTTGGAGCTGTATGCGTTGCGCAAAGATGGCACCGAGTTCCCGGTGGAGATCAGTTTAAGCCCGATTCAAACCAGCGAAGGTTTTCGTGTAATCAGTTCCATTCGTGACGTTTCCGAGCGCAAGAAGGCACAGCAGCAAATCGAGCAACAGAACCGCGAACTGGATCTCCGCAACCGCGAAGTCGAGCGTGCCACCCAGATGAAGAGCAAGTTTCTCGCCAGCATGAGTCACGAATTGCGGACCCCGCTCAATGCCATCGTGGGCTTTTCGGACCTCCTCGCCGATGGGACTCCGGGAGAACTTAACACTAAGCAGAAGCGCTTCGTGAATCACATCAAGCAAGGTTCAGCGCATTTGTTGCAATTGATAAACGACATTCTGGATCTTTCGAAAATCGAAGCTGGACAGCTCGAAATCCGTTGCGAAGACTTCCAGGTTATAGATGCTTTGCCGGAGGTCCTCTCCACCATCCGTCCACTGGCAATGGCGAAAAACATCCAGGTTCAGCAAAAGCTGGAGGCGGATTTGCACGTCTATGCCGATCGGGTTCGTTTCAAGCAAATCCTGTATAACCTGCTCAGCAATGCGGTGAAGTTCACGCCCAAGGACGGTCAAATCGATATCGCTTGCATTGATAAAGGAAACTTCCTTCAAATATCGGTTTCCGATACCGGGATCGGCATTCGAGCCGAAGACCAAGGGCTGGTGTTTGAGGAATTCCGGCAAGTCGAGGGAAGCCAGAAGGATGACCATCAAGGGACGGGATTGGGACTGGCCATCACGAAACGTCTAGTCGAGCAACAAGGTGGCACGATCTCGCTGGTGAGCGAGTTGGGGAAAGGTAGCCGATTTTCTTTTATTCTTCCCGCGGGGTCTAAAGTCACGAATGCTGTCCAAACTGGAAAGGCCGTCCACGCTGCGATTGGAGTCACCGCAGGCCGAGAGAAACCGCTGGTGCTGATCGCGGACGACGAAGTCTCCGCACGCGAGTTGCTCGCCAGCTACCTGGAGCCAGATTACCAAATTGCGATGGCCGACTCGGGACCCGATGCCGTCCGAAAGGCTCAACGACTGATGCCGGATGCCATCACGCTGGACGTGTTGATGCCGGGTGGGAGCGGGTTCGAAACACTGGTAGCGCTGAGAAAAACACCGCAGACGGCGAATATTCCGATCATCATCGTTTCAATCGTGGATCAGAAGCACGTAGGTTTTGCTTTGGGCGCAGCCGACTATCTCATCAAACCGATTCGCAAGCCGGTACTTCTGGAAACCATCCGAAAGCACGTTCCATTTCCGAGCGACGACGATCAGTCTATCCTGCTGGTCGACGATGACCCTAAAACCCTGGAGCTGTTGGAGGAGACTCTGCGATCAGCGGGGTACGAGACCCAGAGCGTACGAAGTGGTGCTCGGGCTCTGGAAGTGCTCTCTTCTAAATTCGTAAGCGCAATCTTGCTCGATCTCCTGATGCCGGGCATGGACGGCTTTCAGGTCATCCGCCACGTGCGGCAGGAGCCAACCTTGAAAGAACTGCCGATTCTGGTCATGACTGCGAAGAGCCTGAGCCCGGATGAACTTGTTCTTCTCGGCCGAGACACCCAGGCGCTCCTGCAAAAGAATGGTTCTTGGCAGCAACAGCTCCTCGTCGAAGTGGGGAAGGTCGTACGGGACTGGAAGCTGGCGAAGTCGGCGGGACAATCATGATCAAAGTTCTCATCGCGGAGGATAACGCAGTCAACCGTGAATTGCTCCGCGAGCTCCTCGAGACACGTGGATATGCTGTGGACGAAGCATGCGACGGTCAGGCTGCGCTGGAGATGATCGAACACATGCGGCCGGAGATTCTGCTTCTTGACATTGGCATGCCGATCTTGGATGGCTTTGCTGTAGTGCGCAGAATCCGGGAGAATCCGAGCTTTGCCGCCCTGCCTGTGCTGGCCGTTACCGCGTACGCTATGCAGGGCGATCGGGAAAAGATCATCAATTCTGGATTCGATGGCTATCTATCGAAGCCGGTCAATTGGGCCGTACTTGAGGAAGAGATGAACCGTCTCCTAAAAGAGCGAGAGGACCGAAACGCCGCCCCGAAACAATCGAATGAGAGCCATGCAGCCAGAAGGGCACAAGCGGCAGGGAGTGGCAACTAGGCATCCATTGCAACGAAGCCAAATGTTCCGTAAACGCACGTTTGAAGGTCTCGCATGAGTTCAGTCGGCACATCCGTTTCACCGACGAGGAGTCAACCAGGCAATGGAATTCCGTTCATGCCTTCGCGACGTCTGTTCATTCGCCACGCCATTGTTTCCGTCTCGTTCGTGCTGTTGTACCTTTTACTGAACCGGCCCGAAGTCGTTTTCATTTCTCGCCTGGGATTCGTTGCCTGGTATCCCGCTGTCGGTCTGGCGATGGCACTCATGTTGGGCGTCAGCCCGTGGTATGGGTTTCTAGTCTGTTTCTCGGTTCCCCTTGCTAGCAGGATTGTTTATGCCCAGCCAGTCATGTCTTTCGGCAACACCGTCGACGCCGTTGGGATTGCTGTTTGTTATGGCGTGGCGGCATATGTATTGCGCGGTCCGCTCCGAATCGATCTCGGGCTGCGCCGCCGGCGAGATGTAGTGCGCTACCTGTTGGTGAGCGCGACGGCGGCCGCGGCCGCGACCATCATTGGTGTCACATGCCTGCTTGCGGATCATAGCGTTACCCGAAGTGAAGCCGCATCATCAGCGTTAGGGTGGTTCTTTGGTGACGCCATCGGCTTGGTGGGAATGGCACCGTTTCTGTTGGTACATGTATTTCCCCACGTCCGCACTTGGCTGTCGCCTGAGTCAGATTTTCACTCAACGAGGGCGCACCCCGCTGGGACAACATTCACCATGGGAGAGCTGGCAGAAGCTTGGGGCCAAGGCTTGACCATAGCCGCCGTGTGCTGGGCGATGTTCGGCGCCAACGACGGGCGTTATGGCCATTTTTATATGTGCTTCATTCCCGTCATCTGGATCGCGATGCGTCAGGGAATTCGGCGAGTAGTGACTGGCCTGCTAGCGTTGAATTTTGGAATTGTAGTCGCGATGCATTTGTTCCCTCCCAACGCAGTCGTGTTTACCAAAGTCGCTCCATTCATGCTTGTTCTGTCCGCGGTGGGATTGATCGTGGGATCCGAGGTCAGCGAACGACATCGCCTGGCAATTGACCTGAATAAGCAAACTACCTATTTAGATTCACTGATACAAAACAGCCCGATGGGAATCGTCGTCCTTGATCGCGAAGGCTCCGTCGAACTGGCGAATTCCGCTTTCGAAAAACTGTTTCAGTGCAACCGGCACGAACTCACTTCGATTGATATTGGAAGTTTGGGAGTAACTCGAGGTGCGGCTGCGGATTCCGAACTACTGATTCCGCAGATCTTCGCCGGAAACACCGTACGCAGGACAGTGCGACAGCGGCGCAAAGACAGCCACATTCTCGACTTGGCAGTGCGTGGCGTCCCGCTGTTGCTAAACGGCGAGGTGCGCGGCGCCTACTTGATCTTCGAGGACGTTTCAGAGCAGGTCAAGGCCATCGAAGAACAACAGAAACATGCAGAATCGTTGGACCAACTGATCAAGGAGTTGGAACTTCGTACTAAACAGATGACCTTGCTGAATGAAATGGGAGCTCTGCTGGAATGCAGTGGAGCTGTAAAGGAAGCCTGCGCAGTGGTCGCAAGCTCGATGCGAAAGCTTTTTCCCGAAGCGCCGGTTGGAGCACTCTATTTATTTAAGTCGTCGCGAAACCTGATCGAGGCAGCAGTTCGGTGGGGGAACATTGCCGTCTCGGAGGCGACATTCCCTCCCGACGCATGCTGGTCTCTCCGCCGTGGCCAGCCTCACTGGGGTGAGTCGAAGGCAGCCGGCATCACTTGCCAACACTTGGCTGAGAGTTCAACGACCGTGTCTCTATGTGTGCCGATGGTCGCACAAGGGAACACGGTTGGCATTTTGCATCTCGAATTCGACAGCGCGGCAGAGCTTTTAGGCGATCCTGTCTCGGAGAATTTTCGGGACTCTCGGCAGCGGCTTGCAATTAGTGCGGCGTCCCAGATCGCCCTTTCGCTGGCTAGCCTGCAGCTCCGTGACACCCTTCGTGAACAATCGATTCGTGATCCGCTCACTCGTTTATTCAACCGTCGCTTCCTGGAGGAATCGCTCGAAAGAGAACTGCAATTGGCTACCCGCAAGAAGCACGCCATTTCTGTTCTTTTCCTCGACATAGACCACTTCAAGAAGTTCAATGATACTTTCGGCCATGATGCGGGAGACAAGGTCCTGCAGTCCCTTGCCGACCTCCTTCGCACCTTCTTTCGCTCCACCGACATATGCTGCCGCTACGGCGGCGAGGAGTTCGCCATTATTCTCCCTGAATCATCTTCGCGGGATGCAACTGTCCGCGCGCATGCGCTGCGCTCCGAAGTGAAAAGCCTTCGGTTGAAATATAAGAATGAGGCTCTTGGGTCGCTCACGATCTCGGCAGGTGTAGCCGGGTTTCCGGAGCACGGCTCAACATCGGACGAGCTGCTGAAGATCGCGGACCGATGTCTCTATGAATCCAAATCGTGCGGCCGGGATACTGTGACCGTCGCATCTCTTCAAAAAGCGTGACGCAAGCCCAGGAGTGACCGTGTCGAGGTTTTGGTGCTCCAACTACGAGTTTTGCATTCTCTACTTCATGCCGGTTTAGCCCGGCGCGCACTCTGACAATGTCGGCCCGTATCAAGCACTTTTTCGAGCGCACGACTGCATGCACTCCGAGAAGAGCGGGATTTCGCTCTCGTGGAAGGTTTTGCTTTTCCAACTGCAGGCTGGCTCGTAATCGTTTTCAGGCCAGGACTCAGTCCGACCCATGTATCTCTTCGGTCGCAACTGCGATCATGATTACTACTTCGAACTCCTCTTGATTGGGCGTCCCGCTCCTCTTCGGCAAATTTCTCGGTGTTCGACTGCACACCATGACGATGTCCGGGCTGTCCCGAGTGCGAACCGAACTTGCTCCACTGCTGATAATCCCATCCCTGACGCATCATCCTGTACGGGCGAATTGCCAGCTTGCGGGCCTCCCTCGCCGCATCGTCAGGTCGAGATACTTGCTGCGCCACTCGGGAACACGGCGCAGAGTCACATGCGCCGCTTCCACCAGCAGGAAACGCATCATCGAACTGCCCTGTTTTCGTGATTAGGACCAAGCCGTCCGGTTCCCACTGGAATCTTCCAGCGGCACCAACCCCGGATAGCTCGCCACCTGCATACCGCACTGAAAGCGTTCGGCTTGGCCGATGATCAGCAAAAAAGCCAGAGCGGTCAAGGCCCGGACTCCGGGATGCGTCATCAACCGTTTCGCCTCGGGAAACTTTTCTACTTCGCGTTCAATCGTCTGGCTCAGTTCTGTGATCGTCGGGTGCAGACGATCCAGCAACTCCAGCACATCGCACCGCGAAGAGGTGGAGATGTTCTGCCTGTAAGATCCCGCTCCTGCTGGATCGAAATTTTCTTGCGTCGTAGAATCACCCAAGGCGATCACCATGTTTCTCCAAGAGGCTGAACACTTGTTACTGACATTTTGATCCTGCAGGCGGTGATCTTAACGCACGACGGACGCCTGAGGTTCTTGCAGGCATTTACGCGGACGACGAAGTCGGCCTTTCTCGGCGCTGGTTCGGGCACGGCTGTATGGTTATGGTAAAGAGAGGCAGTCTGACGGGGAAGCCCGAGCTGTTCGATAAAACTAGCGCCCCGCCATAACCGAGAGGGTAACGGCGGTATAGTGCTCGATGCGGCGCAGGGTGAACTCAGCGACGCCGCCGTGCAGAGAGAGGCCAGTGAACTGAGGAGCGCCCGCATCTGGCGAAAGAACTTTGATCTCCCAGCGGCTCAGGTCGTTGGTTTCTGGCAGATCGACGAGCCCGCTCAGGTCCAACCGCACTTTCACGTTCTCTGCCGGGATCTGGTGATCGTAGTTGAGCAAGTGGAGAATCAAAGTCCGACCGTCGGGTTTCCGAGTCAACTGTCCCAGCACGTAACCGCGCGGTTCCAAGCTGAGGCGAGGCCCTCCCGTTGCGGCTTCGGCGCGCACCGCAATTCCCGGCTCCGCCTTTCCGTCCCTGATGATGACGCCCCCACCCGCGGTGAACGTATTCAACCTGACCTTTTGCTCGGCGGTGAGCTTGGGCAGGGCGGCTGGCATCACTAGCACCTTGAACCGGTCGAGCGGGACCTCTTTGTCTAAGTGCGCGAGCACTTTGGTCTCGAAAAAGACACTCTGTTTGAGGAATTCGTCGGCCAGCGGATTCTGCGGCTCGGCGGAAATCAAGGCGATCCGCGCCACCGGCGCCGTCTGTTGATACAGCTCCTGATGCTCGACCAAGAAATGATTGTATTGAGCGATCGCCGCCCACGCTTCCCGGGCCTGCGGCTCGCCCTTGATCAGCTCATAAAGGAAGCGGCCCTCGATATTGCGCGAGGTGGCCGCGCCGAACGTGTAGGTCTCGGCGATGGAAAGCTTCTGCTCGGACGGGCTAGGGACACAGAGCTCGCGATGGCCGCAGTGGTAAATGTCGTTCTCATACATCAAGGGCTGCCAGAGTTGTTTCTCGCCGCTCAGGAATTTAATCTTGCGCGCGCGTTGCCCAACTGCCATTTACCGTTCCACACCTCCGGAGTGTCCTTGCCATCTTCCTCCCAGACCAGATCGTTCATGTCGTTCATCCCAAACCGGTCAGGCGCAATATGAATATTGGCGTGAACCATGACCTTAGGCCGGCCGTTCTGCTGCGCCTTCCGCTGCGCCATCCGCTGGTGTCATCGAGCAACTGAGCCAGGCCGTCGTTGTAACCGATCATGTTGTCCCACATGATCGCGTCCACGCCGGCGTCCACCGCCAACTCTGCCTTCTTCAAGAGGTAGACCCGCCAGCCGGGCTTGCGAGCGTCGGCCAGCCGGCGATCCCAGGAAATATGCGGATCGGTCTTGGTCGGGCCGGCGTAGAACATGGGGATGCCATGCATCCAGAGGCCGTATTTCTTGGTTTCCGGGTCGTCGCGGAAGGCGCTCTTGCGGAACATGTTGGAAGCCGACAGATAAGCCGAGACATGGATGCCGTTCTCATGACACCGTGCGATTACCTTTTTCAGGTTCTCCCGGTTCTCGTCCTCGTCCTTAAACGACCAGCCGTCGCTCCAGGTGACCCAGATCCAGTTGAACTCCGCCTGCTTTAGCAAGCCGAGCATTTGCTCGAAATCACGGTCATAGATGTGGGTCAGTACGTCCTTCTTTTCAGCGCTGAACTTTTTTCCCCACCATGTCCGCTCGGCTTTCCAGCTCTCGATTCGTCCGCCGTCCAGCCGGATAAAACGAAAATTTCCCTGTTCCGCCCAGGGGGGTAGGTCCTCAGGCTTGGCCCGATACAGTCTCGGCGACGGCTCAAAAGACAGCGGAGCACAGCAGCAGGCAGGCGGCGACCAAACCAATCAGCCCAACCCTCTTTGCGATTCGAACGCGCTGCATTTCATTACGCCGAGCAAGGTAATCTAGGCAGCCGGAGATGCACTGTTGCCGATCTCCACTCCGGAGTTGCGCGGCTTGTCGAAACAAGAGAGTCTCGTAGTGATTTCATCGAAATTAGTGCTTACCTCTACTTGTGAATTTGCCCAAGATAAACTCCTGGGCCAGACCGAGTGCAACGTGGAGACCCACGCTGGTCCCGAAGTTTGCGAATACAAGCCCGGGACCGCGCTGCGAGTTTGGGTAGTACGTATTGGAAAGCGCAGCTGAAATCAAACTGCCACCCATTTGGGAATAATTCGGCTGCGATTTGCCGTTGTCTCCTTGACAGACAAATGGAGCTAAGACGGCGTGCCAGGCCCGAGAGCCCTTTGTCCCGGAACCACGATAGAAATAGCGAGGGTCCTGATGCAGCAGCGAAGGCAGAATCGCGTTGGCAAACAATCCTTCACTCGCGCCGCTGGCCAGGTTGGCACCGAACCGCTCGCCGTATCCTCTTGCACCGAGGCGGTAATCAGTCATGTGGGCGGCTTGCTCGATGCCGGCCCATGAAGCCTCGAAGGCAAAAAAAGTTGGGTGGGTGAGACTTTTGTAGGCCAGGTGAAACTTCATCTTTGCAGTGAGGGGCTCGGGGTGAGGTTCGTAAGTAACATAAATATTCGGGATGAAACCGAGAACACGCTGGTGCTCCTCCGCCTTGAGTTGCTGGGCAGCAACCTCCTTCGAGGAATAATTCACAGTAACTGCCCGCTGCACAGCCAAAATGGGGAGTTTGACCTCGCTTAGAATTTCCTCCTGACCGGGTTCGACGGTAACGGACGAGCTCCTCTCTGTAAACCCTTCAGCAGTCACGTTGATCTGATAAACAATTCCGGGCGACATTGGGGAACGCAAAGGATCCGTCATCTTTTGTTACAGCGGCGAGGCGTTCGCCAGCCGGTCCGTGAAGGACGACGGCGGCATCGGAAACCGGGTCGTCGCCGACGTCGGTCACCGTGCCCCGAATGCTTCCTGCTTTTGCATTTGCCGCTTCAGTAGACTGCGCGGACGCGGATACTACAAGAACCAATTCGCTAACAAGGCCAATCAGCAGCATCATCTGAATTAGATTCAGGAATGATCTCAAAATCCGTTCAGCCCAGGCATATGTGTTGTTGTGCATTATCGACATCTCTAGCCTCTGGACAGGGCAAAGTTAATTGTGATCTGGGAGTCGACCTCTATCGGTTCTCCGTTCAAGAGGTAGGGCTTGTAGCGCCATTGCTTCACTGCATCGATAGCGGCTTGCGCCAGCACTGGCAAGCCGCTTTCGACTCGAACGTTCTGCACGCTGCCGTCCTTGCCGATCACAGCCAGCAGCACTACCGTCCCATCAATCCGGGCCCGCCCAGCCTCAGGTGGGATATGTCGGAGCAACATCGTGGATCAGATTCGCCTCGGCTACCCGGGATGCGATACGCATCCTCTTCGGCATCGGCGACGTTTTCGCGAGGACGGGCGCACTGCCACTGCTGCGCAGCATTTCGCTAAGCACTCCCTCGGGAATTCCGCCGACTACTCCTCCAGGAACTCCCCCAACTAGTCCGCCCGCGGTATCCAGTTGTGGCGAAGTTGCCTTTTGCGCCGCATGCACCACACTGGGAATCCTTATCTTTATCTTTGTCGGGGCGCTTCCGGAAGTGAATGTGGGCACAGGAAGACTCGTGGCAGTGGAAGTCGCGGCCGCGGGCGGTAGATATAACATCGTTACGGTCTCCCGCTTGGGCAGCGCATCCGTGTGAAGCAGCGGGATGACAACGAGTGCCAGCAAGAAAAGCGACAGCAGGGTCACCGATCCAATCGCCGCCCAGGGATTTCGTGGCCGTGACTTCGCACTGGATACGAATAGACTGTCTTGAAATAAATCCTGTTCTTGCTGGGCGAAGGATTCAGGATGCTCTTGTTTTTCGTGCTCCAGCAGTACTGTGACCTGCGAATCAATTCGCAACTTTGGCCTCGGGAAAGCCGGGCATGGAGTGCACTGATCCGATTCCGAACGATTATCTTGATAAATAGCCATAGCAAAGCGATCCTTTTGCAAGCAGCAGTTCTCGCTCCCACGAACAGACAAAGTCGAGTCACTGTTCATTCCAGGGCTTCTCCTCCAAATTAAAAGCTGGACTTAAGTTGTGAATCTGTCTGATCTGATATTCCCCGTATTTGATAGTTAGGACTGCAGTGCCAAGAATCCGCACCTTCGTTTCGCTGTCGTTTGACTCGGGAAGCCAGAAGCTGCCGATTTTCTGATAGCTTCGTGTGAAATCGGTCTTCACTGTCCACCACGAAGGATTGACGGCCGGCTCGCCCTCGACCTGAGTGATGGCAAAGTCCTTCGCATCGACCCAGATGCGCCCTCAAAAGAGAAACTTATTTTTGCTCAGCGGCTGTGCCTCGAGCACATAGAACTCATTCCCACTGATCTTCTGGTAATCTGTGAGTTGAAATGTGTAGTTCTGAGGCGTGATAGCCGAGCGCTGCTGATTCTCCTCTCGCATGGACTCCTGCTCCGCCTCAAGGAGCTTCTTAAACACGCGACTCCGCACGGTTCCCGACCCGCTCTCCGACACGATCGTGAACACCTTCTTATTGGGCGCTTCGTACTCAGCCCGAACGACCATGTCTGCCGTCTTGTGCGATAGACAGTGGCACTCGAGATGGTAGCTCCGGATACTTGAGTAGCTTTCGAGCGCATCAGCCCGGTGTGCGTTCATTTGCACGACGCGCCGCATGACTTCGTCAGCGCCTAACGGGGCCGATACGGTGGCCTGCTGTGCGTCTGCCGGAATGCAGACCGCGAGCAAAGCCAACGTGGACAGAAACCGGCCTGCGAGAAGGCTAAAATCTTTGGAAAACCGAATCATCAGTTGCTTCTCCAGGGGAATCGTAGGTACCCGACAACGGCGTTCAGGTTCGCGAAGTCCGGCTTGTGAGTTGTCCTCTCGAATTCAGGTGGTGACTCCCGCAGTTGAGTGAGCGTCCATTGCTCCTGGCCAGTTGTTTGTGGAGTGGATGAGTCGAAGTGATAAATCGTGCTCGCGAGAACCGGTCCGACGCGGACTTCACGGCGAGACATGCCAGATTTTTCGAGAGCGTCGAAGAATCTTTGTGTCTCGAAGAATCGCCGGGATGGCTCAAGAATGATCACATCTCCTTCCCGGGGTACATAATGGCGGTCGTACAGGGGCACAACCTCGATGTCGGTGCGACCGCAGTGCTCTACGTAATAGGTCATGCTCATTGGTCTTGCCGTCGCCAACCTGCTGCCGGCAGGGGCGGTGGAACAGACTTGCTGCGCTACTTCGCGTGTGTCGAACTCGGAAACCTCATCCTGCCCAAAATAACGGGCGATGTTTTTCTGGCCTCCGCCAATTGAGTTCAAATAAAAGGAATAGTAAGGCGACCACGCGTGCAATTCAAGCAAAGGCAAGGCGAACAGAGTGGCAGCGGCCAGCCCAACAAATGCCAGCGACATTTTTTTGGAAACACTTGAGCAGGCCGGCTGGATCGTCGGTGGACCGCGCGGCGCCGCGGGGAAACTGGGACTGAAACGAACCACACTGCTTGCCAAGATGAAAAGGCTGGGTATCTCACGCCCGATCCCTCAGGAAGGAATCGGCGTTCCCGGAGTCGCGCAAGACGATGGCCAGATTTGGGAGTAGAACTGGCTGACGCACCTGGAATTCCTGGCCTAGTCTTGAATCGTGCGGGCGCTGACGCAGAAGAATATTTGCTACGTCTCGGTTGGTGTAGGCACCTTTGAGAGACATGCGCCTCTCGGTGAGCAAGGCCTTCAGCAGGGGCACTTTTCTAATTGTGGTTCCTGAACGCCCGTCAATGATCGTTCCTCAAAATTGGTAAATCGCGACGACCGCTCGACTGGAGAAACCTTCCCCTTTCACGAATGGCGAGACGCCGACACAACGGCGTTGTGTCGTTGGATTGTAGCCTCGAGCATCGGAAGCGCTTGGCAGATTCCCTCGATCATTTCGATCCACGGAAGGCCGAGAAGACCGCGAGTTCCAATTGGGATTGGCCGAGTTTCCGATCAACTTTGCGCGCAGAGTTACTTGCCCGTCCCTTGCGGGACTATCCTTCGTCCTTTTTTGTCTGATAACCACCGCCTGTTACTTTTGCTAGTTGTTCATGCTTGCGCCTTCCAAGAGGATTGTTCGCTAGCGGCGGTTCACCGTCCATGTTTAAGCGACCCGTGCCCGAAATCCGAACCATGCCCGAGCCTCCTAAAGTATGGCCGCCAATGCGCCGTCGTACTTCCACGTGCTCGGCCGAGTTGCTGCGCCACGTGCGGGAAGCTGCCGATGTAATGCCAGCTCTCGCAGCCGAGCCCGGAGAAAATGAGGTACCCGCGGGCGCTGCCGTGCCGGGATTTTCTGAGTACCGAATTTGAGCAGTCAAAACTTCGAGGAGGAATGAACCCAAATGTCAGACTCCGACAAAACCGATTTGCATTCCCGTGCCGTGCTTCCCATTTCATCCCAGCCGCACACCGCACTCACGACCTATGATGCCAAAGATCCCAATACAAAGTTTCCGCCGATCGAGCCTCTGCATCCACCCAAAGGCGCACCCAACGTTCTGATCGTCCTGCTCGACGACGTGGGCTTCGCGGCGTCCAGCGCCTTCGGCGGTCCGTGTGCGACACCCAACTTTGAAAAGCTCGCCTCCGGCGGACTGAAATACAACCGTTTCCACACTACGGCTCTCTGCTCGCCAACGCGGCAAGCACTCCTTACAGGCCGTAACCATCACTCGGTTGGGATGGGTGGCGTTACGGAGATCGCCACTTCTGCGCCCGGCTACAGCTCGGTATTGCCCAAGAACAAAGCGCCCTT
>Ga0206956_1096_pt1 | contig 24575 bp, 27 predicted proteins | sample Alteio_BWOrgHeat_35_FD_153252 | JGI IMG/M metagenome (GOLD analysis project Ga0206956, IMG submission 153252) | Enriched cells from forest soil in Barre Woods Harvard Forest LTER site, Petersham, Massachusetts, United States -... | ecosystem: Environmental > Terrestrial > Soil > Temperate forest >...
CACTAACAAACTGTGAATGATCCAAACAAGAGAAAGACCCCGAACGAAGATTACCTTCGTTACTCCTCTTGGGCAACGAAAGAGACTTGCTTCAGGATTCGTTCTTCATCCGGGTGTCTTCGATCATCATGTCCTTGAACTCGCTGGATTCGAAAATTTCTCCACATTCCAGGCATTCGACGAATTCGGCGTCTTCCTCGCGGGCCACAATCTGCACGCGCGGGTGCTTACACTCATTCATGGGATTGCTCTTATCGGGGGGTTGCGACGGCGGGATTGAAGTCATAAACCCGGACGATCACGGTCGGCCTGGCGAGGCTGAAGTGAAGTTTGCCGGAAATTGGCGGTATTTTAGCCTGACTGATTGGCTTGTCAAGTCTTTTCGCAGAAAATTTGGATTTGACTCGCTCGCCGACTACTCGAAAGCTGGATTACTCGGTTCACACCGGTCAAATCCACAGAAACTACAAATCCGACTAAAAGGATCGCAATCTTATAAGCGGTTAAGGACAATATAGTTACCGTTAGATTGCGTTTTTAGCCGTTCCCTGCGAACAGTTGCAATCCAAGACAGCGTCCCTTAGAATAAGTGATATCCGACTGAAAAGGTCGGAATTACTAGCGGACTCGGATGCTGAAGCTTACCAAGAAAGCGGACTACGGCTTGATGGCGATGAAGCATCTGGCTGAGCGGGCGCCTTACGACGCTTGCAGCGCGAAGGACGTTGCCGACGCCTACGGGATTCCGCAGGAAGCTCTGGCCAAGATTCTGCAGCGACTGGTCAAGGCCGGCTTGCTGCACTCGCAACATGGAATGAACGGCGGCTACAAACTGGCGCGCGATCCTGGAACGATCAGCGCCTTTGAGGTAATTCGGGCCATCGACGGTCCTTTGTTCATTACCTCCTGCATCACGGTGCGAGGCGAATGCGATCAAACCGATCGCTGCACGATTCGCGAGCCGTTGCGCCGGGTCAACGAGAGCATCGAACAAGTGTTGCGGCGCATCAGTATCTCAGAGATGAAAGAAGAAACGCATTCCCAGGAAGACCTGGAAACGAAAAAGCCAGCCGAGCTGGTGACGATTACATAGATCAGGTAGGAGAGCAATCATGAGCACAGATGTGAAAACGATTCCCCAGGCAGAACACGTAGCTCCCGACGGAGTCAAACTGCCCGTCTACATGGATAATCACGCCACCACCCCGATGGATCCGCGGGTGTTGGAAGAGATGCTGCCCTATTTCATGGAGAAGTTCGGCAACGCTGCCAGCCGCAATCATTCGTTCGGTTGGGCAGGCGAAGAAGGCGTCGAAACCGCCCGCGAACGGGTTGCCAAACTGGTCGGCGCCACCACGAAGGAAATCATCTTTACTTCGGGTGCGACTGAGAGCGACAACCTCGCCATTAAGGGCGTCGCCGAGATGTACAAGGAAAAGGGAAATCACATCATCACGGCCGTCACCGAGCATAAAGCTGTGCTCGACACCTGCAAGCGCCTGGAGAAGTACGGCTATCGCGTCACCTATTTGCCGGTGCAAAAAGACGGCCTGGTCGATCTCGAAGATCTGAAGCGCGCCATGGATGACAAGACCATCCTCGTCACGATCATGTGGGCCAACAATGAGATTGGCGTGCTGCAGCCAGTTGCCGAGATTGGCAAGCTTTGCCGAGAGCGTGGAATCATTTTCCACACCGACGCGACCCAAGCGGTGGGCAAGATCCCGGTCGATGTCAACAAGAACAACATCGATGTAATGTCGATCTCTGCCCACAAAATGTACGGGCCGAAAGGCGTCGGCGCTTTGTACGTGCGGCGGAAGAATCCTCGAGTGCAGATTTCAGCCATCATCGACGGCGGAGGCCACGAGCGCGGTATGCGTTCCGGCACTCTCAATGTGCCCGGAATTGTAGGCCTAGGCAAGGCTTGCGCGATCGCATCGGAAGAAATGGCTAAGGATTCCTGCAAACTCGCGGGTCTGCGCAACCGCCTTCGCAACAAAATCATGGGCGGACTGGACGAGGTCTACATCAACGGTTCGTGGGAGCATCGCCTACCGGGCAACCTCAACATCAGCTTCGCCTACGTCGAAGGCGAATCGTTGCTGATGGGCATCAACGATATTGCGGTTTCGAGCGGTTCGGCATGCACCTCGGCAACGCTTGAGCCATCTTATGTATTGAAGGCGTTGGGTACGGGAGACGACTTGGCGCACAGTTCCATCCGCTTCGGCCTTGGACGCTTTAACACCGAAGCCGAGGTTGATTACGTGGCCGATCGCGTGGTCGAGACGGTATCGCGGTTGCGCGAACTCTCGCCCCTCTACGAGATGGCGAAAGAAGGCGTGGATTTGAAAAGTGTGAAGTGGGCAGCGGAGTAGGCCAGCAGTTCGTATCAGGATATGGCTTTAGCCATATCGCAAATGCTCTAGAAAGAATGCGGTTTCAGCCGCTGACCGGCAAATATTCTAAGGAGAAAGCAAAATGGCATACAGCGATAAGGTTCTCGATCATTATTCCAACCCGCGCAACGTCGGATCGTTGGACAAGAACAGCTCTGAAGTCGGGACCGGCCTCGTCGGCGCGCCCGAGTGCGGCGACGTAATGAAGCTGCAGATCAAGGTCAACCCGCAAACCAATGTTATTGAAGACGCGAAATTCAAGACGTTCGGATGCGGCTCGGCCATTGCATCTTCGTCCCTTGCCACCGAGTGGGTGAAAGGCAAGACCGTGGACGAAGCGCTGCAAATCAAGAACACCGAGATCGTGAAGGAGCTTTCGCTGCCGCCGGTAAAGATTCATTGCTCGGTGCTCGCGGAAGACGCGATCCGTGCGGCTATCCACGACTGGAAAAAGAAGCAGGACGTGGCGAAGCCGACAGCGGTAGCCGCGCAGTAGTTATATGGACGACGGTCGTTTCGCCCGTTACGAGGCGCGAATGTGCGTCGTTACGTCCATATGAGCAGAGCATGATCGAAACAGAGACCAAAACGGAAGCGCCGAAAGCTCCAGCCAAAGGCGTCCTGGTAACGGATAAGGCTTTGGCCAGGATCCGCACCGCCATCGTGAAGGAAGGCATTTCGCCCGAGCAGGGCGGGCTACGCCTTGGAGTGCAGGGCGGCGGATGCTCCGGCTTGAGCTATAACATCCGCTTCGACACGCAACCGCGCGAACGCGACCGCGTTTTCCAGTTCGGCGATGTGCGGGTGTTCGTCGACCCGAAATCGTTCATCTATCTGCACGGCATGACCCTGGATTACCAGGAGACGCTCATGCAGCAAGGCTTCGTGTTCGTCAACCCGAACTCGACCAAGTCCTGCGGTTGTGGTACGTCATTCTCGGGCTGATAGTGTGGTGCGGGCGCCCTCGCCCGCGAGGGTCTCTCTCTACGGCGCGGCTGTTCTGGCGGCGCAAGCCCACGCGAAATGTGAGCGGACGTGGCGAGTGTGTTTATAGCGAATTTGTTTATGGGGAATGTGGAATCCAACACGAGCTCTTCACTGACGATGACAGGCGACGCGACTGCCACCTGCTGGTCGTGCGGGACCATGCGCGCCGTCCATTTCTGCAGCGCTTGCGGAAAAGTTCAGCCTCCGGTGCCGGTGGATTACTTCACGTTCTTCGGTCTGTCCCGCAAGCTAAATCTCAATACGGCGCTTCTGGAGCGCGAATTTTACGAGCTCAGCCGGAAGCTGCATCCTGACCTTTGCGCCCGGGCAGATAAACGGGAACAGGAATGGAGCCTGGAGCAAAGCTCTCTGCTCAACGACGCCTATCGCACGCTGAAAGATCCAATCAAGCGTACGGAATACCTGCTGCGGCTGGAAGGCGTGGAGCTCGAAGAGCAATCCAAAGCGGCCACCGAAAAGGCACGAGCCGCGGGCGAGATCAAGAAGCAGGTTGTTCCTCCAGACTTATTGGAAGAGGTTTTTGAGCTGAATATGCAGCTCGAAGAACTGCGCGCCCAGAAAAAACTGGGCGAAGACGATCCAGCCCTGGTCGAAGAAATAGGAAGACAGAAGCTGGAACTGGAAGAGAAGTACGAATCGCTGTCCGAGGAATTGAAGAAATATTGGGACGAATGGGACCGCCTCCCCGGCAATGCTACGGAGGAAGGTCGGCGCAAAGTTCGCGACAAAATGGTAGACCTGCTGAATCGACGGTCGTACATCAGGAATTTGGTTCGGGACGTGAGTGAAGTGCTTGAGGGATAGCATTCGGTGCCGAGACGTTGGGTTGGCTGAGTGCTGAATGCTAAGTGCTGATTGCTGAATTATGGCCACTGACCGCATCGTCGGAATCGATCTCGGAACCACGAATTCTCTCGTGGCTTTCATGCAGGGGGAAAGCCCTGTTGTCATCCCTGGGGAGGACGGGCTGAATCTCGTTCCCTCCGTGGTAGCACTGGATGAACGCGATCAGATCATCGTGGGCAATGCCGCGCGCAAATATCTGATCGAGACTCCGGAGCGCGCAGTCTATTCGATCAAACGCCTCATGGGTCGCGGGCTCGAAGATATTCAGGAAGAGCTCCAGCTGTTTCCATTTCGTCTGGCGGAAGACCTGCATGCAGGAGAAGTTCTGCGCATCACGCTGGGCAAGAAGACGTTCACCCCGCCGGAAATCTCCGCGTTCATTTTGCGCCAGCTCAAGCGCAATGCCGAGCGCTTTTTCAATGCTCCGGTCAACAAAGCCGTGATCACAGTGCCTGCCTACTTCAACGATGCACAGCGCCAAGCGACAAAAGACGCTGGCCGCATCGCCGGTCTCGAAGTACTGCGTCTCGTGAACGAACCGACGGCCGCGTCCCTCGCATACGGTCTCGACAAAAAGCAGAACGGCATCGTCGCGGTCTACGATCTGGGCGGCGGAACCTTCGACGTTTCCATACTCAAACTGCACGATGGGATCTTTGAAGTCATCGCGACCAACGGAGACACGCACCTCGGCGGCGACGATATCGACAATCTGCTGATTAAAATCGCTATCGACGATATCCTCGGCGACGCGAATCTGGATGTCTCTCGCAATAGCGAAGTTGTGGCCACAATTCGCAAGGCCGTCATCGAAACCAAGATTGCATTGTCGTCGGAATCAGCGACGGAAATGGACATTGAACTGCCGCAGGGCAAGCGTTATCAGCGAGAGATCACCCGCGAACAGTTCGAGCAACTGATTCAGCCAATCATCGATCGCACCGTGGGACCCTGCAAACAGGCTTTGAAGGATGCTGGATTAAAGCCGGCGCAGATTGACGAAGTCGTGCTGGTCGGCGGATCGACGCGAATCCCGAAAGTACGCGCGCTCGTCGAAGGATTATTTCAGCGCAAGCCCCATACCGATCTCAATCCAGATGAAGTCGTGGCGCTCGGCGCGGCAGTGCAGGCCAACATTCTCGGCGGTGGTTCTGAAGCTACCGAGAACATGCTGCTGCTCGACGTCACACCCTTATCGCTCGGCATTGAAGTCGCCGGCGGCGTGACCGATAAAATCATTCTGCGCAACTCGACCATCCCCGCTTCTGCGACTCAGTACTACACCACGCAGATCGACGGTCAGGCCAACGTTGCCATTCACGTTCTGCAGGGTGAACGTGAACTGGCCAAGGACTGCCGCTCACTCGCGCGCTTCGATCTGAAAGGAATCCCGCCAATGACTGCGGGCATGCCGCGCATCGAGGTTAAGTTCCTGATCGACGCCAACGGTATCCTGCACGTCTCCGCACGCGAACAGCGCAGCGGCAAGGAATCTGAGATCGAAGTGCAACCCAGCTATGGGTTGACCGATGATCAAGTCGAAAACATGATTCTCGATTCTTTCGACTTTGCCGAAGAAGACTTCCGCCGGCGGCAAGTGATCGAGGCGCGCAACGAAGCAGACACGATTCTTGCGGCGCTGGAAAAGGGCAAGAAGAGCCCCGCGTGGGGCCAACTCACCAGCGACGAGAAGAAAAAGATCGCCAAGTTGGAAAAAGCATTGGTCCAGACCAAAGGCGAGGACGACTATTCAGCGATCCGCACAGCGATCGACCTTTTAAACCAGGGCACGATGCGTCTCGCAGAACTAATGATGGACACGGCCGTTGGCACCGCCCTCAAAGGCAAAAACATGGACGAAGCCGACATGGGCGAAGGAACAGAGACTGGCCATCCCGTAGCCAGAGCCGACTTCGAGTAAAGAACACGTAGCCCGGACGCCCTCGTCCGGGGGGCCGAGCACAGCTCGGCATGCACAACGAGGCTTCAAGGAGCATTCATGGCAGATGAGAAAACCAAAGGATCGGGTACCGCGACCGTGGACTCACCCGGCGAAAATACTGTCCAACTAACTTTCTTGCCCGAAGGCAAGACCGTCGAGTTCGAGCATGACAAACTTCCCTACAAGGATCATGGCAAGGAACAGTCCATCCTCGATGTGGCGTTGAACTACGGCGTCCGTCTGGACCATGCCTGCGGCGGTAATTGCGCCTGCACTACCTGCCACGTGTGGGTGAAGGAAGGTGCGGAGAATCTCTCCGAAATGGACGACGACGAAGCCGATCGTCTGGACATGGCTGCCGATTTACAGTTAAACTCTCGTCTCGGCTGTCAGGCCGTGATCACGAAGCCAGGCAAAGTTGTGGTCGAGATCCCGTCGTGGAATCGCAATTACGTGTCGGAAGAACACTAGAAAGCAGCAGTCAACATTCAGCACTCAGCCAGCAAAGATTTCCCTGGCAGCGGCAAGATCGCGCAGGGACTGGATGCTGAGTGCTAATTGCTGATCTCATCAAGGAGCCACATGGCAAAAGACCTAACCTGGGACGACGCTGAAGACATCGGCATCCTGCTTTCGGAAGCGCACCCTCAACTGGAGCCACTCTCGATCCGTTTCACCGATCTACATGGTTACGTAATCGCCCTGCCCGAGTTCAAAGACGACCCTAAGAAATCTACCGAGGGAAAGCTTGAGGCCATCCAGATGGCTTGGCACGACGAGTTCCTGGACAGAACCCAAGCGTAACCCCGAGTCCAAAAAGATCCCCTGTTGACAAGCTTATTACCTCGGCATGACAATCCCGGTGCCGTCCGGCCCCATTCTGATTTCTCCTGAGTAGCTTGGTATGGAGATCGCGGAACGATCTCCTCTCCTCAAGCAAAAGGGGCGCGGCGGATACCGTGCCCCTTTTTTCTTCGATAAAGTCTAACCTACAGTGGCAGGCACTGGCTCCTCTACGCTTGCCTCGCGCAGAAACTTCGCAGCTTCCTCGGGCGGAGTCGGATTAATATAGAACCCGGTACCCCACTCGAATCCAGCTGTCTTGGTCAGTTTGGGCATGAATTCGATGTGCCAGTGGTAATGATCGTTGGTGGGGTCCTGCACCGGCGAAGTGTGAATCACCAGGTTGTACGGCGGATTGTCCAGCACTCGGTCGGCCTTCATCAGCAGCGTCTTGATAGCCTTGGCCAGATTCTCAAATAGTTGCGACGAAGAATTCTCGAACGCCGACTCATGTTGCTTCGGCATGATCCAGGTCTCGAACGGGAACCGCGGCGCGTACGGAGCCAACGTCAGGAAGTCCCGATTCTCGGCGACCACGCGCGTACTTGTCTCCGTCTCCTGCCGGATCACGTCGCAGAACACGCATCGTTCTTTGTAAATGTAATATTGTTTCGCACCTTCCAACTCCTCGACCACATAGATGGGAAGGATTGGCAGCGCGATCAGTTGCGAGTGCGCATGTTCCAGCGAAGCGCCGGCAGCCTCTCCGTGATTCTTGAAAATCAGAATGTATTTAAACCGCCGGTCCTTTTTCAGATCAAGAATGCGGTCGCGGAACGTCCAAAGCACATCTTCGATTCTTTTGGGAGGCAGTGTGGCCAGACTCGCATTGTGATCAGGAGTCTCAATGATGACTTCGTGCGCGCCAATCCCGTTCATCCGGTCGAACATGCCTTCGGCCTGGCGGTTCAAGCTGCCTTCAATTCCAAGTGCGGGAAACTTGTTAGGAACCACTCGCACCGTCCACCCTGGGGTGTCGCGCTGGGGTGGGGACCCCCCGTTCGGGTTCGGACGATACGCCTGAATCTCGGGCGGCGTCTTGCTCTCATTTCCATAACAGAACGGACAAAACCCCCCTTTTAATTTCACTCCATCACGGGCAAAATCCGTTGGACGTTTGGCGCGGTCGGTCGAAATAATTACCCAACGACCTACAATTGGATCTTTTCTAAGCTCGGGCAAAGATTAAATCCTTTCAATAATGGCATACGAAATTGGTCAGAGCCAAACCGGTACATTACGCCACAGGGAAGGCATTCCGAAACAGTTCGATCAGCGGTTGGCTGGACTGACGTTCATAATACACGGTCACCACATCGAAACGCCACCGGCACGAAGGCGCCACATAACGAAGATACTCGTCGGCCACCGCTGCGAGTCCGCGCTGCTTGTCGCGGTCGACGGCCGCTTCGGCAGGCTTTACATCGTGCGTGGTGCGCGTTTTGACTTCTATAAAACACAGAACGCTCTTTTCCCAGCCGATCAGATCGATCTCGCCCCTCCGCCGAGATGAGCGAAAATTGCGCGCTACCATCACGTAGCCCAGACGCCGCAAGTAAAAGTAAGCAGCTTCCTCCCCACGTCGCCCAGTCCGCTGGTGAGGAGGAATATCTTCGGGCAGGAGCGTGCGCTCCGCGAGCCAATCCAGCGCCCGAACTGCGGCCTGCGTCACCCGCCCCGAAAGGAGAATCGGCATAACTAACAGATCGTAGAACGGACAAGCCGAATTTGGATGTGACCTTCATCACATGAAAGCGAGGGCGCCCCGCTACTTGCGTCTTTGCATGGGGCAGGATCCATGCCACGAACTGAACCCGGCCCAAAAATAATAGGGCGGGTCAAGTTAGACCCGCCCTACGCAGCCGGCACAAGGGAGGACATCCCGCCCGGCTGGCTAAACTCTTTGCCCCACACTCGAAATGGATTCTTCGAGTGCATCCATGGCGACATCAGCTTCCTCTTTGGTCACGATGAGCGGCGGCGCGATCCGAATTGTGCTTGGGCCACAACCTAAGAAAAGAATGCCACGCTCGAAGGCCATCTGAATGATGCGGTCACGCTCGGCCGCGCCATATTCTCTGGTCTTCTGATCTTTGACGATTTCGACTCCGATCATAAGCCCGCGTCCGCGAACGTCCCCAACCAGCTTGTGCTTGCTGGGCCAGCCCGCCATGCGCTTCAACATGTGGTTGCCAACCTCGGTTGCGTTATGCAGCAAGCCATCGCGTTCGATTACATCCAGGGTGGCCAGCGCAGCCGCATTGCAAACCGGATTGCCTCCAAATGTAGAGGCGTGCGAGCCGGGAACCCAGTCCATGATTTCGGCTTTGCTGATGGTTACGCCCAGCGGCATGCCCGAAGCGATGCCTTTGGCCGAACAAACAATGTCGGGCTGCACGCCGGTGTGCTCGATGGCCCACCATTTGCCGGTGCGCCCGATACCGCTTTGCACTTCGTCAGCGACCAGGAGAATGCCGTGGCGGTCGCAAATGCGGCGCAGTTCCTGCATGAAGACGGTGGGAGCAACAACATATCCACCTTCGCCCTGCACCGGCTCGACAAAGATTGCGGCTACTTCCTCGGGGGCAAGCGTGGTCTTAAAGAGCTTGTCTTCGATGAAGCGGGCGCAGCCCAGCGCGAAGGCCTCGGCATCCTGCGGTCCGCCTTCGCATCCGCGATATACGTCTGGATAACGGATGTGAGTGACGCCCGGAACCAATGGGCCGAAGCGCCGCTTCTGCTGCGGTTTCGATGCGGTGAGCGAAAGCGCGCCCATGGTGCGCCCGTGGAACGCGCCAAAAAATGCGATCACGTTTTGACGCCTGGTGTGATAGCGGGCGAGCTTCAGTGCGCACTCAATCGCTTCCGCGCCCGAGTTGCCGTAGTAGATTTTGTGTGGGCCGGGCATCGGAGCGATCTTCGAGAGGCGCTCAGCGAGGGTCACCATATTCTCGTAATAGAAGTCGGTGCCGGACATATGAATCAGTTCGGCTGCTTGTTTCTGAATCGCCGCGACCACATGGGGATGGCAGTGGCCGGTCGAGGTAACGGCGATGCCTGCTGAGAAGTCAAAGAATTCATTTCCATCGACGTCGGTAACGACGATGCCGCGTCCCTGCTTTGCGACCAGCGGATAGGAGCGGGTGTACGAAGGCGAAATGTATTTGCTGTCGCCTTCCAGAACACGCTTGGCATTGGGGCCGGGCAAAGCCGTATTGATCTTCGGCCCGGTAAGAGTTTGGGTTGACATGGCATCCTCCAAAATGGTCGTTGGCGTTCGTCTTGGGTAATTGGCTTCAAGCGGAGTTCAGCCCTGAAGTCAGAATCGGACGAGGAGGATGGGAAAATTAATCGCTACCGAATAGGCTGGGACGCGCCTGCGACGGCAACACTGCCAGATAACGACGCGGGCACACGAGAAAATGGAGCCAGCACGCTGGCAGGTGCGAATTGGGATTCTGGCCGCGCATCAAAAATCATTCCACTGTTATTATAGCCTGCCGCGAGCGACGGCGTAACCCCCAATCGGTCCTTGACCGTTAGTCACGGGCGCCGGACAGCGTGTGTCCGTGGCATTTGGTACTTTCTAATATCTCGCATCGCTTCGTTCGTTTGTTGTGTCTGATACTTATCCGCTGATCGACAAATATGACCAATGCTCAGCGCCAAAGCCGGTTTGCTGTGATCCTTGCCTTCGGACTGGTGTATTTCTTTTGGGGCTCGACGTATCTGGCGATTGATATCGCGGTGGAGCGCATCCCACCCGCGCTCATGTGTGCTGTGCGCTTTCTGATTGCCGGCGTCTTCATGCTGGCATTTTGCGGACTACGCGGTCGCAACATCCGGTACAGCCCACGGCAGTTAGCGCAAATGGCAACGGTGGGCGTGCTTCTGCTCATGGGCGGCAACCTCACGCTCTCATATGCCGAAAAATATGTGGCTTCCGGTTTGGCTGCCTTGATCGTCGCCGTCACGCCACTTTGGTTCCTGGTGCTGGATACGCTCTTGCTCGGCGACCATCACGTTTCAATTCGCGGCAAAGTTGGGCTTGGCCTGGGCGTTGTGGGGCTGGTTGTATTGTTGTGGCCCGACCTTACCACGACGACTTCCTTTGGGCGGGTGCAATTGTGGGCCTCGATCAGCTTACTCGGCGGATCGTTCAGCTGGGCGTTGGGTTCGGTACTGGCCAAACGTTGGAAGTCTGCAGATGTGGATCCATTCTCGGCTACGGCTTGGCAGATGATTGCGGCCGGCTTAGCGAATCTGTTATTCGCCATTGCTGCCGGCGATTTCTCGCGGGTGGTGTGGACACCGCGCGGAATCGGCGCGACATTGTATTTGGTGGTCTGCGGATCGTGGATCGGATACACCGCGTATATCTGGTTGCTGAACCATGTGCCCACGGCGAAAGTTTCCACTTACGCTTACGTCAATCCCGTAGTCGCGGTTTTTCTGGGATGGCTGGTGCTGAGCGAGCACGTAGACAGATATATCCTCGCGGGCAGTGCGATCGTGGTCGCCTCAGTGATTCTCGTGACCAGCGCGCAGGTAACGAAGAAACCGGCAGCAGACGAAATGGCGATGGTGGAGACGACCGGAGACTAACTTCGATGATGGATCGCGCTAGACGAGGTGTCCCGTCAAACACACCCGCCCCTCCAGCGGATTCATCGTTCCTTGCACTACGGGCACCATATGCGGCAAGCGGTCATCAAAAAGCGTGAGCTGATCGTAAAAGGGAGGAATCACTTCAAAGTACCCTTGCCACGCCTTGGGCTGCCGTGGCTCTAATGCGTCGAAAACTTCTTCCCTCGCCACGCATGTTTGGCCGCCGCTAAAGGCGTTCGCATTTCGAGTCAAAGAATACACGTACCCATAAATGCCGTTGCAGCTGTCGTTGTGTATCTCGTGTCGCATCCCATCGAGATGGAGAGATAGCCAGGGTGAGCGGGGCGAGACACCGTTCAACTCAGAGTCGCAAAGCGCTTCCAGCCGGGTTAAGAAATCGTCAATCAGATCGCCGCCTAAGACTTTAACGGCGTCAGTCCGCAAATAGCAGTAGACCTCGGGCATATTCCAGTAATCCCAGCACTGATGTTGGCTGAGAAACGAATGCGTGCTGGGATCTCCCATGAACTGTTCGTATCGGGCGCGGGCCTCGTTGGCGCGGGGCCAAAAATTCGGAATCACCCTGGTGCGAAACAGGGGCGTTCGCTGACGCGCGGAAGTCGCTACGGATTCATGCATAAAGGCAAGACCCAAGGCGCTGCTTCGCGGAATTGTATCGCATGATCCCACGCCGGTCTTGCCCGCCGGCCTTTAGACAACTGAAGAGCAAAAGCCTCGCGCTCTCTGTTAGTGTGTTCGTGAGGCTTGACTGGGGATAAAATCAAGCGCCTGAGTGCTAATCGCTTATGATCGGAAATAAATCGCCTATTACAACCACGCTGGTGGGCATGAACGTCGCGGTGTTCGCGGTGATGGTGTTAACTGGCGTCTCCCCCGTGAATCCGAGCGCGGCACAGCTGCTCAAGCTGGGTGCGAACTATGGGCCGCTTTCCCTGGGCGCGGAGCCGTGGCGAATCCTAGCTTCGAACTACATTCATGGTGGGATCATCCACATTTTTTTTAATATGTGGTGTTTGTGGAACCTCGGCTTCCTGGCTGAACGAATCTTCGAACCTTGGACGTACGTGCTCACATACACTTTTTCTGGGATCGCCGGCAGCCTGGCTAGTTTGTGGCGGCACCCGGTTTCAGTTGGCGTAGGTGCCTCCGGCGCAATTTTCGGACTCGCCGGCGCATTGATCGCCGCGCTTTATCTCGGACGCCTGCCGATCCCCAAGCAGGCGATGCAGAGCACACTGAAAAGCCTGCTCGTCTTTGCCGGATACAATTTGTTCTTCGGCGCTTTGCTGTCGGGGATTGGCGTCGACAACTGGGCTCACATTGGCGGATTGTTGGCCGGGCTCGCCATCGGAGCGGCGCTGGCGCAGCATTTGATGGCGCCGCCAGAAATACGCAGTCGATGGCGCAACGGAGTTTTTGTGGCCGCTGCCGTCGTGCTCTTCCTGGCATTCGAGCTGGTGAAGCGCACAAACGGGTTGGCGCCACAGTAGTGTTGAGAGACTTGGGCGCCAGCGCCACACTTATTTATTCGGTTCCTTCTTCCGGATCGTCATCGCTCACGACTTCAACTGTATGACCGCGAACCGCGAAGGTGAATTTCTGGTCTGCCTGCGAAACAAAGCTTACCCGCGTAGGGGCGCGTTGCCAGGCCGGCGGCGCACATTCTGAGCTGGATGCTTCCTCGTTAGCGGCTTCTCCCAGAGGCTTTTTCAAGATGGGTTTGCGGCGGCCAAGTTGCATCACGACGGCGGAAAGCGTGTGGCCGTCCTCCGAGATGCCGCAGTAGGCGACGTAGTCACGATACCAACTAGCTGATGAGGCGTCGGGATCGAACTCTGGCAGACTGGCTTGCGAGATGTGCCCGGTGATGCGATCGACGACGAGCCATCCACTGCGTTGCCAACTCCAACGCACGGTAGATTCCTGGGGCAGAGTCTCGTTCACGCGAACGATACGCCGCACTACAAACACTTCCTCAGTCACATCATGCGGAATGCCGAAGGTAAATTCTTTCAGCCGGGAATCTACATACAGGGGTCTAATCTTCAAATCGTCGGGCCGGTTTTGGTCGAGATCCGAAGACGGCTTCACTACGGTCCATTTTCCGAAAACGATCAAGTGCGGCTTGGATGCGGCCAACACCGTCGCTGTGAAAAAGAAAAGGCAGAGAGCAATGCGAAAAAGAGAACTCATACAATCAGGCTAAGCATCGATTGCCTGCCTGAGCAAGGTCAGATCGCACATTGGGTCAAGAGATTTCCCAAAATGACCGTGCCAAGAGTTGGGCAGGTGGTTGCACGGATAACAATGCGTTCTCACTGGGGTGCCGCTAAATCCGATACAATAGGGAAGCGCTCGACCGCAGTTATGAGCCCTCCCCATAAATTCCGGACATCTCCTGCCAGCCATTCTTCGTCTTACAAAGAGATGGAGGAACTTTCACCGCGTCGCGCTCCACGCATATTGGTCGTCGACGATAACCCGGACACAATGGTGCTGATGCGTGAGCTGCTTTCCACTCGAGGTTATGAAGTGGTGGCGGTTCCGGACGCAGCTCAGGCCGAGAGCGAGATTCGACGGGAACTTCCTGACCTGATTCTTTCCGATGTGGTGATGCCGGGCAAGTCGGGTTATGAGCTGTGCCGCGAAGTCAAGGACAACCCGGCCACACGCTTGATTCCGTTCGTTCTCATTACGGGGTTGAGTGATCGCGAGGACAAGCTGCGGGGCATCGAAGCCGGGGCCGACGACTTCTTAAATAAACCCATTTTTTCGGAAGAGCTGTTCGCTCGCGTCAAGTCACTGCTTAAACTCAAGGAGTTCACTGACGAGTTGGAAACTGCGGAATCGGTACTTTGCACGTTGGGCTTGAGCGTGGAGAGTCGCGACCCATATACCGAGGGTCATTGTGAACGGCTGGCAGAAAATGCGAGCAATCTGGGACGTCATCTCGGGCTGAATGAAGAGTCGATCGTGGCGTTACGCCGGGGTGGGTACTTGCATGACCTGGGGAAAATCGCAGTTCCTGACGACATTTTGAAAAAGGGAACGAACCTGACCGACGAAGAGTGGGTCATCATGCGGCAGCATCCGGTGACCGGGGAGAACATTTGCCGGCCGCTGAAGTCGTTGCGGCTCGTGCTGCCCATTATCCGTAATCACCACGAGCATTCCGATGGCAGCGGCTATCCGGATGGATTGCAAAAGGCGGAGATTCCTCTGCTTCCGCGAGTCCTGCAGGTGGTGGATGTGTACGATGCTCTGCGGACGGCGCGACCCTACAAACCGGCGCAGAGCCACGAGCATGCTGCTTTTACTATGCGCCAGGAAGCCAGCGGCGGACTGTGGGACGAAGAACTGGTCGCCGAGTTTTTGTCCATGCTGCAGAAGCAACGTCAAGTGGCATAGGAAGCTTCTGGATATCGGCTCCTCGCTTCCAGTTCACTCTCGCAATTCTTGATTGCGCGAGGTTGACTCTGAAGCGGCAATCCTTGAGACTAAGGGTCTCATAGCTGAAAGCCGACGGCTGACAGTTGAGATCCGGATTTGGAACCTGCCACCTACAGCATTATCCTCCCGGCCTACAACGAAAGCGCGCGCATCACGGCCACGCTGGACAAGATTCTCGCTCACGCCACCGAACGCGGGTGGAATGTGGAAGTTATTGTGGTGAATGACGGATCGAGTGATTGCACCGCAGAAATCGTTCTCGAATACGCGAAGAAGCACGCTACGCTTCGACTGTTGGAAAATCCTGGAAACCGAGGCAAGGGCTTCAGCGTTCGCAACGGAATGCTGCACGCAAAGGGCGACGTTCTGCTGTTTAGCGATGCTGACTTGTCGTCGCCGATTGAGGAGGCGGACAAACTGTTTGCCGCCATTGTGGAGGGCGCCGACATCGCGATCGGATCTCGATGGATTGATTCGCGACTGCAGATTCGCAGGCAACCGCTGTACCGTCGGCTCTTCGGACGAATCTTCAATCTTGCATTGCGCCTTGTTTTAGGTTTGCAGTTTAAGGACACCCAGTGCGGCTTTAAGGCTTTCACCCGTCGCAGTGCGCAAGCAATCTTCCCGCAGCAAAAAATCGAGCGTTGGGGATTCGATCCGGAATTGCTCTACCTGGCCAGAAAGTTCGGCTTCACGGTCAGCGAAGTTCCGGTCGCATGGTCGCACCGCGAAGGAACACGCATCCATCCCCTCCGCGACGGCATCCGTATGTTTGGTGAACTGCTAAGGGTCCGCTGGTATGCGCTGAAGGGAGACTACGTTCCTTCCAACGTTGTTTCCCAACCGCTCTAGAAGCGGTTCGTTGATAAATCCGGGAAGAAGACATGGAACGCCGGGATTTTCTGAAAAATGCGGGAATTGCTGTAGTGGGCCTGGCTTCGCGCCGCATGTTTGCTGAAAGGAACGAGGGTCTCCAACCTAAAGCCGACTTCACTCTGCGCATTTCTTCCGTTTCGTTTGATATCGCTCCCGGCAGGACCATTCACACTTTCGGCTACAACGGCCAAGTTCCGGGCCCACTCCTGCGAATGAAGGAAGGTGTTCCGATCACTGTCGATGTCTTCAACGACACGGATCACGAAGAGATTGTCCACTGGCACGGCCAAATGATTTCAGTAGAAGCCGACGGCGCGACGGAAGAAGGTAGTCCGCCGGTTCCACCGCGCGGGCATCGCCGATACAACTTCACGCCCAAGCCGGCCGGCACGCGTTGGTATCACAGTCACGCATTTGCGGGAAAAGACCTTCTTCGCAGTCTGTATACCGGCCAGTTTGGCTTTGTTTACATCGAACCTAGGAACGATCCCGGACATTATGACAACGAAGTTTTTCTGGCCATGCATCAGTGGGAACCTTACTACAGCGCTTCGATGCAGGAGTCAGACGAAGGCAGCGCGCCCCCGCCACCGAATAACGGGCTTGAAGTTGGGTATCGGGCCTTCTCGTTCAATGACAAAGCTCTCGGACACGGGGATCCGATCAAGGTTCGACAGGCGGATCGCGTTTTGTTTCATTTCCTGAACGCGAGCGCAACCGAAACAGTAAATGTAGCGTTGCCCTCCCATCAATTCGAAGTTGTGGCCCTGGATGGCAATCCCGTACCGAAGCCGCAAAAAGTAAAGGTGCTTCAGATCGGTGCGGCAGAGCGTGTCGACGCCATCGTGAGCATGGACTCGCCGGGAGTTTGGATTCTGGGGACCACGGATGACGACGATCGCAAGAATGGCTTTGGTGTGGTCGTCGAGTATGCCAATCAAAAGGGCACTCCGCAGTGGACGAAACCGGAGAAGTCGCAATGGGACTACACGCTGTTTGGGCAGGAGACCAACCGTGTTGTCACGCCCGATGGCCAGTTCGATTTAGTCTTCAAGAAGATTCCGGGTGGGCACGGCGGTTTCAACCGCTGGACGGTTAACGGGAAGTCTTATCCACATACAGATCCGATGATGGTTCACGCTGGAAAACGATACCGCATGATCTTTCGGAATGAGAGCGACGACGCCCACCCTGTTCACCTGCATCGGCATAGTTTCGAACTGACCAAGGTGTACGGCAAGGCCACGTCCGGTATTGTGAAAGACACCGTGGTCGTGAACGCCAATAAAGTCGTCGAGGTCGACTTCACGGCGGAAAATCCGGGAAATACGCTTTTTTCACTGCCATCAGCAGATGCATATGGACTTTGGGTTTATGGTTTTGATGAAGTATGCCTGAGGTGCTATGCCGAATCCTGTGCTCGACACGAACGCTCCGCGTGCCACGATTCTCATTCGGCTATTGGTAGGCGGCGTTTTCCTGGCGGAGGGAATTCAGAAGTTTCTCTTTCCTGCAACTTTAGGCGTGGGGCGTTTCATAAAGATTGGCATTCCAGCGCCGCAGCTTTTCGCGCCATTTGTTGGCGTCGTTGAAATTGTCTGCGGAACGCTTTTAATCGTTGGCTTGTTCACGCGACTGGCCGCTATTCCGCTGATCATCGATATCAGCGTTGCCATAGTCACGACCAAGATTCCCATGCTGTTTCGGGCAGGCTTTTGGAGCACAGTGCACGAAGCTCGAACCGACTACTGCATGCTTCTGGGATTAGTGTTTCTTCTTCTGGTCGGCAGCGGGCCGTTCTCCATGGATCAACGAAAGTTTTAAAATCCTAGGCGGCTTGAACCGAGGATTTTGCAACCTTCGGCTGGAATGAACGCAAGGCGTCGTCCAGCGTAGGATGAACGTCGAAAACGGGAAGCAGGTTCGTGAGCTCGAGTGTGTGCCGGATCTGAGAGTTGAGTCCCGCTAATTTCAGCGAACATCCGCTGGCTCGAATCCACATGTGCACGACGACCAACTCGCCGAGACCGGCGCTGTCGATTGCCTCCAAGCCACTGCACTCGACCACGATTTGGCGTGCATGCGGCAGTAGTCCCGCGATTTTTTGGGAGAATGCGGTGGCTTCGTCACGATAGGTGAAGCGGCCCCTGCAAGAAAGAACCGTTACATCATTGATTGCGCGGATTTCCAGATCTAACTTCACACTGCACTCCTTGTCCGGCCCACGAAGCTCGCTTCCGGCGCACACTAGTCCCTTGGTGTCCTGTTTGTGATTTCAATGATACTGATTGGATGTCTGTGGGCGGGCTGTGCGACTGTGAAAATCTAGTTAATTGTTTGAGACTCTCAGAAGTTCGTGTTCGCAACATCCTCTTTTCGGGCAAGGCGCATCCAAGTGGATTCGTCGCTAAGTTCGGCGTCAACTTTAGGAGGATGTGAACCGTGCATAGAAGTGCTGCAATTATCTTCGCTTTCTTTACTCTCTTTGCGCTCGTAAACGTGGGGTACGCTCAGATTCCGAGTGGAAATGTTTACCTCGGGTATTCGTACATGAGTGCGGACCTGCTCTCGAGCGGTCGCACAAACATGAATGGGTGGAATGGCTCACTGGAAGGCAAAGTGTTGCCGTTTATTGGCATCGTTGCCGATTTCAGCGGGAAGCGTCGGGGTTTTCCAACTCGAATACGTCGTTTGCTTACGCGGTCGGCGGCGGCATTGACTATCACTTGATCCCTCTTATCAGTTGGCGACTGGAGGGCGACCTGGTGCAAACTCGTTTCTTCAGTAACACACAGAATAATGTGCGAATCTCGACCGGGATTGTGATTCATTTCTAAACAGAGCTCGAACTGGATTCGTCACCGAACAACTTAGACCATGGTTTCGATTGGAGTCGGAGCGACTGATCGCTTAGCGCATTTTTCGAGAATGTCGGGAACTTCAAACAGCGCCCGATTCGAATACGCGCTGGCATTGCGGCGGAGTTGATCGAACGTCGTACTCTGGAGCAGGCGCTGAACGGTAGGGGCGATTTCTCGAAAGTTGGATACGACGATTCCCAAACCCTTTTCGGTCAGCCATTCCGCGTTGTAGCGCTCTTGCGGCAGTGTTTTCGCATTGCATTCCACGATTACGGGTAGGTGGAACTGCAGGGCCTCGCTGATCGATCCGGGACCGGGTTTGCCAATAAAAAAATCGGCCAATGTCATGTAGGACTCTACATTCTGCGTGAAGCCTTGAACTGCGATCGGCTTCTTGGTTTTCAAACTCTTGAGTTGAGAGGCGAGTTCCTGATTATGTCCGCAAAGCATGATCAACTGGACGCCGCTGTTGCTTTCGTCAAGTTTCTTGGCAATATCAAACATGACTCGGGGCCCGTGGCCTCCAAAGAGCACAATTCCGGTCGGACAATCCGGTTCAAGACCGAGTCGCATGCGTTCAGCGACTGGATCGACGACACTCTTCTGATAAAACTTGGGCTTCAAAACCATCCCTGACGTTTCGAAGATATGGTCCGCAGGATGACCCAGCGCCAATGCCTGCTGCTTGGCCCGTTCGGTGGCTACGATAATGTATTGGGACTCTCGCTCGATCCAGAAGTGCGGCGGGTAATCCGCAAGATCAGTGAGCAGCGTAACAAAGGGAATTTTTTCCGGCCCTAAAAGGCTTTCGCCAATCGCTCGATTGAAGTGCGGGATTACCGATAGCACCAGGTCCGCCGGATGCTGCGACCAATGAGCCCGCAGGGCCTTCACGACCCAGGAATGCGCGAGGCGAATTGTTCCCAACAGCACTACCAGCAGTTGCGGCGTAAACCGCGTCCAGCCGTTTCGCAGAATCAGGTTGTAAGTATCTTCGACGCTTAGGCCGGTCGCTTTGCGAAGCACGTCCAGCGGGGCGAGTAAATCTTGCACATTGAGAAGACTGACGTCCCAGGGCTGGTCCTGCACTGCGAGTGTGGCTTTCAAAGCGTCGGCTGTACTCCGGTGTCCTCCGCCGGCGTGGTGGAAAACGATTGTCAGTCTGCGCAAGAATCTCCTGACCAGGCATCGCCGGGGCAAGCAGCGTCAGCCACGAATATTCTCGTATTCTGCATCTTCAGGGAGTGTGGGTTCAAACGCGAATTCGGAATCAGTTTCGGCTTGTTCATTGGAATCATGGTCGCCGGGTTGTTCTTGATACTCGTGAATTCGCACGCCGGCGGGATCGATCGTAATGTAGGTAAGCCTTTCGTCGACCCATCCGCCTGCGTTGTAATAGTGGATGCCTTCCTTTTCCTGGTGCATGGCCTCATGAGTATGGCCGCAGAAAATTCGAGTTGCTTTGTGCAGACGGGCGTGAAACAGCGCTCCTGCAGCCACTTTGTGCGACATGCGTAACCAGCGCGTGTTGATGCGGTCAATGAAGCGGGCCACTGGTTTTCCCTTAACATCAAGCCTTTGCAGCAAAAGATAAAATAGCGTTCCAAAATAATTGAGACGAACATTATTGGCCAGGAGCCGGTCGAATTGATGGCCGTGAATGGCCAGATGACGTATACCGCCGTACTCCCACGCGTACTCCTGATACACGCGTACGCCGACCAGGTGCGACATAATATCGGCGAGGCCCTGGTCGTGATTTCCCTCGACCCAAACTACTTCCAGGTCGCGTTTAGGATTGGACAGCTTGCGGATATATCCCAGAAATTTCCAATGTTCCTTGGTCAGCCTGCGGAAATTGAGGTCGGCGAAAATATCGCCCAGCAAGATCAGGCGTCGGAAACGATTTTGCTTCAGCACGCAAGTGGCCTCGCGCGCGCGGCTGGTGTCCGATCCCAGATGGACGTCGGAAAGGATCAGCGTATCGTAGACGGGCGGATCCATACCTTAATTTCTAGCCCGTGAATGTTACGGGACGATGAAATAAAGGTAACAATGCGGTAAACATGTATCCACCAAGGTAACAACCGCATGGTTACAATCGGACTTAATGGAGCGAGGGTCAGTAATTGTTGGCGATCTATTTCTGCGGCACGTATTCCTTTGGTGGGGCAGCACCTTCGCCGAAGAAATACTGCTCCATCTGTTTGACAATTGCCTCTTGATCCTCACGGCGCGCCGGATTCAGGCGATACTCGTTTAGCAGCATCTTGCAGAATTCCGTCCAGCCCTGCCACGCTTGCTGCGAGACGTTTTCGTAAATCTTCTTGCCAAATTCCGTGTCAAAAGGTGGCTCATCTAACCCCGGAAGCTCCTTGTGCAACTTGACACAGAAAACCGTGCGCTCAGCCATATTTCTCCTCAATAGTCTGTCTGAAAAATTATCTCATACGAAGTTAGAAGGCTTCAGGCTTCGGGCTCCGGGCGTCAGGTTCTGCTTCTCCCGAAGCCTGAAGTCCGATCCCTGAAGCCCTGTTATTCCACGAACACCACCAGAATCCGTCCGTCCGATTTGTACCCATCACCTGTGGCATTCTTCGCATCCTGCACAGGATTGAGCGGGAGGTAGTAAGACATACTCTTCACCTTGCCTCCCTTCTGCAGACTCGCACCGATATTTTCTCGTTCGCCATCGACGTTGGGATCGATCTTGTGCGTGACGTCGCCATTGCGTTTGTCCTTGGCGAACCCAATGTCATGAGTTCCAGCGCCCACCCACACGGTTTGTCCGTTCCACGTAAAGGGTGCTTTCCACAAGCGGAAGTGATGCCGGCTTGCAACCATCGCAATGGGTTCCGCCTGCTCGTAACCGAAATCCTGCGGACGGTTGAACAGGTAAAGCGTGCTCATCGGCATCGCCAGGTAGTCTTTGTTTTCGTAGGTCGTCATTGCGGCTTCGAGAACCGCCTTCTTGTCGTTTGTGTCGGCCACGTGGAAGTTGGCTGCATCGATCGCGCTCTGCACCTGCTGCTGCGAGCCGATGAGGACAAAATTCACCATGTCACCGAGATTCTTGAACTGGTCATTGACGCGGCGGGGCAGACCATCGATGTCCTTACGAAGGCCTGCATCCAAAGGCGTGTTAGAGATTTTCAGAGCCGGAGTTGTGGTCGTCGAACCGGGCTGTTGGACGCCTAACTGTCCCGCAAGAAAGATTCCGGCAGCAGCAACTAGCTGTTGCTTAAGAACATCTCCACGGCTCGACGCCGTCTGCGCCTGGCGATGGACTTTGACTTCGAAGCTTCCTTTGCACGGAGGTTTGTCCCCAGCGTTGATTCCAAGGAAGAGGTGTCCAGCAGCATCGACCGTCACTTCCTTGCTGTTCCCAATCAGAACCGGAGTCCCCTGCGCCTGCAGTTTGGCGATGAGAGCCCCTGGAAGCGCGTCAGCCACGGGAAGAGCCTGGGTGGAAGCGCCACTCACGCCTGACGGATTGCAATTACCACTTGCCGTGATATTAAGAACGTCGCCAGCGCTAAGATCCACGCCCGTGTCGGTCCAGGTCTGAGTTGTCGAAACGTTAAAAGAGTAATCGTTAGCAGCCGCGGGCGCAGTCTGCGCGATCCCTTTGCAGACCAGGAGAGACGCGATTGCCACGATGTCGAGCGCTCGAATCCAGCGCTTCATCAGCCACCCCCGCAAAAGAATTCGGACCTCCGGGATGGAGGCCGGTCTTCGTTAGCATTATGCACCAGCGAGGTGGCCCCTTGCAGCGGGGGCAGGCGTTAGTTATTTACCCGCATTTGCCCGTGCCGTGGCACTCTCGGCGGGACGACGAGCAGTTGCCAGGCTCAGCCAGCTTGCCGTCGGGCCCGATGCAAGCCTGTGTGTGGATACACCAGAACAGCCCTTCATTCGAGGGAGGAACGGTTGGGTCGGCTTCAGCGAGGATGAATTGCGCTTTCCAGCGCAGGGACGGGCAGAGGTCAGGATGATTGGTGTTGAAGCGATCGGATTCCCGAAGCGGTGATTGTCTGATCACGCGGCGCCTCCCGAAGTGGCTTTCATAATAGCGCGTTTGACAGCAACTTTGGCGAGTTGCACTTTGTAGGCGTTGTGGCTCAACGGCGTCGCCTTCTGCAGGGCCGCGTCCGCTGCGTTCTTCGCGCCGTCTTCGGAAACGCTTTTCCCTGTCAATGCCTGCTCGGCCTCCGAGGAGCGCCATGGAATTGGGGCCACGTATCCGATCACGACTCGTGCGGATTGGACCGAAGAACCATTCATGACTAGCCCGACAGCGGCTATAGCCAGCGGCCAATCAAAAGCCTGCTTTTGTCGAATCTCGTAGTGAGCGACCTTCAATTCACCCGGCGGAGGCAGGATTACCTCCGCAACGATTTCATTCGGCTTCAGGTCGTGCTCCCGCTCGGCTTCGGTTTTTGGGATCACGTAGAACCAATCCAACGGAAGTTCGCGCGGTCCTTTGGGCCCAAACAGCCGAATCGTAGCGCCATACGCCATCAGCACCGGAACAATCGTGGAAGGACTGACGAACTTAGCCGGACCACTGTTGCCAAGGATCGCATGATATCGATTCTCGCCTCCGGCCACCAATTCCTTCCCCGACTCGTCCTTAGGAAGAAGGCCGAAGCCGCCTCGAAAATACCAGCAGCGGGGGCGCTGGCAGAGATTGCCGCCAACCGTGGCCATGTTACGAATCTGAGGACTCGCGGCGTCGTTGAGCGCGTCCGCCAATGCGGGATAGTCCTTAATCACATTTACATTGTCAGCCAGTTCGCCCAACGTGGTAAGAGTGCCGACGCGAAGACCCTGCGGCGACGCCGTAATGCCACGAATTTCCGCGATCTGCTTGATGTTCACCAGACGCTTGGGATGCACGACATCGTCCTTCATTAAAGCCAGCAAATCAGTGCCGCCGGCCAGAATTTCAGCCTGCCCCCATGCGGTTCCTAAGAGTCCCATAGCTTGTTCTTTAGTGGTCGGACTTGCATATTCAAAGGGTCGCATTTATGCACCTGTCTTCTGAGTCATATCTTTTTGGCTTAGCGCGGCGAGCACCTTGTCCGGCGTGATCGGCAAAAACGAAACGCGCGCGCCGATCGCATTCGCCACCGCATTTGCAATCGCGGCTCCCGGAGAAATCACGGGTGGCTCGCCCAAACCAATCACGCCGCGCTCGTCATACCCCTTGCCGGTCATCATGTGAACCACCAGCTCGGGAATGTCGTTGAGCCCAGCCAACCGGTAAAACTCCATATTCGGATTGAGCATGCGGCCCGTCGCCTGGTCCATCACTTTCTCTTCGAACAGTGCATAGCTGATGCCCATGGTAAGCGCGCCATAACAACTGCTCTCGGCAGTCTTGAGGTCGATGATCAGGCCGCAATCCTGCACTGCTACCATTTTCTTTACTTTCACTACGCCGGTCTCGATATCGACTTCGACGTCCGCCATCCCTACTCCGCCAACACCACTATTGGTGAGGTCGGGGCGATTCTTGCCCGCGACCTGATCATTGTGTCCGCGCGCGGTTATTGCCATGGCGCCGATCTTCGCACAAGCCTGTTTCCAGTTCAGCGAACGGTTCGGATCGCTCTTCACCCGCACCGTGCTATTCACGCATTCGAGATCGCCGGGCTGTGCGTTCAGGGCCGGGGCGACTTTGGCGAAGAGCGCTTCGCGCGCATCCACGGCCGC
>Ga0206956_1099_pt1 | contig 24481 bp, 28 predicted proteins | sample Alteio_BWOrgHeat_35_FD_153252 | JGI IMG/M metagenome (GOLD analysis project Ga0206956, IMG submission 153252) | Enriched cells from forest soil in Barre Woods Harvard Forest LTER site, Petersham, Massachusetts, United States -... | ecosystem: Environmental > Terrestrial > Soil > Temperate forest >...
GCGGGGTATTTATTCTTGGGCACCCTGCTTGGCGGTGGCGGATTGACTTTAGTTGTTATCACAATCTTGAACCGCGGATGGCCCGGGGGGCCAGATTTGCGCTCATTCGTTGCAATGATCTTCTGCCCTCTTTTAGGTTACGTGTTCCTAAGCCTCGGCCTGCGATCGAAAGTCATTTTGGAGGGCGATCGGCTAACGGTTCGATATGCTTTTGGAGAAGATTCAACTCAGATTGACAAGATTGTGGGTTATCGCACCGTCCGCGCTAGCCGGGGCGGAACATATTGGGCGCTGCGACTGCGAAACGGTCGCTCGATCACCATCATGCGGTCTTATGCCGTCGATGATTACTTTCGGGACTTCATTTCTCAGCTAAAGCCGCTGAGAGGCGAGAACGAGACGACGTCACTCATTTCGAGTTGAACATTCGGTCGGGGCGAAGAACTGGTTCCCAGGTGCTGCAACCAAGGCCATTTCACTCATCGACGGAAACAACCGAAGTTTCGGGGTCGGTTGGTTTGACGCGCACCGGGATTTGCGACCCGATATGAATCTTAGAAATATAATCTTCCGCTGAACTCTTCAGCATGAAAACTTTCGTGTGTACGCCAGAGTAGTATTCCCCGTTGTGAATGTAGGTATACCCCAATTCGGCGACTGGTCCTCCATACATCGCTGCCGGACATGTCGCGGCGGAAATTGTGCCATTCTCGACGGGCACACGCTTCGCTGCGCCGCAGCTTGACGAAGCGAATAACGATGCGGATTAGGAAACCGACGACGACATCAAAGTACCAGCCGATCATCGGTCTACATTCTATCAACTGGTGAAATCAGGCCATTGCGCTCAAGGCCGCAAGGGTCAACGAGTGTAATCGGGATTTTTCGCGAGTTGAGGAAAGACTTCACTCTGCGCTGGACCCCACCCGGGGCGCACTGGCATTTTTGCCAGTTCACGACATCCAAACACTGTCTTAGGCTCGATGGCTGGAAGCGAATTTCTGTCAAGTACGTCCATGGAGAGTTCGACAAACGAGAACACCCCAAAAGGAAACGACAATGACTATCAGCGGAACTGAGATTGAACAGCAAGCACCTGCCGCCGTCGTACAAAACACGATTACGGCCATCGACATCCTGCTTGAGCCGGACGCAACCATGATCCGGCACGCTCAGGACGCCAACACAAGGCTCCTGAAGAATTTTCCCAAAGGGTTCACGTTGGGTGGCCAATACGCCCCACATGTCACGGTGCTGCAACGGTATGTCAACACCGCAGACCTGAATAAAGTGTATAAAGCTGCCGACGAAGTGTTTGCGAAAGAGAAGGCGACCAACTGGAAGTTGCAGGCGTTCAAGTACTACTACATTCCTCAGAAGCCCATTGGTCTTGCCGGTATCGTGATCAAGCCCACCTCTGATTTGCTGCGGCTGCAACAGGAACTGATTGACTCGGTTGCACCGTTCACCGCTCCCGACGGTACAGCCGCCGCCTACGTAACTACGCCCCAGGACCCGGACATCCTCGAAGCAGTGATTCAATATGTCAAAGTATTCGTTCCTGAGCATAGCGGAGACCACTACAGTCCGCACGTCACCATCGGCATTGGTACCATCGACTTTCTGGACGAAATGCTCGCCGAGCCATTCGACAGCTTCACGTTCTCGCCCGTAGCAGCATCGGTCTACCACCTCGGCAACTACGGAACCGCGATGACAAAGCTCCATTCGTTCGAGCTAGGCAAGTGAATGAAAGCGACGTTAAGCGGTTTCCGCTCGGGGACATCAACGGCGCACGGAAGCTGAGAGTGCGGGTTCTCCTTGGAGAGCGTGTTGATCTTCATGGGCGAAGATTTGATTCCAGTCATTCTTCATGCTGACGACGGTCCAGCCACGTTTGGACGCTTCGTCGAGCCCGCGTTCGAGTTTACCTACGAATGATCCCCGGTCGTATGCGAACTCGCGTACGGCATCTTCGTGGTGCACGAGAAGTCCGAAACGCGGCCCCATGCCGCCTGTGACCCATTCGAGCATATAGAAATCGCCATCCGAATTCCCAAATGCGGCGATCGGGCGGCGGCCGATGAACTTATTGATCGCCACCGGCTTGCCTTCATGATCGTCGTAAAAGTCCAGCTTAGCTTCGCGCACCAGCACCGGCTTTCCGTCCCGAATTTCGTACTTTGTTTCGATGCTGCTGCCGACGACCTGATCGCGAGGAACGCCGTATGCCTTCTCGCTAAAGGTGCGCATAAATTCGATGCCGCCGCCGGAGACAATAAAAGTCTTGAAATCGTTGGCTCGCAAAAAGGCCAACAACTCGACCATCGGTTGGTACGTAAGATCGGTATATGGCCGTTTGAATTTCGGATGCCGGGCCATAGCCAGCCAATCTTTAACAATTCCCTCGAACACTTCCGAAGTCATACCTGCATGGCTTGCCATCACCAGTTCAACGAGAGCCGGCATGCCGCCGCCAGCGATGCTCTTTATGTCATTCTCGATCGCGGCCTTGAAGGGTTGGTTGTCTTTCCACTCCGGATGCTGAGGTGCCAAAGCACGGATTCGGTCCAGAACGAAAAGTCCCTGAAAAGGGAATGGCTGTTCGCACCAGAGCGTCCCGTCGTTGTCGAAGACAGCGATCCGTTCCGGTCGAGGCACGAAGTCCGGACTGCCGTCAGTCGTAACACGCTGGACGAAGTCAAGGATTGATTGTTTCGCGGCGCCATCGTTCCACGATGCCATACCATCCTGAACCTTCATTTGAATGCCTCCACCGTTGGTCTCATTACGCCGCTCACGAGATGCTTATCTTTGTGTTGGGCAAGCCGACGCGACGCCAGCGCCGCGAACACATACGCGCCAGCTAACGCGCCGAAGCCTTTCCAGATGTTCGTCCACGTTATCTCACCACCGAACAGCTTCGAGAGATGCTCAACGGCAAGGTAAAGGTGCAAGCAGGCGATGACCAGCGCCGTCAGCGGGTGCAGCACGAACGCTGGCAAAGGAAGGGCGTTACGGAAAGACATACCGTCAAGCATCTTCATTTGAACAACTCCACGGTTGCGAACGGCTCAGCCGACCACGGCCGGAAGCGATTGAGCGTGAACTTCGTGGGCTGTCCCGGCGTGACCTCTACGTGTACGAAGTTGTAATCTTCCTTGGGAGCCTCACCTTTCCAATATTGATCCGGTGGGTAGCCATCGGGAACCTTAATGTGCGTCCTGCCGGGAAGGATCGGATCTTGTTCCGCACCCCCGCCGCCCAGTACCAGATACTTCACACCGTCCACTTCGTAGAGTTCGGTCGTATGCACGTGTCCGTTGAAGACGACGATGTCGAGGTCTTTCGCGTATGCGGCAATTGTCTTGTGCGGATTTTGCGCTTCGGGAATGGCACCCATGCCAGAACGGCAGAAAGCCGGGGCATGAAAGGAGATGAAAACCTTCTTGGTTCCATTCGCCTTGGCTTCATCCAGCCACTGCTTGAGTTGCGTCATCTGTTCTTCGTAAGCGGGTCGAGTGGCCCCCCAACCAGTGGGATCGCGATAGTCGTACTTTCCCGTCCACAACAAGATGAAGCGAACGTCGTTGTAATCGAACTTGTAGATCAGTTGTTTGTCGGAAACGCCGAACTTCTTTAGATACGGGAACGACGCCAGCAGACCTTCCACGTCGGAATCGTCCCACACCTCGTGATTTCCAACGGCAGGAAACACGCGACCATCCAGCCCCGCTTCCTTCATGTGTTTGTCAGGGTGCGGCAACTGCTTCAATACGTCCTCGTTGACCAACTTCCAGTACGGGTTATCGGAGGGCTTGCCGCCTTGCTTGCCCCACCAAACCAAGTCCCCGGTACTGACGATAAAATCGGCACCCCCGCTCTTTACGTCTTTCACAACCTCGCGGGCAACCCAGTCGCCGCCCTGCAGCCGGAACATCGTGTGACGTACGCCCGGCATCAGTTTTACGTCCTCGACCGACGCCTCCGTGACCCACCCCTTGTCAAACGTCAGCGTGGTCACTTCACTGCTCGTCATGAACGGCATGACCATCTGCACCAACTCGTTGTTGGAAGGATCGTAGGTCAGCTTCACGTACTTCTGGACCACCTCTGGCGCAATCTTTTCCGGAAGCGCGAGTTCAAACATGTCCACCATGAGTTGGCGAGCCTCCGCCTCCTGGTCCTGTTTGTACGGGAGATACATCATGGATCGCGAGTCGCCGTACACGTCAAACGAGAACGTGGCTGGGGCGGACGCCTTCTGAGCGTGAACATTTCCCGGCAACAGAGCGATCGCGATGGCGAACAGGCAAGGCACGAAATTGAAATGATTCAGACAGTGATTCAGACGTAGCTTCATACGCGCTGTCCTCTTCCGCTTACGCTCAAGGCTATGCTCAGCATGAAGAGACATTAACTGTCAGAACAGACAGTGCGACGCGCATGCGACCTCGCAATGAGTCGCTTGATCACTGTGCTATTCGGAAAGCAAACTGGCGAAATCGGGCCATGGCACGGTTCAGGCATGCGAAACGAATTCCAGGCCTTCGTGCTTGTCAAGAGAGGCGGTGGGGCGCATTGCTGCTGCGTCGACGGGAATGCTGGGGTCCCTCGGCAGGCTCTTTGTGGGGAGTCCTTGGCTTTGCGGAGGATTCCGCTGTCTCAGGATGGCGGGGTGTGAGAATATCTCACCCCGGTCGGCTTGGCTCCTACCCTTCCGCACAGAACGCGGAAGGGTGGGGCACCCTCTTTTTGTGTGTGATTTGGAGTGGCGGTTGGAAGGGGTGGGCCACCCGCAGCGGAGATGGCCCACCGCAGAACGGCTGCTTACTAGTACGTCGCCTGGAAGGCAGACCACGGACCGGAACTCGAGCTGCCATACCCTCCAACGATTTCGTTCTTGTCGTTAATCCCGCCGCCGTAGGTGTCTGCGGCTTTGGGGTAGTTAAATTTGTAGTATTTTGCGGCATGAAGCAGGGCACCGTGGATGTTGTTAGCGGTATCTTGCCACTCATACGTTACGTCGCCAGCAGCATTGAGGTCCAACGCGAACGAGTCGGCTGCGCCGGGGACGTTAATCGTCTTATAGGTTTTGCCGTTGTAAATGGACGACTCATAAACGCCGCTCGCATTCAGCCAGTAGAGGCTGATGATGCCAGTGGTGTTGATGCCGGTGGCAAAAGTGTCGGCTGCGCCGGGCACGTTCAGGGTTTTGTACTTCCCATTCTTCAAGAGATACCCGTGAAAGACGCCGGCTGAATCACTGTAGTAACCCACGATCGCGCCGCTGTCATTGATGGCGGCGCCGTACACAAACACCGCGCCTGTGGGACCCACAATGTCCTTGAATTTGCCAGCCTTGTAAACGAATCCCACGGGGTTGCCGGTTTTCTTACTGGTATAGAAGCCAACCACCGAAATCGCGCCATCGGGATTCAGGTTGCTGCCTTCAGTAGTTCCTGCCACTGCATTCGGATCGTCGAGTTTGGTTACCTTACCTGCGTTGAGAATATAGCCGTGATCGAGGCCGGCGCTGTCGACATAGAATCCGACGGAAGCGCCCGCATTGTTAATGCCCCCGGGCTCGGTGGAAGTGGACCCAGGAATTTTGACTGTCTTGAACTTGAAGGTGATAGTTGGGGCATCGGCCGCGGTGGCCAGGCATACGCACACCAGTAAAAGGCCTAGTGCGCACAGGATCGATTTGTAGTGCTTCATAGTTTTCTCCTCCTTGCAGTGAAGTGAAGAAGTGGCTCCGCCGGCGAATCGCTGCCTCTGAACTAGAGGTCGCCGGACGGATACGAATCGAGAGACGAAATGAAATCCTTCGGCTCGTTCTACGATGGGAGTCCGAAGGTTCCACGATTGGCGTAGAGATTATCTTCACCGGTTTGGTGGTGTGTCAATAGCATTGCGAAAGGTTTTTGGATTTTGAGGAGAGATTAGGATGGTTATCGGAAGGCCTTGGCTCGGTCAGGGAGTCCGTTGCTTGGATAATGATCTGACGAGCAGTGCAAGAGGCGCTCATTTTAGTTCGTAAATGTGCATTAGGTTGCATCTGACGGGGTTGGCTGTCGAAAGGCGATCTCAGTTAAGTAATTGCCTTACAATGACTTGCTAAAGCTTGGTGCGATGGTGGTCTAGCTGCATTTCCACGTGTGCCCGCTGCCTTGGGGCGTAGATCGGGGTCCCAATTGTTAAGCTGGACGCAAGATGCCGTGGTTGCAATCCCGCAGGCGCCGCCTGCGCCGCCCAAGCGCAAACATACGCTGCTCCCGGTTCTGATTGTGTTATTCCTGATTTCTTATGGATTGATGTGCATGCTGGCGGTAGAACAGGATCGAACCATTGCTTCCCAGCGATGGTTGATCCGATCGTTGCTGAGCGACAGCAGCGAATTGAGCAGTATTAAAGGTAAGATGGTGCAAAAGCAGTATGCCGACGCTCAGGCCCAGGCGAAGGCAGGATCCCGCTCCCAGGCGCAAACTCCGTTGACCCAAACTCCGTTGACCCAGGTTCCAATGACCCAAGTTCCAATGACCCAGGATAAAGCGGGAGTTGCCGCCCAGAGCAGCCACAATGCAGGTAAAACGCGAAAGACGATGCCGCCGAAACCGCCGTTAGGCATTTCGGATATTGTGGACGGACGCAGGATCGTGAAAACGATCTGAATCTCAGGGCCAGGGGAAGTCGATGAAGGCCCTGGCGATGGCTCTACTAGCTCTATCTCTACCCGGTTCAAAAGTGGCGGCGCCTCTGCGTCCGCCGGTCGATCTTCCCGTTGTACAACATGCGCGTGAGAGTGGAATATGGTATATGGCCGAGAGCGGTCATGCCGTGTTCTGCTATGGTCCAGTGATGCTGGTGAAAGGGCCCGATGGCGGATTGCAGCATGTGGCGACTTTCTGCCGGGGCGGGCAGGCGATTGTGCCGTTGAAGGATTGACAGGTGCCGCTTTGCTCCCAGCTTGCTAGGCTGCGGAAAAAATTCCATTCACAGTTGTACCATCGAACTCCAGCGGCTAAAGCCGAACCCATTTTTCGTCGAGTTACGGTATGCCTGAAGGCATACCCTGATACGAATCGGGAGTTTTTCCGCAGCCTGTTGCGCTGTGGGCTGTATTCTTGCGCCGCTCCGCGGCTAAGATCTTGGATCTCTCTTCCGGCCGAGCTTCGCCTTGCTGCGCAGACGGGGCGTCCATGACTACGTGTGCGTGACTTGCACTCCTGTTCATCCTGTACATTGTTGTGATGGGCAAGTTTGAGAAGCATATTTTTATTTGTGGGAACCAGCGGCCGGCCGGGCATCCACGGGGATGCTGCGACCCGGAAGCAAAAGCCGAGTTGCAAAAGCTGTTCAAGGAAAAGCTGGCGCAGCGCGGACTCCGGGGAAAAGTGCGGGCGAACCAGTCGGGGTGTCTGGATCAGTGTGAGCACGGTCCGAACCTGGTGGTTTATCCGGAGGCGGTTTGGTACGGAGGAGTGACGCTGGCAGACGTCGATGAAATCATCGACTCCCACATTGTTGGGGGGAAGCCGGTGGAGCGACTGGTGATGCGGGAGTCTTGCATCAACACGGCTAGTTGTGAACACAAGCCGCGGCGGACATCTTCGACTAAGTGAGAACGGTCGGATTAAAACCAGTTCTCGGTTCTCAGTTTCGGGTTAATTCTCCTTCTTTTTTGCCAGCGATGGTGACGAAGCGGATCACGCCATCGCTGTCCTCGAAAATCAGGCCGGTCCCTTCGGAGTTGACGACCGCGGTTACCAGACGACCATAGGACTTGGGAATGCCGCCGTGAGTCGGGGTTTGGTCGTAGCGTGCCAACTCTCCCTCTTTCATGCCGGTAACGCTGACGAAGCGGATGACGCCTTGACTATCTTCGAAGATCAGGCCGGTGCCGATCTGGTCGGCGATCGCCGTGACCAGGCGACCGTAGGATTTGGGCACGCTGCCCTGCGTGGGAGCTTGGGCATGGGCGACAGTGGCACCCCGGTTTCCAGTTAGATATCCGGCGACAAACAGGAGCGCTGTTCCCAGGATAAAGAAAATCCTCTTTTGCATCGACCTTACTCCTCTTTTGGAAGAACCAGAATTTTGTGCATCATGCCAAGATCTTCGTGCAACAGAATGTGACAGTGAAACACGAAGGTGCCGGCAATTGTGGGATCGCGGAAATCAAAACGTCCCTTGATGCTGTGGTAGGGATGGCCGGGGCCTTCCCAGAAGGGAATCTCATAGGTGTCGCGCAGCTCCGTCGGGACGGGCTTTCCATCTACTTCAAGGAGCAGGAAATGGATTTGGTGGATGTGGAAGGCGTGGGTCTCGAGGGCGTGGTTTTCGATGATCCAGTCTTCGACCGCGCCGACGTGAGTGGTGATGACGGGCTTCTCGTTGGCTTCGAAAACCTTCTGCTTTTGTCCGTCGACGGTGATGTAGAACTGGATGGGACCGTTGGTCCCGCCGAACTCCTCGGAGAAGTAAAGTTTTCTCAGGGTAGTTGGTTTCTGTTTTTCCAAGTCTGCGAACTTGATATTTTCTGTGGTAACGGGAGGCCCGGGCTGAGCGGGCTTCGTCGCTGCCGTTTGGGTTCCATCGTCGCTGGTGAGCTGGATACTGCCAAGTTCCTGTTCGAGATCGGGGTTGCCGGTCGGACCGGTCGAATAGCCGAGCGAGATGAACTCGGCTTGGGTTCCTTCGGGAGGAGCCTGTACGATGAACTCCGCGCGGCCAGCGGGAGGCACCAGAATGGTTTCCTGGGTTCTCGGTTTGGCCAGAGGATATCCGTCGAGCGCGATCACTTCTAATTTCTGTGGATTGCCGTTAAACCAAACTTGCAGCGGCATGAAGTCTTGGATAGTCGCATTGACGACCCGCCAGAACTGCTTCTCGCCGGGCTTCATTTGTATGATGGGCGCAGGAAAGCTGGGAGAAGCGGCGACCTGGAAGTTAATGGTCAGCTGGTAGGGTCCTGGGATCCACGGAACCAGATATTGCTGACGAATGGTGAACACGCGCTGAGTCAGTCCCTTTACCTCTGGACGCACCTTTTCCATGCCCTCGACGATGAGCGCTCCGGCTGCGCCTCCGTTGACCTGGAACTCGGTGAAGCCGTGGATGTGGGGATGGTACCAATAGAGCCCCGGCGGTTCGTCCTTCGGGATCTGCATGTCAAAGCGAAACGCGGGTTTGTTCGGCTGAATGAGCGTGGTAAGAACGTCATCCTGATGGCAGACCGGCGGAACGTTCAGGCCGTGGAAGTGGACATTGGTTGAAGCCAACGTGGGAGTTCCGGTGTCGCCGCAAACTGGCGCACCAGACATGTCCATTTCCATTCCGCTGGTCTCGCCCTCATCAGTGCTCTCGATGCGGTCTTTGACATCGAGGACAAGATGATCGCCTTGATTGAGGCGCAGGGTCGGCGCTTCCACCTCACCTTTGGCGGTGTCGTAGATGTAACAATAATGGTTGAAGCCAGCAGTGTCGACCGAGTGCTTCATGGTGAAATCGGCGTTGAGGACGCCATTCACGCTATCAAGAGTGAGGGCGTCTTTAACTACGGTGCCGGAGTCAGGACGGGCAGGACATTGGGCCTGCACAGTCACAAAAGAAAACCCGCACAGCAGGATCGCAAGCAAATATCTAAACGCAGAGCGCATATTCAATTCCCTCTATCTCAGTTAGAACGGCCGGGGTGGAAAGGCTCCAATGGAGAGCAGCCCCGGACTGTTTGGGTCGGCGATGGGCGATTTGGAGGATTCGGTCAGCGTACATTTGCCGCCGGACGAGGTCACTTCAATCTCCCCGATCGAGGACGGCGCGCCAAACTCGGCGACGTACACCATTCCGCCCGTTCCTGTGGTCTTTTCCAAAGCCAAAGACGCCGTGTAGGACCAGTCGGTCACAAATCCCTTAAGCGCCCGGGAGACGCAACCTTTGGAAAGTTTGCCCGTAGTCTTATCGAAAAAAACAGCCGTGAGTTTGCCCGATTGATTGTTGCTGATGTAAAGAAGCGTCTCGTCGGGGCTTAGCAGGACGTTACTGGAATTGAGTGCATTCCCCAAACGATAGACGACCGTCGGGGTCAGCTTGCCGGAGGAAATGTCAGAAACTTCAACGATGGTGAAGGGCGAGGTATCGCCAAAGATGGCGTAGTGGCCATCCTGGGTGATATCAATGCCGCTGGGATAAGTGTTGCCCCTGCGCGAGCCAGTGGAGTTCTGCTCATCGCCATTCGACACCGGAACGCCCGCCGATATATTGAAAGATTCGATCGAGCCGTCGCCATAAGTGACGACCATCATGTCACCGTGGATCACCATGCCATCGACAATTCCGCTTTGCAGTCCAGCGACCGTGATGTCGCTAACGAATTTGAGTTTGCAACCAGGCAGAACCTGAAAGGTTCCGATGGTGCTGAAGTCAGTGAAGCTGGCATAGAGGTATTGGGCGTTCATGGCAAGGCCGATGCCGTTGGAAGCGCCGGTGTCTTTCTTGGAGCCATTCGCGTGGCCGGCAATTTCGAGAGTCTTGACGCTGATGCCCTGGATCTCGCCAGTTTGGGCGTCGGAGGCGTAGACACACTCGGCATTTCCGCTGTCCACTACAGTCACCCGATTTGCGGCAAAGTAGCCACCACCGATGCCACCTCGTCCGGTCAAGACTTTGGTTTTCATGGTCAGTTGACCGTTCGTCGCGACGGTATAGAAGGTGACACTCGTGGCGAGGCTGGGTGGCACATCATCATTGGTGACAACGTAATGAGGGTGATCCGCACCGACCGCAAAACCGCTCACGAAACAAAGACCAACCACCAGCAGCGGGGTTAAGTACGCGAACCAAGACCTAAGGGAAATCCTCATAATTCTTCCTTACGGGGGCAAGAATAGGACCAATCAAACTAACCGCGAGCGATGCCGCGATGCAAGAACAAAGGGCTCAGCCGCAGGCGAAAATCATTGCGGTTGAAAAAGTTTGCGGAATAGTGGAAAACCGTATCCTCGCTTCCCAAGGGGGTTTGGGATCCCGTCGTTCATCGGCGGGTGTAATCAGCGGACGTAATATACACCAAAAGCGAGCTGTCATTTGCTGAATTTTCCGTTTATTATTTTTCCGTTTATCTTTCCGTTGATCAGGGTCAAGCAGGTCTGGGAAGTTGAGGATTGTCATCTCTCCTGCTCCTGTGCTACGGTAATGGAAAGTTCACGCCTTCAGAATCCACAATCACAGTCGCGCCGGGTTGTGGCCCGCGTAAAAAAGCGTGTCGAACAGGTGAAGCTATGGCCATGAAAGATGCGGTTGATTCCATGCCGGACGAGCGGACAACCGAACCTGAAAGTTTTGCCAACCGGAAGCTGATTCGCCCTTCACTAAACCGGAACGACCACAATCATTCGTCGGCAGCTGTGGGAGAGCGACGAGACCGTCCGGAACGCACTAGCGACCGCAACGATCGTAATGACCGTAACGACCGAAACGGCGGTGGCCGCAAAGTTGCGCCCCCCGAGCAAACCAACGCGGAGAATTTCTATTATCAGAAGCAGATGCAGGCGAGGACACCGATGGTCATTGTGCTCCGCGACGGCGAAGAAATCCATGGCGTCATCGAGTGGTACGACAGGAACTGCCTGAAAATAACCTGCAACGGTTCGCCCAATATGATGATTTACAAACCGGCGATCAAGTACATGTATAAAGAGGGTGAGAACTCTGGGAAATAGGCCTCGCGGGTCAGGCTTCGGGCTTCGGGCTTCGGGCTCCAGGACAACAGCCGAAAGCTTGGCGCCGGGTTACTTCTTTTGACTGATTCGATAACCTCCCGTTGACAATCTCTCATATCTTCCTTAGCATCAATGACTTGGTGCATCGCTACTGACTCCATCGCTCAGGGGAGCCGCCTGTGATCAAGCTCGACATCATCAATGAAGTGGTCAACAAGACCGGAATCACCAAGACCAAGGCTGAATTGGCCGTGGAAACAGTTTTTGGAAGCATGAAGCGGTCGCTGGCCAAAGGCGATCGCATTGAACTACGCGGCTTCGGCGTATTTAATGTCAGGCCGCGCAAGACCGGCATCGGGCGCAATCCGCGTACGGGCGCTGAGGTTTCCATTCCGCCGGGCAAAGCAGTGCGTTTCAAGCCGGGTAAGGAACTGCAAGCCATCGACTGAAACACCTGGTCTCGCGTACGATGGAGACGCGGGCGTTCCCGCTCGCGATTGCTTTGGCCTGACAACGCGGAATCCTGATGCCTGAATTTCTTCCCCCAGTTTCTTCTTCGACCACCGAGTATTACCGTCCCGTTGAAGTTTTTGTCGTGCAGCCTCCGAAGCAGCGATACTGGCTACACATCGTGCTGCTGCTGGCTACGATTTTCACCACGCTGGTAGTGGGCGCGCGGATGGAATTTAATTTCGAGCAGAACCAGCCCGCGTTTTCGCTGAATGATGACGAGGTGCCTTTTTTCCCGCTACGCTGGATGTTGGCTGAGCCATCGCGGATTCTGCTTGGCGTTCCGTTTGCATCCACGCTGATGCTGATTCTTCTAGCGCACGAGATGGGGCACTATCTGTGTTGCCGCTACTACGGCGTGAATGCGACGTTGCCCTTCTTCATTCCTGCGCCCACGCTGATCGGTACGCTGGGGGCGTTTATTCGCATCCGCTCTCCGATTCGTTCGCGGGCTGCACTCTTTGATATTGGAATTGCCGGTCCGATTGCCGGATTTGTTGTGGCTGTCACGGTCTTGATGTTCGCTTTGCCACTCTCGAAAGTGATGTCGCCGGGCATGGCGGGCTCTGATATTCAATTGGGATACCCGCTGATTTTTCGTTTGGCCTGGTATGTTCTTCCGCTCGGGCAGCTGAAAGCATCGACGTCGGCGTTGCACTCGATTTATTTTCATCCCACGGCGATTGCGGCCTGGGTGGGGATGTTCGCGACTGCGCTCAATCTTTTGCCTGGCGGCCAGCTTGATGGCGGACACATTGTGTTCTCGCTCGCTCCGCGGGCGCACAAGACGGTTTCTCGCCTGACGATTCTCGCGCTCATTCCGATGGCGCTTTATTTCTGGGCTGGTTGGTTGATCTGGGCGATTCTGCTAAGGATCAGCGGCATGCGGCATCCCATGGTCGCGGAATGGCCGGGAGTGACCGGCGTCCGGCGATGGGTTGCCGGGTTCGGGTTGGTGATGCTGATTCTAACTTTGGCGCCGGCGCCTTTCGGACACAGTTCATTGGTGCAGGTGTTTCGGGAATTGCGCGGACAGTAGAGCTGCGGTTCGTCGAAATAGCTGCGCGTCGGCCCAACCACGAAGTCTCCGAATACATTGCAAATGTTCGACGAAATATTGACAAAGCCTTTCGCGGTCCGCGCACATCTGCTTTCTTGGTTGTTCCAAGATTGCGCTAAATGTCTTCTTTAATTCCCGCAAACAAGTCGGTCTCCTGTTCAATCAATCCAGGAGTGACTCGGGCGGCCAGGTGGAACATTTCCTTGCGTCCGCGCTGGCGAACGTGGGATTCGATGAGAGCCCACAAGGGCGCCTGGCTGGCGTGAGCCTTGAATGCGGCAATCTTGGCCTCGAGGTAATCTCCGATTTCAATAATCGCGGTGGCTGGCGGCAGCGTGACCGGCTGGCGGTCGGGGAGCGTGAAGTTGACAGTGCTGTAGTAGAGCTTCTGGGTTTGGTGCGCGGTGATTTCACCGGTCAGTTGGTCGGGATAGCGATTGGTGCGCCCCGCCCAGTGAAAACCCATGGTGGCGAAAATGGATGCCATGGAGTGATCGGTGTGGCCGGTAACGGAGCCGTCGGGGCCAAAAGTCATGAGCACGTGCGGGCGGAACTGACGAACATGTAGCGTCAAATCGCAGACTACTTTGTAAAGATCCTGGCGGTGAAGCTGGCCGTCGGGATAGTCGAGCACAATTCCCCGCGAAACTTTCAGGATCTCGCAGGCGGCGGCAAACTCCTTACGCCGCGTGGCGGCTAATTCCTGGTCGTTGGCGGCACCACCGCGATGAGTCGCGGCTTGTCCGGGAGTCAGGCAGATGACGCAAGTTTCGACGCCTCGATCGTGGTAGAGCCGCAACGAACCGCCGAAGCCTCCGGCCTCGTCGTCGGGATGAGCGGTCACGCACATCAATCGAAGCATGAGTTCATTGTAACTTGAGCATTGCGGCTCAATTGTTTGCGAGCGGGTGCAAAATGTTGCACTGTTTCGCTTTGTCGGAGACGAAAAGAAGTACTTCAATCCGCGGTCATTCCGCAATAGAATAGGTCGCGGCCCGGCACGACGAGAACGCTCGCCCCTACATTGGAGATTTTGTGCACGTTCTGGTTACCACCGATACGTTGAGCGGAGTGTGGACCTACACACAAGAACTGGTCACGGGGCTGGTAAGTCGTGGCGTGCGGGTGACGCTGGTTAGCCTCGGTGATATTCCCCTGCCCCAGCAGACCTCCTGGATGGACGAACTGCAGGGCCTGGAATATCGTCCGACGGCATTCCGCCTGGAGTGGATGCACGGGGCCGAACAGGACCTCAAAGATTCTTCCGCGTATCTCGTGGCTCTGGTAAAGGAACTCAAGCCTGATCTGCTGCACCTGAATCAATTGTGTTATGGAAACCTTCCCGTCGACGCGCCGCGCGTGGTGGTGGCGCACGGCGATTTGATCAGTTGGTGGAAGGAAATCCACGGGCACGAATTCAAGGAAAACCGCTGGATGCACTGGTACCGGGAAGTCGTGACGAATGGCTTGTGGCATGCCAGCGCGGTGGTCGCGCCTTCGGTGTGGATGTTGGATGCGCTTCGCAAGTGCTACACGCAGCCTCGACGGGACGCGGTGATTTATAACGGGCGTAATCCGGTTTCATTTAATCCCTACGTGAATAAGGACGACTCCGTGCTGGCCGTAGGACGTCTGTGCGATGCCAGCAAGCAAGTCAGCCTGCTGACCCAGTACACACACCCTCTGCCGGTTTGCATCGTGGGCGCGGAGACGCCGGTGGTCGATGTGGAGATTCCCATTCGGACGGATGTGAAACTTGCGATCGACCAGATCAGCGTGGCGATCAAGGGACCACAGACTCAAGCGCAGCTGCGCAACCTGTACAGCCGCGCATCGATTTATGCGGCTACGTCGAGATATGAGGCTTTTGGGATGGCGCCGCTCGAAGCTGCGTTCTCGCGATGCGCCATCGTGGCGAATGACATTCCTTCGTTCCGTGAGATTTGGGGTGATGCTGCGATTTACTTTCAAGCCAACGACGCGGAGAGCCTGGCGGATGTGATTCGACGTTTGCACGAGCATCGCGATCTGTGCCGCGGTTATGCGACGCGTGCCTATCAGCGGGCGCGCGAATGCTTTACTGCCAAGCGCATGATCGACGAGTATGTGCGGCTCTACCATAGTTTGATTGGGGCGCGGCTGGCGGTGGCGTGAGGCTTCAGGCTTCGGGCTTCGGGCTTCGGGCTTCTGGCTTTTTGCTTCTGGCTCCTCGGTTCTAACTTCTGGCTCACCCAGTTCCTCATTTGTATCCCTTGCCTTCGCCACCCTCCCAGCGTTGTCATTCCAAGGGAGCTTTATCCCAGAGGAATCTGCTTTTTCCGTCCAGCGCTGGAAGCCGGTGGATCAAAGCTGGTATCTTCATAACTCAAACTCAATTCAATTGGAGGCTTCATGGCTACAGTAAAAATCACGATCCGACCAAATGGTCCTTATCGCGTGGAAGCGCCTGAAGGTTCGATCGAACTGGTTGACGTCAACGGCACTGCGTATGACCTCACGGGCAAACCAGCTTTTTCGCTCTGCCGTTGCGGAGGGTCGGTCAATAAACCGTTTTGCGATGGCACGCACAGCAAAATCGGATTCCAAGGGGCAGAGTTGGCAGTGAAAAAGTCCGATGGCTAGGATCCAGCTTACTTAGTGGATGGTTTTGGTCTTGCGCGACATGTAATCCATCAGCAGATATTGGCCCAGCGTGTACGGCGTAGTGAAGTAGGCTTTGCCGCGGCACATTTCTGTTACTTTTTGCACGAACTGCACCAAGCCATAATCTGACGCGAGCATAAACGTATTGATCAGGACGCCGGCGCGCTTGCACTTGGAAACTTCTTCCAGAGTCTGGCTCACGACCAGCGGATCGAGGCCGAAGGCGTTTTTGTAGATGCGTCCGTCTTCGAGGGTCAGTGCGGACGGCTTGCCATCGGTGATCATGACAATCTGCTTCATGTCTTTGCGTTGGCGTTGCAGAATGCGTTGCGCGAGGCGCAGGCCTTCGCGAGTATTGGTGTAATACGGGCCGACTTTCACGCGTGCCAGTTGCGAAAGCGGTACTTCCTCGGCCGAGTCGTGGAACAAGATCAACGATAGAGAATCTCCCGGATACTGGGTGCGAATCAGGTGCGAGAGCGCCATGGCGACTTTTTTTGCCGGCGTGAAGCGGTCTTCTCCGTAAAGAATCATGGAGTGCGAGCAGTCGAGCATGAGCACAGTCGCGCAGGACGATTGATATTCGCACTGATGCACTTGTAGGTCGGAATATTCAATGTTCAGCGGGAGGTTCATGCCCTCACGCTGGATTGCGCTGGAGAGCGTGGCGGTGATGTCGAGATTGAGCGTGTCGCCGAATTCATATTGACGGGATGCGCCGCTCGCTTCGATGCCCGTGGCCATATCGCGAGTGTCGTGACGGCCGAAGCTGGATTTACCGAGCGAGCCCATGAGATCCCGCAGAGTTTTGAAACCCAGGAAGTCCAGACTCTTGTCCGTGATTTCAAACTTCACCTGCTGCTGCGCTTCGCCTACCTGCCCGCCTGCTCCGGATTGTCGCGCAGGATCATGAGGCTGGTCGATGCTGATGTAATCCTCTTGCTGCATGCGCTGAATCAGTTGGTCGATCAGTTCATCGAGCGTGCCTTCCATTTGCATTTGCTGGAGTTGCTGACGCATTTGTTCGTCGAGCAAGTCGCTATCCAGTAATGCCTGCTCGATTGCACGGCGGAGATCGTCGAGGGTCTGCTCGCCATCGCCGAAATCGTCATAGAGGTAATTCTGGAATCCGCTCTGCAGCAGGTAGTCGGAGAGCGCGCTGAGCAAGTCTTCCATGCTCATTTCGCCGGCGGGGTCGGGAACGTATTTGCTGTAGCGGATGCGTTTCATACAGAGCATTCAGCACTCAGCAGTCAGCAGACCTACTTCGTCGCCGCTTGGCGCGGCAGACTGAGTGCTGACTGCCGAATGCTAGTTGAACGGCCTTCTGCCGCGGAACGGCGGATCTTCACGTTCGAAGGGCTTTTCTGCGACCTTCGGCGGCTTTTCTCCGGCGGTGAACAGGCGCTCTTCGTTTCTGCCAATGCGTTTGTGGGCGTGCAAACCTTCGAGCACAAATTCTGCTGCTGAGACTTGTGTCTCCGGGCTCTCTTTCGGTCCCACGTTTAGCTTGACCACTTTTTCCATTAGACCCTGAATGCTGCGAAGCGATTGCAGGGCTTCGGTCGCACCGGCGCTGTCCGCCAACTGAATTTCGCCGCCGAGGTCGAACCACTGGACGATCTGGTTCATGTCTGTGCCTTTGAAGTATCCGTCGTAAGTTTTGGCGATGGCGGTTCGGATTAGTTCGCGTCCTACGTGGTCCGCGCCTTTCATTTCGCCTTCGTACTCCAGTTCGAGTTTTCCGGTGATGGCGGGCATGGCGGCGTAGACATCTCCGATGCGGGGCACGACTAGCTTCTCGTCATGCCGAATCGCGCGGCGTTCGGCGTTTGAGATGACGTTCTCCATGCACGAAATAGGCAGGCGCTGGCTTACGCCCGAGCGCTTGTCGACCTTCTTGTCTTCGCGCGCGGCAAAGGCGATTCGCTCGATGACCTCTTGCACGTATTTGGGAATGTGCAGCTTGTACCCATCGCGCTGCGTCCAGGATTCTTGCGTAGTGATCGCGATGCCTTCTTCAATCGTGGCGGGGTAGTGGGTGCGAATTTCCGAGCCGATGCGGTCTTTCAGCGGGGTAATGATTTTGCCGCGAGCCGTGTAATCCTCCGGGTTGGCGCTGAACACGAGCGCAACGTCGAGCGGCAGGCGGATGGGGTATCCCTTAATCTGCACGTCGCCTTCCTGCATGATGTTGAACAGACCAACCTGAATTTTGCCGGCAAGGTCCGGCAGTTCGTTGATCGCGAAGATGCCGCGGTTGGCGCGGGGCAGCAAGCCATAATGCACGGTCATTTCGCTGCCGAGTTCGTGGCCGCCGCGCGCGGCTTTGATGGGATCGATATCACCGATGAGGTCCGCAATAGTCACGTCGGGCGTGGCCAGCTTTTCCACGTAGCGATTTTCCTGAGTGAGGTATGCGATGGGCGTTTCGTCACCGAGTTGGGCAACCTGGTCCCGACAGCGACGGCAGATGGGCGCGTAAGGATTGTCGTGAATTTCACAACCCGCGATGTACGGCGTCTGCGCATCCAGCAACGTGGTCAGAGCTCGCAGGATGCGGCTCTTGGCCTGACCACGAAGTCCGAGCAGAATAAAATTATGGCGCGAAAGAACGGCATTAACGATCTGCGGCACCACGGTATCGTCGTAGCCGACAATTCCAGGAAATATCGGTCCGCCCTGGCGAAGTTTCGCCATCAGGTTGTCGCGTAATTCGTCCTTCACGCGACGGCTTCGCAGCTGTGCTTCGGAAAATGGACTGTGGCGTAATTCGCCGAGCGTCCGCGGAAGACTCATGATAGAAAAACCCCCAGAAGGACTGCTTCTGGCCAGATTATACGCTTGCCTCAGCTTATCCCGCGTGCCCGTTGCCACCGGCTTTGCGGCGAACATGTACGGTGCGGCGCATGGCCGGCAGGATGTTTTCAAAGAACGAAATAAGAGCTCGCAGGCGCTCGGCTTCCGAGGTCATGCCCAGCAACGTCTGTTTGAAGTCGAGATCCAGAGGAAGCGATCCAGCCAAGTGAAACGAGAGTTGCCCTTCCGCGACCTCCGAGGATCTTTCCGGCTCGGCTCCAGCCAGGGTCATGATTTCGCCGTGAAGTTTCATGGCCTGCGCTATTTCGTCGGTTGATGGGATCTCAGGTTCGTCGTGCAGGTAGAGAACCTCGGCCTGCAGAAACGATCGTTCGTGATTTAGCTGGATGACTTCAAAGCGGGCGCGGCCCTCGGTAACGATGTCCATGCGCCCGTCGGGATATTTCTTGGTCACTGTAAGGATTTCTGCGGTGCAGCCGATCTCAGCGAGCTCCTGTTCTTTGCCTCTGAGGACGCCGAAGTGCTGGCTGCGGTCGAGGCATTCGGAAATCATTTCGCGATAGCGCGGCTCGAAAATGTGCAGCGGCAGCGGCGTGCCCGGAAGCAGAACCAGGTCCAGCGGAAACAAGGGCAGCAGTGCGCTCAAGAAACGGCCTCCGGGATCCTTCGCGACAATACGCGACGCGAATTTCTAGGATTGTACGCCAGAGGTTGACCTGATCCCGCTTGACTTGGGCGCTCAAGGAGAATAGAAGCTCGAAATGGGATCGAGTGGAATGCAAGTCTCGGGAAAAGTTGTCGTGATCACTGGCGCATCGATGGGCATCGGCGAGGCTGTTGCCAAACTCTTCGCCGACCGTGGTGCGAGTGTGGTGCTTCTCTCGCGCGACGCCGAACGCGTGGAGGCTGCTCGTGGACGGGTTGGGCACACCGAACGAACCTTAGCTCTCGCCTGCGATGTGCGGAATCGCGAAGAGATTGATCGTGTGGTTGGGCTCACTCTGCACCACTTTCAGCGCATCGATGTGTGGATCAACAACGCCGGCCACGGAATATTGGACTCGATCGCGAACGTGGATATGTCTGCCGTTCGTGAAACCTTCGAGACTAATTTTTTCGGCGCACTTGAAGCGATGCAGGCGGTGATTCCGGTGATGAAACAGCAAGGCTCCGGGGCGATCATTAATATATCGAGCGTGGCCGGACATATTCCGATTCCCTTCCATGCCGTTTATAGTGCGACCAAATTTGCCATGAATGCGATCGGCAAGGCAGCGAGGATCGAACTCCTGAGTAACGGGATTAACGTGCTGACCGTGTGTCCCGGCTACGTGCGTACGGACTTTAGCAAGAATGCAATAAAAGGCAGAGAACAAAAGCAAGTGCGGCCGGCGCGAGTGCGAGGCGTCACCGTCGAACGAGTCGCCAACGCGGTGCTTCAAGGATATTTGAGGCAGAAGCGGGAAGTGGTTGTGCCGTGGTTCATGCACCCGGTGATCAAGATCTATCAACTATTTCCGGGATTGCTGGAATGGGCGATGGTGCGGATGGCGCGGGAGCGTGTGTAGCGCGCATCTGAGAATTTGTCGTCCCTCGCGAAGCGAGTGACTGCGGTGTGTTGTTGTCGAGAAGAAGCAGATTCCTCGTCGCTTTGCTTCTCGGAATGACAAAGGGTTTGGCGGGGCGTTCGGCGGGTACTCTAGGAAGATTTCAACTCATCTAACAGAGCGGTCATTTCCGATTGCGCATGCGTATTGTTCGTGCGCCTCGCCGACGAGATTCCGTCGACTAACATTTTCTTGGCTTCATCCACTCGATTCGCGGTGACCAAGGTCTGGGCGGCCATGAAGTATCCAGCGGTGTAATCGGGATGAATGGAGAGCAACTTCCCGAACTCCTCCAGCGCGCGTTCAACCTCGCCAGCTTTCGAGTGTTCCATGGCGAGGCCGTAACGGGCGAAAGCATCGTTGGGGTTCCGCGAAAGAATTTCGTTCAGCATTGCAAGTCGGTCCATAAAGCAGCTATCAGCCCTCAGCTTTCAGCACTCAGCCTAACCACTCGGATACGAGCTTACTACAACATGTGTAAGCCCTCATCGTTCGAGGGTTGAGAGTTGGAAAATCCCTGATCGCAGAGGTCGCGGAGAACGGCCGCAGAATCTGCAGAGGTCTCCGTCGAGGATGACTATCGGTCTTCGGCACTAGCGATCCATTCTCTCGCTGAGTACAATGCCTTCATCTATCAAAAAGGAGTTTAGCGAGTGGCGTGTCCATTCTTCATGCCGACCAGCAAGCTGGAAGATGGCGGGTGGCTTCATCCTTCGCGTCTGCCTTTGGGCGGGGGATGGATTGGCCATTGCTCCGCGCCTGGCTATGAAAACGCAGAACCCTCGAATCAGGAACTGCGGGAACTTTGCAATCTCGGTTACGCCACCGGGTGCGCGCGTTTGCCCGAGGAACGTCCGTACGATGCGGTGAGATTTTCCATCGCTCGTGATCGCGGCGCACAGCTGGAGCTTTGGTTCGTCTGCGAATCGAGGCACCGTCCCGCGGGCCACGGAATTCTGGAATACGATCTCTCGCTCGGCCGGTGGACCACTTCTCACCCCGACGCGCGCATTCAGAAAATGGCTGAATGTTATTTGCAATCGTATCTGGTGCGTAGAATCCAACCCGCTGCGGCGGGCCTCACCTCGAGCACAAATCCATGAATGAGAATCATGAACCAGCGTTACCTCGCCCCGTCCGCGATTCGCAGTCTGAAATGGCCGAGATTGTTTTACCGAATGACGCCAATCCTCTCGGCGCCCTGCTCGGCGGACGCCTTATGCATTGGATTGATCTTGCCGGGGCCATGGCCGCGCATCGACATTCCCGGAACTATGTTGTGACGGCAGCGATCGATCACATGGATTTCTGGGTGCCGGTGCATGTTGGAGATCTGGTAATTCTACGCTCCTCTGTCAATCGCGTGTTTCACAGCTCGATGGAAGTGGGGGTAAAGGCCTGGGTGGAAAACTACATCCTTGACGATTGCAGGCACGTGAGTTCGGCTTACTTGACGTTTGTGGCGGTTGACGCCGGGGGACGCCGTATCCAGGTTCCGGCGGTGATTCCTGAAACTGACGATCAGCGCCGCCGCTACGACGATGCTGGACGGCGGCGCCAGATACGGCAGGAGCATGTTGATCGCCGACGTAGCAGTATGCGCTAGCATGTGATGCGCGTCACAGCGACGCCTGCTTATCGCGTTGAGGTACTTTTCCTCACACTCAGATGAGGGTTCTCTATGGAGAGCGCGCTTCTAGTTCATCGCCTGCATTTTGCCTTCACGATCACTTTTCACTACTTGTTTCCACAACTCACCATGGGGCTGGCGCCACTGATTGTGGTGCTGAAGACGCTGGGGCTGCGCCGCAATGATGAAATTTACAACCAAGCCGCGCGGTTTTGGACGCGCATTTTCGGCATCAACTTTGTGATCGGGGTGGTAACGGGCATTCCCATGGAATTTCAGTTCGGCACCAACTGGTCGCATTTCTCGCGCTTCGCCGGCGGCGTGATCGGCCAGACCCTGGCCATGGAAGGCATGTTCGCATTCTTCCTGGAATCGGCATTTCTAGGACTCTTTCTCTACGGAGAGAAGAAGCTGAGCCCGCGCGCACACTGGTGGTCGGCGGTCGCGGTATTTCTGGGTTCGTGGCTTTCGGGATACTTCATCATCGTCACCGATGCCTGGATGCAGAATCCCGTCGGCTACGAGCGCGCACCCGACGGCTCAGCCCAACTCAGCAGTTTCTGGGAACTGGTGCTGAACCCGTGGGCGTGGTGGCAATATGCGCACAACATGAGCGGTGCGGTGGTCACAGGTGCTTTTGTGATGGCTTCTGTCGGGGCATTCTATTTGCTCTCGAACAAATATAGCGAGCATGGACAGATTTTTCTGCGCACTGGCATCGTGGCGGGTTGCATCTTCAGCATCCTGCAACTTTTTCCCACAGGCGATGGCCAGGGCCGGATGGTAACGCGCTACCAACCAGTAACGCTGGCGGCGATGGAAGCGTTGTTTACCAGCCAACCCGGCGCGCCGTTAGTCATCATCGGACAGCCTGATGTTGAGGCCCGGAAAATTGATAACCCGCTGCTGGTTCCCAAAGCACTCAGCTTCCTCACCTACAGGCGTTGGGAGGCGAATGTGGAAGGTCTGGATTCCTTCCCAGAGCGGCTGTGGCCTCAAAACATCCCGCTGCTCTATTACAGCTACCACATTATGGTAGGGCTGGGCACGATCTTCATCGCCATTATGGTCGTGTCCGCTTTTCTGTTGCGGCGCGGCAGGCTGTTTGACGCGCGGTGGATGTTGTGGATTCTGCTGTTGAGTCTGCCATTCCCTTACATTGCCAACACCGCGGGTTGGATGACAGCGGAGCTGGGCCGCCAACCTTGGCTGGTTTATGGCTTGATGCTCACGGCGGATGGATATTCGAAAACAGTGTCAGCCGGAAACGGCATGTTTACACTGCTGGGATTCATGGGCATGTACCTGGTGCTGGGAGTTCTTTTCCTGTTTCTGGTTCATCGTGAGATTGAGCATGGACCGGCCGGGGCGGCGGCGCTGTCACATTAGAGATCTTGGGTTAGAGGACTTATGGAAACGCTCTGGTTCATGATCGTTGCGGTGATGGTGGTTGCGTACGTAGTGCTTGACGGTTTCGATCTCGGCGCGGGCGTGATCTGTCTTTTCGTGACAAGGAGTGGCGCGGAGCGGCGCATGGTGCTGCGCGCGATTGGTCCGGTATGGGACGGGAACGAAGTCTGGCTACTGGCTGCCGGTGGCACACTTTATTTTGCCTTCCCGCAACTCTATGCGTCCAGCTTCAGCGGGTTTTACCTTCCGTTGACGATGGTGCTTTGGCTGTTGATGCTGCGTGGCATCGGCATTGAATTCAGGGCGCATATGGAGAATCCGGTGTGGATCGGATTCTTCGATGCGATTTTCTTTGCCTCAAGCGCTCTGCTGGCGATCTTTCTGGGCGCGGCCCTGGGCAATGTGATCCGTGGAGTTCCGCTGGGGCCGGACGGCTTCTTCTTTGAGCCGCTGTGGACCGATTTCCGGGTCGGTGGACATCCCGGCATCCTGGACTGGTACACCGTAATGGCAGGCGTGATCGCCCTGGTGACGCTGACCTCACACGGCGCACTTTACATCGTCACCAAGACAGAAGGCGAATTAAACCTTCGCGCCCGCAGAGTGGCTTTGCTCATGTGGCCGATCCAGGTGCTTCTGACTATCGTTGGCCTGATCGCAACGAACTGGATGAAGCCGGAGATCATGGATAATTATCGGGAACATCCTATCGGCGCGGTGATACCGCTGCTCGTGCTTGGAAGTCTTGGCGCAATGCTCTGGGGTACATTGAAGGGAAAAGAGAAGCCCGCGTTTGTGGCTTCCGCCCTTTACATTGTCAGCATGTTGGTTGGCGCCGCTTTTGCCCTGTACCCGGTCGTGCTGCCGGCCAGCACTGATCCGAGTTACAGCCTGACGATTTACAACTCGGCTGCGGGACATCACGGGCTTGTCGTCGGCCTGACTTGGTGGTGCATCGCGTTTGTGGTGGCGCTCGGGTACTTCGTTTTCATCTTCCGTATGTTCCGCGGCAAAGTGCGCCTTGAGGGCGGCGGCTACTGAACGGCGTTGAATCGTCTACACTAGTTTCGCGTGGGCA
>Ga0206956_1095_pt2 | contig 24378 bp, 16 predicted proteins | sample Alteio_BWOrgHeat_35_FD_153252 | JGI IMG/M metagenome (GOLD analysis project Ga0206956, IMG submission 153252) | Enriched cells from forest soil in Barre Woods Harvard Forest LTER site, Petersham, Massachusetts, United States -... | ecosystem: Environmental > Terrestrial > Soil > Temperate forest >...
TTCGGCAGCGACTGTGTCGCCCTCAAGTGATGCCGCCTTTCCTAATGAATACAGCGTCTCGGGCATGCCCGGCATCAATTTGTCGGCGCGCAAAAGTTCCGTGCGCGCTTCGCGCGCCTTGCCCTGTTCCAGCAACGCCGTTCCCAGTCGATAAGCCGCCTCGGCATTGCCGGGCTGAAGCTTGGTTTGCGCGCGAAATTCTTCTTCTGCTTTAGCCCACTGGAAAGCGCCGGCATACACTTCGCCCAGTTCCAGGTGGACTTCGGGTATCTCTGGTCGCAGGCGCAATGCTTCGCGGTATTCTTTCTCGGCCTCCGGCATTTGCCGTAGCACGAAGTAGTTCTCCGCCAACGCTTGGTGTGCGCGAGGGGAATCCGGGTAAGCGGCTAATAATGTATCAATCGATTGCTTCGATAATAGACCGCTGGCACGACCGAGGTAATACAAGAGATCGGGATCATTCGGACGGTCGGCCAATGCCGTCTGCAGACTCGCGATGGCCTCTGGCAGTTGGCCAGTCTGGATCTCGGCAATTCCTAACCCGGTCTTATCGCCCACTCGCTGCAAGTGGGGAATAGCCTCCGCCGCGTAGCCTTGCGCCAGCAGTGCGTAGCCAAGCAACTGATGAGCCGGCGCAGAATCTGGAGTGATTTCGAGAGCACGCTTTAATGGGGTGACCGCAGAAGCTAGATCATGCTTCTCCATGTAGGTCTGGCCGAGACTGATAAAGCCATCGGCGAAAGTGGGCTCGAGTTCGGTGACCTTTCGAAATTCCGCAACGGCAACGTCGAATTGACGTTGTTTGTCAGCCGCCGCTCCAGCCTGCATATGCTGGACGGCTTCCGGCGACAGATTCTGCCACGCAAACCACAAGAGTAAGAGGGCGCGGATCACGGTTTCTCCGGCTCACGAACATCCAAAAACTGATCGGCGTGAACATTATCCAATGTCTGGTGAATGCCTGATGGCCACACGATTTCCACTTTAGCTTTTTCGGCTGTTCCGAGTCCAAAATGAAGACGCTTGTCACTTGAAGAAGCGTAGCTTCCGGCGGAAGTCGCGAAGCGGGTTTGTCCGTTTACTTTGACCCGAGCGCCGAATCCATCGCGGTTGCTGCGCGTGCCCCGCAGTGAAATCACCAGCCAGTGCAGCTTTCCACCGCGATTCATGAACACTTGAGGATGGCCTCCGAGGTAGGTCATTACAACATCCTGCCAGCCGTCGTTATTTAAATCGCCGAACGCAGCCCCCCGCCCAGCTACAGGAGTCGTGCTTCCAGAATCAGTCCTTTCGAAACGGCCACTATGATTCATCGCGAGCAGCGGAAGTTCGAGATAGTGCAACGAGGGATCGATGTGTTCGACGTTGTCGAGCACATGGCCTTGGGCGACGAATAGATCCTTCCAGCCGTCGTTGTCGAAGTCCTCCAAACCCACGCCCCAGCCCGAGCTTCCGCTTGAGAGCACGCCGAGGCCGGTTTCGAGACTTCGATAGCTGAACGACCCGCCGCCGTCATTGTGATAGACACCGTAAATTTCTCTGGGCAGCTCGGTCACGATAACGTCTGGCCGGCCGTCGTTGTCATAATCTTGAAACACTACGCCCATGCCCGATAACCGACGGCCGTCCTCAGAGAGCGCCGCGCCCGCTTCAAGACCCAATTCCGTGAAAGTTCCGTTCCCATTGTTATGGAACAAATATTGTTGCATGCCGTCATTGGCTACGAATATGTCGGTGTAACCGTCTTCATCGTAATCGGCAAAAGCCACACCCAAGGCACGCCCTTTTTTCGCTGCGATGCCAGAGCGTTGGCTCACATCGGTAAAGGTTCCATCGCCGTTATTGTGATACAGGAAGTTGGTGGTGGCGGGAAATTCTTCCGGCGGACAATAGGTATGGTAATTGCCGCCGCAGTCTTTGCTGTGCTTAGTGTCCCAATCCATGTAGCGGGTAACGAAGAGATCTAATTTTCCGTCATTGTCGTAATCGAAAAATCCGGCAGAGACGGACCAGCCTCCCCCGGCGACTCCCGCCTTCGCAGTGACGTCTGTGAATGTGCCGTCGCCGTTGTTGTGATACAGAATGTTCTTTCCGTAATTCGTCACAAACAGATCGGGGTAGCCGTCGTTGTCATAATCGCCCACAGCCACGCCCATTCCGTAATTTCCATCCCCGGCATTTGCTAATCCAGCTTGCTGGGTTACATCGGTAAAGCTTCCATCTTTGTTTTGACGGTAAAGCCGATTCCAGTAGCGCGGGTCATGGCGATCGAAGTTTTCCGGCGTCTGCATTGGGCTTGTTATTCGCCCCCCGTTGACGAGGAAAATGTCCAACAAGCCATCGTTATTGTAGTCCAGCAGAGCAACGCCTCCCGGCATCGTTTCGATCAGATACTTCTGAGGAGTGGGGGAATTCTGCAGGATGAAATCCAATCCATGCGGCAAGCTGACATCGAACATGGGCGTCATGAGGGCAGCAACTGACAGCACCGATGTCATTAGGAGCGATATGCGCAACAGAGTCTTCAGCAACCTGGGTTTCCCTTAGTGGCTTAGCATATCGTGCTCGCGGCTTACATTGCACGCGGGTCAGACTTGAATTCTTGGATATCCGCCATGCACAGGAAGGCATCAACAACGCCAACATTACGGATGCGTGACTTCGCTGTGGACTAGTAGCTTTACCGGCGGGTCGATTCGCGTTCTATCAGCTTGGGTGTGATCAGAATTTTCTTGGGCCGTGCCGAGCGCTTCAGCATGATCCGCTCAATCAAAAGTTCGGCAGCCCGCGCCCCAATTTGACATGTGCCCTGGTCAACGGTCGTGAGCGGAACCGCCAGAAGGTCGGAGTAGTGAACGTTGCCGGCCCCGACCACGGAAATATCTTCGGGCACCTTGAGACCAGCTTCCAGGATCGCCTTCATGGCACCGACGGCAACTGGGTCGTTGTAACAGAAAACGCCGTCTGGAATGGGACGCAGTCGCAGCAATCTCCGCATACCCTCATGCCCCGATTCATTTCCGCGACCGCCAGAGACCACGTAACCTGCAGGCGTGCGCAAGCCGCGTTTGGCCAGGGCGCGACGGTAGCCTTGCAAGCGCTCGACCGAGATTCCTATTTCGGGACCGCGCAGGTGCGCAATGCGGCAGCAACCGCGCGCGATTAAGTGGTCTGTTGCCAATCTGCCGATGGCGTGGTTGTCGACCCCGACGAAAGATGCCTGTACCCCGCCGATAGGGCGGTCAATCAGGACGTAAGGTACATTCCGCATCTGAATCCTCTGAAAAAGATCCAGGCAGCGGACCGGTTGTGCGGATGCAATAATTAGCCCGTCCACTTGGCGGGCCAATAAGGAATCAGCCTCACTGCGTTCCAATTCGGGATCTTCGTCGAAATACGAAATGATCACGTGATAGCCGTGTGGGCGCACTGTCTGCGCAACCACCCGCGCAATCTCAGCAAAAAAAGGATGAGTGAATTCGGGCAGAAGCAGGCCAATTGTATAGGTGCGTCGAGTCACCAGACTGCGCGCTACCCAATTCATCTGGTAGTGCAGTTCCTTAGCGCGGCGCAACACGCGCTTGCGAGTGGCCGCGCTGATCCGGCCCTGGTTTCGCAAAACCTTGGACACTGTAACCACTGAGACCTTGAGATCTCGCGCAATGTCCATCATGGTCACCGCCATGGCGCAAGGATCATAACACCAGAACAGAAAGTAATCGATTACCTGCGTAAACGATTACCCTCATGCAAAAAACGATTACCCTCATGATTCCAAAAAACGATGTCCTAATGCAAAAAGATTACTTTTTGCTTGACAACGACTGCTAGGGTATTTAAAACTTTCGCCGTTCCTCAAAACGCGGTGTGGGGGTGTGTATGCCGTCTCGCAGGTTATGGACGCTGATCTGCTCAGCCGTTCTGGTACTCACGACTTCTCTTTCCCTTCACGGTCAAAGTACATTCGGCACGGTCGATGGTTCGGTCGTTGACTCCTCGGGTGCGGCCGTAGCCAGCGCCCAAGTTACACTCACCAACACCGGCACTCAGGAAAAGCGGGTTCAGCCCACGGGCGACCAAGGCTTGTACAGTTTCGTGAACGTGGTGCCGGGAAATTATCGCCTCGACATCGAGAAGGCAGGATTCAAGCACTTCACGCGAAGCGATGTCGTGGTTCAGGTGCAGCAGGATACCCACATTGACGCTACCTTGCCGGTCGGTCAAGTCACGGAAACCGTCGAGGTGACCGCCGAGACCCCGTTGCTACAGGTGGAAACCTCGTCCTTGGGCCAAGTCGTTGAGCAGCGGAAGGCCAACGAATTACCCTTGAACGGCCGCAATATTTTTAACTTGATCACGATTTCTCCCGCCGCAGTCGCTCAAGGCGGATCGGGTGGAACGCCAGTCGGCCAGAATCCCTTCAGCTGGGGCAACTATCAGGTGGGAGGCTCGTTCGGGAACCAGAGCGCTGAGTATCTCGACGGCCAACCGCTGAATATCGGGTACATCAACCTGCCTATCATTATTCCCACGCAGGATTCAGTTGGTGAATTCAAGGTGCAGTACAACAATCTCGGACCTGAGTTCGGCAAGTTCTCCGGCGGCATTATGAACTTCAGCACGAAGTCGGGTACTAACGCCTTCCACGGAGAGGCTTACGAGTTCATTCGTAATAAGATTTTCAACTCGAACGATTACTTCATTAAGCAGAGTCAACTGCTGGCCGGCCAGAGCAACACAACTGCTCCATATGTTCAAAATCAGTATGGGTTTAACGTTGGCGGTCCGGTCATTAAAGACAAGGTGTTCTTTTTCACGAGTTGGGAGCAGTTCCGGCAGCGCTTCGGCAACCCCATCACTACGACGATACCGACGGCGGCTTTCGAGGCGGGCAATTTCTCATCATTGCTGCCGGGAATTCAGCTCTACGATCCATACACCGTGAACCCGGCGACGGGAGCCCGGTCGCCTTATCCGGGTAACATAATTCCGACATCTGAATTCAGCAAAGCTGGGCTGGCATTGTGGAATAAGTACTACGCGCCGGTGCAATCGGCAAACAATTTCGCGGTTGGCAACTACGTGGCAGCCACTAGCGCCGGGGGTAATAATACTCAGTTCGTAGCCCGTGGCGACGTGAACATCACCGACAAAACGCGCATGTTCGCTCGTTTTACTTACTTCGGCCTGCTAGATCTTCCAACTAATCCTTTTAACACTGGTTTGTGCAACGACCGTTGCGCTGAGGATTATCACACCAAGGCTCTCGCGATTGATTTCAACCACGTATTCAGTCCAAACGTCATCGGTGATTTGAATATTTCAGCGAGCCGCTTTATCTACCTGCGCGCGCCGCTTCTCGCCGGTTACGATCTCACTGCGCTCGGTTGGCCATCGAGTTATAACAGCGAAGTCCCCGAAATCATGCGCACGCCTCCCACCCCCGCCTTTCCGTTCCCGGGCGATGTGGGTAAGAGCCAAGGCAACAGTGCCATTGGCGACCATAATACCCAGTACAACATTTCGCCTTCTATGACCATCATTCATGGCAAACACACCTTCCAGGTGGGTGCCCAGTGGGAGTTAGGTCTGGACAATTATTACCAGACCAACATCGCCAGCGGTGCATTTGGTTTCTCGGGAGCCTGGACGGGTAACATTGGCGGCCCCAATTGTACGACCGCCAACGGTTGCACTGCCGGCTTCCCATTTGCGGATTTTCTGCTAGGGTTATCCCAATCTGGGCCTGCTTCTTTCGTGAACCAGACGGAAGGTGCTGCCCAAGTTCCGGCACAAACGGCCGGCCGTCAGACCTACCGTGGTTTCTACGGTGCTGACACTTGGAAGGTCACCACGAAATTGACCTTGAACATGGGACTCCGCTACGAGCTTCCGGGAACATGGTCTGACCGTTACAACCGCTTGAGCTACTGGGATCCGACGGTGACCAATGCCACCGTCACGGGCTGCAACGGTAATCCTGGATCTCCGTGTATCGGGGACGCGCTGTTGGTCGGCAACGGTCCAAACACGAGCAGGAACAACCTCCCCTTGGATTACAAGGAATTCTCTCCGCGTCTCGGGTTTGCGTACAGCTGGGATCAGAAAACTGTGATCCGTGGAGGTTACGGTATCTTCTGGATCCCCAACTACATCTCCTTCGGCCTGAACCCGGACAACGACGTGATCAATCTTGCGACCACGCCTTTCTTCGCCACGCTTGACCATGGCGTGACGCCCATTGCGACCCTCGACCAAAGTGGTTGCACCTTCAACGCTGGCGCGGGAGGAGCGGCGGGCACACTCACCGGTTGCACGCCGGGCCCCTTTGTTAATGGAATTTTGCCGCCGCCGGGACGTACGTCCTATCCAGCCGCGACACCGAACGTCTCCAGTTTCGTAGCCAGCAACGGTAATCCTACGCTGTCGCCTTACCTCAGCCCGAAATACGGATATGTGCAACAGTTCAACCTTGATGTGCAACGACAGCTAGGAGCCGGATTCTTTGCTGACGTGGCCTATGCGGGCGCGCACGGCGTCCACCTCCAACAGTATTCGACCAACATTAACCAAATTCCAGATTCGTACGTCGCGCAGGCAGAAGCGCAGTCTCTCGCCGGACTACCTGTGGCGATTGACCAGCCGATCCCGAATCCCATGGTGAGCCCGAATCCTTCAATCGGCAACGGCCCAACTCAAAGTCCGACAATTCTTGCCGGACAGCTGCTTCGCCCATACCCCCAGTACACCGGACTAAGTCTGGGAGGATATGGATGTTGCGGGAGTACGTATAACTCGTTGCAGGCCACTGTAACTCGTCGGTTCCAGGGTGGCGGCACGTTGCTGGTGGCTTACACGAACTCCAAGCTGTTGAGCAACACCGACACGCTCACGAGCTGGCTCGAAGGCTCGGGCGAAACCGGCGGTGTCGGGCAGGTGCAGGACTACAACAATCTCAACGGCGAAAAGTCACTGTCGTCTCAAGATGTGTCCCAACGTCTGGTCATCAGCTATGTGCTCGATCTTCCCTTCGGGCACGGCAAGACATGGCTTTCCGGTGCCACAGGAGCTGAAGACAAACTTGTGTCTGGTTGGGGAATCGATGGCATCACCACCTTCCAACGCGGTTTCCCGCTTAAGATTACCTGGGCAGGCACCTCCACTCCTCTGGAAGGGGCTGGTTTGGGAATCAGCAACATCCGACCTGATGTTGTGCCGGGATGCAGCAAGGGGGGTAACCGCAGCCTCACTGAGTTTTTCAATGTCAACTGCTTCTCAGCCCCGCCAGCATGGGGATACGGCACCGAAGCGCGCGTGGATTCTTCACTTCGCGCACCCGGAATCAACAACTTTGATTTCGCTATATTCAAGCGGACGCAGATTACCGAAAGGTTCGGGGTTGAATTCCGAACCGAGTTCTTCAACCTGTTCAATCACCCGCAGTTTGGCGTCCCGGGGACCGGCTTTAACGGTACCTACACCGGCGCGGGGAATAACGGATTTGGCGAGATTACTTCTACCAACGGCGACAGTAACCCACGCCTGATTCAGTTCGCGTTGAAGTTCGTATTCTGAGTTGTGGCAGTTTGAACGGGCTGGGCAAATTGCCCAGCCCGTTTTTTTGCTTTCGGCAGGTGCAACCGCGATTGGCATCAAAGGCTGCGGCCTTGCGTCTGTGGCTCCGTTCAGTTAGATTTTTCTCCGATCCCCATGCGCAATGTTCCCGTCATCGACTACTCCGAGGCTAAGAATATCGTTGATCTCATCGTAGGGAAGGCCGCGCAGCTGCAGAAGTCCGTTGTGGTTGCCGTGGCCGATTCGCATGGCGAACTGATCGCGTTCGCGCGCATGGACGGCGCGCCCATTTCCTCGATCCGCATTGCCGCTAACAAGGCGTGGACTGCGGCGCGCGAACGCAAACCGACAAAAGAAATCGGAGAAAAGGTCCGCCACCCCGAAAAGGGACACGACATTGCTTACTATGGCGATCCCAGATTCGTGGGTTGGGGCGGAGGCATTCCTGTCTGGAAGGATGGCGTCGTTGCCGGGGCAGTCGCTGTCAGCGGGCTTTCGTCGCGTGAGGATATTGAGTTAGCCACACTGGCGCTGGAATTGATTGGTGCGAAGGATAGACCGCAGTAGATTCTTTGTGCGACGGGAGAAACCCAGACTCCTCGTCGCTTCGCTCCTCGGAACGACAGGGCAATAGGGGTTCCTACCTACACTTGCCGCCCGTCGGCATTGACCCAACCACCCGAGGCCGAGGATCGTTCGATCGCATCCAGAATCCGTTGTACTGCAAGCGCATCTTCAAAGTTCACGTGAAAGGGCTCTTGCCGGGCCATGGAGTTAAGAAAGTCTGCCAGCGTGGCGATGAAGGGATGCTCGTATCCCAAAACGTGGCCGGGCTTCCAAAAGTTTTTTCCATATGGATGGTCCAGACCCGTGACGGCAATGCTGCGTCTGCTTTGCAGACCTGCAGGCTCGGTAGCGTCAAAGAAATCAAGCTGGTTCATCTCGTCGAGATTGAAACTCAGCATCCCTTTCGAGCCGTTGACTTCAAAGGTATTGCGATTCTGGCACCCCACGCCATAACGAGTTGCCTCGAATGTGCCAATGCTCCCGTTGGCAAAGCGCGCCATCAGGAGCGTGGCGTCGTCCACATCGCGGCCGGGAGCAAAAGTATGTATCATTGCGGACAACTCCCTGATTGGTCCATTGAGGTAAAGCGCCGTGTCAAGGGAGTGGGAGAGCAAATCTCCCGCGGCTCCCATTCCGGCTTCACTCTTCTTGTAGCGCCAAGTGTTTGCCTTGGCAGGATCATTTCCGGATTGATTAAGGTAGAGGGCGCGATAGTGAAAAGCTTGTCCGATGCGACCTTCGGCAATGAGTTGCTTGGCAAAAACGACCGCAGGAACGCGCCGGAAGTTAAACCAAACCATATTCGGTGTGCGCTGTACCGCTTTGGTCATGCGCTCCGCTTCCTCGACGGATGAGGCCAGCGGCTTTTCGCAGAGCACGATCTTCCCAGCTTCAGCGGCGGCAATGGCGATCGTGGAGTGCAGTGCGTTGGGGACCGCGATATCGACGGCGTCAATATCGTCTCTCGCGATAATCTTCTGCCAGTCGGTCTCGATCTCGCTCCAACCCCATCGCGAAGCCGCCGTTTCCAACTTCGTCCGATCGCGTCCGCAGATGACCTGGCAACGAACTTCAAAAGGAATGTCGAAGAAGTGGCCGACCTGGCGAAAGGCATTGGAATGCACCTTGCCGATGAAGCCGGACCCGATCATGGCAATGTTCAATTTCCCTTTGGACATGGGCACTCCCTTCGCGGCCAGCAGACCGCGCCGCACACACTATGAACACATTGGGAAAAGATTAAGGCAAGCGATCGATTTGGCTGCCCCCCAGGGATTCGAACCCCGATAACCTGCTCCAGAGGCAGGTGTCCTACCATTGAACGAGGGGGCAACGCATTTATTATCTAGTAGCTCAGCGTTTGAGTCAAAGCAGTATCGGCGCGTCGTCCTCGAAGCCCCTGTGTCTCTGTTCTTTACTAACCTTACAGTTTAAGATTCACGCAGGAGAAGATTCATGGCTACCGCCCTCGGTAATATCACTCCCTCGACCAACGACTATAGCGAGATCGCTCGCACTCCTCTCGAAGCCGACCGCTGCGCGCTTCTCGTGGTCGACATCCAAGAAAAACTTCTCCCGCCAATCTTTCAAAAAGAGCAACTCATTAAGAACTCCCAACTGCTTATTCGACTGGCGGGCATCTTGAAGCTGCCGGCTCTTATGACTACGCAATATGCCAAGGGACTGGGCAATACTGTCCCGGAGATCGCTTCCCTGCTGCCGGAAACGCACGCCATCGATAAACAAATGTTCTCCTGCTTTGGCAGCAACGCGTTTTGCTCCGTGTTGAAGCGATTGCCCGGAAACCGGAACACTGTCCTGATATGCGGAATGGAAAGCCACATCTGCGTGACTCAGACCGCGCTGGGAGCGCTGCGCGAGGGCTACATCGTCCACGTGGCTTCGGATGCCGTAAGTTCGCGCACGGAATGGAACTGGAAAATTGGTTTGGAACGCATGCGCGCGGCTGGCGCAGTGATTTCTTCGACCGAGATGATTATTTATGAAGTATTGCGCTCGTCAGGCGCGCCCGCGTTTAAGGAATTGTTGCCCTACCTGAAGGGATAAAGCGGTTGAAAGCCGCGCAGGAGGCGCGGTCGCACGCGCGATGATGACGCGCCTACAGCGGACAATCGTAGTCTCTCGGTCAATGAGCGCAGTCGTAATGTTTCACCGACAATCAGGGAAGCGATGCCCTGACCGATGCCAGAACTGCAACTACTTGCACATAGTGCAAGCGGAGCTTGACTCCGTTGCCTTCGCAGTTATAACGTGCTGGCAACTACCGACGGTAGTTGCTAATCCTCTTGCCCCAGCTCCCGCAAGGTGATTCGAATCCACGTTCAGGAGATCAAGAAATGAAAAGGCAACTTTCAGCCTGCAGCTTCATCGCTGTGGGGTTATTTTGCGCTGGCTTAGTTGTGCCGTGCGCGAGCGCCCAGGTAAGCCAGCCCGGGGTCTTCAATACTGTCCCGGTGAGAAGCTCACAATCGGATCTTTTCACTCAAGATTTCATAAACGCGATCCAGGTGGGAAAAAACGTCGATGTCAACAAGGAAACCGGACCACAGAGCGAGACCAGTGCGTCGGTGGACCCCACCAATTCAAACCATCTCCTGTTCAGCGTAAACGACCTAAGCGTCGCATCGGGAGCCGGCGCAGTGGTGTGGGAGTCCAAAGACGGCGGGAAGACGTTCACCAGTTTCAATCAAAACTCGAGCAACTTCTGCTACGACACCTGGCTCGCCTTCAACACGGCTGGTGACGCCTTTATGTCTTACCAATGTTTCAATCAAAACATCGCCTACAAGAAAAAGGGCCAAAAAAACTGGACCAGCACGACGCTGACGAATGCCGGCAGCTCTCCAGATCGGGACATGGTCGCGGTTGACAACTCGTCCACAAGTAAATTCAAGGGCAGCGTTTACATCGGTTATGACGACAACGGAAACAACAACATCCCTTACGTCCTGTATTCACGCAACGGCTTTAGCAACTGGCAGCGCAGCCCTCAGATCTCGACCCAAGGCACGCCTACGATTGGCGTGAACATCACAACGGGGCCGAACGGCAATGTGTACGCCACCTGGGAAGACTACTTGGGAGAGAAGCTTTGGTCCGCCAGATCGGCCGATGGCGGAGCAACGTGGAAGACGGCGCATGTGGTTACGAACTTCCGCATTAACACCACCGGGTTCTTCATTTTCATTCCACCCCAGGACTCCCGTGGCGTACTCCCAATGCCGTTTACAGCGGTAGCCCCCGCAGGCACCTCGCATGCCGGCCGGGTCTACGTCAGCTACTTTGATCAAGACCCAAACGGCAGCAACACCAACATCTACATTCGATCTTCGGATAACGGCGGCAAGACGTGGTCCGCTGAGTCCAAGATCAACGACGATACAAACCATGCGTATCATTTCCACAACGCCATCTCTGTGGCAGCCAACGGAACGGTGGCGGTTTCGTTTTACGATACGCGTCGCGATCCGAACAACAAAAAGACTGACCGGTACGTGAGCCTGTCAACGGACGGAGGCAAAACCTGGCAAGCCAACAAGCGGGTCACCACGGCGCAGTCAGATGAAACGAGGTCGGGAACCGATCAAGGCAACCAGTACGGGGATTACCAAGGAAGCGCAGTTGATTCAGCGGGCCAGTTCCGCCTGGTTTGGACTGATTCCCGTTCCAACGTGACATTCGAAGACATCGAAGAGGATAGCGCAAAATAACAGCTTGCACTATCCTGCATGATTTGGCCGGCGGAGTTGCGGGAACGGCCTGCCACTCCGCCGAATTTCTGCCAGCGCCATCCCCGTGCAAAGGGAGTGCTCGCTGGGAATCGCTTTGAAACACATTGAGAGTTAAGTGGCCCAACCCGGGCCACAGTACTCATTCAGAATTGGCCAGATCTTTTTGCTTCACCTTCACCACGGTGATCTTGGAAAATCCTTCCTCAAACGATGGCTGCTTCAGCTTCCCCGCCATGCGCCGCATGGCGTCCTCGGGGACCTTGCGTTCGCGGCGCTGATTGCGGGCAAGGCAGACCTCGACCGGTACGTCGAAGAAGACCGCCTGGACTTCATAGCCGTAATCCTTAGCCAGTTTGATCCATCCGCTGCGCTCGTGAGGCGACAGGTTGGTGGCGTCCACGTAATTCATAGGACGCTTTGCGATCAACCTCGCCTTCAACATGGAACGCAGGTTAGAGAAAATCAGATCCTGAAAGCGCTGTTCCGTGGGGTCATCAAACAGGAGTGCGCGCAGGAGATCGCTGGAGAGTGGCGTAATGTTGTGTCGTTTGAACCATGAACTCTTGCCGGAACCAGGCAATCCGATCGCCAGAATGACTACGCCTTTGGAAGGACGTTGCGAGGGCGCCTCAACTTGGGACAGGGGTGCGGCGGCTGCAGTCGCTGCAGGACCATGCTGGGCGGGGACCGCCGATGCCGTTTCGGCCGGAGAAGCGTCATTGCGGCTCCGGCCGCGCCCCCCCCCTGCCTCGCCGACGGCGTCGTTTTGCCACATCTCCGTTTGCGGGCTGTCGTGGCTGCACCGCCTGAGGCTCAGCCGACACGTCCTGTGCTGCCTCCGGTTGCAATGGGCCCGGAGTCGCCTTCACCACCTCGGCAACCGGCTCTGGGCGGGAAGGCTCGGTATCGTAGAATGCTGGCTGCAGCGGGGCAGGTGCGGCCTCGCTGCCTGCCTTCTGAGGCTCTTTTTTGCGGCGCTTCAGACGCTCGCTCATCCATTTGCGCATGTCTGGCTTGTAACACACCTAGAGCCTCATGATCAACGCATGCCGTCACCGGTGTACCAAGCCGGTTAGCGCGACTTTGGCGGTTCCGACACGCCCTCTTGACACTGCGGCTGTGGAAAAGCGTAAAGGTTCAAGGCATCCGGGCGTTCCCTGAGATACGTCGCGTTTTCAGCAGCCCCGAACCTCGACTGCCCGTACAATATCCCCATGCCCATTCCACGCGAGATTCAGAGCCAGAAATACATTAGCCTCATGACTTTTCGCAAAAGCGGGGTCGCCGTGCCTACCCCAATCTGGTTCGGGGAAGATGACAACAAGATCTACGTGATGACTCGGAGCGACTCGGGGAAATACAAGCGCATCCGTAACAACTCGCAAGTGCGAGTCGCTCCTTGCAGCATTCGAGGTAAGATCACGGGCCCTGAATTTGAGGCCAGAGCGCGCATACTCCCTGCCGAAGACTGGCCCCGCGCCCGCAAGACGATCCAAAAGAAGTACTGGCTGGCGCGAATTCCCTTCGTGTGGAGCAAGCAGAACGTTTACATCGAGATCGATGGCTTCACATCGCACTCTTAGTTTTCCCCTCACGCAGCTTCCCGATCTGGTTCGGAATAGCATCATGCCGAGACATTTCGCCCCTGTCACATTTGCTGCGCTTCTCTTTCCCTGTTAACATTTTGTGTTCCCGGCCCCGCACTCTTTTCAGTTGTATCTTCATCATTTTCACGGAGGAAAGATGGCTATTAAAGTAGGCATTAACGGCTTCGGACGTATCGGCCGCAACGTAATGCGCGCCTCGCTCAAGGATTCAAACATTGAATTCGTCGCCGTCAACGACCTGACCGACCCCAAGACGCTGGCCCACCTGCTCAAGTACGATTCCATTCTCGGCAATCTGCACAACGAGATTTCTGCCGGAGTCGACAGCATCACCGTCGACGGCAAGAGTTTTAAGGTTTTTGCCGAGAAGGATCCGGCCAAGCTTCCCTGGGAGTCCGTCGGGGCCCAGGTCGTGCTCGAATCGACCGGTCGTTTCACCGACGCCAATGACGCCAAGAAACACCTCCGCGGAACGGTCAAGAAGGTCATCATTTCCGCTCCGGCCAAGAACGAAGACGTGACGGTCGTGCTTGGCGTCAATGAACAGGTTTACGACCCGGCCAAACATCACATCATTTCGAACGCATCTTGCACTACCAATTGCTTAGCACCGATCGTGAAAGTAGTGCATGATAATTTCAAGATTATTGTCGGCTCGATGACGACAATTCATTCTTATACCAACGACCAAGTTATCCTCGATTTCCCTCACAAGGACTTACGCCGGGCTCGCGCTGCTGCGCTCTCCATGATTCCCACTTCGACTGGCGCGGCCAAGGCTCTGAAACTTGTCATCCCTGAGATGGCGGGCAAACTCGACGGTTTCGCCATGCGCGTTCCCACGCCTAACGTCTCGGTTGTGGACCTGGTAGCTCTGGTTGAAAAAAAGACATCCAAGGAAGAGGTCAACGCCGCCCTCAAGAAAGCATCGCAAGATGGTCCACTGAAGGGCTACCTCGGATACGAAGAGAACGAACTGGTCTCGGCGGACTTCCGGGGAGACTCGCGCTCCTCGATCGTCGATGCGCCCATGACCCTCGTGGTCGGTGGAACCCTGATCAAGGTAATTTCGTGGTACGACAACGAGTGGGGCTACTCCTGTCGCGTACGCGATCTGATCAACTACATCGGCAAGAAAGGTTTGTAAGGGTGTTGCAGCGCCGGCATCTTGCCGGCTGTCGCGAGGGAATTTTGGTCTCGCTGGGAATCCGTGCTGATGCCGGACGGCTGCACTGCATCAAGGAATTTATAATGTCCAAGCTTTCCATCCGCGATCTCAACATCAACGATCACCGCATTCTCATGCGCGTCGATTTCAACGTGCCCATGGAGGATGGCCGGGTCATGGACGATACTCGCATCCGCGAAACTCTCCCCACTATCGAGTACGCGCTGCGTCATGGCGCGCGGCTCATTCTCGCCTCCCACCTCGGCCGTCCCAAGGGCAAGCCCAACGGCATGCTGAGTCTCAAGCCGGTGGCGGAGCGCCTGCGCATGCTTCTCGATAAGGAACTGGCGCGTGGTGAGAACGTCGGATTCTCTCCCGAATGCGTCGGCCCGGAAGCCGAGGAGATTGCCGGCAAGCTGGAAAAGGGACAAACCCTGCTTCTGGAAAATCTCCGCTTTCACGCGGAAGAAGAAGCCAACGATGAGAAGTTCTCAAAGCAACTCGCAAGCCTTGCCGATTACTATGTGAACGACGCCTTCGGAGCCGCGCATCGTGCTCACGCGTCTACCGTTGGTGTCACTAAGTTTGTGAAGAAGTCTGCCGCGGGACTTCTGATGGAAAAGGAACTGCGCTATCTGGGTAAGGCGTTGCAGCATCCCGAAGAACCTTTCGTCGCCATCCTCGGCGGCGCTAAAGTGAGCGACAAGATCGCTGTGATCCGCAACCTGATGAGCAAAGTAGACACGCTTCTGATCGGCGGAGCGATGGCTTATACCTTCCTGAAAGCTCAGGGCGAGCAGGTCGGCAAGTCGCGGGTTGAGGAAGACAAACTCGACCTCGCCCGTCACCTTCTGCAGGAGGCCCAGAGTCATAAACTGAAGTTCTTATTGCCGATCGACCACGTTGTCGCGGACCGAATTGATGTCAACGCTGTCGTACACATTGTTGGCAGCGGGCAACCGATCCCACCCAACATGATGGGCCTTGATATCGGACCGCAGACGGTCGAACTGTTCTCCGAGGAAATTTCCCGCGCCCGCACCATCATCTGGAATGGCCCCATGGGAGTGTTCGAGGTTTCTCCATTTAGCAGGGGAACTTTCAAGATCGCTCATGCGATTGCTGAAAACGTCGGGGCTATTTCGATTGTGGGCGGCGGCGACTCGGTCTCCGCGGTCCACTCCGCCGGAGTCGCCGACAAAATGACCCACATCTCGACGGGTGGAGGCGCGTCCCTTGAATTTTTGGAAGGAAAAAAACTACCGGGCGTGGAAGCTCTCACCGAAAAGCGCTGACCTGTGGAGACAAGTGTGCCCGGTTCGGAAATTCGTATCCTCTTAGACCACGGGAAGACGATAGAGTTTCACGGTCCGGCCGACATTACTAAAGAGACGACCGACGCGGTGGTCAATGCCGCCAACTCATCGCTTCTAGGCGGGGGCGGAGTGGATGGCGCCATTCACGAGGCCGGTGGACCAGCAATACTGGCTGAATGCAGGCGAATAGCAGGCAAGATTGGAAGCCTGCCTGCGGGGCAGGCGGTGATCACGACGGGCGGACAGCTTGCGGCAAAATATGTCATTCATACCGTGGGTCCGGTCTATCGCAGCGGAAAAAGCGGAGAGGCTGAAAAGCTGGCAAGCTGTCATCGCGAGTCAATCCGGTTGGCCGACGAGTGCGGCATCAAGTCTTTGTCTTTTCCTGCGATTTCAACGGGAGCTTTTGGATATCCGGTCATAGAAGCCGCATCTATCGCGATTTCCTCGACGGTTGATGCGCTAGCCGCGACCAACCATGTAAGCACCGTTCGATTTGTGCTGTTTGACGTTGCGACTTTGCAAGCGTACTCGCGAGCCGCGAAAAGCTGCAAAGCCAAAATCCCGCATTTTCATACCGAATCGAAAAGGGATCTCCATGAGAAAGAAACTAATCGCCGCCAACTGGAAAATGAATAAAACGCCCGACCAGACCCGCGACTTCTTTCGCGACTTTCTTCCCCTGGTCGCGAATCATGATCGCGGTGAAATCGTCGTTTGCCCGCCAGATATCGACCTCTGCGCCGCTACGGAAGCCGTTAAGGGGTCGAGCATCGCGATTGGCGCGCAAAACTTGTATTGGGAAAAGGAAGGCGCATATACCGGCGAAGTCAGCCCTGGCATGCTGCTCGCTGTTGGCTGCACGCATGTGATCATTGGACATTCCGAACGGCGCCAGTATTTCGGCGAGACCGACGACATGGTGAATTTCAAACTGAAAGCCGCGCTGGAAGCTGGACTCACGCCCATCGTTTGCGTTGGCGAAGTTCTGGAGGAACGCGAAGCAGGACTCACCGAGGACGTGCTTCGTCGCCAATGCCTGCGCGCGTTCCACGCCGTCTCCGGCAAGAAGGCCGGTAAACTCGTCGTCGCCTACGAGCCCGTCTGGGCAATTGGAACCGGCAAAACCGCCACGCCGCAGCTTGCGGCCGAATCCCACAGTTTGATTCGCGGAGAAGCCGCCAAAGCTTTTGGCCAGGGATTCGCGGACAATCTTCGCATTCTCTACGGTGGCTCGGTGAAACCCGAAAATGCCAAGGCGCTGATGGCTGAAGAAGAAATCGACGGAGCTCTAGTGGGCGGCGCCAGCCTCGATCCGAAATCGTTCGCAGCGATCATAAAGTATTAGAGATTGGCGTTTCTCTTGCTCGAATTGGCCAGACGCGGTGGTGGCCGCTCCAGCGACCTTTGGATGGGAAGCAAAACCTGCAGTATTTATTAACTTGTCTTTAACCAAGCCTGACTATCAAAAACGGTACACTCTCGTCTGCGTTCCACTCTGCTAATCCTGAGGAGGCATCTCCATGAGATCAATATCTGCGAATCAAACCGGCAACTCCCGCGTTCTTGGGATTTGCGTTATAGCGTTCCTAGCGATGGCAACTGTAGCGACGGCCTCTGCCCAGGTCATCGCTAATCCTCCCTACAGCGTTTCGGTATTTGCCACCAGCGTGCCCCATGTTTATTTCCAACCTGATTCCATCACCCTGTGGAACGGTCGCGTGTTCATTGGCTACGGAAATAACGCCACGCCTGATGGCAAGTCTGGTCACAGCACAATTGTCGAATATGCCATGGACGGAACCGTGCTTCATAAGCTCAACGTCAAGGGCCACAACGATGGATTGAAAGTGGACCCGAAAACCAACCTCTTGTGGTCCCTGCAAAATGAAGATGCGAACCCCTACCTGCTGATCATCGATCCGCGCAACTGGAGCTCGAAAAAATATACTTTCGCAAAGCCGGCCCACGGAGGCGGGTACGATGACATGACTTTCATCGGAGACGATGTTTACATCAGCTGTTCGAATCCATCAAACAATCCCAATACCAAGCAGGCTATTGTCAAGGCCACTCTGGTTGGCAACAGAGTTGCGGTAACTCCGGTGCTTCTCGGTAACGCCGTCGCTACCGACATCACTTCTGGCCACCCGATTCAACTCAATCTCCAGGACCCAGATTCCATGACTACTGATCCGGAAGGTGACCTGATCCTTGACAGTCAGGCCGACGCCGAACTCATTTTCGTTCATCACCCAGGATTTACGGATCAGAGCGTGTATCACCTGGCGCTTACCACGGCGAAGCAGCCGGATCAAATTGACGACACGGTCCTGGCATATTCGTCGCAAGGCGTGATTCTGGTTTCGGATCGCGACGGCGAGACCGTTTACGCCATTACGGCGCCATTTTTCGGACCGAGTGAAGCCTATTCCGCCGGGCCGACGTTTGTCGGCCGCCTCAATACTCACACCGGCGTGCTCACGCCAGTAGTGAGCGACATGGTCAGCCCGCATGGTATGACTTTCATCGGGCAGTAAAAACTTCAGTCGCGCACTTAATAAAAAGGGCACACCTGCTGTGCCCTTTTTTCTCCGACCGGACAACGATTGAAGCTTACCTCGCTACCGTCGAACGCTGTCTGACCGTAGATATGAAAGTCGTCGTGGGGCGGGTGTGCGTCCGATCGCGACGGTAGGCCAATCCAAGCTCGCGCCATAGTTCCACGCCTTGTAGAGGAATCAGCTTGACGCGTTCCGCCAGGACCTGGTCGCGGGCGAAGCTCGCACTAATTAGCGAGACGCCGAGCCCGGCGGCGACAAAACTCTTGATCATTCCAATGCTGGGTAATTCCATTCTGACTTGCAATTGGTTGCGGTAGGGCCGAAATAGCTTGTCCATCACCCGGCGACTGTAACCCGTTCTTGGCAGCAGCAACGGCTGTGTGATGATGTCCCCCACGGATACGTGCTTGTGTTTTGCCAAAGGGTTCTGCGGACTGACCATCAGCATAAGCTGATCCCGAAAAATTGAGTGCACCTTCAGACTCGGGGATTTGACGGGCAAGGTCACGATACCCACGTCAATCGAACCGTTCTCCAACTTTTCTATGATCTTGTAGCTGAAGTTGCGGTAGATGCTGACTTGGACTCCCGGATAGAGCCGGCAATACTCAGCGAACACTTCCGGCAAAACGTAGAGGCAGGTGGCTTCGTTGGCGCCGATTAACAGAGTGCCGCGAGGCGTCGCGCCCTGATCTGCAACCGCAAGGAGGGACTCATCGCGCATCCGCAACAGCCGTTCTGAATAGGAAAACAACACTCTTCCTGCCGGCGTGAGCCGCACAGACTTGCCGGAGCGGTCGAGAAGTTTGTCTCCGTATTCCTGTTCGAGCAATCGAATCTGACTGCTCACCGCCGATTGTGAGCGAAAGACTTTTTGTCCCGCGCGCGAAAAGCTGCCGAGTTTAGCAACTTGCAGAAATGTGACGAGTTGGTCGAAGTCCATAATTAGTGTGTGATTATAGCGGACAAGGAGATAAGCTTCCGCAGCCGATGGCTATCGATTAGCCTGCAGAGCCCGCTGCTTGCGATACGATGGTAAGCCATCGATCGGAACCACCCGTGCGACCTCGAACACTGGAGTTTGGTTTCTGCCGAAACGCGTCAAGATCGCGTCCCACGTCTCCGCGACTGAACAGGCGAGAGACAAAGGCTCGACGCGGCTAAATGGCAGCGGCCGCTCGCTGCGCAACAATTGCGCAGCCCTTGGACTTCCTGTGAGACGTTCATGCCTGCGGAGCACGCGGCGAAGCCACAATTCTTCTTTGAGTTCAATGGGGACCATCCTGACGGATTGGTCGTTGAGCACGTACGCTCCGACGGGATCACGCAACAGATAAGCCAAACCGCCCGTCATTCCGGCTCCGAGGTTAATCCCTGCGGGCCCGAGAATGACGGTGACGCCGGCAGTCATGTATTCGCACGCATGTTGGCCCACCCCTTCGACCACGGCGAGCGCGCCGCTGTTGCGTACGGCAAACCGTTCCCCTGCCCGGCCAGCAATATACAATTCTCCGCTCGTAGCACCGTACAGTACGGTGTTACCGGCTAACACATCTCCGCGCAGCGAGGCTTCTTCGCCCGCCGAGATAACGATGTTGCCGCCCGACAGACCTTTGCCTACATAATCGTTGGCTTCGCCAAATAATCGCAGGTTGACTCCGCGGATCAGAAATGCGCCGAAACTCTGACCCGCCGTTCCCGCGAAATCGCAATCAATAGGCGTCGGGAGGTCACAATGCTGTCGCAGTATCTCTCCAGACAGGTGGGCTCCGACGGCTCGGTCCGCGTTCGTAACCTGGAACCGTTGGGAACGATTCGTGTCCTGTTCCGCGAAGTTTCGGATCAGAGCAAGCTGAAGCGCGCTAGCGGACTCGCGCAGGCAAGCTGTTTGGGTTGGAGCGGAGATTGGTTCGAGCAGTTCTGCCAAGGAGCGTGCTGCCTGCGGATTCCGAGGCTGCAAGCGATGGGCATCTCCAACAATCGCATCGATGGAGCGTGCTCCCATGGCTGCGAGCAGTTCTCGAACCTCGGCGGCCACGGCGCGGAAGTAGTCTTCCACCATTTCCGGCTTTCCGGTAAACCGCATCCTCAGCTTTTCATCTTGCGTCGCGATTCCAACCGGACAAGTGTTCAGGTGGCATTGGCGAGCCATGACACATCCGAGAGCGAGCAATGCTGCTGTACCGAAACCAAATTCGTCAGCCCCCAACAGCGCGCCTACGATAACGTCCCGTCCAAATCTGAAGCCGCCATCCACGCGCAAGCGCACGCGGCGACGCAAACCTGCACGCACTAGAGCGGCATGCGCATCGCGTAGTCCGATTTCCCAGGGCATCCCGGTGTTCTTGATGGAAGTCAGAGGAGATGCACCTGTACCGCCATCGTATCCGCTGATGGTGATGACGTCCGCCCCAGCCTTGGCAACGCCCGTGGCGACAATGCCCACGCCAGTGCTCGAAACCAGTTTGACCCCAATGCGCGCTTGCGGATTCACCGCTCGCAGATCGTAGATCAGTTGCTCCAAGTCCTCGATGCTGTAAATGTCGTGATGGGGCGGCGGTGAGATCAACATCGTGTTCGGCACTGAATGTCTCAGCCGCGCAATGTATGCTGTCACCTTGCCCGCAGGCAGTTGGCCGCCTTCGCCCGGCTTTGCGCCCTGCGCGATCTTGATTTCCAACTCGTCCGCGTGAACCAGGTAATCGGCGGTTACGCCGAATCGCGCCGAGGCCACCTGTTTTACCCGGTTGTTGGCTTCCGGCTGTTCACCGTACACTTCGGGATCCTCGCCACCTTCGCCCGTATTGCTGCGCGCTCCCAGCCGGTTCATGGCGATCGCCAGCGTGCGATGGGTTTCAGGGGAGATCGCTCCCAGTGACATGGCCTGAGTGCTAAAGCGGCTCAGTATGGAGGCCTCGGACTCCACCTCTTGCACGGGCACGGAAGTAGCCGGCGCGATTTCCAAAAGATCGCGAATCGCCACCGGCTCTCTCGTTGCGGCAACTTCTGTAAACGCCTGGAAGTTTTCTAGAGTCGGCGATTTGATGTACTGATGCATTCGCCGCACTAATTCGGGCGAAGTGGAGTGGCGTTCTCCTTCGCGGCGGAACCGGTACAACCCTAGATCGCGCAGTTGGGAATTTTCATTTCGAAATGCCGCGGCATGACGTTGAATGCAATCTTCGAGGAGTTCGTCGAGTCCTTTCCCGCCCAGAGCGCCGCCCGCGTCTTCGAAGAACCTTGCTCGCAGTTCTTCGTCGAGACCGATCGTTTCAAAGAGCTGGCTATTGCGGTAGCTGGCAATAGTCGAAATGCCCATCCGCGCCATTGACTTCCGCAGACCCTTTTCCACGGCGAGACGATATGAGGCCACGCCGTCTGGACGCAATCTCGCAGCTTGCTCCAGCGCTGCATAGGGTAGAACCGCGCTGGCGCCAGCAGCGATCAGCAACGCGATATGATGCGTGTCGACGACCTGCCCGGTTTCGACGATGAGGGGCACATTCCACTGTTTCGCGTTCACCATCGACTTCCACAGCGCCGCTAAAGCCAGCAGCGCAGGCAGGGACGCATTCCCGAAGTTCACGCCTCGATCACTGAGCACAACGAGTTTCGAACCCGTGATTGACGACTGTTCGATGGACTTTAGAGCGGACTTCGCGCCGTCAATTCCATCGGCCATCGGAAACGTGCAATCAATATCCTTAACCGGCTGCAGCTTGTGCCGGATCAGTTCCAGCTGGCCGAAGTCCAACAGTGGAGAAGGAAGCAGCAAAGTATCGCCCAGATGAACATCGAGCGACATCACATGGGCTTCGCGTAGCGGGTCAATTGGCGGATTCGTGACCTGCGCGAAGCGCTGCTTGCAATGCTCCCACAGCGGACGCCGCATGTTCGACAGAAATGCCGCGGGTGCGTCGTCCCCCATGCTCCACACCGCTTCTTGGCCATTTTGAATGAGCGGTTGGAACAGCAATCGAAACTGATCGTCGCTCCAGCCCAGCGCGGCTAAAATCTTCGTCGGCTCGGATGTCGAAACAACAGAGATTTGGTTGAACGGATCAATCTGTACCTCGGCAGTACCGGAAACAAACTTGCGCCATTCGCCCAACTCCGGAACACTTCCCGGACGCAGAAATCTTCCGTTTGCTGGATCGGCCATCAACATTTCGCCCGGACCTAATCGCTGACGCTCGATCACCTGCTTGTCGTGCAAGTCGGCGATGCCCACTTCCGAACCGGCCACGAGCAAACCATCTGAAGTCAGCGTGTACCGCAGCGGCCGCAAACCATTGCGATCGAGCTTGGCGCCCACGGTAAATCCATCGGTAAAGATCAACGCGGCCGGACCGTCCCATGGCTCCTGCTCGCGAGCGTGGGCTTGCAGAAAAGACTCAAATTCTGAGTGCGAACTGGAGTCGCGTTCGTGCGCTGGCGGAACCATGCGCCACATCGCTGCCGGCAGGTTGTAGCCTCTGCGCACAAAGATTTCCAGCCCATTGTCGAAGCTCGCAGAGTCACTCACCTTCTGTTCAAGCAATCTCACCGTCGGCGGCAGTCCGAGTGTCTGACGCAATGACACCTCTTTGGCTCGAAGCCATCGGCGGTTCGCGCTGATGGTATTGATTTCGCCGTTATGGGCCACGAAACGGAACGGTTGCGCCAGCGACCAGCTGGGATTCGTGTTCGTCGAGTAGCGCTGATGAAATATCGCGAAGGGGCTGACAAAATCCGGATTGCTCAGATCAGAATAGAACGCCGGCAACTGCTCGGGCGTCAACAATCCTTTGTAGACCACAGTTCGCGAAGAAAGAGAACAAAAATAAGTTCCGCTCGGAGCGACGGATTCTACTTCCTTGCGAAGACGAAACAGGTTCGATTCCAGATCGGCGGCTTCTTCCACCAGGGCGAAAAAGCATTGCTCGATAACAAGAAGAGTTTCCAGCGCGCGCGGGCCAACACTCGAAGAATCTGTTGGCACGGCCCGCCAGCCCAATAGTTTCAGACCATGACGCTCTGTCACCGTCGCGATCAAGTCGTGTGCCAGATCCACTTGGGCACTGGGCAAAAAAACCATTCCCAACGCATAAACGGATGGCAGTTCAATCCCCGCTTCACGAGCGCAACTTCGGACGAATTTATCTGGAATCGGCGTGAGCAAACCCGCTCCGTCGCCACTTCGGCCGTCTGCATCCAGGCCGCCACGGTGTCCTAGCCGACGCAAAGCCTCGAGCGCCCGCTCTACCACCTCGCGCGAACCTGGGCTGCCAAGTTGCGCCACGAAGCCCACGCCGCAGGCATCGTGATCGACGGTAGCGAAACCGCGTGTCATCTTACATTGTGTACCCTCTTCAGGGCAGGAAAGTACAATCAAGAATTTCGATGACCGCGATGTATTTTTCGAGCAGGTAGGACCTACCAGTCCTTGCGTCCGGGATTCGACTTTAGAGATTCGAAAGTTCTATTGCGGAGTAAGTGCTTGCGAAGTGCCGCTGCGCAATGCCTCTCGCAAGGCTGCCTCCACTTGCTTCACCTTCTCAGACATCAACTTCTTCCGCCCTGCGGTGAGATAGAAAACGTCAATCGCCATCTGCCCTTCAGTGTCAATCAGCGCGATTTCGATGTTGCACTGGTGATGCGCAAAGCAGGCTGCGACCGTGTACAAAAGCCCAGGACGGTCCTGCGCAACCACCTGCACCAGCGTGCTGTTCGAGGAGCAAAGATTGTCCAACTCAATCGAGGTTTTTATCTTTACCTTGGGTGTAGCTTTCTTCTCCTCGGCTTGCATCCGGCTCTTTAACATGCGCTCGAGATCCGCTTCTCCCGTCA
>Ga0206956_1097_pt2 | contig 24369 bp, 23 predicted proteins | sample Alteio_BWOrgHeat_35_FD_153252 | JGI IMG/M metagenome (GOLD analysis project Ga0206956, IMG submission 153252) | Enriched cells from forest soil in Barre Woods Harvard Forest LTER site, Petersham, Massachusetts, United States -... | ecosystem: Environmental > Terrestrial > Soil > Temperate forest >...
TAGCTGGTCCCAAGAAAATGAAATCGAAAGCGCCGTGCTTTCTCGGGGGACCGGTCGCGATAAAGGCGCAGGGCAGTGAAGAGCACGGTCAACGAGTGCGGCATCACGGGCCCGGAAGCGCCGGTATAAAGGACGTGAAGTTCATTGTGGCCATCCCGATAGGAGTGCGACGGTCGCAGGGTGGCCGATTGGATGAGGTCTTCCCGGCTCGCACCAAAGCCAATGACCTCCCGCGGGACGCCGCGAAACCACGGATACCGGGCGTCGAGGTCTTCCAAATAGCTCGGCGACACACTCATGACTGCCCCCACGTGCCGGAAGGACCAGCCTTCCAGCACCCAGGCCATGAGCCGGGCCACCTGGTATTTCCAGCCGCCCGGCGGCCGCCGGGATCCAGCGCGTTCATAATAGTCCGTGCGCCATGGATCCTGCATGTCGAAAACGTAGGGCACGCCGTGCCAGCTGCGCCAGAGGCGACCAAGGGTGAAAGTCACGAAGAAGGTGTTGCTGAAAAAAACCACGTCGATTTTTTTCTCACGAATCAGGCGTGAGCCGGCGAGCAACAGAAAAATCCAGGCCCGCAAACCGGCGTTGCGCATCCCGAAGAACCGGGTCCAGCGCAGGGAGAATGCGCCGGCGCGATGAATTTCCACATCGGCCGGAATGGTCTGCAGCAATTCGGGTTCGCGCACTCCCTCCTGCCATTGTTCGCCGACCGTGAGAAGCACGGGCTCCCAGCCGTATTGGCGATAATACGGCAGGCTCATGCGCACCCGTTGCATGTCCGGGGCATTGATCGGCGGCCAGTGCGGCGAGACGATGAGCACGCGGCGGAGAGGCGAATTGGGGCCGGGCATGGGAAAAACAGCGGGAATGGGGAGGAGCGTCAGGCGTTATGCCGGTGGGCACAACCTCAGACCAGTGATACCTCGACTCCGAGCGTTTCTAGGGTCACGCAAATTTCCCCCGACCTTAACTGACGGGCGGGTTTTGTTATCGCTCAAAAAAAAATTCCTCCCCCGAATAAAAATAAGACAGAAATTCCTGCGACAGCACGGCCTCGGACATCGGCGGTGTCGGTTGTACCTGGGTCGCATATTCTGCAATGGCGCGCCGCTTGGGTTCCGCCGCATCTTGCAATGGGAGGCGCCAAATCTTTCGGCTCCGGCGGAGAGGTGCGAACAGCAATGACGGATTCCACCAGGACCAGACCGGATATTCGAGCACGCGCGGGCGCAGCGGAGTGCCGGCCAGCGCGGCCGTCACGAGTTCAAAGGCCGCATCGTGTTCGGAGCTGCCATCCCGTCGACATGGCAGGAAAATTATCCGGGGCTGGATCCGTGTGATCAGTTTTGAAATCCTGTTGCACAATTCACACCGTACGCCAGCGGGGAGGCGGGCGAGGGTGCCGTCGAGAGCGTCGAGAAAATCAACGGCCGTTGGCTCGACCCCTAAAATGTGGAGAGCGGTGAGCGCCTCTTGCCGCCGGCGTGCAGCCAAGGCGGTTGGGGTCAGTAGCGGATGGTTGGGGTGCGAGCCACTTCCGTCCGTCAGATAGGCCAGATGGACTGCGACTCCCCGCCGAGTCTCGTGACAGATCAAACCGCCACAACCCAGGGCTTCGTCATCGGCATGGGGCGCAAAGATCAGGAGCGGGCCGGCGGACTTCGCCAGATAGTCGCGACTTCGCAGGCGCAAGGCGGCGCGCATTACACCCTGGAGCGCGCGACGAAAACCGCGCCGGAAAACGGGCATGGTGGCGAGGCCAAGTGTAAGCCAGATTCCAGCAGTCCGCAGACGGCGTCGATAGACATCGGCCGGCGGGAGCTCAGGGGATTTGTGGGGGCCGGACAATGACATCGGCGGCGAAATCAACTCTGCGACAACAGGCGTTTCCACCACCGGCTCTTGGCCAGCGCAGCCTGCGGTTCGCTCCAATCCACCATGCTGGCGTTGATATCGTGGTCGCCGCGTTGCGCTTCGGGCACGTCGCCTTGCTCGACGCGTTGAATCAGCGTGGGCAGCTTTTGGTAGAAATCCTCGCCGCGATACGGTGGATGAAGTGACCACATGCCGGGCGCAGCGCCAAGAAACTCGCGCCGCATTAGTCCCCGCCGGCGCATGGCATCGGTGAAAAGATGTTCCGGCAGGTCCTGCGCCGGATTTCCCTCCAGCGCCGCCTTCAAATTGTCGCGCCAGCGCGGCGGACGGTGGGGCGTGAGCGCGCCGATCGCTGAGTGAATCCGCGCTCGATCGACGAGAAACAAACGCGTGCTCATCGTATCGAAGCGATGGCCATGGATTGCGCCGGGCTCAGCCGACGCCTGTTGGCTATGCAAACGTCCATCGGCCGTGGGTGGCCCAGGCAGCGGCGCGGTGAAAAGCACTTCCGGGTGCGCTTCCATGTAGGCAATGGCCTCGGCGATCCAGTGCGGGCTACCTCCGCCAAAAAACATGTCGGAATCCGCGTGCAGGACATGACGGTGACGCGATTCATGGAGTCCAAAAAAATAGGAATAGTACGGTCCGCCCCGAAACTCCTTGGCCGGGATGGGCCGGCCGCCGAAAAATTCCGCTGCCACCCTGGCCATGGTGTCAGCGCCGTAATCGACCGTGACGACCCGCGCCCCGGCTTGGGCGTGGGCGAGCGGCAGGATCTTGTCCTTGCCTTCATTCCAGCGGGCGGAGAAACGCCCGGAGCTGCGGTGAAAATCAACCGTCAGCAGCACTTCGTCGACTTGGCCCCGCCAGGTCTGCAGTTGATGCGGCAGCAGTTCGCGCGCGTGACGATAGTCGGACGGGGCTAGGCTGATCTGGAGGGTGACTCCGGAAGAATTCATGCCGGAACGGGTTTGTCACGCCGGACGAACAAGGCGGTGCACCAGCCGAGAAACGGATTCAGCCGGCACTTCTCATAAAACTCGACCAAATGCAGTCCGCGCGCATGCAGATGGGCGATCACCTCGTGGGCCCAGACCTGACCCTCATAGAGCGGCACAAAATTCAGCTCGAGCAACACCGCGCGTACCTGGCCGCCGGCCAGCAGGCCTTCGGCTCCCTGGAGAATTCGCAGCTCGTAGCCTTGGGTATCGATTTTCAGCAGGGAGATTTCAGCGAGGCCGGCTTTGGCGGCATAATCGTCGAGCCGCAGGACCGGCGCCTTGACCTGGGCGACGCGATTGACGCCACCAAAAGTCCGATCGGCGCCGGCGGCGAGTGGCAGGAAGGAATTCAAGGTTTGGTTGTCGAAAATGTTGAATTCGAGTTCACCGACCTGGTCTGAAAGTCCGGCGGCGACCAACTTAATTCCAGGGACATTGCCGCAGTCCGTGCGCAGCTTGGCGAAAGGTTCCGGAGCCGGCTCAAAGGCGTGGATCAACGGAGACGACAGGCAGCCGGTCAGTTGCTTGACGAAGGATCCCACGTGAGCGCCCGCGTCGATGCACACGTGACCGGGCTGTGAGCCCAGTACCAACGGAAGGTCGCGTTCAAGAAAGTTGCCGGTCGGAATACCCGGTGGCAGGCGCTGCAGTGCGTAGCCCGCGCTCGCGAGAATTTTTTTGACGGTGCTTTTCATTTGAAAGCTGGCGGCGTGGACAAGGCGGCTTCGACGGCGGCCACCAGCGTGGGGGCCGCTTTTTCCCAGCAATACGTTTCCTCGGCCGCTTGGCGCGCTGCCCTGTTCATCGCGATCAGCCGCCCGGGCTCACTGAGCAATGCGTCGAGCTGCTGCGCCGTTTCAGCGGGATCAGGGAGGTTGACGATAATCCCGGCGCCGATGGCCCGCGCGAGAACTTCTCGCTGGCCAGCGGTGTCGCTGGCGACCACGGCCAGTCCGGCATTCAGATATTGGAGGATTTTATTGGTGATGGTCAGATCGCGGTTGACGATGAAGGACTGTTCAAGCGCGAGGCCGATGTCGTGTTGGGCAATGAGTGAAGGCAGGGCCGCGGGCGCCACGAGCGCCAGGAAAGTCACGCGATTTCGAAAATCCGCGGGAAGTGAGGTCAGGAAATTTTCCTCGAATCCGCCCCACGACTCACCCAACAGGACCAGCCGGCTCGGCTGGTGGGTCCGGATCCAGGCGTCCCGAAAAAGTTCCAGGCCGCGTCCAGCCCCGAGGGTTTGAGAATACCAGAAAAATGCCGGCGGCCGGTTCGAAGGGCCTGCGTGGGGATCAGGCTGCAGCGGAAAAGAATTTGGCAGCACCTTGGGGGCTTCGCCGCCATAGCGCGCGGCCAGGGCCTGGCCGAGGGCGAGGGACGTTGTGCTCTTGTAGACGGCAAGACGCATCAATTCCCCTTCGATTTGCCGTAGCAGTCGAAGCGGGCGATCCCGGCGAGCCTCGGGCAGCAAATCCTCGGAATGCCAATCCTCGAAATCGGCTGCGACCCGCCGGCCTTGTCGCAGCAGCTGGCAGCCGATCCAGAAAGGGACTTCGTTATGCACAATGGTGAGGTCCGCGGCGATGGCGGCGGCCCGGCGTCCAAGGGGCTGGCTGGCTCCCAAGGCATCCACGGTTTCCCACCCGAGGTGAACCAGTTTTCGGCCGAGCCAGGAACGAAGTTTCCGCTGTCCACCGGCGGCGGAATTCGATTCGAGCACCACCGCCTCGTGCCGATAAGGCGCGCCGGCCGTAAGTTCCCGGTCGATCGGCACGAGCGCGGGAATCGCACTGGGCGAAAGGAGCGTGACATCAAAACCCGCCTCACCGAGCGCCGTGGCTTCCTTCACCGGCCGCGGATTCCGGCAGGGATTCCCGGAGCTGATGATCAGGATCTTGGGGCGCATCGTCGGGCGGTCAGTGTAAAGGCGGCTGGGCGCTGTTTACGATCTCGACGAAATGGCGCGAACATTTTTCGAGCGTCAGGTTTTCCAGGATGTAATCGCGTGGCGCGAATTTATTTCCGGCCATTCGCCCGGCAAATTCCGGCAGGCGGGCCGCGAATTCGGCAAAGTCGCGGAAGCGGTCCCCGCAACGGTCATCAAAATAGGGGACCGAGGTCGCCGGGATGATCGGTGTTCCCCAACGGAACCGCTCAGGATCCTGTACGAAGCCCGGATCCCACGCGAAAAGCGGTACCCCGCTGGCCATCGCTTCCTGGGCGGCGATGCCCTGGCTTTCGTGCGCGGAAAGGAAAATCATCGCGCGACAGCGTTTGAGCGCCGCCTGAAAGGCGCCGGGTTCGTAGTGCCCGTAACGGAGGACTTCGTGGGAGAATTTGCCTCGGGTCAGTTCCTCGCGAATCGGCGCGACCAAATCCTGTTCGCGGGCTTCGCGCTCCCAGTGGATCTTGTCATACAGGAGAAAGTCCACCTCCTTGGCCTCGCTGGCGGTGGACGGCCAGCGCTGGGTATCAATGCCCACCGGCCAGATGGCGCAGCGATCGCCAAAGTAAGGGCGGTAGATGGCATCGCACCAGGCGCTGTGCTGAAGGTAGCGCACCACAGGATAGTCGGAGCACAGCGTCGGCCATTCCGAGGGGTGCGTCATCAGCCCGATGCCGGCGACGATCACGTTGGGTTGGGCATAACCGTCGAGGCCATGGTGGCCCCGACCCAGCACGGCCACGCGATCCTCGGGTCGCAGGCGAGAAAACGGGAGATTCACCTCGTAGGAGATGTCGAGGCGATCGAGCCCCAGGCGCAGGTTGATGAAAACCTTGTCCAGCCCGCCGGCCCGCGGCGGCCCGCGCCAGACCCGGCGCACGATCGGGCGCAGCCAGCGATCGCCGGGCAGCCAGCGATCGCGTTCCGGTTCCGGCCGATAATAGAGACAGAGGCGGCTCATGAACGACGGCCGTTTTTGCCGGCCAGTCCCAGCTCCCGCTGTATCCGTTCCAAACTACGGCTGATGCTGTGCGTGCCAAGGGCCCGGCGCTGGCCTTGGCGGCGCAAGAGTTGCCGCCGTGCGGGGTCGCGGCGGAGTTGATTGGTTTTCTCCACCAGCTCCGCCGCGTCGCGATAGGTTTCGATTTCCGTGCCGAGCTCATACAGCTGGTCGAGCCCGGGCGCCTGTTCCGTGAGATAGCACGCGCCGAGCATGGGTGCCTCGATGTCGCGGAGACGCGAGTAGGAGTGCGGCCGTCGGAAGGAGTGACGGACGCTGGGATATCGATTGATGCCGATGGTCACCAGGCTTTCGCGCGTGGCCCGAAAATAATCGTTGCCCATGAGTGACGGCGCGCAGAGCTCCTGCATCCAGGCGGTCGGACGGCGTTTCCGCCAGCGGTAACTGGCCTGCATCGCATATCCGCGCAAACCGTGCCGCCGCCAAAAATTCATTTGGTTGGAGAGACGCCGCGGCCAGGCCTGCGGGGAGGGTCCGGGAAGCGCATCGCGCTCGCTCCAGCCCGAGCCGTGCACCTGAACGCGCAGACCTCGTTCCACAACCTCGGCCAGCAACTCCTCCCGCAAGGCATCATGCGATCCGATGAAGATGACCGTTTCGTTTTCCTGTTCCGCCGGCTGCCGAAACGCCGGCGGCACCCACGTCGGCATCGGGGCGTGGATAAATTTCAAGTGTGCGGCGTCATACATCGCCAGCGCCTCGGCTTCGGGCACCCAATGCAGGTCGAACGGCTGGTAGGATTTCGGCACGCGGGTGAATTCGCGCACGTTGTCGCAGAAAAAATTCACACAAGGGATGCCGAGTTCCCTGATCTGCTGCACCGCGGCCGGCTCCACTTGGTCGGGAAACAAATAGGAGAGAAAAAAATCCACCGGCTGGCGCGCGTGTTCGGTGCGCAAAAACGCGACGGTCCGGGACCAAGTTTCCTCGAGCCAGCCCGCCCGCGCTTCCGGCGTCAGCGCCGTCAGGCCCTTGGCCCAGTCTACCCCCGGGGCCTCGAGCCAAGTATGGCGTCCTTCCTCCAAACCGTGCTTAAAGTATCCTTCCCAAAATGAATAGGCCGGGGCGTTGTGCCGGACCAACGCCTGCTGGCAGCTTAAGAAAATGCGCATGAGGGTTTCAGGCCGTCGCGGGCCTGGGCGTTCGCACCGAAAGCCCTTTCCACCAATTCTTGATCCAGACCTGGAAGACTCGCTCTAGAAACCATGCGGCCGTGAGGCTCAGCGCCAGCCAGATGGCGGTGCGGAGGAGAAAGAGAGCCGGAGTCCCCCGGGGCAGCGGCAGCCGCTGGACCACGAAAAGCATGGGAAAATGGATGATATAAAATGCATAGGAAATCCCGCCAAACGGCGCAAACATCTTGAGCCAGCCGACGCTCTTGAAACCGGCCAACGCACAGGCCAGCCCACCATACACCGTCGCAGTCAGCCATTGGGGAGTGTCGCCCAGCCGGCCAAGTGCGAGCAGAAATATGATCGTGCCGAGTACCTGGCCAAAAGCGACGAGCGTCACGAGGCCTCCCCACGGCAGCTTTCGTCGCGCCGCGGCCGCGAGGATCAGAAGCACCGGCGGCAGCAAGCTGAGATTGGTCAGATTGACGTTGGCGATCTGCTCGCGCTTGAAACCGAGCGCATTCAATAGCATGTGGCCACACGCGAAATGATGGGTCGCCAGCAGGAGAAACACTCCGCTCAACACCGGGCCGGCGCGGGTGTCCGCGGCGAGCCGGGGCTGGCGCGACAACCAGCAGCCCGTGCCCCAGAAGATCCAGCCGCAGGCATAGCCGGCGAGAAAGAGGGGAAAACCCCGCCAGAACCATCCCGCGGCCCCGACGGCGAGCGCTGCCGCCAAGTGCAGCCAAACCGGCGGGCGAAAACACCAGACCAGCAGGAACGCGGCGTAGTACACCATTTCATAGTTCAGGCTCCACAACGGGCCGTTGACCCTGATCGGCGGGATCGACACGCCAAAATAGTGATCGAGATTTTGGAGGAAAAATAGGTTGCCGAGATAAGTCGTCAGCGATTCACCGCTGCTGACCCAGACGGAGAACAGCCAGGCGATAAGATAGATTGGAACGATGCGAATTGCCCGGCGGGCCACATAATCCCGGACCCGCGCGTTGGAGAAAGTCTCCGGATTGGTCAGGCCGATCACGTAACCGGACAGCATGAAAAAAAGCATGACCCCTGCGTGCCCCGCCTGGAAATAAGGCCAGGGTTCGGGTGGCGACCAGGTTGGGTCCAGAATCGGGACGGCCAGGCAGTGACCCAGCGCAACGAGCATTGCCGCGATGCCGCGCACGCCTTCGACCGGCACTTCGAATGCACGGGACGGCGGCGCTGGCGTTGGGACTGCGGTCATGGTCTCAATCTTGGGTTTCCCCTAGGGCTGCCGTCGCGGAATGGCTATTCCTTGACGGGGGGATTAATCCAACTTCCCAGGATGCCTTCCACGGCGAGGTGCTCCACCGGCCGGAGTCGCAGGCCGAGGTGTTGAATCGCGCGGTAAGCCGCGGTTTCAACGGATCCGGGCGGATCACTGTAGGGAAAAGTGTCAGAGGCGGGCCGCAACGAATTCTGGACGATGCGCAGAAGCGAACGCGGGCCGACGATGTGCGAGGATGCGGCGAAAATTTCGTCGAGCGTGCGGGTCCACAACCGGGTGGCGACGGCCCGGTCACGCACCAGGTAGCACCGGGTGGATATTTCCCGGCGGCGGCCCTCGGCGTAGATCTTGGCGGCCACGTCCGCACCTTCCAGCGCGAGTCCGGTGTCGCGACCCACGCGATAGCGGCCGGAGATTTTGAGGATGGGTGTGTTTTCCGGCAGCGTCGGCAATGCGCCCAACAGCAGCCACATTTCGCCGATGCCCTTGTTGCGAATCGGGGGCTGGTCAAAGTGGAGCACGCGCGCGGGCGCCAACGCGGCCTCGCGCCCGCGCAGCCAGCCCCCCGCCGAGTTGTCCGCGATAAAAATTTCACTGACTCCGAGTGCCACCAGCGATGCCACCGTCTCGCGCGTTTGCTCCAGTCGTTGTTCGGGCGTGAACGTGGTCCGGGCGCCGTCGTGACTCGGTTGCGAACTGGGGGCAATGGTGGAGGAGACGACGGCAATCATGAGGGTAAGCGTGACCGAAATCGGCGGCCGGCCAGCTGGACGCGGCGGGCCAGTTTCCAGCCGAACCAGCGCCGAATCATTTGAAATACCGGCCCACCGCCGGGCTCAAGATTGGAGCCGCCCAACTCGCGGATGCGGTTCTCCGCACCGGCGACCAGGTCAGGTGCATACGGGTAGGCACTGTAAACCAGGCGTTGGAGGTTGATCGCGACAGCTTGTCGGGTGCGCGGGCTATCCTCGCGCGTCATGAGCGCATCCGTGCCGAGCTGGGTGGAGCGAAAGGCGGACTCCCACGACTTGCGACTGGTGGTGGCACTCAAGCTGCCAGCGAGACCCGAGCGGTAAAACGAGCGCGCCTCGGGACAAAAGGCGATGCCAGGGCTGGCGAGGAGCACCCGCGTGAAATAATCGAAATCATTGATCAAGCTAAGCTGCTCGTTCCAGGGGCCGGCCCGCTCGGCAACCGGCCGTGGTACGAGCCAGGCGGCGCCATGCATCATGCCTCCGCCCGACCATGAGGTGACGAGCCACTCAATCGGCGACAGGTCGCGCCAGACGGCTTCCGGTTGGAAAACGGCGTCCCCGGGGACTGTAGTGAAGCGCGCCCAGGCACCCGAGGCAATCCAGCCCGCGGGCAAGGTGGAAAGGCGGGCCATCTGCACCGCGATTTTTTCCGGGGCAAGCAGGTCGTCGGCGTCCAGGTATTCGAAGTAATCGCCTTGGGCGAGCCGCAGGCCGTGATTGAACGCCGCGCACTGGCCGGAATTTTTCTGCTGCACGATCCGCAGGTCGGGGCCGGCCAGCGACTGGGCGAGGGCGAGTGAGCCGTCGGTCGATCCGTCATCGACCAGGATAATTTCATAATCCCGCCACGTCTGGGCCCGAACGGAAGCGATGGTCGCCTCCAGCCATGGGCTGGCGTTGTAGCAGGGAATGACGACAGAGACGAGGGATCCCATGGCAGCAGTGCTAGCAGGCGGGCAGTTCGGAGACGGTCCGGGCTGGCTGGCGGACGGCAATGGAAATGATCACGAGAGTGGTGAGGACGAGCGACGGGATGAAGGAGCGGAGTTCATCAAGGTTGTTCGACATGACGGAAATCAGGAAAATAAATCCCGCCGCCAGAAAAACGCGGCCCATCGGGCGAGGGAGATTCCGCCATTGGCCCGCCAGCAGGCACGTCAGCAAAGCGAGGTATCCGCCAAAATAGAAATAGGGATGGATAAAATTGGGGTGCGCGATCCACTCGCGCAGCACGCCGAGGTTGTACGCGAAGAACCAGGCCGGCGCGAAAGTCTGGAGTCCATTGGCTCCGGCGTGATCGGCATTGACGATCCGCAGGTAGGTGACCAAGGCGGTCCCGACGACGCCAAGCACCCCGCACCACGTGCATTCGCGCAGGAAACGCGGCCAGCCTCCGGCAAAGGCATAAAGCGCGAACCAGAGGAAAAGGGCAAAGATGGCTGATTCGCGATTGAGCAGGCCGATAAAAAGGGTGACGGCAAATGCGAGATGCCGGCGCTGCAACGCATAGAGGGCCAGGAGGCTGAAAAAAGCGGCGTCGAGGAAATCGGATGGGATTTCGTAGATGTGCAGGAAACAAGGCACCAGCGAAACGATCAGCCAGCAAGCCGCCCCGGCGGCCGCGAAGACCGACACGGGCAACACCCGACAGACCAGAAACATGAAAGCGGCCAACGCGAGACTGGCGGTCAACCAGCGCGTGAGCACATAGGATTGGTGATAGGAAAGATGAGTCGCACGGGTGAGTCCCTCGAGCCAATAGGGAATGATCACGCGATTGCGCCAGTTCGCGATATCATCGGTGACGCCGTCGAAATGGGCGGGAGTGCGTTCGAAGATGGCCTTCTGACTCGCCACGCTGTCATCGAGCTTGAGGAAACGCGGATGAAGGGTGAGTGAGAGTTGGGCGAGCACGGCGCCGGCGATGATTACAAAAATGACCACCGCGAGAGCGGTCCAGGGTCGTCCCGTCTGAAGACGTGGCTCATGGGCGTCGCTATGCTCGGGATTGTTCACAGCGGCAACTTGGGATCCGGTGACCGATGATATACGCTGGCGCGCCGGGCGGCCGGGCGCAGGGTGCGAATCAATTTTTCTCGCAGTCGCAGGGCGGTGCGCGGCGAGCGGCGGGCCAGCCAGCCAAACCAACGCGCGCCGGGGACGGGGGCCTCGGGCTGAATACGCCGTGCCAGGTCGGCCGCGCGATCGGCATTGGCCCAGTCGTTATAGGAGCCCGACAGGCCGGCGGTCATCCAGAGGCGCCGGGCGACGATGCCGAGATAGGGCGCGGGCACCATTTCAGCGGCTTTGCGCAACAGGTGATACGTGGAACGCTGTGCGCCGGGGAGATTACTCGTGGTCATCGAACCCTGCCGGATGTAGTTGATCACGGTGAAGGTCGGGTCGGCGTCGAACTTCAGGCCGGCCAGGGCAAGTCGCAGGTGTCCGGCCTGGTCCTCGCTTTGCAAGATTTGCCGGTCTTCATCCCAACCACCGGCGCGCAGGAATGGTTCCCGGCGGTAGAGTCCGCAGAACGGATTGATTTGCTCTGACAGACAATAAGCGAGGGGATCGCGGCGCAAAGCCGGCCCATCAAATTCCCGGATCCCGAGCGGCCGGCCGTTCTCGTCGTCGAGCGTGCGATAGGAGAAGAAAACCACATCAGGCGCGGGGGCAGGCTTCATCCAGCGCCGAGCCGTCTCGACAAAATTTGGTTCGAGGGCGTCGTCGGCGTCGTGAAAATGCAGCCACTCGCAACTCGTTTTTTGCGCGAGGACGTTCTTGCCGTGCGAACAACCGGCGTTGCTTTCGCCACGAATCACCTGGGCGCCCAGCTGCCGCGCCAGGGCGGCGGTCTCGTCCTTGCTCGCGTCATCATAAACCCAGATTTCATCAAAGGGCACCGTCTGCCGATGGGCACTCTCGAGCAGGCGGCCGAGAAATCCCGTGGCATTGTAAGCCGGGATACAGAGGGCGAGCTTGGGCGGGGCGGAGCTCACAGGCGGGAGGCGCGCCATTTCGGCGGTGGCCACGCGCAGGCGGCGAGAATCGCGTGCTTGGCGGGGAGATTGCGGCGGCGCGTGAACCATTTGAAGACGCGCTGGCTGCGGTCAAACCAATGACGGAAAAAACGATTGCGCGTGGGTCGGCCGTGGCGCGCCCAGATCCGCTGGTCGTCTTCCCGCCATTTTTCCCGCCAACGCGCCGCCGCGCTTTTGGATTCACCGTGAATGCGGCACACGGCGAGCGGCAGGGGTAGATAATGCAACCGATGACCGGGGACCAGCCGCTGCCAGAGTTCACCATCGACGTTGCAGTTCAATTCGCTCCAGAGCGGCACATGGATCGCCCGCCGCCAAAAGGTCGCGTGGGAAGGGAGCACGCCACCGAACTGCAGGAATTCCGGGCGCACCCAGTAGCCCTGCCAGTATTGCAGGGAATGATCGTCTTCAAAATATTCGAAGGCGTCGCCATAGACGATTTCGGCCTGGGTGCGTCGAAACGCCTCGGCCACGGCGAAGAGCGCGCCGGGCAGCAGAAAGTCGTCGCTGTTCAGCCATCCCACGATTTCCCCGGTGGCCCGGGCGAATCCCTGGTTGATGGCGTCGGCTTGCCCGCCGTCTTTCCGGGACTGGCGGTAGGCGAGATGCGGCGCATAGCGTTCGATGATCGCGGCCGATCCGTCCGTCGAGCCACCGTCGAGCACCAGGTACTCCAGGGCCGGATAATTTTGCAGGAGGACGGACCGAAGGGTTTCCTCGAGGTAAACGGCCTGTTGATAGCTGGGCGTGACGAGGGTGATGCGCGGCCAGTCAGCGGTGCCAGTCGGCGCCAGCGTTTCAACCGTCCAGGGCCATCCTGATCGACCGGCCGGCGGCGCCGGCAATCTGGCCAGCCCAGTCGGGCTGGAATCGTTGGCGGACTTGTGCGTCGGATTCATGCCGGAGAAAAGCGACGATTCAAATAAAGCGCGTCGCCCCACTGGATATGGCCGGGCTTCCCGGCAAATTCGCCGAGATGAACCAGATTGAAATCCTGGCCAAGGAGATGGGCGTGGACTTCCGCAAAGAGAGGCGCGCTTTCGTAAATGGGTTCAAACGCCACTTCGGTATAGATTGCCCGGACTCCGTGCAGGCTCGCTCCGGCGCCTCGAAGGATGGCGAGTTCCGCGCCCTGGCAATCCAGCTTGAGAAGATCCACGCCGGTCAGGTTCCTTTCGGCCAGCAGTTGGGCGAGGGTGATCGCGACCACCTTGGTGGCGGCATGAACCTCACTGAACCCGAGCTCCTGCAAGTGTCCGGGCCGGCAGACAAAGAGCGAGGAAGCGGCATCAAATGCATAGGTGTGAAAAATGACTTCACCCGGGCGGTCGGAGAGCGCGTTGTTTACGATTTCAACTGCCGGGTGCCCGGCAAAACGGGCCCGCAGGGCGGCCAGTTGATTGGCGTTTGGCTCGACGACGATCAGGGTTTTGGGCCGGTAGAGAAAATCAAACGCTGCGGCGCAGTCACCGGTATGCCCACCCACGTCAACAATCACCGATGCCTCTCGCGGCAGGATGGGGGCCATTTCCATCGCCAGGTACCCGGTGTTGCGATGGCGCAGGCCGGTCCAGAATTGTCCCCACCCGTGACGTCCCACGCGGCCCAGCAAAAAAAACAGAAGGGCGGCTTTCTTGCGGAGGAAATAGAGTCGTTGCGGCACTGCGCTCATGACTGACCGGCCGGAGGCAGGACCCGCAACACCTTCGCGGGGGTGCCTGCGACCACATGCCGCGGCGGGACGTCCTTGGTGACCACGGCCCCGGCTCCCACCACGGCGCCATCGCCGAGCGTGACGCCGGGAAGGATCACGGCATGGGTCCCGATCCAGACATTGTTGCCAATTTTGATCGGTAGCGAAACCAACGTGTCACGATAGCGCGCTCCCTTCAGGTCATGGGTCAGCGTGGTGAGGGTCACGTGACTGGCGATGAGGCAGTCATTCCCAATGGCGATGCCGCCTTGTCCCCAGATATGCGCGAAGGCATTGATCGAAACATTATTTCCAATGGTGATATGCTCCTCACCGCGGATGACTGCGGGTAAATCGAGCGACAAGCCCTCGCCGCAGGAACGCAACCGACGGCGGATCGCGCTTACTTGCTGGTCATGCCACCAGCGATAGAGTCGCCCGCAGATTTTTTCAGCAAAAGTACTCACGATTCATTGGGTTTTCCATTCCGCGTTCAAGGTGAAGCGCCCCAGGCGTCCGTCAAAACCCCGCCCGTTGGCGAAACTGGATTCCACGACGAAACTCTCGCCGAACTCAATCCAGTCGGTGAAATTGCGGTTGCCGTCAAAAATGCCGGCGGAAATGAGATAGCGCCCGGGCGCGAGGGAGTTTTGAAAAGTCAATGTGACGGTGCCCGTCGCGCCCGCCGGGCGGGTAAAGTCGGCGCCGCTATCACGTTGGAAACTCGCCGCGACGCATTCCCCGTCATCGGCATACAGCAGGACAAAAAATTCCAGCGCGATCGGGTCGCCCTTCAACTCGTAGGTAAACTCGACCTTTACCGGCTCGAAGATGGCGTAGATCGGTTCGCCGCCGGAGGCGGAATACAGCTTGATCCGCTGGATGCGGGCGCGACCGTCCCCTTGCACGTGACGATAGCCCTGGCTGGCCCCGGCGGCGCTGGCGCTGGAGTTCACATAGTGACGAATAACCTCCGCCGTTTGATCGATGCACGCGACGCGGCCATGCTCGAGCAGGATCGCCCGCGAACACAGCTGACGGACCGAGGCGAGGTTGTGGCTGACGAACAGCACGGTACGGCCTTCATTCCGGGTCACGCTCTGGATTTTCCCCAGGCATTTCCGCTGGAACTCCTGGTCGCCGACCGCGAGGACTTCGTCCACGATCAGGATTTCCGGCTCCAGGTGCGCGGCGACGGCAAAGGCCAGGCGCACGTACATGCCGCTGGAGTAGCGCTTGACCGGGGTATCGAGAAATTTTTCCACCTCGGCGAAGGCGACGATCTCATCGAATTTTCGCTGAATCTCGGCCCGGGTCATACCGAGGATCGCGCCGTTCAGGAAAATGTTTTCGCGCCCGCTTAACTCGCCATGAAAGCCAGTGCCCACCTCAAGCAGCGAGCCGACCCGGCCGTGCAGCTTCACGCGGCCGGTGGTGGGCTCCGTGATGCGCGAAAGGATTTTCAGCAGGGTGGATTTGCCGGCCCCGTTCCGCCCGATGATGCCGACGACCTCGCCTTGCTGGACGGAAAAATTCACCTCTTGCAGGGCCCAGAATTCCCCCGTGGTTTCCCCGGTCGCCCGGCCCCAGCGCAGCGGCGCCTTCAGCTTTTGCATCAACGCCTCGCGCAGGCTGGCGCGTGCGGCGCCGCGCTCCACGCCGAGCAGGTAGCGTTTGCCGAGATTTTCGACTTCGATGACGGGAGCGTTGGACATTTACACGAGGTCAGCGAACCGGCGTTCCACGCTGCGGAAATAGGTTATCCCGCCGACGAGCAAGCCGACGACCACCAGCAGGGAAAGGCCGAGGCCCGTCGGAGACAGGGCGGTATGCCCTCCCAGCAGCGACCACCGAAAGCCATCGATCACACCCACCATCGGATTGAGCGCGTAGAGCGTGCGCCATTTGGCTGGGACCACCTCACTGGGGAATGCCACCGGTGAGACATACAACCCGAACTGGACGATGAACGGCAGGACAAAACGGAAATCGCGGTACTTGACGTTCAGGGCCGTCAGCCAAAGGCCCGCGCCTAGCGCCGCCCCAAATGCAATGAAAACGAACAGCGGGAGCGCCACGATGCGCCAATCCGGGACGACATGGTAGATGGCCATGAGGACCGCGAGGAACACGGCAGAGATGAGAAAATCCACGAGACTCACGGCGACGGCACTCGCCGGTACGATCAGTCGGGGAAAATAGACCTTGGAAATCAAATTGGCGTTGCCCACCAGGCTTCCGCTCGAGGCGGAGAGGGCGGACGAAAAAAACTGCCAGGGCAGGAGCGCGGTGAAAATCAGGACGGGTCGCGGCACGTCGCCGGTCGGGACGCGCAGGAGCTGGCCGACCACACTGAAAATGACCATCGTCAGGGCCGGTTGAATCAACGCCCAGGCCACGCCGACCACGGTTTGCTTGTAGCGCACCAGAAGGTCACGCCAGGTCAGGAAATAAAACAATTCCCGATAGCGCCAGAGATCGCGCCAATAGTGGGCCTCGGCGCGGCCAGCCTCGATCACGAGAGTGGGCGGCGCAGGAGGGACGGAGGCGGGCGAACTCATTCGGTCAGAAGTGAGGCGAGGCGTTGCTTGAAGGGCGAATACGAAAAATGCCGGGCCCGATCAAGAATGGCCGGCTGCGGCCAGTCGCGTTGCAAGGCGCCGATGGCGGCCGTGGCAATCGCGGGCACGTCTCCGAACGGCGGTAGGACGCCGGAATCCGCCGTTACGACCTCGGGAATGCCGCCGGAATTTGCGCCGAGACAGGGTCGGCCGTGCGCCATCGCCTCGAGGAACACCAGGCCGAAGCCCTCGCGTTGACTGGGCAACGCGAACAGGCGGCATGTGCGAAGTTGCACGTCGAGGTCCTTGTCGCTGACAAACCCGAGGAACTCCACGCCGGTTTGCAGCGCGCCCACTTCGCTGGCCAGGGCCTGCAGGCGCGGAAGATCGTCGCCCCGGCCGATGACCCGCAAGGTGGCGCCAGGGACAGCGGCGCGCACCGCTGGCATGGCCCGGATGAGGTGGTCCACGCCTTTATAGCGGTCGGAATTGCTCAGTCGTGTCACGGTCAGAATTACTGGCGGGCACGACGCCAGGGGGGCGCCGGCGTTGATTTCAAAAAAAGGATCCAGGGCGTTGGAGAGCACGACGAGTCGGGAAGGATCCAGTGAAATGTGCTCGAGCATGGTGCGACGGGTATGCTCGCTGACGCAAAAAATCCGGTGGGCGCCCCGCAAGGCGACCCGCTCCGCGAAACTGAAGGAGCGCCACACTTCGATGCCGTGCGCGATGAGATAGTATCGCAGCCGCGGTCGCAGGCAGCGGGCCATCCAGGCCACGGGCAACTGGGCCACGTGGCCGCAGATGATGCGATCACACGACAGCGCCTGCCGCAGGCTGGCCCGGATGAAGGCGCCTTTATGTCCGTTGCAAACCTGCCACTGGTCCAGATGCCGGTCCGAATAACGGCGCAAGTCCTGAGAATCGGCCACCGCATCGTTGAGTGCGACGAAACGCACCCGGTCGGCGGGAGCCGCGAGGTCGCACAGCGCCTTTAGATACAACCGCAGAATGCGCGCGATCCCGCCATCGGTCGCGAAGAGCTCGGGAGCCATGAGCAGGGTTTTCATTGCGGACGCGGGCGGTTCACGAAGGCGATCAACACGGCGAGGCTCCAGACGCGGGACCACTCGCGGGTGTCGTCGCGGGCGAGAAAGCCGTGCCAGAATTTCTGGACGGGTTCACGGGCGAAGAGGCCGCTGCGATCCACACTGGCGCTGCTGAAGATCTCCTCTAGAAAAGGTCGAAGCTCCTTTTTCATCCACAGCGCGAAGGGCAGGGTGAAGCCCCGCTTTTTCCGGGACATGAGCCCGGGCGGCAGCAAATCCTGCACGGCCGTGGCGAGCGGGGATTTTGGTTGGACGCGGTCGTCCTTGAAACGGGCCGGCTGCCGCCAGAGCCATTCGATCAGCGGGCGGTCGATGAAGGGCACGCGCAATTCGAGGGAGTGCCGCATGCTCATCACGTCGCTGTCGCGGAGCAGCACATCCGCCATGTAGCCGCGCAGTTCCCAGGCGCTGATGATTTCAAAGGACCCAGCGCCGCTGAGTTCACTCCCGAGCGCCGTGAGCTCCGGATGATGGGGGCTGGCGCCATTTGCGGCCCGTGGAAGATCGGGGTTCAACAGCGAACGACGGGAGGTTTCATCGAATACGCGGCGTTGCAGCGCGCCGAGCTCGGGGAGATTTCGCGCATGGTGCAGGAAGTCCGCGAGCTTCCGCTGGCGCGTGTCGCCTTGTTGCAGGCGGCTGGTTACGCCGCGACGCAGCCACGCGGGCATCGCCCTCCAGGCCGGCAACCAGCGCGCCATGCGGGGAAGATCGCGAAACGAGGGGTACCCGCCGAACAATTCATCGCCGCCGAGCCCGGACAACGCCACCGTCACGCCGCCCGCCCGTGCGGCTTGGCTGACATAATAAGTATTGATGCCATCACCGGTCGGATGGTCGAGGTGGGCGAGAATACCGTCGAGATCGCGCGCGATCTGGGCGCCCGTGAGGACCGTGGCATGGTGTTCTGTTCCGAGATGGCGCGCAGTTTCTGCGGCCACGGCCGCCTCGGAATAGGCGTTCTCGTCGAACCCGATGGAAAACGTCTTCAGCCGCGAGCCGCCAATGCGGGTCATCAGCGCTACGACTACCGCGGAGTCGAGCCCGCCGGAAAGAAATGCGCCGACGGGCACATCGGCGAGCACGTGCGCCCGGATGGTGTCGTCAAGGCGGCCGCGCAACTCGCTGACAAATCCTTCGCGCGTCCGACAAACGGGTGCGTCCGACGGAATGGTGGCGAAGCTCCAATGGCGACGCACGTTGAGTTGGCCGTTCTGCAGCGTGGCGCATTCACCGGGCCGGAGGCTGTAGACACCCCTGTAGATGGTGCGCGGCGCCGGCACGGCAAACCAGGCGAGATAGTCACCGGCCGCCGCCGGATCGATCTCCGCGGCGAAGGTACGCGACGCGAGCAGCGCGTTTAACTCGGAAGCAAAAAGCAGCGGCCCGCTGGACTCATGGCGGAAATAGAGCGGCTTGATGCCAAATGCGTCGCGGGCGAGAAACAACGACTGCTCACGTGCATCCCACACGGCGAAAGCGAACATGCCGCGCAGGCGGGGGAGGCAGCGGTCGCCCCAGCGGGCGTAAGCCGCCAGCAGGACCTCGGTGTCGCACTCGGTATGAAACGCGTAGCCGCCAGCCGAGAGTTCATCACGTAAGGCGCGAAAATTATAAATCGCCCCGTTGAAGATGAGCGTGAAACGCCCGTCGGGCGTGCTCATGGGCTGATGACCATTGGCCGGGTCAAAGATCGCCAGGCGGCGCATTCCAAGGGTGGCGGGACCGATCGACGCGAAGCCGGCGTCATCGGGACCGCGGTGCACCATGGCCGCGCACATGCGCTCGACCGCGACGCGGCGCGCGTCGGGCGCATCTTTGGCGGCCACAAAGCCAGCTATGCCACACATGGGTTTGGTCGGGGAAGGCTTCGCCCCGTCGCTTCCTGGGCGGAAACGACCGGGAGATAAGAAAGAAGACAGATGCCCACGAAGGGTTTTCTAGGGGTGCTCTAGTATAAGTAGCCTGATGCCACGGCCTCCCCCAACGCAATGCCCGGGGTAGAGCGTAGAATTACGCATGATGGGAAGGCGCTCAGGCACAGATGCTTTGAGCGATTTCCCGCGACTTGTCCGGCGAGACAAGTTTTTCCACCAACAGCAGCCCGAAATCGATGGCGGTCCCAGCGCCGCGGGACGTCAGCAAACGGCCATCCGCTACGACGCGTTCGCCGCTGAGGATGTCCGGCAGCTCGCCCGCCACCGAAAAATGCGCGGTATAACGCCGCCCTTTAAGCAGGCCGGCGTCCTGCAGCACGGCCGGTGCCGCACAGATGGCCGCGACCCAGCGTCCGTCCTCCGTGTAGCGCTGCGCCAGCGCACGAACGCGAGGATCGGCCCGGAGATTTTTCACGCCGGGTCCCCCGGGCAGAAAAAGACAGTCAAAATCCTTCGACTCGATGGCGGCGAGGGTGGTATCGGCGTGCAGGGTGACGCCGGTACGGCCGGTGATGTGAATGCCTTCACTCAGTGCGGCGACGGTAACCTCAACGCCCGCGCGGCGCAACAGGTCGATCGCCGCAATGGCTTCAATTTCCTCAAAACCTTCCGCCAGGATTGCGAGAACCGTGGGCATGGTATGAGGTTGGTTGGAATGAATCCCAATGCCGACGGAAATCTTTCAGGCCGCCGCTTGGTGATTTTTGGCTGCGGCTATGTCGGGACCGCCGTGGCGCGGCAGGCGGTCGAAGGCGGATTGCGCGTCACGGCGCTCACGCGCAACCCCGGGGTCGCGGCTGCGCTCGAGGGCTTGGGAGTCGAAACGGTGGTGGCTGACCTGGCCGGGGATGACTGGCACGCGCGAATTCCGAGCGGCGCGGACTTCGTGCTTAACTGCGTCAGCTCAGGCGGCGGCGGCTTGGAAAATTATCGCCGGAGCTATGTGGCCGGGATGCGATCGGTTTTGGCCTGGGCCGCGCAACGCGGAGTCGGCACCCTCGCTTACACGAGCAGCACCTCGGTCTATCCCCAGGGTGGCGGGGTGGTGGTGGATGAAAACGCCCCGACCGACGGCGCGGGCGAGAGCGCCCTGATACTACTCGAGGCCGAGAAGTTGCTGGGTGAAAAGTCCGCGGCCGCGCCAACAGTTCAGCGCGCGTTTATTTTACGGCTCGCCGGCATCTATGGCCCTGGCCGGCACCACTTGTTGGATTTGTTGCGAACCGGGGCCGAGGAAATTGCAGGCAGCGGCGATCATCGGCTCAACTTGATTCATCGGGACGATGTTGCGCGGGCGGTGTGGGCTGTTTTTCAGGCGCCGGCCGTCGTGACCGGCGGAATTTTCAACGTCGCTGACGACGGTGCTGCGACCAAGACCGAGATTGTCGGCTGGCTCGCAAACCGACTGGGCATTCCGGCCCCGCGCTTTAACGGCGAACCGGCCCAAAGCCGCCGGCGGACGCCGCCGGACCGCATCATTGCCAATGCGAAGCTCAAGGCGGAGCTGGGCTGGCGGCCGGTGTTTCCCAGTTTTCGCGAAGGTTACGCGGCGCTGCTGGCTGCACTCTGAACTTGCCAGTGCCGTCGTTGCGCGGCCCAATCCGAAATCCACAACCCAAACTCCCAAATCATATGGCCGGCGTAGGCAAACTTCTCAAACAAGCCCAGAAAATGCAGAAGGGGATCGAAGCCCTCCAGACCCAGATGGAGGCGAAGGAAATCGACGTCACCAGCGGGGGCGGCGCGGTAAAGGTCAAAATCAATGGCGCGGGCAAGTTTCTCGCCCTCGCCCTCGACCCCGATTTCCTGAAGGAAGATTCCAAGCTCGTGTCTGACACACTGCTCGTGGCCATCCAGGACGCCGCGAAGCAGGCGAAGGAGTATAACGACGCCGAAATGCAGAAGGTCACCTCGGCCTTCCAGATGCCGGGCATGTTCTGATTGCGGATCGCGGATTTCGAATTGCGGATTAATTCGGATTGGCCGCCGCACGGATTTCGCTCTTCGGGTCATTTGCCTGACAATCCGCAATCCGAAATCGCCCATCCGCAATTTCCATGACTCCTGCCTTTGAAAAGCTGCAGAAGCACCTGAAGCAGCTTCCGGGTCTCGGGTACCGCTCGTCGGAGCGCATCGCCCTGCACCTGCTCGTGGAAAAGCCGGCGCGCCTGCCGGCGTTGGTCGAGGCCTTGCAGGCGGCGGCGCAGGCAGTGCAGCGTTGTCCGCGCTGTGGCAATCTCGCGGAAGGCGGCCTGTGCGCGATTTGCTCGGACTCGCGTCGCGACGCCGGCGTGGTGTGCGTGGTCGAGCATGTGCCCGATTTGGCGGCGGTGGAACGCTCCGGTGCATTTCGCGGGGTCTATCATGTGCTGCACGGCAAGCTTTCGCCGATCAACGGGGTGGGGCCGGATGATCTGAATTTGAAGTCACTGTTGGCGCGCGTGGATTCCGGTGAAGTGCGCGAGCTCATCCTGGCATTGTCCAACGATGTCGAGGGCGAGGCGACGTGCCATTACCTGACGCAGCACCTGCCGCCGGGCGGGGCGGTCAAGATCACGCGCATCGGCTTCGGCCTGCCGAGCGGGGGCGGGGTGCTCTACGCTGACTCCATCACGCTGAAAAGCGCCTTGGAAGGCCGCCGAGATTATTCGTGATTGCGACGCGGCTCCGAAGGCTTTTGCTTGGGCGCGGTTTATTTTTCGCGGGCGTAGTATAACGGCTATCACGTGTGCTTCCCAAGCATGAAAAGAGGGTTCGACTCCCTCCGCCCGCACCATGCTTCGCGCCCGTGGCGCTATACATGGCACGCCTTGCAATTCATGCCTTGCGCAGCTCGTAGAGCGAAGCACGGGCAATAATCGGCAATAAACGGTAAATGCGACACCGGCCGGGCTGCGCGCCGGGGTTTGGATTGAACTCCGGCGGGTTTGGATCAAAACAGCTGGATCGTATGCGCTCCCTTCTCTGTTTCCTTCTGGTCTTCGGTGTGGTCCGGCTGGTGGCCGCGGACGACGCCACCCCGCCGGGTCCGCCGCAGTTGCCCCAAGACCTGACGCTCACCAGCAAGGTCGTCCTGCATAAGATCAGCGTGGTGCGCTGGGAAAAAGAGCGCGTCATCATCCACCACCTCGGTGGTTCCGATCCGATTTATTACAAGTACATCGCCGAGCCCCAGCGTTCGGTCATGCTGGCTTTGCGCGACATTGAATTGTCCAAGGGCCCCGCGCGCCCCCATGGCGCGGACGACGCGGCGGCCGCGGCCGCTCCCGCCGGAGGAAAATACTTCGGCATGTGCTACCTCAACCAACCCGGGGCCACCACGGTCTTCAAGATGCCAGGCGTGCTGGTGCTCATCCTGCCGCCTGACGCGGTGGACCGTTTCAAGGACAACAACTCAACGATCATCCTGCCCAAGCCGCTCCTCCAGGTGACCACTGATGCCCAGGGGCAATTCGCGTTCGAGCTGCCGGACAAGCAGGAATTTTATCTCGTCGCGCAAAGCTACCGGCTGGTCGGCGGCCAGCACGTCTATTACCACTGGCACATGCCGAGCAGCGCCATCAAGGATCCGTCGCACATCATGCTGAACAGCGACAATTCCACCAACGAGGGCAAGAAGCTGGTTTTCGACCACGACATCCCGGGCGCGCCTTAACTGCGCTTTTGCCCGTAGTAGGCGCCGGGACCATGCTTCCGGTGAAAATGCTTCTTGAGCAGCGCGGTCTCGATTGACGCGAGACCCGGCGCGACCCGCAGTGACATCAAGGCCATGTGGGCGCAGTACTCGGCCGCGACGGCGATCTCGACGGCCTTCGCCACGGTTTCGCCCCACGTGAACGGAGCATGGCGGTTGACGAGGACCGCAGGGCATTCGAGCGGGTCGAGTTTTTTGAAGCGCTCGATGATTACGTTGCCGGTTTCCCATTCGTAGGCTCGCGCGATCTCCTTCGCCGTCATCTTGCGCGTCACGGGAATCTCCCCGTGAAAATAATCCGCATGCGTGGTGCCAAGCGCCGGGATCGGTCGACCCGCCTGGGCAAACGCGGTGGCGTGCGACGAGTGGGTGTGGACCACTCCGCCGATTTTCTCGAAGCCAAGGTAGAGCCGGCGATGCGTCGGCGTGTCGGAGGAAGGATTGAATTTTCCCTCCACTTTTTCCCCTTCGAGATCGACGAGCACCATGTCCTCGACGCGCAGCGCGTCGTAATCAACCCCGCTGGGCTTGATCGCAAAAATCCCGCGGCCCCGGTTGAGCGCGCTGGCATTGCCGAACGTCAGGTTGATCAACCCGTATTTCGGCAGGAGGAGGTTCGCCTCGTAGGCTTCGCGTTTCAGTTCTTTGAGCATCCGAATAATTAATTGCCCGCGGAACACACGGAATACACGGAAAAAGCCAGATGAAGCATCGTATTCTTTCTGTGTAGTCCGTGTGTTCCGTGGGCAAACTTTCAGGTCAGGTCCGCAGTCCTTGCGCGAGGTGATAATAAATCTCGTTCCATCTCAGCTCCTTTTTGAACTCGGCGAGCTTCGTGTCGCCCTTGATGACGACGACCTCAATGCCGGCCATGGCGGCGAAGTCGTCGAGATGTTCGAGGGTGACCGCATAACTGAACCCCGTGTGATGCGCGCCACCCGCGAGAATCCACGCGGCGCAGGCGGTCTTGAAGTCGGGGCGGCATTCCCACACCGCGCGGGCGACCGGCAGCTTGGGCAATTTCGGCGGCTTGACGGCGTCCACTTTGTTCACGACGAGCCGGAAGCGGTTGCCGAGATCGATGAGCGAGGCGTTGAGCGCGGAGCCCGCGGGGGCGTCGAACACGAGGCGCACGGGATCCTCCTTGCCGCCAATCCCCAGCGGATGAATTTCCAGTGCGGGCTTGCCGGCGGCGATCGACGGGCAGATTTCGAGCATGTGTGCGCCGAGCACCTGGTGACCCTTGGGGTGCAGGTGGTAGGTGTAGTCCTCCATGAACGAGGTGCCGCCTTCGAGGTCCGCGCCCATCACTTTCATGGCACGGAGCAGGGCACAGGTTT